>ERZ857521.4206-NODE-4206-length-10757-cov-5.312465_pt1 | contig 10757 bp, 7 predicted proteins | sample MGYA00519701_ERZ857521 | MGnify/ENA primary metagenome ERZ857521 (study PRJEB31778, sample SAMEA3449346) | human gut metagenome | biome: human gut; feature: human-associated habitat; material: faeces | place: United Kingdom | collected 2010/2012 ...
TTGACTGGTTTTCCTTCAATGAAGCCATCATCAGGGAACACCTTAAAGGTGGTCGTAAGGCGATACTTACGTGTATAGTAGTTTCATATTTGCGTCACCGACAAAATATGAAATTACTACGTTCTGTATCCACTCCAGATCGAAGTAGACACGGAAAGATAGAAAAAGTGTAGAATCATAAGGGTTATTTCTATGGAAAAGTGTATATTTGCGCTACTAAATCTTTTAGAAAAGTGTAGAAACCATTGATGAGATTCAGCATTATTCGCAATTTCTGACGATGCTCAAGTTCTTGAGGCAAGAACACCGGTATCGGTTTATCTGCAGTGGAAGTCTGTTGGGAATTGCATTGAAAAAGACCGTTTCGGTTCCAGTCGGAAGTATTATTCCCAAGAAAATGTACCAGCTGGACTTTGAAGAATTCCTGATTGCAAATGGTTTCGGCGAGGATGCGATTACGCATCTGAGACAATCCTTTGAGCAGAAACAGCCTTTGGCCCCGGAGGTTCATGATAAGGTGCTAAGTCTTTTCAAAAGATACCTTCTCGTGGGAGGTATGCCGGATGCGGTAAATGAATATTTAAACAGTCATAATATCGTCAAAGTGAGAGAGGTTCAGGAGGCTATCAGAGAATTGTATGGTGTCGATGCTTCCCGTTACGAAGAGGACGCTGCCAAAAAACTGTATATCCGCCGTATCTATGATATGATTCCTTCTCAGATGGAGAACAAGAAGAAGCGGATTGTGGCAAAAGATATATTAGACAGGAAAGGCGATAGATTCAGCAATTATGTGGAAGAGTTTGAGTACCTGATCAATTCTGGTATTACGATACCATCTCATGCAATCAGCAATCCGAAATATCCCCTAGCAGAATCCCAGCAGAAAAATTTGTTGAAGCTGTACATGAACGATGTAGGTATGCTTACTTCCCAGTTGTATCATTACAATATCCAGCCAATACTGAACGACATTGCCAGCATTAACCTTGGCTCTGTTTATGAAAGCGCTGTTGCTCAGGAACTGAAAGCACATTACGAAAAATTGTTTTACTACGACAATAAGCAGAAAGGTGAGGTAGACTTCCTTGTTGATGACAGTAGCACCATGAGCGTCCTGCCTATTGAAGTTACATCCGGAAAGGATTATACAGTTCATAGTGCATTGGATAACCTGATGACAAATCAGGACTACCATATTGTTTCATCTATTGTTCTCTCAAACGAAAGGGAAATAAAGACAAAAGGAAATATTCTTTATCTCCCGATTTACTATGTTATGTTCTTGGAGAACAAAGTGCCGGAAAAAGAGAATCTGTACTTTTAAGTGACACCGTCCAAAATTTTGTATAAATGGAAATAGAAATCCCGTATGACTTTATGCCGCCGGAGCAGCACTTTGCGAGCCCGGCTGAGTTGTTATCTGCTATAAACCCAAATCGGTCATTAGACCGCTCAACGGTTCTTTTTTTCTGAAAGAAAGCTCTTCGGGTATTTTGCCCCTTCTGCCAGCATCTTGCTTCCCGACTTGCCTCGACGTAGCCCGCTACGCCTTCTGCAAGCCGAAAAGCAATCCGCAAGACATAAGGGGGCAATCTACCCAAAGTCTAATGACCGATTTGGGATAAATCGTTTTCAGAAGACTCGTGATCCCTTTTCTGGGGATGAACGTTTCACTGCATCCGAAGGGAAGTTTGAACTTTTGTCGGATGCAGTAAATGAATATTTGCGGCTTATTATCCGCACGAAACAGTAAAATCAGTATTATTGATGGAGTCCGCATCTTTGTAATTCAGAATTAAATAGTATCTTTGTGCGGTATTAAAATAACCCTTTTTTAGAGAACATGGAAAATAAACAACAGTATCAGGGATTGAATCCTGAACAAGTGGCGGAGAGTCGCAGACTGCATGGTGAGAATGTATTGACTCCGCCGGAGAAGACCTCGTTATGGAAACAGTTTTTGGAGAAATTTGAAGATCCGATTATTCGCATATTATTGGTGGCCTGGGTGCTGTCGATGGTGATTGCCGGAGTTCATTGTTGGGGGCCTGAGGCTGCCGGATTTAGCGCATTCTTGGAGCCCTTGGGCATTTTCTTTGCCATTATGCTGGCCAGTTGTGTCGGTTTCTTCTTTGAAGTAAAAGCCAACCGTGCTTTTGATGTGCTGAATACGGTGAATGATGATATTCTGGTGACGGTAGTTCGTGGGGGAAAGATTACGGAAGTGCCTCGCCGGGATATTGTGGTGGGCGATGTCGTATTGTTGGGAACCGGAGATGAGGTGCCTGCCGACGGCCATTTGTTGGAGGCTGTTTCGTTGCAAATCAACGAATCAACGTTGACCGGAGAGCCGTTGATCAGCAAAACGACCCGTGAGGAAGATTTCGATGCGGAGGCTACTTATCCGTCAAATGTCGTGATGCGGGGAACGACCGTGGTGGACGGCCATGGCGTAATGGTTGTGGAACAGGTCGGTGATGCTACCGGTTATGGCAAAGTGTATGAAGGCTCGCAGATAGATAACAATATAGATACGCCTCTCCAGATTCAGCTGAAAGGATTGGCAAACGTAATTAGCAAAGCCGGTTATACGATTGCGGTGGTGACGTTCTTGGCTTTAGCGGGAAAAATGATTCTTTCGGGTGAGTCTTATTCGGTGATGGAGTGGATCTCTCATCTGTTGAATTTCTTTATGGTGGCTGTGACGTTGATCGTTGTCTCGGTGCCGGAAGGTTTGCCGATGAGCGTTACATTGAGCTTGGCATTGAGTATGAACCGTATGCTGAAGACTAACAACTTGGTGCGTAAGATGCATGCCTGTGAGACGATGGGAGCTACAACCGTGATTTGTACCGATAAGACCGGAACGTTGACCCAAAATCAGATGCAGGTGCATGAGACGAAGTTCTATAATTTGACGGATCAGAAACTGGGAGATGACGAGTTGAGCAAACTGATTCAAGAGGGGATTGCGGTCAACTCTACAGCCAATCTGGAACGTGAAAATGGTGCGGTCAAGACTTTGGGAAATCCGACGGAAGCTGCCTTGTTGTTATGGTTGAATACCCAGCAGGTAGATTATCTTCCTTTGCGGGAAGCGGCGGAGGTGGTGAGCCAGTTGACCTTCTCGACCGAGCGTAAATACATGGCAACGGTAGTCAAATCTTCTCTTTTGGGCAAGAAAGTGTTGTATGTAAAGGGTGCCCCTGAAATAGTCCTTTCCAATAGCCGCCGTGTTGCGATGAACGGAGCGTATGTCCCGGTAGAAGAGGCACGCCCGGAAATCGAACGGCAACTTCTGGCTTATCAGAACCAGGCAATGCGTACATTAGGATTTGCTTATCAGATATTGGATGAAGGTGCCGATGAGGCTCCTTATACAGACGGACGTCTGAATCCGGATGTAGATCTGACGTATATCGGCATTGTGGCTATCTCGGATCCGGTGCGTAAGGATGTGCCGGCGGCTGTTCAAAGTTGTATAAAAGCCGGAATATCCGTGAAGATCGTTACAGGCGATACGCCCGGAACAGCGCGTGAGATAGGCCGGCAGATTGGCATTTGGAAACCGGAAGATACCGATCGTAATATAATAACCGGTCCTGCATTTGAGGCTTTGAGTGACAAGGAGGCTTTGGATCGGGTATTGGATTTGAAGATTATGTGCCGTGCCCGTCCTACGGACAAGCAAAGATTGGTTCAGCTCTTGCAACAGAAGGGGGCAGTGGTAGCGGTAACCGGTGACGGAACGAACGATGCTCCTGCCTTGAAGGCGGCGCAGGTCGGTCTTTCGATGGGTGACGGTACATCGGTGGCAAAAGAGGCGAGCGATATTACGATTTTGGATAACTCGTTCAGCAGTATTACCCGTGCGGTGATGTGGGGCCGTTCGCTGTATCGGAATATTCAGCGGTTCTTATTATTCCAGCTGACCATCAATGTGGCTGCTTGTCTGATTGTATTGTTGGGCTCACTGATCGGCACAGAGTCTCCGTTGACCATCACGCAGATGTTGTGGGTCAATCTGATTATGGATACATTTGCCGCTGGAGCATTGGCCTCACTTCCCCCGAATGAGCGTGTGATGAATGATAAACCGCGCCGGAGCGGACCGGATGGCGATTTTATCATCACCAAACCGATGGCGCACCGCATCTTTATCGTGGGCATCTTGTTTGTATTGGTGTTGATAGGGGTGTTGATGCGTTTTCATGTAACTGACGGCTTGAGCCCGCAAGACCTTTCCCGTTTCTTCACCTTCTTCGTCATGCTCCAGTTCTGGAATATGTTCAATGCGAAGGCGTTCATGGACGGGCGCTCGGCGTTTGCCCACATGAAAGAAAGCAAGAGTTTCTTGTTTGTTGCAGCACTGATTTTAGTCGGACAATATTTGATTGTTACGTTCGGTGGGCAGATGTTCAATGTCGTTCCGCTTTCGTGGAAGGATTGGGGCGTTATTATAGGCTCTTCTTCCCTGGTATTGTGGGTAGGAGAGATAGCCCGGTTGTTTAAAAAGTGACTTGGTAAGTTTTTAAGTGGGTTAGTTTATGAGTTGGAGTCTTTTAGACAGGTAAGATACAAAACTCATAAACTAACAAACTTGAAAATACAAAAACTCAAATATATGGCTTGTATTTTAAATATCGAAACGTCCACCCATGTCTGTTCGGCAGCCTTGTCGTCAGACGGTGTGGTGTTATATGAGAAAGTATCTTATGAGGGGCAGGCACATGCCGCTTTATTAGGTGTTTATGTGGAAGAAGCATTACAGGTAATGCAGCAGAAAGGTATGAAACTGGATGCTGTGGCGGTAAGTTCCGGTCCGGGTTCCTATACAGGACTTCGCATAGGTGTGTCTGTCGCTAAAGGATTATGTTTTGGATTAGAGATTCCTTTGATAAGCATTCATACCTTGGACTTATTGGCGTCGACAGCCATTCGGAAACATGCGGAAGAGGATTCACTTTATTGCCCGATGCTGGATGCCCGTCGGATGGAGGTTTACGCGGCTATTTATGATGCTGAATTGAATCAGGTGCGTGCGGCTGGGGCGGATATTGTAACTGATGAAACCTATGCGGCATGGCTTAATCGGGGAAAGGTCTGTTTCTTTGGAAATGGGTCGGCTAAATGTAGTCAGGTGATTGTCTCGCCGAATGCTACATTTCTGGAGGGGATTGACCCTTTGGCCGTGAATATGATCCCGCTTTCCGAGAAGGCTTTTGCGGAAAAGAGATTTGAAGATGTAGCCTACTTCGAACCCTTCTATTTGAAAGAGTTCCAAGCTACGGTAGCCAAGAATAAAGTATTAGGCGTGCATAAGTAATGTGCGGATGAAAGAGTAGCAGATGCGTATCCGTTATGTTATACAGATAGCATTAGTAGTGGCCGTTTGGTGCTTCATGTTTATTCCTGAAGGGGGTGAATGGTATGCACAAACGGCTTATCCTGTCTTATCTGCGGGGCTGTCTCGCATCTCCTCGTTTTTTCCTTTTTCATTGGGTGACCTGTTTATCTATGGGAGCATTGCCGGATTGCTGTTTTATGCCTTGATCGCTATTATTCGCCGGAAAGGAATCCGACGGATGCTTCGCCGGGTAATCGTGTATTTGGCTTGGGTCTATGTTTGGTTTTATTGGGCTTGGGGACTGAATTATTACAGAGACGACTTTTATACCCGCACCCGTTTGCAACGCCAGACCTATTCGGAAGAACATTTCAGAAGCTTCCTTGCCGCTTATACCGATTCCTTGAACAGCGCCTATTGCCGGCCTGTTGCATTATCAGCCGGTCTGGTTGATCAGGAAGTCAAATCTGTTTATCGGGAGCTGGCCGCAAAATATAAATTGGTTCCTCCGCGAGATTATCAACAAGCCAAACAGATGCTGTTTTCCTCATTGATGAGTGCGGTTGGCGTATCTGGATATATCGGTCCGTTTTTTATAGAATACAACCTGAATAAAGATTTGCTTCCGGTACAATATCCGGCCACTTATGCGCATGAGTTAGCGCATGTCTTGGGTATCGCCAATGAAGCGGAGGCTAATTTCTATAGCTATCAGGTTTGTATCCGTTCTTCAGTACCTGAGATTCGTTTCTCAGGTTATTTCTCGTTATTCCCTTATGTGGCGTCTAATGCCCGCCGGTTCTTGTCGAAAGAGGATTATCAGGCATGGTTGGAGCAGGTCCGTCCGGAAGTCAGACACTTGTATAAAGAAGAGACGGTTCATTGGCAGGCGCTTTATAATCCGATGGTGGGTGAATGGCAGAATGCCCTTTATGATTTTTATCTGAAAGGAAACCGGATATCTTCGGGAACCGCCAACTATTCGGAGGTGATAGCGTTGATTATGGCGGAAGGAGCAGCGAGAAAATAAAAAAACGGTGTGTCATAATTGCAAACTGCTGCGTTATTTTCGGAATTCGGGCTAAGTCATTTACTCCAGTAAACTCCTGTCTCCCTCATCCTCAATGCCTTGCATTTTGCTAATTCTGACACACCTTAATGGGGTTGCATCAAAACATTCATTTTGACACAGCCCCTTCAATTTCCAACTTAATAAGCTTTTTCCAATAGCCATGCGTCTTGGAAGTTTGGAGCATATTTGGCTTTGATTGCATCACGGCTGGCAGCGGCATCAGCTTTGTCATCGAAGCTGGATACGATTACGCGCAACATGCCTTGTTCGTTTTCGCCCAAAACAGCATGATAGCCTTCGTTTTGCATACGCTCTTTCAAAGAATAGGCATTTGTCTTATTCTTGAAGCTACCGATAACCACGCTATACCGTTTCAAACGACTTGCATCTTCTCCTTCTGCAGCTGTGATACGTTCAGAACGAGTCGTAGCGCTGGTCGTTCTCGGTTTAGAAACCGGAGCGATCTCTTCTTCTTCGTACGTTTCTTCAGCGATCTCATCATCAGTTGTTACAGGAGCTGTAGTCTCCTTCTCTTTTGCTTGCTCGTAGGCTGCCTTGTAAGCGCTCTGTTTGGGTTTACAAGAACCGAATGCTAATAAAAAGCAAGCGGTTGCAGCCAATAACCAAATTTTGTTCATGATTCTTTTCTATTTTAAATTATATGTTCTTCTTACTTAAAGATGTGCAAAGATATAAATTAATTTAGTACTTTCGCACCTAAATATAAATATATTGTAAAGTCAATGAATAAAACATTAAGCACAATGATTATGGCGACATCCGTATTGCTGGGCGCTTGTTCGCAACCGGAGGTAAAAGAAACGAATGCTGAAACCCCTGCTCCGGCTCCGATAATAGGCCGTTCGGACATGAAGATACCGGAGGGTAGGATGACGCCGGAAGCCCTTTGGGCTATGGGACGTATAGCCGGAGTGAATGTTTCTCCGGATGGAAATAAGATTGTCTATTCGGTGGGGTATTACAGTGTACCTGAGAATAAAAGCAATCGGGAAATCTTCGTGATGAATGCTGACGGATCAGATAATCGGCAGATTACTCAGACTCCATTTTCTGAGAGCGAAGCCAAATGGATCAAAAATGGAGCTAAGATTGCGTTCCTTTCATCAGAAAGTGGAACAAGCCAACTTTGGGAAATGAATCCGGATGGCACCGGACGCCGGCAGCTTTCTAATTATGATGGAAACATAGAAGGTTTCTCTTTCTCGCCGGACGAAAAGAAAGTGCTTTTTATCGCGCAGGTCAAAACCGTACCGAGCACTCAAGATAAATATCCGGACTTGGATAAGACGACTGGTATTATTGTTACTGATCTGATGTATAAACATTGGGATGAATGGGTAACTACGGCCCCGCATCCGTTTGTGGCTGATTTTGATGGTGACAAGGTGGCTAATCCGATTGATATTATGAAGGATGAACCTTATGAATCTCCCATGAAACCTTTCGGGGGCATCGAACAATTAGCCTGGAATACGACTTCTGATAAAATAGCCTATACAAGCCGGAAGAAAGTGGGTAAGGAGTATGCGTTGTCAACCAATTCGGATATTTATGTCTATGACTTAAACACGAAGCAGACCGTGAATATCAGCGAGGGGATGATGGGCTATGACACCAATCCGCAATATTCGCCGGATGGGAAGAGCATTGCCTGGCTGAGCATGGAACGGGACGGATATGAATCTGATCAGAACCGCCTTATCGTGATGAATCTGGAAAGTGGGGAGAAGAAGTTTGTCAGCAAGGATTTCGATTCGAGTGTGAATGAATTTTGTTGGAGCGCTGATTCGAATAGCATTTATTTTACCGGAGTTTGGCATGGCGAGATTCAGATATATGCCGCTGATGTTCACGCTTGTACTTACCGGACGATAACTTCGGGCATGAATGACTATGCCGGGATTAGTTTGTTGGGCGATAAGCTGATTGCTATGCGCCATTCAATGAGTGCGGCTGATGAAATCTTCACGGTGGCTCCGGCTACGGGTGAAGCTACGCAACTTACTTACGAAAATAAGTACCTGTATGACCAAATGGAAATGGGCAAGGTTGAAGGCCGCTGGATGAAGACAACGGATGGCAAGCAGATGTTGACTTGGATTATTTATCCGCCTCATTTCGATCCGAACAAAAAATACCCTACCTTATTATATTGTGAGGGCGGACCGCAAAGTCCTGTCAGCCAGTTCTGGTCTTACCGGTGGAATTTCCAGATTATGGCAGCGCATGATTATATTATTGTGGCTCCTAACCGTCGCGGCTTGCCCGGTTTCGGTAAGGAATGGAATGAGGAAATCAGCGGAGATTATGGCGGACAATGCATGAAGGACTACTTTACGGCTATTGACGAATTCGCCAAGGAGCCGTTCGTAGATAAAGACCGGCTGGGTTGCGTGGGAGCCAGCTTCGGCGGCTTCTCGGTGTATTGGCTTGCCGGACATCATGACGGACGTTTCAAGGCTTTTATCGCTCATGACGGTATCTTCAATATGGAGATGCAGTACTTGGAGACCGAAGAGATGTGGTTTGCAAACTGGGATATGGGCGGTGCTTATTGGGATAAGCAGAATAAGACGGCTCAACGTACTTTTGCCAATTCTCCCCATCGGTTTGTGGATAAATGGGATACGCCGATTCTCTGTATACATGGAGAAAAGGACTATCGTATCTTGGCCAATCAAGGCATGGCAGCCTTTAATGCGGCTGTGCTGCGGGGCATTCCGGCAGAGTTGCTGATTTACCCGGATGAAAATCATTGGGTATTGCAACCGCAGAATGGGGTATTGTGGCAACGTACTTTCTTCGAATGGCTGGATAAATGGCTGAAGAAATAAAAGCATAATAACTAAATACATAGCATGGAACAGAAGAATACGCCGGTCGACTATCGGACGGCACAGGAAATTATAGAAAGTTATCATTTGCCGGACTTCGGCAAAGCTACCATTCGGGAAGTTGTGGCGATTGCGACGGAGCTGGAACAACGCACCGGCACAGAATTTATTCACATGGAAATGGGGGTTCCCGGATTGAAGCCTGCCGAAGTGGGGGTAAAGGCGGAGATTGCCGCATTGGAACAGGGGGTTGCTTCTATTTATCCGAATATAAACGGACTCCCGGAGCTGAAAAAACAGGCATCACGTTTTGTCAAAGCGTTTATCGATGTGGATGTAGCACCGGAAGGGTGTGTGCCCGTAACCGGCTCGATGCAGGGGACGTTTGCTTCGTTTCTGGTGAGTTGCCAATGTACGGAGGGCAAAGATACCATTCTCTTTATCGATCCGGGATTCCCCGTGCAGAAGCAGCAGATAACGGTCATGGGATATCATTACGCTTCGTTTGATGTGTATGAATACCGGGGTGAGAAACTGCGTGGAATCCTGGAAGAGTTCTTGCGTAAAGGCAATATTGCAGCGCTGATTTATTCGAATCCGAATAATCCAGCTTGGTTCTGCCTGAGTGAAGAGGAACTTCAGATTGTAGCGGAGGTAGCCCGAAAATATGATGTGATAGTTATTGAAGACTTGGCTTATTTCGCCATGGATTTCCGCAAAGATTTGAGTAAGCCTTTTGAGCCTCCGTTCCAGCCTACAATCGCACGTTATACCGATAATTATATTATGCAGATCTCCGGCTCGAAAGCATTCAGCTATGCAGGGCAACGTATTGGAGTTACGGTGATTTCAGACAAATTGTATCATCGGGCTTATCCCGGATTGACAAAGCGTTATGGTGGAGGAACCTTCGGGACGGTGTATGTTCATCGTGTTCTCTATGCGCTCTCATCCGGAACCAGCCATTCGGCCCAATATGCTTTGGCGGCTATGTTTAAGGCTGCTGCCGACGGTACTTTCGATTTTGTCTCAGAGATTCGTGAGTATGGCCGGAGAGCCGAGAAGCTGAAAAAGATATTTACCAGCCATGGCTTCCGGATTGTGTACGATCATGACTTGGACAAGCCGATAGCCGATGGATTTTATTTCACGATTACTTATCCGGGAATGACTGGCGGTGAACTGATGAAGGAACTGATGTATTATGGTGTCAGCGCTATTTCACTGAGTACAACCGGAAGCAAACAAGAAGGTCTCCGGGCTTGTACTTCGTTTATTAAAGATAACCAATATGCTTTGTTAGACGAACGCTTGAAACTCTTTGAGGAGAATCATAGGTGAGTAAATGGGATAGTTTAAGTTTAAGCTTTTAAGTTGGTAATCCGTAAGTTTGCCAACTTAAACCCAAATCGGTCATTAGACTTTGGTAGATTGCCCCCTTATGTCTTGCGGATTGCTTTTCGGCTTGCAGAAGGCGTAG
>ERZ857521.4215-NODE-4215-length-10730-cov-4.390258_pt1 | contig 10730 bp, 10 predicted proteins | sample MGYA00519701_ERZ857521 | MGnify/ENA primary metagenome ERZ857521 (study PRJEB31778, sample SAMEA3449346) | human gut metagenome | biome: human gut; feature: human-associated habitat; material: faeces | place: United Kingdom | collected 2010/2012 ...
ATTTCGCCAGCCTTGTCTGGGACCATGATGGAAACGATTCGTCCACCAAAGTTCGTGATGCAGACTTCCATGTCGTTTGCATTTGTCAAGGTGTATAGTTGGGTTTGCTTACCATTGACCTCTGTTTGGAATTTTTGAGGATCGAGTCCTGACTTGGTCAGGGTCTTTTCGGGTTGCGAGGTACATGCGAGGATGGATAAGCAAGCACCTGCAAACAAGACTTTACTTACATTTTTCGTGATGTTATTTTGTTTAGTTGAATACTTCTGTTTATTCCAATCTCCTTGCACCATCGCTGATGACTACGTCATACACCTTCGGAGAGCGCTTGAACGCTTCACGGAAGCTGGCGACTGTCTCGTGGACAAATGATTCGTAGCGTTCCTCCTTTACGAGATTGATCGTACAGCCGCCGAAACCTCCTCCCATGATACGTGAGCCGGTTACCCCGTGGTTGTGTGCACATTCGTTCAGGAAATCCAGTTCTTCGCAGCTTACTTCGTAGAGCTTGCTCATGCCTTCGTGGGTCTCGTACATCTTTAGGCCTACAGTCTCGTAGTCGCCGTCTTGCAATGCCTGGCAGACATCAAGGACGCGCTGGATTTCTTCGATGACATACTCTGCCCGCATACGGTCTTCCGCACTGATTTCACCAGCCACTTCGTCGAGCATTTCCATGTTTGCGTCGCGCAGCAGTTTCACTTCCGGATGGTATTTCTGGATGGCTGCGACGGCAGATTCGCAACTTTGGCGACGTTTGTTGTAAGCCGAAGAGGCGAGTTCGTGTTTTACGACAGAATCCAACAGGACGAGCTTGTAGCCTTCCGGCTTGAAGGGGTAATATTGGTACTCGAGGCTGCGGCAGTCCAAGCATATCAGATGGTCTTTCTTACCGAAAATGGAGGCAAACTGGTCCATGATGCCGCAATTCACGCCACAATAGTTGTGCTCGGTGGCTTGTCCGACTTGGGCCAGGGTGAACTTGTCCAGCCTGTTGTCACCGAACAGGTCGTTGAGCGCATAGGCGTAAGTGCTTTCCAATGCAGCTGAGGATGACATACCGGCTCCGAGGGGAACGTCGCCAGCGAATGCCGTATTGAATCCTTTTACTTCGACACCGCGCTTTATCATCTCACGACACACGCCGAAGATGTAGCGTGCCCAGCTCGTGCGGGGAGCGTCCTCTTCGTTCAGTCCGAACTCCACGTAGTCCTTCAGGTCGATGGAGTAGGCACGGACTTTGTTTGTACCGTTGGGTCGGATTTCCGCCATCATGCCTTTGTCGATGGCTCCGGGGAAGACGAAGCCCCCGTTGTAGTCTGTGTGTTCTCCGATAAGGTTGATGCGTCCGGGTGATGTGTATATGTAACCGGTGTTTCCATCGAAGTGTTTGATAAAACGACTTCTTACATGTTCTATTTCCATAGTATATTATAGTTTAAATGTTAACATAAAAAGACGAATCTGTTCTCGGTCATGCCTTCCTGGATGGGCGGCTGTGGCCGGGAACAGACTCATGTCATGACTGTCGGATGCTAAGCTTATAGATGGTCGTCTGGCGATAGGTCTCGCCGGGACGAAGTGTTGCCGACGGGAAGTGGGGCTTGTTCGGCGTGTCGGGGAAGTGTTGCGCCTCGAAGCACACGGCACTGCGGTCGGGGAAGGTGGACCCGTGCGCACCGGTCATTCCTGCGTTCCAGTTGGCGGTATAGAATTGGATGCCGGGTTCCGTCGTCCAGACTTCCAGCTCACGTCCGCTCCGGGGCTCGACACAGCGGGCAGCGAAGCTCAATTCGCCGGCTTCCCGTTTGCGGAGCACGTAGCAATGGTCATATCCACGCGCCTGTATCAACTGGACAAAGTCACAGTCGATGCGCTCGCCCACCTCATGGGGTGTGCGGAAGTCCATCGGGGAACCTTCCACGGACAGTATCTCGCCTGTCGGGATGGAGTTCGCGTCAGTCGGCAGGTAGAAGTCGGCATTGATTGTGACGATATTGTCATGGACGAGGGGCGTGGGCGAGGAAATACCCGAGAGGCTGAAGAAAGCGTGGTTCGTCAGGTTGACGAGGGTCGTGCGGTCAGTCGTCGCGCGGTAGTCGATGCGGAGCGCATTGTCGTCGGTGAGCGTGTAGGTCATCCAGACTTCCACATTGCCGGGGAAGCCTTCTTCGCCGTCGCGTGACATGTAGTACATACTGATGTGCGACTCGTCAGCTTCCAGCACGTCCCACACGCGCCGGTGAAATCCCGTCGGGCCGCCGTGCAGCGAGTTGGGCCCATTGTTGATAGCCAGCCGGTATTCCTGTCCTTCGAGGGTGAAGTGTCCGCCCGCGATGCGGTTGCCATAGCGGCCGATGGTCGTGCTGAGCACTTCGACCGGGCTGTGCATCAAGTGCTCCAGCGAGTCATGTCCTTGGATGATGTTCGCATATCGTCCCTCGCGGTCGGGGGTGAAAAGCGAGAGGATGGCGGCGCCGTAATTGCAGACAGCCATCTCCAGTCCTTCACGGTTGGTTAGAATATAAAGGTCTGTGCTTTTCCCGTCTATTGTCGTTTGGAAATCTTTTCGCGATAATTCCGAACGGTTTGTCAAGTTATGCATAGGTAAGTCAAATCAAAGGTTAATTATGCAAATGTATATAACTTCTTTATCTCAAACAAATCTCATGATGAAAATTCCATCATTTTCCTGCTGCCAGCAAATCGGCCACGACGAAGCTGCTGCCGCCCACGAAGATGAAGTCGTCGGCCGCGGCGTCGCTCATCGCGGCATGGAAGGCTGACACCACGTCGGGGTATGCTTCGCCCTCAAGCCCGTGGCGGGAGGCAAGCTCGCGCAGCTCCCCGGAAGGCCTTGCGCGGCGCACGGAAGCCTGCGTGAAGTAGTACACGGCGTCGGCCGGGAGGAGCGAGAGCACGCCGTCAGCGTCCTTGTCGCTGACCATGCCGAACACGATGCGCAGCTGCCGGCATGTCTGGCGGCGCAGTTGCTCGGCGATGTAGCGGAGGCCGCCCACGTTGTGCCCGGTGTCACACACGACCGCGGGCTGCGAGCCGAGGCGTTGCCAGCGCCCTTGCAGGCCGGTCAGTTCGCACACCCGTGCGAATCCTTCGCGGACAGACCGCTCGTCCACGCGCGGGAATGCTTCGCGCACCGTGCGCAGGGCCGTGAGCAGCGTGCGCGTGTTCTTCTCCTGGCAGTAGCCACCCAGTTCGCCGCGCAGCTCGCCATAGTCGGCTGTCACGTACAGGAAGCCGCCCTCCGCGAGCGGGGATGCCGAGAGGAGCGCGCCGTCTTCCTCGGCGAAGCGGATGGGGGCGCCCGTGTCGAGCGCTTTCCGTAGGAAGACCGGACGTGTCTCCGGCGTGGTCTCCCCGATGACGACCGGTGTGGAGGGCTTGATGATGCCCGCCTTCTCGGAGGCGATTTTCGCGAGCGTGTCGCCGAGGAACTGCGTGTGGTCGAAGCTGATGTTCGTGATGATGCTGAGCGAGGGCGAGATGATGTTCGTGCAGTCGAGCCGGCCTCCGAGGCCCACTTCGACGACTGCGACGTCGACTTTCTGCTCCGCAAACCAGGTGAATGCCAGGGCTGTCGTCAGCTCGAAGAATGACGGGCGGAGCGGCTCGAAGAAGGCCCGCTCGGCATTGACGAACTCGACGACGCGCTCCTGCGTGATGGGCACGCCGTCGACGCGGATGCGCTCGCGGAAGTCCACCAGGTGGGGCGAGGTGTAGAGCCCGACACGGTAGCCTGCCGACTGGAGGATGGCGGCCAGGGTGTGCGAGCACGAGCCTTTCCCGTTCGTGCCTGCGACGTGGATGGTGCGGTAGCGCCGGTGGGGATGTCCGAAGTGCGCGTCGAGCAGGAGCGTATTGTCCAGCCCTTCCTTGTAGCCTGCGCTGCCCACTTGCTGGAACATGGGCACGCGGGTATATAGATAGTCCAATGTCTCTTTGTACGTCTTCATGTCTGTATGCGATGATGTGTTTTGCAGAACAAAAGTACAGAGTTTTTTCGTCATCTCACACGCGCCGGGGCGGATTGACGAATTTTTGCCCTCAAATTGGCGAGTTTTTACTCCTTGGTTGACGAATTTTCGCTCTTCGGATGACGAATTTTTCACTCATCTATTGTTTTTCTGCAAATAAATCTTACCTTTGTCCTGACACGCCGGCCCGTAGAGAGAGACTGGCAATATTTTATTTTAACTTAAAAATTTGAACTACTATGGCTATCCTGGTCAAGCCCGTACAGCGGGTAAATCCTCAAAGTCCAGACGAACCGAAGAAATGGTATGTCACGCAGGTAACCACCACGCAGGTGGACGAAACGCAAGTGGCGATGGAAATCGCCGATGAGACGACGCTCAACCCCTCGGAGGCGATGATGGCGCTCCGGCAACTGCGCAAGATTGTCCTGCGCCACTTGCTGGCGAGCGAAAGCGTGAAGCTGGGCGACTGGGCTGGTTTCAACGTCACCATCTCCAGCAGCGCGTCGGACACGAAGGATGAAGTGTCGGCACGCAACATCAAGAGTGTGAACATCAACCTCCAGGTGGGCGACTCGTTTAAGGCTGAACTGAAGAAGGCGTCCTTCGCATGGATTGACAAGCTGGCGGCGGGACGCACGCCGACGGACGAGGAGGAAGTGCCCGACACCGGTGGTGGCGGGACGGATGACGACGGCAACGACGACGGTGAGCTCTGAGCCGCCTCGTGACGGTATCTTACGGACTGCGCCCCTGTATCCCGAGCGGATGCAGGGGCGCAGTTGTGCATATACGTGGCTGTAGCCGTCCGGTTTCCGGCTTGTAGCCGGCCGGATACGTGGTTGTAGCCGTGCAGGTGCATGGTCGCAGCCCGCCGGATGCATGGATGTAGCCGCCGGGTACGCGGATGTATTTCACCGAATGAATCTGTGTATCTGAGCGGGTGTAATTTTGTAGCCGGTCGGCTACAGACTTGCAGCCGGTCGGTTACAAACTTGTAGCCGCGCGACTACAGGAATGTACTTGCGCGGCTACGGGATTTGTCCGCTTCGGACGTGCGCCGGTGGCGGAGGTGTCGGCGGGGTGTGTTCAGAGGAGTTCGAGCAGGGCGTCGACGTCGGCTTCGCGCGTGGCCCAGCTGGTGGCGAAGCGCACGATGTCGGTGTCGTCGTCGTAGGGGAACCAGGTGTCGAAGGTGGCGCGTCCGTCGAGCTTCGCGCGCCGGGAGCGGGGGAGGAAGAGCAGCTGTTGGTTGGTCGGCGAGTTGGTGAAGAAGCGGTAGCCTTTCCGGAGGAGTCCGTCGCGGAGCTTCATGGCCATGTCGACGGCGTGGCGCGAGATGCGCAGGTAGAGTCCGTCGGTGAAGAGGGTGTCGAACTGGATGCCGAGCAGGCGGCCTTTGGCGAGGAGGGCGCCGTGTTGCTTGATGACGGGGAAGAAGTTGGTCAGCAGGCGGGGGTTGGTGACGACGACTGCTTCGCCGAAGAGCGCTCCGACTTTCGTGCCCCCGATGTAGAACACGTCGCTCAGGCGTGCGATGTCGGCGAGCGTGACGTCGGCTGTGTCTGCGGCGAGGCCGTATCCCAGGCGTGCGCCGTCGATGTAGAGGGGGATGCCGTGGCGGCGGCAGACTCCGCTCAGGGCTTCGAGCTCGGAGAGGGTGTAGAGGGTGCCGTATTCGGTCGGGTAGGAGATGTAGAGCATGCCGGGGGCTGTCATGTGGGGGTAGGTGGGGTCGGCGTAGAAGGCCGTGATGTAGCGGTCGACGTCGTCGGGGCTGACTTTCCCGTCGTCCTGCGGGAGGGTGATGACCTTGTGTCCGCCGGCCTCGATGGCTCCGGCTTCGTGCACGTTGATGTGTCCCGTCTGTGCGGCGAGCACTCCTTCCCAGGGGCGGAGGATGCCGTCGATGACGGTGGCGTTGGTCTGTGTGCCTCCGACGAGGAAGTGCACGGCTGCGTCTGTGCAGCCGCAGGCTTGCCGGATGCGTTCGCGCGCGCTTTCGCAATAGGGGTCGAGTCCGTAGCCGGGTGTTTGTTCCATGTTGGTCCGGACGAGCCGTTCGAGGATGAGCGGGTGTGCTCCTTCCATGTAGTCGCAATCGAAGTGTAGCATAGTGTGGGATTGTTTTAAGAGAAAAGCACGGGCCATGAAGGCGGTCCGTGCTTTTCGGTGAGTGACGATATGTGTTTAGTCAATGCGTTCGAATCCGCAGTAGGGGACGAGGGCTTTCGGTATGCGGATGCCTTCGGGTGTCTGGTTGTTTTCGAGCAGTGCGGCGACGATGCGTGGCAGTGCGAGTGCGGAGCCGTTGAGCGTGTGGCACAGTTCGATTTTCTTGTCAGCCGTGCGGTAGCGGCATTTGAGCCGGTTGGCCTGGTAGGTGTCGAAGTTGGAGACGGAGCTGACTTCGAGCCAGCGTCCCTGTGCTTCGGAATAGACTTCGAAGTCGTAGCAGATGGCCGAGGTGAAGCTCATGTCTCCTCCGCAGAGCCGCAGGATGCGGTAGGGGAGTTCGAGCTTGCGCAGGAGTCCTTCGACGTGGTCGAGCATTTCCTGGTGTGACTGGCGGGAGTGTTCGGGGCGGTCGATGCGCACGAGCTCGACTTTGGAGAATTCGTGGAGTCGGTTGAGCCCTCGGACTTCTTTGCCGTAGGAGCCGGCTTCGCGGCGGAAACACTGCGTGTATGCGCAGTTCTTTATGGGGAGTTCTTTTTCGTCGAGTATGACGTCGCGGTAGATGTTGGTGACGGGCACTTCGGCAGTCGGTATGAGGTAGAGGTCGTCCTGCTCGCAGTGGTACATCTGTCCTTCCTTGTCGGGTAGTTGTCCTGTGCCGTATCCGGATGCGGAGTTGACGACGGTCGGGGGGACGATTTCGGTGTATCCGGCAGCTTGTGCCTCGTCGAGGAAGAAGTTGATGAGTGCACGTTGGAGCCGTGCTCCTTTTCCTTTATATACGGGGAATCCGGCTCCGGTGATTTTCACGCCGAGGTCGAAGTCGATGAGGTCGTATTTCTTGGCAAGCTCCCAGTGCGGGAGTGCGTTCTTAGGAAGCTCGGTTTCCAGTCCTCCGGTCTTGACGACGAGGTTGTCGGCCGCAGTTTCTCCTTCGGGCACTTCGTCGTATGGCAGGTTGGGGATGGTGTAGAGCAGGTCTTGCATTTGCTTGAATGCGCCGTCCTTGTCCTCTTCGAGCATCTTGTTGGTTTCCTTGATGAGTGCGACACGCTGCTTGGCCGCTTCGGCTTCTTCCTTCTTGCCTTCCTTCATCAGTCGTCCGATGTTTTTCGATGTGGCATTTATTTCAGCCAGGTTGCTGTCGAGCTGTGCCTGTGCGGCCTTGCGTTTATCGTTTAGTCGGATTACTTCTGCGATGGTCTCCTTGGCGTGTTTGAAGTGTTTCTTCTCCAGCGCGCGGATAGCTTTGTCCGTGTCTTCTGTAATTTGTTTGATGGTAAGCATATCTGTAAGTCTTGAATGAAAAGTATGTGCAAAGATAGGTGTTCCCTTGTGATTGAACAACGAAGGCCCACGGAAAATCCATGGGCCTTTCGATAAGTTTTTTCAGTATGATGTGAAGTTTATGCTTCAGCTGCGGGAATTACAGAGACGTAACTCTTGTCGTTACGACCTTTCTTGAAGCATACAGTACCATCTACTAATGCGTAAAGAGTGTGGTCGCTACCCATTCCGATGTTTTCACCCGGATTGTGGACTGTTCCTCTTTGACGAACAATGATATTACCTGCTTTGCAAGCTTGTCCACCGAATATCTTTACGCCTAATCTTTTGCTAGCTGATTCACGGCCGTTCTTAGAACTACCAACACCTTTTTTATGTGCCATTGTCTTTTAGTTTTTAATGATTAAGCAATAACTTGTTTGATTCTCAATTCTGTAAATTGTTGACGGTGACCGTTCAACTTTCTGTAGCCTTTTCTTCTCTTCTTGTGGAATACCAGCACTTTGTCGCCTTTCACCAGGGGTGATGCTACTTCGCAAACCACCTTTGCGCCTTCGACAGTGGGAGTACCCACGGTTACACTACCATTGTTGTCTACCAACAAAACTTTGTCAAATTCAACAGTTGCGCCGTTTTCAGCATTCTGGATGTGGTGTACAAACAGCTTCTTGCCTTCTTCCACTTTGAACTGTTGTCCGTTAATTTCTACGATTACGTACATTTTTCTTATATATTTAAACGGTTTCTCCGCCAGGTGAACTTCAGCTCCAGTCTGAAGTTGCTTCTTCGAACCCATACGGACTAAATCGGGCGCAAAATTACACTAAATGCTTGATATTCCCAAATGTTGATCTTTGTTTTTTTTCTTACCAAGACTCTTCTTGGTGCTAATAAATGTTATTTGGCACGTCCTCCGGCGAGCCAATAACGCTTCCAGTAGGTTTCGTCCAAATCGCTGACGATGACTCCCCGGCTGGAGCTGGCGTGGATAAATTTATTGTCTTTCAGATACACTCCGACGTGGTTGGCTGTTCGTCGGGAGCGTTTCCCGTGGAAGAATACCAAGTCGCCTTCTTGCAGTTGGCGTTTGCTGATTTTCCGGCAGTCGTGTTTTAATTGCCCGTCGCTCGTACGTTCCAGTTTGTGCCGGTACACCTTATTATATATAGCACATGTCAGCCCGGAGCAGTCGATGCCTCTTTTGCTGTTGCCTCCGTTTCGATAAGGCACTCCCAGCCATTTGGCTGCTTCGACATAGAGTTTATGATTGTCATCCTGGTCGATGTCTATGCCCAGAGCAATGCCTGCTCGTGCCAATGTCCGGTAGTTATAAGCCGGTGCGGCGCTTCGGCATGAGGAGAGCAGGCCGAGCAACAGCAAGCAGAAACATGTAGACAATGTGGTGAGCTTCATTGTTAGAGTAGGTTTGAGGAATTCGAAAATGAATGAGGATGTGTCATAAAGCGTTTGTATTACTTGTATGACACATCCTCGTGTATGGGGTGGATGTTGTTATAATCCGTGTTCGTTCAAGTATCTTTCGACTTCGATGGCAGCTTTACAGCCGCTGGCTGCTGCTGTAATGGCTTGACGATAGTGCGGGTCAGCCACGTCGCCGGCTGCAAACACTCCAGGAACTTTTGTGCGTGGTGTGGCACCTTCCGTGATGATGTAGCCCACTTCGTCGGTGTCAACATAAGGCTTGAAGATGTCAGAGTTGGGCTTGTGTCCGATAGCGAGGAAGAAACCGTCGATGGCTATATCGTAACGTTTCTCTTCCGGAGTGCCCATCTTGTATACCACATGGGCACCTTCTACGCCATTTTCGCCAAAAAGACCCACTGTGTTGTGTTCGAACAATACTTCGATTTTCGGATTGTTCAAGACACGTTCCTGCATGATTTTCGAAGCACGCAAGTATGGTTTGCGGACAATCAGGTAGACTTTTGATGCAAGTCCGGATAAATAGGTTGCTTCTTCGCAAGCTGTGTCTCCACCTCCGACGACGGCTACCACTTTCTTGCGATAGAAGAAACCGTCGCATGTGGCACATGCGCTGACGCCCATTCCAGCATATTTTTTCTCATCGTCCAGCCCCAGATATTTAGCAGTGGCACCCGTGCTGATGATTACGGTGTCGGCTTCGATGATTTTTCCGTCATCGATGGTGATTTTGTAGGGAGCTTTGCTTAAATCAGCAGCTACGGCAATGCCGCTACGGATGTCAGCACCAAAACGTTCCGCTTGTTTGCGAATATCTTCCATAAGCTGTGTTCCGCTGACTCCTTCCGGATAACCCGGGAAATTCTCCACTTCTGTCGTAATGGTTAATTGTCCTCCCGGTTGTATGCCTTCGTATAAAACCGGTGCGATGTTGGCACGGCCTGTATAGATAGCAGCAGTGTAGCCTGCAGGCCCTGAACCAATAATCAAGCATCTAACTCTTTCTGTACTCATATTACATTGTTTTATTTTAAAATTGTTCTTTCGTTCTTATCGCAAATCGATTATCTCTGCTTGGGGATATTTCTTTTTGTCAAACACGAATCGATTGTCGGGCAAATTTAAGCCTTTTTTTAGTGAGTTGATCTCTATGCTGTTGGTATTTTTGTTGCAATCTGTTATTTTAATAAAAAAAGGCTGTCCGTCTTTGTTACTTACGTATAATGTCGCATGTTGGATGTTCTGTTGCGGGTTTTCTGCTTGCAGATTGATTTCTGTGATGTTGTTGCCCTTATATTGCTTCAATGGTCCGATGTGGTATTGGTAACCTTGTTTGTATAGTCCAATAAAGGAATACGGATTGATGCTTTGCAGTTCCTCTGGAGTCGGATTGCTGATGTTCACTTCCTGGTTGTCCACCAAGTAGCTCCATTGGGTTTTCCCGTCAAACCATGTGATGGTTGAAGGGGTTTCCAGTTGAAACTTATCTCCTTTGATGAGGATTGTGCCTTTCATGGAAGCACTCCCCGGGGTGTTTGTTTGGATGGAAAAGCTGACTTGCACGCCACCTTGTGCGAAGATGGCAGCTGTGCGGTCGAGTATTTGACGTGCACGTGTGTCTTTTTGTGCCTGCGTTTCGATGAAACATGTCAGACAGCATAAGCTTAATAACAGCAGTCTTAGTCTTTTGTAGTACATGATTTTCAGATTTTATCAAATGGTGTTGTTCAGATTGGATAGTCGGGTCTCCAAGTCGTCCAGACTAATGCACATGACTTGACGCGCTTTGCTTCCTTCACTGGGACCGACAATGCCCGCATGTTCCAA
>ERZ857521.4218-NODE-4218-length-10725-cov-2.439269_pt1 | contig 10725 bp, 8 predicted proteins | sample MGYA00519701_ERZ857521 | MGnify/ENA primary metagenome ERZ857521 (study PRJEB31778, sample SAMEA3449346) | human gut metagenome | biome: human gut; feature: human-associated habitat; material: faeces | place: United Kingdom | collected 2010/2012 ...
ATTCAACAAGATGGTCAACCGCATGAAAATTCTTGATGAATCCAGGCAGGAGTTTGTATCCAATGTGTCCCATGAACTGAAGACACCCCTGACTTCCATGAAGGTTCTGGCAGATTCTCTAGTTGGACAGCAGGGAGTCCCGGAGGAACTGTATCAGGAGTTTATGAGTGATATTACTGCTGAAATCGACAGAGAGAATAAGATCATTACAGATCTGCTTTCACTGGTAAAGATGGATAAGAAAGCTGCAGATGTGAACATTACACATATGGATATCAATCAGCTTCTGGAGGATATCCTCAAGCGCTTGCGTCCCATTGCAGACAGGCGCAATATCGATCTGATCCTGGATTGCTTCCGCCCTGTGGATGCAGATGTGGATGAGGTGAAGTTTACGCTTGCCATCAGTAATCTGGTGGAGAATGGCATTAAATATAATGTGGATGATGGATGGGTGCGTGTGTCTCTGGATGCAGACCATAAATATTTCTATATAACAGTGGCGGATTCCGGTATGGGAATCCCTGAGGACAGTATAGAGAGAATCTTTGAGCGTTTCTATCGTGTGGACAAGTCCCATTCCAAGGAAATCGGGGGAACCGGTCTGGGACTGGCGATTACCAAGAGTTCTATTGCAATGCACCATGGAACGATCAAAGTATTCAGTAAAGAAGGAGAGGGAACTACATTCTCTGTGCGTATTCCTCTGTCTTATATACCGTCATAGGAGGTGCCATTGTGAAAAAGAAACTTTCAATCATTATAACAGCGTTAATACTAAGCATCCTTGCGGCCGGGTGTTCTGTGGAGATACATGAAGATTCGGGTAAGCAGGATGCCAAATATTATCTGTACGATATCAGCTCTGATGAAACTCAGCTTCAGAAGGAAAGCTACTCTCCGAAGGAGACAACTGCAGACTATATGCTTAAGGATATGATGCAGCGGATGAACAGCCAGCAGACAGATTCGCAGAACCGGGTCAGTCTGCTTCCTGAAGGAGTACAGATGAATTACAGTGTAGAAGAGGACGTGCTGGTGGTTAACTTTAACAGTCAGTACAGCAGCATGAGCCGCGCCAGGGAATTACTTGTGCGGGCAGGTGTTGTGAAGACTTTCCTTCAGGTTCCGGGGATTAATTCTGTGCGTTTTACAATAGAAAATGAAGATCTGACAGATTCCAGGGGACAGGCTGTGGGAAATATGACTGCAGATACCTTTGCCGAGTTCACAGGAACTGAACCGGATGCCTATTGCAGCAATACCTTTACGCTTTATTTTACTGATAAGAGTGGTCAGAAGCTGGTAAAAGAACAGCGTACTGTGCGGTATAAACGCAGTATCCCCAAAGAGAGGATCGTTCTGGAACAGTTAATGAAGGGACCGCTGGAAAAAGGGCATTACCCCACAATTCCGGAGAATACGGAGGTTCTGAATGTGACCATAGCAGACAGGATCTGCTATGTGGCATTTGACGGAGTATTTTCTTCCTATGCGCTGGATGTATCGGAGAAAATACCGGTATATTCTGTGGTAAATTCGCTGCTGGATGCGCTGGATGCAGACAAAGTGCAGATTACGGTCGGCGGGAAGGACAGGCTGGATACCTTTGGTAAGAAGATGGAGCTGTATCATTTTTATGAAAGAAATGATAAGCTGGTAGTCAAGGAAAAAGAGTGATATTCATAAACGAAGAGGAGGCACAAAAGTGAGGAGACGCCCTGTGTGTATCCTGTGCATGCTTCTGGTTGTTTTTCTGTGTGTGACAGACTGGCTGGGATTTTCCCTGATAAGGGGGAATCCACTGCCACAGTCTGTGCAGACATGGATCAGAAAGCATCCGGAATCCACCATCTGCGGGGAGGTGGTCAGGTGCCGGGAGAATGAAGATTTTCAATCTGTATATCTTAGAAATACTTATCTTATTTACAATTCTGAAAAAGTTTCCATTGATAATATAAAGGTTTATTTAAAACAAAAAAAGAATCATAGCGGTAACAGTGATGTTGATAAACTTCTGGCAGGAAGTCTTGTTCTGGTGTCCGGAAAACTGGAAGAGGTGCAAAGTCCCACGAATCCGGGAGAGTTTGACAGTAAAGCATACTATGGCTGCCAGAGGATCTATTATGTGATGAAGAAAGGAAAGATAAAGAAGCAGTCGCAGAGTCATTCTGTATATGGGCAGTTCCTGATCGATATGCAGCAGAAATTTGCGGGTATTCTGGAGAAGACCTGTGGAATGGAAGCTGGAGCGTTTGAAGCAATCGTGCTGGGAGATAAAACAAATCTGGATCCGGAGTTGAAAATTCGTTATCAGATGGTAGGAATTATACATATCCTGGCGATTTCGGGGCTCCATATCAGTCTTCTTGGAATGGGACTGTATAATCTGCTGAAAAAAATCGGTCTGGGTATCTGGCCGGCAGGCCTGCTGGCGCTGGTGATCATGCTTCAGTATGGGATGATGACAGGAGGGACTGTTTCAACTATGCGGGCAGTATGTATGTTTTTACTTTCTGTAGGTGCAAAGATCGCAGGACGGATTTATGATATGCCTACAGGAATGGCGGCTGCGGCGATCCTGATCCTTATGGAAAATCCGGCGTATCTGCTTGATGGAGGTTTTCTGCTGTCTTTTGGATCGGTGATTGGGATTGGCTGTGTCTGGCCATTAGTGCAGGAGGGGATGGATGTATTAAACCGGAAAAAACGAAGTGAGGTTAATGAGAAGGGAAAAATCAGAAATAAACTTCTGATGTCATTTCTGGCATCCGGAGTTGTGCAGCTTACCACACTTCCCATAGTGCTGTGGCTTTACGGAGAAGTGTCGGTGCTGGGGATTTTTCTGAATCTGCTGGTGCTTCCTACTGTGGGGATTGTACTGGGAAGCGGAACTGCCGGTGCATTACTTGGATTAGTCACTGTCAGAGGAGCGTTTCTGGCTGTTGTTCCGGGCAGGATTATTCTGAGAGGATATGAGTTCCTGACAGTGCTGCTGGGGCGACTTTCGTTTTGTACATGGATTGGCGGAAAGCCGGAAGTGTGGCAGATCGTTGGATATTATCTGGTTCTGGCAGCAGCGGTGTGGATATACAGAGCGGGTGTGAAGAAAAGTGAAAATGGTGAGATCTTTGCGTGGAAAATCCGGGCTGTATATGCAGGTATGGTATGCTTTGCAATTCTGCTGATCAGTTACAGACCGCATGAAGATTTCCGTATCGCCTGTCTGGATGTGGGACAGGGAGACGGAATTGTGGTGGAAATAGAAAACAGATGGAATATTCTGATCGACGGGGGCAGTACGAATAAGAATGAACTGGGAAAATATCAGCTGCTCCCATACTTGAAGAGCAGAGGGATTTCCAGACTGGACGGAATTTATGTTTCCCACACAGATGAAGATCATATCAGCGGGGTGCGGGAACTTCTGGAATTTGTTGAGAAAGATCTGACTTCTCTGCGCATAGAGAATCTGATCCTGCCCAAATGGAGCGATATTCAGGAGAATAAAAATTATCGGGAGCTGACAGAGCTGGCAGAGTCAGCGGGAGTCCGGGTGCTTACTGTGAAAGCAGGAGATGAGATCAGATATGGAACTGTCAGACTGAAGGTTCTGTGGCCGGAGTCCACAGCATCAGGGAAGGAAGTAAATGAAGATGCGATGGTTCTGGAAATGATAAGCAAAGATTTCAAAGGGCTTTTTACCGGAGATATCGGGATGGTGACAGAAGAAAAACTGATACAGAATGGGTGTCTTGAAGATGTGGATTTCCTGAAAACTGCTCATCACGGTTCCAGATATTCTACAGGAGCAGAGTTTCTGGAAATCGTCAGACCGGAACTGGCTGTTGTTTCCTGTTCTGCAACAAACACATACGGGCATCCGTCGCCGGATACGCTGGAACGGCTGAAGAAGAGTGGAAGCAGAGTGCTGATCACCAGAGACTGTGGGGCGGTTACAATAGTCAATGGAAAATCTGTTTCTGCCTTTAACCGAATCAAGTAAGACCCCTGTGGAGATGTGAAAAGCAATAAGCAGTAGGATTTTCAAAGTGGTTACGTTCACAGTAACTCAAAGCAAACAATGTTGTCATAATTATATACAGGTGTCTTGACACCTGTATATCCGGGGAGTATAATTGCACAGACAAACGAAAATCAGGCATGATGTGAGGAAAGAAAGATGAAAGAACATTATGATGTCATTATTGTGGGAACAGGGGCAGCCGGACTGTACTGTGCGCTGAACCTTCCGGAGAAAATGAAAATCCTGCTTATCACCAAGCAGGAGGCAGACCAGTCAGATTCATTCCTGGCACAGGGCGGAATCTGTATGCTGCGCGGCGAAGATGACTATGAAAATTATTTTGAAGATACCATGCGGGCAGGACATTATGAGAATAATAAACGGGCAGTAGATCTGATGATCCGCAGCTCCAATGATATTATCAGAGATCTTCTGCGTTATCATGTGGATTTTGCAAGGGATGGTCTGGGAAATCTGGCATTTACCAGAGAGGGAGCACATTCCCAGCCAAGAATTCTTTTTCATGAGGATATTACAGGAAAAGAAATCACACAGACTCTCTTAACTGCTGCAAAAATAAAAGAAAATATTGAAATTTGTGAATATATGACTATGGTAGACCTGATCTCCAAAGACAATACAGTCTGCGGAATCATTGCAATGGACCGGAATGACCAGGCATTTCCTGTTTATTCTCAGTATGTGGTTCTTGCCTGCGGCGGAATCGGCGGGCTTTTTAAAAACTCTACCAACTTTTCGCATATTGCGGGAGATGGTGTGGGAATTGCAATGAAGCACCATGTGGAAATGGAAAATCTGGACTATATCCAGATTCATCCGACAACTCTCTATTCAAAGAAACCCGGACGGCGTTTCCTGGTTTCAGAATCAGTCAGAGGAGAAGGTGCTCTTCTGTATGATAAGAACGGACAGCGTTTTACAAACGAATTACAGCCGAGAGATCTGCTGAGCCAGAAGATTTTTGCCCAGATGGAAAAGGATGGAACAGAGTTTGTATGGGAAGATATGCGCCCTCTGGGAGAGAAAACAATTCTGGAACATTTTCCTCATATTTATGAACAATGCGTGGAAGAAGGTTTTGATCCGAGAAAAGAGCCAATCCCGGTTGTTCCGGCACAGCATTATTTTATGGGTGGAATCAAGGTGAATCTGGGAAGCAAAACTTCCATGAAGGGACTTTATGCCTGTGGAGAGACAAGCTGTAATGGTGTTCATGGAAGAAACCGTCTGGCAAGTAATTCTCTTCTGGAATCTCTGGTCTTTGCAAGAAAGGCTGCAGATGATATGATATTTGGACAGACACCGGAATATGTGCGGGCAGATGCAATTGATATGAATATGTATGAAAGCAGAGAAGAACTGCTTAATGCCTGCCATGAAACCGTATTAAAAGAGATTGAAAGGATGAAAAAGAGTCATGAATAGTATTACAATGAAAATGCAGGCAGACAAGCTGATCCGTATGGCGCTTCAGGAGGACATTACCAGTGAGGATGTTTCCACGAATGCAGTGATGCGAAGCGCAGTAAAAGGAACCGTAGATTTGATCGCAAAGGAAGACGGAATCATTGCCGGACTGGATGTATATGCGAGAGTATTCCAGATTCTGGATGAGAAAACAGAGATCAGTTTCAACTTTAAAGACGGTGAGGCAGTAAAGAAGGGCGATCTTCTTGGAATAGTAACAGGAGATATCCGGGTGCTTCTTTCCGGAGAGAGAGTTGCCCTGAATTATCTCCAGAGAATGAGTGGTATCGCTACTTATACAAAACAGGTTTCAAAGCTTCTGGAAGGAAGTAAGGTAACACTTCTGGACACCAGAAAGACAACTCCGAACTGTCGTGTTTTTGAAAAATATGCTGTACGCATAGGCGGCGGATGCAACCACAGATATAATCTTTCTGACGGAGTACTGCTTAAGGATAATCATATCGGAGCAGCCGGAAGCGTAGCGAAAGCAGTGGCCATGGCAAAAGAATATGCACCATTTGTCCGTAAGATCGAGATTGAAGTAGAGACTATGGAACAGGTAAAAGAAGCAGTAGAAGCAGGAGCAGATATTATTATGCTTGACAATATGACACCGGAAATGATGAAAGAAGCAGTAGAGCTTATCGCAGGCCGGGCACAGACAGAATGCTCCGGAAATATCACAAAGGAAAATATCGCCAAAATCCTGGAAACAGGTGTGGATTTTGTTTCCAGCGGTGCACTGACACATTCTGCTCCAATCCTTGACATTTCCATGAAGAATCTTCATGCAATATAATAACATGGCAGCGAAGCTGTTTTGCAGCGGATAATTTGCTATAGGATTATATCGTGGAGAAAGGATGGGAAAGTATGAATACTGCTCAGAGAAGAACTGAAATTTTAAAGCTCCTTCAGCAGGAAGAAAAACCTGTGGCTGCCAGGGCGATGGCATCACAGTTCGGAGTAAGCAGACAGGTGATCGTGCAGGATATGGCTGTGATACGTGCATCTACACCGGGAATCCTGTCAACGACCAGAGGATATGTGTTGCAGCAGGATAAAGATATTGCATGCACCAGAGAATTTAAAGTACGCCATGGGCAGGAGCAGGCAGCGGAGGAACTGAATCTGATCGTGGACTGTGGCGGGCGAGTGAAAAATATCAGCATCAGCCACAGGGTTTATGGCCGTGTCACTGCAGAAATGGATATTCGTTCCAGACAGGATGTGAATGAATTTGCCCAGGCGATCAACAGCAGCCATTCCAGTGTATTAAGCAGTGCTACTTCCGGGTATCACTATCATCTGATAGAAGCATCCAGTCAGGCAAGGCTGGATCTGATTGGAGAACAGCTGAAGAAAGCAGGTTTCCTTGCGCCACTTCAGCCCTGGGAAAAGGAAAAACATCATAATATATAAGTAAGAAGGATTCAGAAGATGACAATAGCAGAAATTCAGCAGGAAATCCTGCGAATGAAAAAAGAACAGGATATCTGTATTCTTGCACACGCATATCAGGGTCAGGAGATTCTGGAAGTGGCGGACTATACAGGAGATTCCTATGGCCTGAGTGTACAGGCGTCCAAAAGAGACTGCAGCGGTGTGATCATGTGCGGCGTTCGTTTTATGGCAGAAACCTGCAAGATTTTAAGCCCGAAGAAGAGAGTATGGCTTGCTAATCCTGTAGCCGGATGTCCTATGGCAGAGCAGTTGGATCTGGAAGGTCTGCGTGAATTAAAAGCACAGTATCCGGATTATGCAGTTGTCGCCTATATTAATACAACTTCAGAACTGAAAACAGAATGTGACGTATGCGTTACATCCTCATCAGCAGTTGAAATCTGCAAAAAGCTGGAGCAGGATAAGATTTTATTTATTCCGGATCCGAACCTGGGACATTATGTGGCGGAAAAGCTTCCGGAGAAAACATTTGCATTTTATAAAGGCGGATGTCCGAGACATATCGTGGTCAGTGCAAAAGATGTAGAAAAAGCCCGCGCAGCGCATCCGGATGCACTTTTCCTGGTACACCCGGAATGCCGTCAGGAAGTAGTTGAGCAGGCTGATTATATAGGTTCTACAACAGGCATTATAGATTATGCAAAAAAATCCGATGCAAAAGAATTTATCATCGGTACAGAAAACAGTATTGTTGAACATCTGCAGTTTGCATGTCCGGACAAGCAGTTTTATCCATTATCAAGAGACTGTGTCTGCCACAATATGAAACTGACCACACTCGGAGATGTGTACCAGTGTGTAAAGGGCACCGGCGGAGAGGAAATCAAGCTGGACGAAGAAGTGCGTATAAAAGCAAAACGCTGTATTGATACCATGCTGGAACTTGGCAATTAAAGCAGGTCAGCCTGCAAAGATGCGCGCCCTGCGGAGTCAAAGATGATGCTGTGTCTCCGCAAGGGCGCGAAAGTGTGCGGTAAACGCACACTTTATTTTTTTACCGATTTTACAAGGGAATCCAATGTAACCGTTGTGGTGGTATCACCGGCAAGGAGCGTGTACGTTTCTCCGCTGGTGAGCTTTGGACAACTGATTACAACGGAATTATAGGATTTGGCAGGGGTATAGGAAAGTAGCATCCGGGGTATCAGATTGTGGTAGTGTCTGTTCTGAAAACAATTTATGAAGAAAGAAAAGGAAAACTTAAGAGAATCTAAATTGACTTGCAACATAAACTTATATAAAATAAAAAGCGCGGAGATGTTCGCAGAGTTCATTTCAAACGAAGAGGAGGAATTTTATATGATATGTCCGAAGTGTGGCAGTGAAATGCCGGATGACAGTACATTCTGCACCAGATGCGGAGCCAGCTTACATACAGGAACACAGGAAAATCAGAATTCGCAGGGGACGCCATACGGCTACGGAAATCCACAGGGAAACAACGGAGCGTATTATGGCAATCCACAGATGAACAATGGTATGCCGTACGGGCAGCCTTATGTAGATCCTAAGGATCATTCCACAGAATTTGACGGAAAAGATATTGCGGAGCACAAACTGTTTGCAATGCTTCCATATCTTCTGGGAATTTTGGGAACTATCGTGGCACTTCTTGTGGCAAAGGATTCTCCTTATGTCGGATTTCATGTGCGTGAGGGAATCAGGATCCTTGTGTCTGAAGTTCTGCTGGGACTGATTACTGTAGTGCTCTGCTGGACCGTTGTCGTTCCGATTGCAGCAGCCGTATGTTTTATCATTTTACTGGTTGTCCGTATCATCAGTTTTGTCAATGTCTGCAATGGAAAGGCAAAGGAAGCTGCCATAGTCAGCAATTTCGGATTTTTGAAATAACTTATGAAGATCCAATGAAAAAGAGAAGAAGATTCTGCATGTTATGTAAGAATCTCCTTCTCTTTTTTGTGGAAACATGGGATATTTAATTGAGAAGAATGGAAAAAGTCAGGGAATTTCCATCTTCACTTTTGGCAGAAATTTTCCCTTTGTGTGCGGTTACAATGGCGTAGACTACGGTAACATCTTTATACATAGAAGATAAGACGGGAGCCTTAAATAAACTTAAAACATTCGTAAGTTTTGTCGTTTTACAGGACAACATACTTTTTACATTGAATTTACATTAGTCTGGTTATGCATTTTACACAGACCCGATAAGATAACAACTGTAATGAGGAACAACATGAAAGAAAGAGGAGAAAATCATGAAAAACAAACTTGTAAAAATGATGGCTTTACTGACAGCAACAACAATGGTCGCTGCAGGCGTGATGGGATGTGGTTCTGACAGCAGTGATGCAAACGCTGATGCAAATACAGATACAACGGCATCTGATACAACTGCAAATACAGATACAACAGATGGAGCGGATCTGAGTGGAACCGTTACACTGGCAGGAAGTACTTCCATGGAGAAGCTTGCAAATGCCATGAATGAAGCATTCATGGAGAAATATCCGAATGTTTCCGCAACCGCAGAGTTTACCGGATCCAGTGCAGGAATTGAATCTCTGGAGGCAGGAAGCGTTGATATCGGAGATGCTTCCCGTGCCCTTTCTGACGATGAGAAAAGCCAGGGTATCGTAGAGAACATTGTGGCAATTGATGGTATCGCAGTTATTACAGATACAGCAAACACAATCACAGATATTAAGTCTGAAGATCTTGCAAAAGTATATACCGGAGAGATTACAAACTGGAAAGATCTCGGCGGACCGGATGAGCAGATCGTAGTCATCGGCCGTGAGGCGGGATCTGGTACAAGAGATGCGTTTGAGGAATTGATGGATGTAAAGGATTCCTGCAAATATGCACAGGAACTTGATTCTACAGGTGCTGTTTTGGCAAAGGTTGCAGCAACTCCGGGAGCAGTTGGATATGTATCCCTGGATGTGCTGGATGACACCGTAAATGGATTAAAGATCAACTCTGTAGAGCCGACAGAAGACAATATTCTTGCAGGAGACTATGTATTACAGAGACCGTTCGTAATGGCTACCAAGGGTGAGATTTCTGAGCAGAGCAAGCAGGTACAGGCATATTTCGACTTTATCAACTCTGCAGACGGACAGAATGTTATCAAGTCTGTAGGACTGATCATCCCAAACAGCAAATAATGTAAATTAAGAAACACGTAAACAGGCAAACGAGGATAAAGATATGACAGGCGGCAAAGCAACAAAGCACATCGTGGAAACGATTGCAAAAGTAATATTTCTGGTATGCGCAGCCGTTGCCATTGTAGCAGTTCTTTCCATAACGGTTTATATGTTTGCAAAGGGCACCCCGGCACTGGCAAAGGTCGGGGTGATTGACCTGTTATTTGGAACTGTATGGCAGCCGACAGCAGCAACACCATCTTATGGCATTTTATACATTATTCTGACTTCAATTATAGGTACTGCAGTGGCAATTTTGATCGGTGTACCGATTGGAATTCTGACAGCGGTATTTATCACGGAAGTAGCCAACAAAAAGCTGGCAGCAATTGTTCAGCCAGCGGTAGAACTACTGGCTGCGATTCCGTCTGTAATCTACGGATTGTTGGGGCTTATGGTTTTAAATCCATTGATGTACCGTTTGGAAAAGCGGGTATTTGCAGGCAGCACCACCCATCAGTTTACCGGTGGTTCCAATCTTCTTTCTGCGATTATTGTGCTGGCAATTATGATTCTGCCAACCGTGATAAACATCAGTGTTTCTTCGATCCGTGCAGTACCTGGACATTT
>ERZ857521.4220-NODE-4220-length-10719-cov-3.949175_pt1 | contig 10719 bp, 8 predicted proteins | sample MGYA00519701_ERZ857521 | MGnify/ENA primary metagenome ERZ857521 (study PRJEB31778, sample SAMEA3449346) | human gut metagenome | biome: human gut; feature: human-associated habitat; material: faeces | place: United Kingdom | collected 2010/2012 ...
CAATCCTGCTTCGTGTGCGCCCACAAGTTCTCTTCTCAAAAGGAGGATTTGTTTCTGTGCCACCAGTGATCGCAGCCCGACTCACGCGTGTTCCTGTCTATATCCATGAGTCCGATCTTTCTATGGGATTGGCCAATAAAATTGCTTATAAATTTGCTACCAAGATGTACACGACTTTTGAGCAAGCACATGGTTTGACAAAGAGTGCGCATATCGGTGCAGTAACCAAGGTTACAGATCATATTCCGACAACTTCTGAAGAATTAGAAGAAAAAACAAAAGGTTTCCGAAAAGACTTGCCGACCCTTCTCTTTGTCGGAGGATCAGCCGGTGCGCGTGTCTTTAATGAATTTGTGACAGAGCACAAAGCAGAGCTCTTGCAGCACTACAATATCATCAATTTGACGGGTGATTCAACATTGAATCAGGCTGAGGGTGGCTTGTATCGAGTGGATTATGTAACCGATCAGTATTTGCCCATGCTCCAGAAGGCTGATTTAGTGGTGACTAGGGGTGGAGCCAATACCTTATTTGAACTCTTAGCCATGAACAAACTCCACCTGATCGTACCGCTAGGAAAAGAAGCCAGCCGTGGCGATCAGATTGAAAATGCCCAATATTTTGTGGATAAAGGTTATGCAGAGCAATTGCAGGAAGATCAATTGACGCTCGAAACCTTTAATGAAACCATTCAAGAAATGTTGAAGCAAAGCCAAGTCTACCACCAAGCAATGGAAAAATCGACAGAACTCCTTTCACTAGACGATTTTTATGGCCTGCTTCAAAAAGATATCAGTAAGGGAAAAGATGACGGACGACAATAAAAAAACGCCAACGGATGACAAAATTACAGAATTGTCAGCCTGGCAAAAAAGAAACAAAGAATATTTAGAAAAAAAAGCGCTTGAAAAAGCGGAAGAAGCTGAGACAGAGAAAATTGAAAGCGAAGAAGCAAAAGAAGACGAAGACCTTTCAGAAAAAGAAACAGCTTCCGTCTCAGAGGAAGAATCTGAAGAAATAGAAGAGTCTGAAGAGGAAGATGAATCTGAGGCCGAAGAGGATCCAGATGCGGATGGAGAAAGTTCAGAAGGAGAAGAGGATGATCCGGCTGTAAAGGAGCTAAATCCTTCAGAGAAACAAGAGAAAAAGCCTTCATTTTTTAAAGGCTTAAAGACGAAAAAACCAAAGAAGGAACCGACGGTGGCAAAACGCCATATCTATCGTGCCCTTCCGGTTATCGGAATCAGCTTGATTGTCGCCCTTCTCTCAATCTACTTTTTAAGCCCCTTATCCACACAGAAAGTGATTGAATTTTCAGGGAACAAAGCGGTTGATCAGCAACTCTTGTATGAAAAAAGTCGCATCAAAGAAGAAGATTATACTCTGACGACCTTCCTTCATAAATCGGTCTATGAACAAAATATGAAAACGGCTAGTCCATGGATCAAAGAGGTTCACATGCATTATCAATTCCCGGTGACCTTTAAAGTCAATGTCGTGGAACACAAAGTGGTTGCCTATTATGTGACGGGAGAAGACCACTATCCAGTATTGGAAAATGGAGAAGTAGTGGAGACAGTAACTCCAGCTTCGGAATTGCCGTCCTCCTATATTAGCTTAAAATTCTCAGATCGAGAATTGGTTAGACAATTTGTCCAAGAAATGAAGTCTATTTCTTCTTCCATTACGGATAAAATTGTTTCGGTTGATCTGACACCGAGCAAGGTCACCAAGGATCTGGTGACCATCACCATGAAAAACGATAATAAAATCTTGGTGCCTGTTTCCCAAATTACCCGCAAGCTTCCTTATTATAAGGCGATCAGTAAGCAATTAGACGATGATTCCACCATTGATATGGAGGCTGGAGTATTCAGCTATAGTGAACAATCCATCGCAGATGCCAAAGAGCAAGCTGAAAAAGAAAAGGCTGAAAGTACAGAAAAGCAAGAAGAACATTCTGAGGAAGCAAGCCAAGAACAGAATCAAGAACAGAATCCAGAAGGAGAAAATTCTTCTGGGAATGAGTAAAGCCCATAAATTATCTCAAATAATTGAAGAAAAAATGTCCATTTTAGGCTTCTTTGTGATATAATGAAGTTTGGATAGTTCCAACTAAAAGGGCTATAAATAGATGTAAAGTGAAAACAAATAAAGAGAGAGGACTGGTGTAATGGCTAGAGACGGCTTTTTTACAGGTTTAGATATCGGTACTAGTTCAATAAAAGTATTGGTGGCAGAACATGTCAATGGAGAAATGAATGTAATTGGAGTCAGCAATGCAAAAAGTGCTGGCGTCAAAGATGGAATTATAGTAGATATCGAAGCTGCTTCAAATGCAATTAAAAATGCAATCAGCCAAGCTGAAGAAAAAGCAGGGATTTCAATCAATCTAGTCAATGTTGGGTTGCCTGCAAACTTACTACAAATCGAAGCAACTCAAGGAATGATTCCAGTCACAAGTGATTCGAAAGAAATCACAGATGCAGATGTTGAAAATGTTGTCAAATCTGCACTCACAAAAAGTATGACACCGGATCGTGAAGTAATCACCTTCATTCCTGAGGAATTCACAGTTGATGGTTTCCAAGGAATCCGCGATCCACGCGGAATGATGGGGATCCGACTTGAAATGCGTGGCCTTCTTTATACAGGACCTCGTACAATCTTGCACAATTTGCGTAAAACTGTTGAACGTGCAGGCTTACAAGTTGAAAACATCATCATTTCACCGCTTGCGATGATCAAAACAGTCTTGAATGAAGGCGAACGTGAATTCGGAGCAACGGTGATCGATATGGGTGGTGGCCAAACAACGGTGGCATCTGTTCGTAGCCAAGAACTTCAATTTACAAATATCTACCAAGAAGGTGGCGATTATGTTACCAAAGATATTTCTAAAGTATTGAAAACTTCTCAAAAATTGGCAGAAGGCTTGAAGTTCAATTATGGTGAAGCCTATGTGCCATCTGCTGGAAACGAAGTCTTCCATGTAGAAGTCATCGGTGAAGTAGAGCCAGTTGAAGTGACTGAGAAGTACTTGGCTGAAATCATTTCAGCACGTATCAAACACATCTTTGAGCAAATCAAGCAAGACCTTGAGAGAAGACATTTGTTGGATCTTCCTGGTGGTATTGTGATTATCGGTGGAGGTGCGATCCTTCCTGGTGTTGAAGAATTGGCTCAAGAAGTCTTTGGTGTAAATGTGAAATTGTTTGTTCCAAATCAAATTGGAATTCGCAATCCAGCTTTTGCCCATGTAATTAGCTTGTCTGAATATGCAGGCAATTTGACAGATGTGGATATTATTGCTCAAGCTGCAGTTCATGGAGACGAAGTCTTGCGTCAACAACCGATTCAATTTGATCGTCCAGTGCAACCACAAGTACAACCACAACCTGCTGCTCCAGCACAACCGGTAGTACCTGCATACAATGCTGAGAAGATTGAATCTCCAGTGGATGCTCAAGAAATTCCAGCAGCAAGCAATGATAGCAAACAAGAACCAAAAACTACATTCACAGACCGAATGAAAAATTTGATCGGTAATATGTTTGATTAAGGAGTGTAAGTATTTATGACATTTTCATTTGACACAGCAGCGGCACAAGGTGCAGTAATTAAAGTAATCGGTGTCGGTGGCGGTGGCGGTAACGCCATCAATCGTATGATTGACGAAGGCGTTGCCGGTGTAGAATTCATCGCAGCTAATACAGATGTTCAAGCACTTTCAAGTGCTAAGGCTGAAACAGTTATCCAATTGGGTCCAAAATTGACTCGTGGATTGGGTGCTGGAGGTCAACCTGAAGTTGGTCGTAAGGCAGCTGAAGAAAGCGAAGAAGTGTTAACAGAAGCTTTGCAAGGTGCAGACATGGTCTTCATCACTGCAGGGATGGGTGGAGGATCTGGTACAGGTGCTGCACCAGTCATCGCTCGTATTGCTAAAGCTGTAGGTGCTTTGACAGTAGCAGTTGTCACTCGTCCATTCGGGTTTGAAGGTTCAAAACGTGGCAACTTCGCTATTGAAGGGATCAACGAACTTCGCGAACATGTAGATACATTGTTGATTATTTCTAATAACAACTTGCTTGAAATTGTAGACAAGAAGACACCGCTTCTTGAAGCTTTGAGTGAAGCAGATAACGTTCTTCGTCAAGGTGTTCAAGGGATCACTGACTTGATCACAAGTCCTGGATTGATCAACCTTGACTTTGCAGACGTGAAGACTGTTATGGAAAACAAAGGGAATGCCCTCATGGGTATTGGTGTTGGTAGCGGTGAAGAACGCGTTATCGAAGCGGCTCGTAAAGCCATTTACTCTCCACTTCTTGAAACTACAATTGATGGTGCAGAAGACGTGATCGTCAACGTAACAGGTGGTTTGGATATGACATTGATCGAAGCTGAAGAAGCTTCAGAAATTGTGAACCAAGCTGCAGGTCACGGAGTGAATATCTGGTTGGGTACATCTATTGATGAATCTCTTAAAGATGAAATCCGCGTGACGGTTGTTGCAACTGGTGTCCGTCAAGACAAGGTAGAACGCGTTAGCGGAATTGCTTCCTCACAACGTCCTTATAAAACAGGACCACGTGAACAACGCCCACAAGCTGCACCATTTGACCGTGAATTTGATTTGAAACAAGATGTTGAATTGCCAACAACTCCAAGTCGTCCAGCGGTAGAACCAAACCGTGGCTCAGCCTTTGGTGATTGGGATATTCGTCGTGAGAATATCGTTCGCCAAACTGAACCAACATCAACACATCAAGTTGATCGTTACGTAGATTCATCTTCAGATGATGATGAATTGGAAACACCACCATTCTTCCGGAATCGTTAATCATGAATCTGGTAGAGAATGCTGATCTTGTTCGGCAACAAGTAGAAACAGCAAGAAACAAAGCTAACCGTCAAGATCAAGTTAATGTGATAGCTATCACCAAGTATGTGGATGTTGCTACAACAGAAGCACTGGTGAAAACAGGTATCCAACATATCGGTGAAAATCGTGTCGATAAATTCCTAGAAAAGTATCAAGCTCTAAAAGAGTATGACCTCACTTGGCACTTGATTGGGAGCCTCCAACGGCGGAAAGTAAAAGATGTGATTAATCTCGTCGATTACTTTCATGCCTTGGATTCGGTGAAACTGGCTCAAGAAATTCAAAAGCGAGCAGAACACCCGATCAAGTGTTTCCTCCAAGTGAACATTTCTGGTGAAGAAAGTAAGCATGGATTTGCACCCGATGAACTGGATGATGTTTTAGCGGAAATCGCACAGCTGGACAAAATTGAAATTGTTGGTTTAATGACGATGGCTCCTTTTGAGGCTAGTCAAGAAGAGTTGCAGGATATTTTTTCAAAAACTCACCAACTTCAGAAACAACTAGAAAAGAAACAATTAAAAAATATGCCTTTTTCAGAACTAAGTATGGGTATGAGTCGTGACTTTGAAGTAGCCATTGCGAACGGAGCGACTTATGTTAGAATTGGGACATCATTTTTTAAATAGGAAAGAACTATGTCATTAAAAGATAAATTTAACAACTTTATTGACTACTTCACAGAAGACGGTGAAGAAGTAGAAGTTCGCGAGGCAAAAGCAGCTGGGGCGGAAACACAACCAGTTCCACAGCCACAGCCGACTCCTCAAGTGACTTCTCCACGTCCACAGATTAGTCAAAGAGAACCAGTAAAACCAAAACCGACTCCTGTCGCACCTGTTACGACTCCAGTGTCTACAGCGGCAGTGAAGGAACCTGTTTCAACAACGAAAAATACATCTGAAAATATTACTCGCTTGCATGAACGTCAACGTGAATTGGCTGCTAATCGTGCGAATACAGATGAAAAGATTACCATTGATGTACGCTATCCCCGCAAATACGAGGAAGCGACTGAAATTGTTGATCTATTACTATCTAATGAGAGTATTTTGATTGACTTCCAATATATGACTGAAGTACAAGCACGTCGTTGTTTAGATTATTTGGATGGGGCTCGTTATGTTTTAGCAGGAAATCTTCGTCGTGTTGCAAGTACCATGTACTTGTTGACTCCAATTAATGTAGTCGTTAACATTGAAGATATCCGCCTTCCAAATGATGTGGAAGTGACAGAATTTGACTATGATATGAAACGTAATCGTTAAGATGATTATCTTTCAATACTTATCAAATATCATTCAAATCTATTCCATCATTCTTGTCATCTATGCCTTACTATCTTGGTTCCCTGGGGCACCTCAAAGTACTCTTGGACAAATGGTTCACCGCCTAGTTGAACCATTTTTGAGCCTTTTTAGAAAGTTACCATTGCAGTTTGGGGGCTTGGATTTTACAGTTCTAGTAGCACTTTTGGTCTTGAACTTGATGAATCAGTTATTAGCCCGCTTGTTCCTATTTTTGATTGGATAGAATACGATGGGACAGACAGAGATTTATCAACATTTCAATCGCGAAGATCACGAATTCATTGATCGCTGTATTGAATTGTCTGAAAGAGTGGTGGAACGCTATTCTGTTGAGGTGACGGGTTTTTTAAACCCTCATCAGGTCACTATTTTACGAAATGTCGCGGCAAGCTACCAATTACAGGTCTTTGCTTCCAGTGATGAGCAGAAAATGGAGTATGCCAAGGTTATTGTTGCTCCGGATTATTACCAATTAGATCCAAGTGACTTTGATCTGGCCTTATTGGAAATGGTCTATGCTTCAAAATTTCATCACTTGACCCATTCCCAGGTACTGGGGACCATTGTTCACCAATTAGGTGTGGAGCGCAAGTCCTTTGGAGATATTCTGACGAGTGATGGAAAGATCCAAGTATTTGTTGAACGGCGTTTTGTTCACTATTTTATGGATCACATCCAGAAAATTTCTCGGGTACCTGTTAAGCTGAGGGAAGTTCCTCTCTCTGAACAAATGATCGTAGAGGAAGAAAGCCAGCAGCGAGATATTCTCGTGTCGAGTTATCGGTTAGACAAGGTGATTGCTGGGACCTTCAAGCTTTCACGCTCACAAGCTAGTCAGTTGATTAGTTCTGGTTTAGTGAAAGTTAACTATGCGACTACTTCCAATGTTAGCTATGCTGTAGGTCTGAATGATTTAGTCAGTGTCCGACGCTTTGGGCGTCTTAAAATTGTTTCTGAAAATGGTATTTCAAAGAGTGGAAAATATAAAGTAACTGTTGAAGTACTCTTAAGTAAAAAATGAGGAGGAGTTATGGCTCTTACTGCTTTAGAAATTAAAGATAAAACTTTTGGCGTTAAATTTAGAGGGTATGATGCGAACGAAGTAGAAGAATTTCTAGATATCGTTGTTCGCGATTATGAAGATCTTGTTCGTTTAAATCATGATCAAGAAGCAAAAATTCAAGCTCTTGAAGAACGCTTAAACTATTTTGATGAAATGAAAGATTCATTGAGTCAATCTGTTTTGATTGCACAAGATACTGCGGAACGTGTGAAACAAGCCGCTAACGAACGTTCTGAAAATATTGTTCGTCAAGCTGAACAAGATGCACAACACTTAGTAGATGAAGCAAAACAAAAAGCAAATGAAATCCTTCGTCATGCAACGGATAACGCCAAGAAGGTTGCCGTTGAAACAGAGGAGTTGAAGAACAAGACACGCGTCTTCCATCAACGTTTGAAATCAACAATCGAAAGCCAATTGAGCATTATCGATACGCCTGAATGGGATGAAATTCTTCGCCCAACAGCTATGTATATTCAAACAAGTGATGAAGCTTTCCGTGAAATTGTTGAGAAAGCTTTGGGTGAATCTGTTCACCATCATCATGCAGAAGATGAGAACATTGATTTGACTCGTCAATTCTCTCCAGCTGAAATCGAAGAATTGCAAAAACGCATTGAAGCAGCTAACTTAGAATTGGGTGCGACACAAGCGTTTGAAGGTTTGAATGAAAAAGTTCAATCCGCTTTAGAAGAAGCAGAGCACGCTCGTCATGAAAATGAAGAAGTTGTTGCGGTTGAAGAAACTGTTCAACCTGAAGATGATGTAAGACGTGAATCTGTCAATATTTTATAATTTTGTAAAAACAGGTCCATTAATGATAGGTCTAGCGAGCAGATGATGGTGGAAGATCTGCACTCCCTCTTAATGGATGATCCTTTTACAGTATTCGTTCTGAACCCTTGAGTAAGAACGGACGTTTCCCTCGTTACGGGATGAGAGGAGAAGGTCGCTTGCGACTTCTCGAACAAAGGTGGTACCACGAGCAATCGTCCTTTTTAGGATGCTCGTGTTTTTTTATAGCTTTTAAATCAATAAGGAGACACAATGAAACTTAAAGAAACATTGAATCTTGGGAAAACAGCCTTTCCAATGCGGGCTGGTCTTCCAACGAAAGAACCTGTTTGGCAAAAAGAATGGGAAGATGCAAAATTGTATCAACGCCGTCAAGAGTTGAATGAAGGAAAACCGCATTTTACACTTCATGATGGACCTCCGTATGCCAACGGAAACATTCACGTAGGACATGCCATGAACAAGATTTCAAAAGATATCATTGTTCGTTCTAAGTCTATGTCAGGATTTTACGCCCCTTATATCCCAGGTTGGGATACCCATGGTTTGCCAATTGAGCAAGTCTTGGCTAAACAAGGTGTGAAACGTAAAGAAATGGACTTGGTTGAGTATCTGAAACTCTGCCGTGAATACGCTCTTTCTCAAGTAGATAAACAACGCGAAGACTTTAAACGCTTGGGTGTTTCAGGTGATTGGGATCATCCTTATGTAACCTTGACGCCTGACTATGAAGCAGCGCAAATCCGCGTCTTTGGTGAGATGGCTAACAAGGGCTATATCTACCGTGGAGCTAAGCCAGTTTACTGGTCTTGGTCTTCTGAATCAGCCCTTGCTGAAGCGGAAATTGAATACCATGATTTGGTTTCTACTTCCCTTTACTATGCCAACAAGGTTAAAGATGGTAAGGGTGTCCTAGATACAGACACTTACATCGTTGTCTGGACAACAACTCCATTTACGGTTACAGCTTCTCGTGGATTGACGGTAGGTGCAGAGTTTGATTATGTCGTAGTGAAACCTGCTGGATCTGACCGCAAGTATGTTGTAGCATCTGAACTCTTGCCAAGCCTTTCTGAAAAATTCGGTTGGGAAAATGCTGAAGTACTTGCAACTTACCAAGGAAAAGAATTGAACCATATCGTTACAGAACACCCATGGGATCCTGAAGTGGATGAATTGGTGATCCTTGGTGAGCATGTAACCCTTGATTCAGGTACTGGTATCGTCCATACCGCTCCTGGTTTTGGTGAGGATGACTACAATGTAGGGATTGCCAATGGTCTCGAAGTTGCTGTTACTGTTAACGAACGCGGAATCATGATGGAGAATGCTGGCCCTGACTTTGCAGGTCAGTTCTATGACAAGGTTGTTCCAACTGTTATCGAAAAACTTGGTGATTTGCTCCTTGCTAAAGAAGAAATCTCTCACTCCTACCCATTTGACTGGCGGACGAAAAAACCAATCATCTGGCGTGCAGTTCCACAGTGGTTCGCTTCTGTATCAAAATTCCGTCAAGATATCTTGGACGAAATTGAAAAAGTGAAATTCCACTCAGAATGGGGGAAAGTGCGTCTTTATAACATGATTCGTGACCGTGGTGACTGGGTCATCTCTCGTCAACGTGCCTGGGGTGTGCCTCTTCCAATCTTCTATGCAGAAGATGGAACGCCGAAACTTCAGATATCTTATCAGGCAAGAGAAACGCTGAATGCAGAGGTTGCCTGGTATTATGCAGAGTCTGCATGGGGCCTGCAGCAGCTTTTGTTTACCGTTTACGATCCGGAAGGACTTCCTGATTTTGAGAAAGATGCCGGTGTGGAGAAAGTGGATGGAAAATCCGGAATTTCACTGAAACAGGGAAAAGGCAGTTTTGAAATAACAGTCGGAGATGAGCAGACCAGATATTATTCCGGCTATTTTGCCTGCATGATCCGCACAGAAGGCTCGGATTTTTCTTATATCATACCATTTGCGGCTTCCGCAGAGGATCCTTCTCTTATCAATGATATGACGCTGTCGGCAGCGGAAGAACATGCACTTTCTTCTGAAGAGGAATGGGAACTTCTGGCAGATTTTGGATTTTCTGTTTCCGAAGAAGGCGGCGATGCCGTACCGGAATTTCCGATACCGCTTATGAGCTGCAGGATCCTGGATGCAGACGGAAATACCGTGCGTGTGCTTGCGGATCAGGAAATGGCAGAGATCGTGCAGCCGGACGGCACGGGAGAGTATCAGTGCCGTGCCTATTTCTGGTGGGACTGCCGTGATGAAAAGGGCAATAAAGTGAAAGCAGGTACTTATACTGCAGTGGTAACGGCAGAAGATGCATCAGGCAGCAAAACACTGGAAAAGGAAGTAAAACTTACAGAGGACAGAAGTTCGGAAACCGAAACGGAGAGCGAATCCGAAACAGAAAGAGAAACAGAAACGCAGCAGCCGTCTACGGAAGCACCGAATCCGAATACCGGAAAAGAAACCGAAAAGAAAGATCCGGCCGCAAATAATACAGAAAGCACGGAGAAAAAGGAAGTGCAGAGTATTTCTCTTGTCAGCCGTTCTGCTTTTTCCGGTCAGGAAAAGAACGGTGCCAAAATCGTGATCGGAGTCAGAGAAAGTGTTCGTTTAAATCCGGTGATCACACCTGCTGATGCCGCAGATCAACGTGT
>ERZ857521.4232-NODE-4232-length-10696-cov-18.017292_pt1 | contig 10696 bp, 7 predicted proteins | sample MGYA00519701_ERZ857521 | MGnify/ENA primary metagenome ERZ857521 (study PRJEB31778, sample SAMEA3449346) | human gut metagenome | biome: human gut; feature: human-associated habitat; material: faeces | place: United Kingdom | collected 2010/2012 ...
TCTAAGCAAATATATAAATTTATCGGATTTACCCCTCAGGTTTTTACGTTGAGCCGTTAATGGGGGCTCAACGTAAAAACGGCATGCATACGCTGTGATTGGTCCATAAGGATTGTCATCAATGACCATATAGGTACCGATATTTTCCGAAAAGTCAATATAAAAAGCTGTGTTAGTAAAGAATAGGTAATAGACCTTACTAACACAGCTTCATTAACATCCTTCATCCCCAATTAAATATTGAGACATGCTCGAGTACTAATAGTACTTCTTTCTATGAATCACCTCAAATGAGTTTATTCTTGTGGCAAAAGGAGTTATTTTACAATAATTTCTTTTTCGGTTGGTGGCAAGCAAATATTGTCGTTGCAACATTGATAAGAAACTTTGCATCGGATATTATCCTTTCCGCTTCCTTTCACAGATTGGCTAAATACAACCGTTCCGTCGTAAATAGAAGTCCCACTCTGGCTATAGAACATACCTGCTGGAACATTGAGGTTGCCCACTTTTTCATATCCTTCAGGTAGTTCGAATGTAATTGTAGTAGGAATGAAAGGAGAGTCGGATGTGGTACGTGCATAGATATGATATCCAGGATGTATTTTAAGTTTGACATATATAATCTGTTCTCCGGATTGCATAATTTCTTTTACCGCAGTTATGGAAACAGGGTTTTGCTCTGAAGTTTCTCCAGTAGGGATGTTGGTCATTATTTTACGCGCTTCCCAAGCATGGTAAGGATTAATTCCAGGCTCCCTGCTGTTTATTAAAAATACCCATCCGCCTACTTCTGAGAAAAATATCCTCTTTTTGTTTTTGTCAAACCAATTACGCCATTCTGAAGGCTCTGAAAAATCCATTAAGGTATAACGATGTAAAATGCGTTTAGCCTTTTCTACTTCTTCTCCTTTCTCCCACATCTGAATGGCTGTATCGAGTATGCGTAAATCATTATTAGGAATATTCAGACTTTTGGCATCTTCATCTACCATTAAAAAACGACCGTCAGGAGCAACGCAGAACCAATCTTTATTCTCGTCGAAATACTTGTGGTAAGCCGACTCGTTCATGCCAAACATTTTATAATACGGACCTAAGTAGAGTTCCATAAATTCTTCCTTGCTACGTGTCTTTAATGGAGGCATATTCAGAACATATTTTTCCTCTTCTGTAAGAGACTCTCCTTTCTTTTGTTTTTCTTGAATATCCTTCTTCTGATCAAGTATTATCTGATTAGCCGCTTTTGTTGTTTCAACCAACTCTTGATAGCCGGCTTCACTGGCCATCATTTTAAAGGTTTCAGTTTCGATACGTGTTGGAATGGTTTCATTATATTTGCGGACGATGATTCCCTGTCCTTTAAATTTAGCTATGTAAACAATCGAATTAATAAAGACCAGTTTTCCTTGTTCTGTCATGTATTTAGGTGAAGCTGAAAATCCCCAGTGAAAGAAGTTTCCATGTCGGCCAATAGCGACTGCATCGAGCGATTTTTGTGAAACGCCTCCTGAAATGTATTCAGCATCAATTCCGTCTTCATATCCCCAAGGACGAGAAACAAGACCTATACGAAATCCTTTGTCTGTAGAAAATCCTTTGGTCTGTACTTTCCACATCGAAATCGTTTCAGGTACTCCTTGTGGGATGAGATAGGCATAATGGAGTGCTTGTTCCGGAGTGGGCTTAACTTCAGCGTGTAGATCGACAGGGTACGGAGTGTGGAATATTGCATGATCCTTTTTCCATGAATGAGCATCAGCGTCCAGACATTGACAATACCAATCATTTTTGCAACCAATTCGATTCCCCATAATCGAGCTTGCATCTGCAATACATAACATCGGTAAATCGAAATCTTCAGTCAGGTAGCCAGCTCTTTTATAGATATTTTTCACAGGGTCTTGTATACGCGGGATAATAGGATTAGGTTTCCCATCCATAATCGTTACATCGAAGTCTTTTGACAAGTCTTGATGGTATTCGGATGCATGAATCACCTTAACCGTTGTAAAATAAGTAGTCAGTAATTTCTCAAAAGAGTCCATTCTTTCTTTTACTGTCTTTTGATAGGCAACCGAATCGGATATAGCTTCTGCTTCCCAATCAGAAGAGCCGCCTACGTAAAGAACCTTTAAATTGATTTTCTTTGTAGGCAGCGCTGACCAGACATTCATTGCTGTGAAAAGAAAGATAGAACAGATTATACAAATAAATTTCTTCATATATGTATTTTTATATTAGGATGTTTGCTTTTATCGTTCGTTTTGTTCCAATAAAGGATTGAGTGCCATAACGTTCAATGGAATTGCTAATTGCCAGTGTGGATCATCAATTGGCATTGTATAGGTTACTCCTAAATATGTACGGCTCATAGGAGCGGCTGTTTCAGGATCAGCAGTCAACCGTTTTTTATCCAGGAATGACATCTCTGTATAAATCATTTCTCGGCGGCGTTCATTCAATATTTCTGTCAATAATGCATGAGGATCGGTTTCGGTATAAGGCTTATAGGTCGTTGCATCGTACCGATGGCGGCGCACCTCGTTCAACGCGTCAAGAGATTCTTGTATGTTCGGAGACGATTTACGTAATGCGGCTTCTGCCTTCATCAACCACACTTCTGATACGTCAATGCCAGAGTGAAGATGTTTGTTCCAGGCCACTTTCTCCAACATTCCATATTCAGGCATTGATGCCATGAAGAAGCGATAGCGCAAATCGTTGTCTTTATCAATAATGGCTTCCATTTTGGGAGAAAATATACATTTACAATGTTCACTGATAAAGCGGGCATACAAAACCTCCGGGTTGGTAGATAATACATCATCGTATCCATTTAATCCATAATTGGGGTACTCGGGTTCTATAAAAGAACAATCATTATAATCAATCATATTGCTTTTCATACTCAATGCCTTTACAGCATCTTCATAGGCCAAGTCATAATTTTGCATCCATAAATGATAACGTGCGCGAAGAGCGTATGCTGTAGCCCGTCCCGGCAGATTATTAAATTTTTGTACGTCTTTGGCCAATAATCCGATAGCCTGATCCAAATCTGCCAACATCTGGTCATAGATTTGAGCTACTGTAGCCCGAGGATATTGTTTGTTTATATCCGCTTCCAATATTAGAGGGACGCCTAAATCCGTATTGGCAGTAGAAGCCTTGTATTGTTTTCCATACAAGTTTACCAGCAGAAAGTAATTCATTGCACGGTGTACCAAAGCTTGTCCCTTTACATCATTACGCTGATAAGTTACTCCATCTTCTACTTTATCTATATTGTCTAGTACATAGTTGGCTATATAATTAGAGTGATAGAGATTGTCCCAGTTCATGTCACTTTCTGCCGTTCCATAAATATAGTCTGCCCACTTCAATACATTCATGATGGATGAAATGGAGGTATACATATCAGATAGGGTTGACTCCGGATTTTCGCTGAATGTGTAGTCATCGCTATAGTGCTCTAAGTAAAATGTTCCGCAGGCAATGCCGAACATTTCCATCGCATCTCCGCCCGAAGCCATCGAACCGTTATTCATCATTTTTGCCAAATCGTCTACAGTAGTAGGTATAGTATTTCCCTTAGGAATTACATCTACAAAATCGTTGCATGAACATATCATACACGCCATGATTAATGTCATCAGTATAGTTTTCATTTCAATCTCCTTTTCTTTTAAAATGTAGCATTTAATGTAAATGTGTAGTAGGTAGGTTGATCACCCAAGTAGGTTGAGCCATAATCTCCGATACTCATTCGGTCTGGATCCAGTCCGTCTCTGTTATTGGCTTTAAACCAAAGATTCTCTGCCGATATTTTCAGTCTCAATTCTGAAAGCCAGTTGGAATGTAATAGATGCTTGAAATCGTAAGCCAGACCCAATGATTTCAGACGAATGAGGTTTGCACTTTGTATCTGATGATCCATATGCTCGTAAGCCGTTATAGTGATACCTGAGTTCATTCCGTAAGTAGAGCGGGGAACCCATGTTGTTTCTTCGTCACCGGGCTTTCTCCAGCGCTGGTCGTATGTCTTATAAATTGTTGTGTTAGTAACGTAAACATTTCCGAATGAAGGCATCAGCATTTTATGTCCCATTTTATACGTAAACATCCAGTCGAGTGTAAATCCTTTATAAGAGAGAGTATTACTCCATGCTCCGAAATATTTAGGAGATGTACGTCCCGGGAACAGTAAATCTTCCATGGAAAACGAATTAACCATTTCTGCACCGCCAACTTCACCTTTTGCATTGACAATTTGCAGGTTTCCGTTCTCATCCAATTTGGAAGTACGGAATGCATAAATGTAATCTACTGGTTTACCTTCCAGTGGATCGCCGTTTCGTACGGAATTAAAAGCACTACTCGAAGAGTTCACTTTTGTTACTTTGTTGTAATTGTAAGAGAAAGTGAATGTGGTATTCCAATTCCAGTCTTTCGTCAGCACAGGTATAGCGCCAAAACTTAAATCTATACCTCGATTTATTAACGAGGCTACATTTTTCTTGATTGATTTCCATCCTGTAGTAGGATCCATGATGGATAAGCCCAATGCATCTTTTGTTTTCCGGTTATACAAGTCGGCCGAAATGTTTAACCGGTTACGGAACATATTCAAGTCGAAACCGAAGTTTGTGGTGTAAACCTTTTCCCAGCTTAATTCTTTATTTTCCGGATTATTGATAATAAGACAAGGTAATCCTGTCATATCATCACGAGCGTTGGCAGCGATCAAATAAGGTGATGTAGATTTATCTACATTTCCACTTAACCCATATGATAGCTTCACGGCTAAACGGTCAATAAAAGGTGCAGAAAAGAATGATTCTTCGGATATATTCCATTTACCTCCTACCGACCAGGTTGGTTGGTCACGGTATTTGCCCGACCGTCCGTACAAATTGGTTTTATCATAACGGATACTGGCAAAGAGCGTATATAAATCTTTGTAGGAAAGGCTACCTGTAGCAAATGTAGAGAAGTACCTGTCTATCAAATCGCTTTGTGTCGGTCGGTACGAAAGATATTGTAGTCCCAATGCCGGAGAATATCCCGGAACGCCAGTATTTACCAAATCATAAAGATTCATAGTATAGTCGTATATCATTCCCTGTGGATCGAATCCATAGAAGGTGTCTGATTCGGCTTGGGTACGGATGGAAAACATTTCACAACCAGCCATGGCTGTTACATCCCACGTATCATTGTGAAATGTGTAATTCAATACGTTTCGGAATGTGTAACTGCTGCTGTTGTTGTGATAAATATCCTTAATGGCTCCTGCAGGTAAATGACTGGTCAATTCACCTGTTGCTTCACTATATTCAGTAAATTCATTAAATAAATTCCGTACATGATAACTGTTTTGCTTGTAAAGAATTTCCTGTTTAGCATGATCGATTGTATACATACCACTGGTCGTGAATTTGAATCCAAAGGGAAGTTCAAATTCCAATTGGGCATTAGCTGTCACATTATAACTTTTTGTGTTATTGTCTGTTTCCGATCGATCTTTCAATCGGTTATAACTCCAGTCCAGATAACCTTTGGTACTCAGATCATCTTTTACCATCTGAGATACGGAACGATACTCGTTTACATAATTGCCGTTAGCATCCTTTAAGTGTACATAGGGACGCATTTCAGCAGGCGCGCCAGTGTACATGTCCTTGTCTGCATAATTTCCGCGGAATCCTACCGTCAGTTTTATTTTCTTACTCAAATTGGTTATATTGTTAAACTGAAAATTAAGGCGACTTTGGTTATTCCCTATAAGGTCGCTTAGAGTATTTTCATAATTGACTGAGAGGTAATTGGACATGTTTTGGGTACCTCCGGAAACTACAATGTTATGTGATTGAAAAATAGAGTTGCGATAAAATTCTCTCTCTATATCTTTCCGGTTATCATAGCTTCCCAGTTGCTGATAGGCTGCGTCGCGAGTAGCTTCATCTATTTCTCCAGTATAATATTTGTATTCTATTTCTGCAGCTTCACTATAAGAAGATGGAGATCCGTTGCCAAGGGAAGAAATATATTGTTTATTCGCAAAATATTCACGTTCAAAATCAATTAACTGTGCTGAATTGAGATAACCTAATGACTCAACGTCAAAGCGGGTACCAATTTTTAGGTTACCAGTGTAACTGACTTTGGCTTTTTGATTCTTTGTACCTTTTTTGGTAGTGATGACAATTACACCATTTGCTGCACGCACACCCCAAATGGAAGCTGAGGCTGCATCTTTTAGAATTGAAATCTGTTCGATATCGTTCGAATTAATATTGTAGGTGCCATATTCCATCGGGAAACCATCTACAACAATTAATGGTTTGGTTTCTGCATAAATTGTAGCTTGTCCTCGAATCATCATTTCCCCATTGTTATCAATGGAAAGTCCTGGAACTACCCCTTCCAGCTTATCTACAAAGTCGTTAGAAACGATTGATTGCAAATCGTCTGGTTTTACAATGTTGAAGGATCCAGTGGCACGGCCTCGTTCAATAGTCTGATAACCGGTGGTTACAACCAGTTCATCCAATACGACTGCATTATCTTCCAAGGTTATATTATAGGTAGTCCGATTTTTTGCGACCTTGAATGTTGAAGTTTTCTTTCCGATATAACGGACTTCGATTACGGTATTAGGTGCCACCTTATCTATTTCCACTTCACCATACAAGTTGGTGATGCCTCCCTTTGAAGTACCTTTTACAAGGGCTGTTGCGCCTATAAGTTTTTCGCCGTTATTTTTATCTGTTACAATAACTTTAATTTTTTGGAGAAACTGTGGTTTTGACCCTACAGATTGTTTTGTTCGGGTGATGACAATATTACCATTTACGTATTCATAGGTAAATCCAGTTCCCGACAGCAGGCTCTCTAACACATTTTTAAGAGTTGTATTTCGCATGTCCAGAGAGATCCCTTTGATGTTCCCCATTTCGTCCGATTTATAGAAAAAACCAGTGTCTACCGTCTTTTCCAGTTTGCTGATAGCGGCTTTTAACGTTGCGTTTTTTACTGAAAAATGATTAATCTTTACCTGAGGTATCTGTGCGAAAACAGACATGGTAAACATAATGCAACAAGCCAAGACACCGATGCGTTTGAATTGCAATATGCAATCTCCTTTTTTACGAGGTATTCCTCGCGCTTCCCAAAATTTTTTCATAACTTTACAAGTTAATTAATATTACCATTTTCGGGGGAAAGCAAAAATTGTAACCGGCCAAAGTTTCATTAGAGCTTTCCCCTTTTTCTATTTGATTATTACAGTCTTATCTTTATATTCAATAGATTGTTTGCTTCCTTTTTCGATAACCAACAAGATGGTTCTTAAATCGTCCGAACGGCGAAGTTTGCCGCTGAACAATTGTGTTTCTTCACTCTTCAGATCGAATACAACATTCTGAATATCATACCATCGGGATAAAACTTTAAAAACATCTTTTAAAGTTTGATTTTCAAAGCAATATATTCCATCAATCCATGTTGTGTAAAGTTCTGTGTTTACTGTTTCTATCTTGAAGTCTCCCGAAGAATTGAGGGCTAATTGTTGTCCGGGGTTTAAGTTTATCTGCTGTTCTTTCGCTGTCTTTACGGTAACACTGCCTCTACAAAGGGTGGTACGGCTTATTTCTCCATCGTATGCACTAACGTTAAAGGCCGTTCCTTTCACCGTAATCAATTGTTGTCTGGTCTTAACCAAGAACGGATGGGATGCATCATGAGCTACCTCGAAGTAAGCTTCTCCTGTTAGTTCGACAATACGTTCATTTTTATTTTTGAATGATGAAGGAAACTTTAATGTGGATAAGGCGTTCACCCAAACTTTGGTTCCGTCGGGAAGTTCGATGGAATAAGTGTCACCATGTGGAACATTCAGGGTATTGTAGCCTACGGACTCGGAAGAGTGATTGTCTTTTACGTGAATGCCCTTATTTTTGATTTCTATAACGTCAGAGTTAGCATAGTGTGTAGTGGAGTGCAGGGTCAAATCTATGACTTCACCGGAAGATAACGTAATGGTTGCATGTTGTTGTGCAATCTGTTGTCTATTGGGAACTATTGTAGGCTGATTGGCGGGCCATAGATAAATAATCAGACAAATTGCTGCAGCAATTCCTGCTGCTGCAGCAACAACTCTAAGGGAGTGGTGACGGCGGCGGCGATGGAATATCCGTAATGCTCTTTCTGTGTCAATTTCTGCCAAAAAGCGGACAGTATCTCTTTGCTGGAGTCGTTCACGAATCCGTTCATAGAGTCTTTGATGATCTTCGTCGGTCAACCAAAGATCTAAATCTTTTTGTTCGGAGGTGTTTAATGTACCGAAAACTGATTTTAGTATGATATGTTTTATTTCTTTCATTGCTTTTTCTTTAAAGACGAAAAATAACGTGAAAATGGTCAAAAAAATCGATTTTTCTTTCTTTGAGATAGGGAACTATTTGGTTTTGTTTGCATTTTATTTTTCTTTTTTTGACCAAAACCATAATATTTTACGTCTTATTAGTGATGAAACTTGATAATTAATTCATATCAACTAAAATTAATAAGCTTATGAGAAAGATACTATTTAGGGTTATGGCTGCAATGATTATTGTTACGTTAACCTCTTTTACGACCAGTAAAGAAACTATTCTTAAAGGGAAAATTATTGGTTTGCAAGATAGTTGTATAGTAGTAGGAGGTATCTTGACTCCACAGACAGATACTCTTCGGGTTAATAGTGATGGTATATTTAATGCCCAACTGACTATTACTGAGCCTAAAACTGACTATGTAACTCTGTTAAATCCTAAAAGTGGATTTAAAATATATTTAGAGCCAGGCAGTCAGGTAGAGTGTAATATCGAAACATATGATACTATCATGAACCAGTTAGATATCACTCGTTGCCGGGTTGATTTTTCTGGAGATAATGTAGATTGTAATGCTTTCCTCAATGATGAGAAAAAGAATTATTATGTTTTGCAAGAAGCAGCGCTAAATGAGGCTCTCAAAAATAAAATGCCATTTCTTGAATTCAAGAAATTATTAGGGGATAAAGTAGAGAAGGTGAAAAAAGAAGTAGAAAAATTGAGTAATCCTCAGTTTGTAAAGGCAAATAAGGCAGATTATGATCAGAAATATAAAACCACATTAGACTATTATGGTGCTTTTATCCCTCAACGAGATGATGACTATAGGGCCTACTTGATGTCTGTTGATCTTAACGATCTGGCTAATATTGACAAAGCAGGAATGTATGTGAAATATTATGAGCAGTTTGAGGCTCCGGCAAGTACAGAGAATGTTGATATTGCTTATTTCCATATGTTGCCCCAGCTTTTTACAAATCATGCGGTTGTTAGTGAACTTGCCGATCGGAAAGTACAGGAAATAATATCTCAGGCTCCTCGTAATCTGGACGAAATCTATGCAGTTTACAAGGAAATTAAAAAGAATGATTCCATACCTAGCCATATACAGGAAGAGTTCAATCGCTTCAGTATCCTGTCTGCCGGAAAGAAGGCAATAGATTTTGATATGTATGATATAAATGGAAAGAAAGCGATGTTGAGCGACTTCAAGGGAAAGGCTGTGTATCTGGATTGTTGGGCTAGTTGGTGTGGCCCTTGTAAAGTAGAGATTCCAAATATGGAGAAATTATATGAGCATTATAAGAATAATCCTGATATAGTATTGGTTAGTGTCAGTTTGGATAAAACAACTCAGCCTTGGTTGAAAGCATTGGCAAAAGACAAGCCACAATGGCCTCAGTATATTGTGAAAGGTGAATTTAGCAGCAAGCTTTGTACGACCTACAGTGTTACAGGAATTCCTCGTTTTATGATGTTCGATAAAGAAGGTAATGTGATTTCTTTGGATGCACCACGTCCGTCTGATAAAGAAATTATTCGCTTTATTGATAATGCTTTGAAGCAGTAATATTTGTTCTTCTTCTGTAAAAGGGCTTATTCTGAGTATGGAATAGGCCTTTTTTATCCCAGAAAAAAGAGCAGCATAGACTTGTTAAATTTTTTGCGAAGTAAAGATATACCGCGTTTTGTATGACTGCGTACAGTTTCATATTGTGTATGGGTTAATTCGGATATTTCATGGTCGTTTAGCCCATCTAACTTTAATCGTAATACTTCTGCACATTTGGAAGGAAGTTTATCTATTTCATCTTTGAGTTGAGTATATAGTTCAACTTCAAAGATAGTATCTTCTATCGATGCTTCCAGCAAAGTGTCGTTTAATGTTTCCTGATGAAAACGTGCCTTGAAACGCAATGTATCAATTACCTTGTTACGAAGTAATACAAATAAGAAGCTTTTATCTGATTTTATATCGGGAAGTGTATTTCTTTTTTGCCAGAGTGTGGTAAATAAGTCTATAACTAAATCTTCGCTTTCTTCCTTATCATGCAGTAGATTGTCGGCATATAAGACCATCGAGGCATAATAGCGACGGAACAAGGTGTCGTAAGCAGAAGAATCTCCTTTAGACAAACGTTGTATAAGACCAGTTATTGGAATAGTTTTGTCCATTATTTCTTTTTTATGGCAACAAAATTACGAAATTTAATGACAATAAGATAACAAAAAGAGTGCGATACGAATAAAAAGGGAGAAAATGAGGCTCAACGTAAAAACCTGAGGGGTAAATCCGATAAATTTATATATTTGCTTAG
>ERZ857521.4234-NODE-4234-length-10693-cov-4.247039_pt1 | contig 10693 bp, 4 predicted proteins | sample MGYA00519701_ERZ857521 | MGnify/ENA primary metagenome ERZ857521 (study PRJEB31778, sample SAMEA3449346) | human gut metagenome | biome: human gut; feature: human-associated habitat; material: faeces | place: United Kingdom | collected 2010/2012 ...
CTGATAATCCTTCTGGTCGAAGTAATAAGCGCCACCATTAATATAGTAAATGTGATTTGCGCTCAATGTGCTCTTGATGTCTTTAGTGTATTTAGGTTTGATTTTTCCCTTTGCATTAGGCAACTGATCCAATTCGTATGCTTTTTCAAAGTATGGTAAAATGCTGCCTAAAGCCGTGTACATCTTCGGTTCGTCAACCGTTTGTCCCAGCATCTGCTTTGTTCTTTCATTGCTGAACTGCTGATCTTCGATGAAACCAGCCACATACCAAGTTTGCGGGTCGTTTTTAGTCTCCTCATTTTCCATTGCTCCTTTGATCAAAGTGCGGGCTTCGTCATAGGCACTTGCCTCCACTGATGTACCTTTTACAAGGCCCTGAGCTTGCTTTACAGCTTTCTTTTGAGCGAATGATGCGGAAACTGCCACACATAACGCTGCTGTCAATAAAATTCTTTTCATAATAAAAATACTTTTAATTAGTTATTCTATTTTGTTTAACAATCGGTTTTTATTCCTGGATATCCTTATCCTCATCCGCTATTTCAAAGGTTGCCTGATTCTCGATACTTTTCTGAGCTGCATCTTTTTCAGCTTTTTCTTGAGCGGCTTGCTCTTCTGCATCCGTCAATACCTTGCAGACAGATGCGATTTCATCATTACGCTTACCCAGATTAATCAACCGGACACCTTGTGTCGCACGACCAATGATGCTTAAATCAGACACTTTCATACGGATTGTTATACCAGATTTATTGATAATCATCAGGTCATTTTCATCCGTTACATTCAAAATGGCGACTAATTTACCAGTTTTTTCGGTAATATTCAAAGTTTTCACACCCTTTCCGCCACGATTTGTGATACGATAATCTTCGATGCTGGAACGCTTGCCATACCCTTGTTCAGATACAACCAATGTCGTTTCTTTTTCCTTGTCTTTTACACAAATCATTCCGACCACTTCATCCATTCCGTCTTCATCCAGAGCCATGCCCCTTACACCGGATGCGGTACGCCCCATTTCACGGACCGCGCTTTCATGGAATCGGATAGCACGCCCGTTCCGGTTAGCTATCAGCACCTCATTATTACCATTAGTCATACACACCTGAATCAATCCGTCATCTTCGCGCAAGGTAATGGCATTGACACCATTCTGACGCGGACGGGAATAAGCCTCCAGGCAGGTCTTCTTGACGACACCCTTCTTGGTACAGAACAACAGGTAATGAGAATTGACAAATTCCGTATCGGTGGTCAGTTTCTTCACTCGGATAAATGCCTGAACCTTATCATCCGATTCTATATTCAACAAATTCTGGATCGCACGACCTTTGGAGGTACGTGTTCCTTCCGGAATCTGATAAACCGGAAGCCAGAAGCAACGCCCTTTCGAAGTGAAGAACAGCAAAGTAGCGTGCATTGAGGCCGGATAAATGTATTCAATGAAGTCTTCATCCCGGGTTTCCGAGCCCTTTATACCTACCCCACCTCGACCTTGCGCACGGAATTCAGCCAACGGAGTACGTTTAATGTATCCCATGTGCGAGATAGTGATAATCATCTCGTCATCAGCATAGAAATCTTCCGGATTCAGATCTTCCGAAGCATAAACGATGTCTGTACGCCGCGCATCTCCATATTTATCCTTGATTTCCTGCAATTCATCCTTGATAATCTTCATGCAGAGGTCTTCATTTTCCAGAATCTCCCTCAAATAAGCGATCTGCTTTTCTATTTCCTCATATTCAGCACGTAGTTTATCCTGTTCTAGACCCGTCAATTGGCGCAAACGCATCTCGACAATAGCACGAGCCTGTCTGTCGGATAATGAGAAACGTTCCATCAAGCGTTCAACAGCTTCTTGCGGGCTTGACGAAGCCTTGATAATCGCAATCACTTCATCAATATTATCAGAAGCGATAATCAAACCTTCCAAGATATGCGCACGCTCTTCCGCCTTGGCCAGCTCAAACTTTGTCCGGCGAATAACGACCTCATGACGGTGGTCTACGAACGCCTTGATCAAATCCTTCAGATTCAACAAACGCGGACGGCCATTCACCAGCGCGATATTATTCACGCTGAACGAAGATTGCAGAGCCGTCATCTTATAAAGCTTGTTCAATACGACCTGCGCATTGGAATCACGCTTGACATCCACTACAATACGAAGTCCGGCACGGCTGGATTCATCCGTAACATCCGAAATACCTTCGATACGCTTTTCGTTCACCAAGTCGGCAATACTCTTTACCAAATCCGATTTAACCACTTGGTAAGGAATTTCCGTGATGATAATCTGTTCGTGATTATTCTCCACCTCGATTTCCGCCTTTCCGCGCAGCACGATACGTCCGCGACCGGTTTCGAAAGCCTCTTTTACGCCATCATAGCCATAAATGGTTGCACCCGTAGGGAAATCCGGGGCCTTGACATATTGCATCAATCCCGCCACATCAATATCACCCCGAGCATCGATATACGCCATACAACCATCCAACACCTCCGACAAATTATGTGTCGGCATATTGGTCGCCATACCTACCGCGATACCCGAAGCGCCATTCACCAGCAGGTTCGGAATGCGTGTAGGCAAAACGGTAGGCTCCTTCAACGAATCATCAAAGTTAAGCTGGAAGTCTACCGTATCCTTATCTATATCCCGGAGCATTTCCTCAGCCAGCTTGCTCAAGCGCGCTTCGGTATAACGCATAGCTGCCGGGCTATCATTATCCATCGAACCGAAATTACCCTGCCCGTCCACCAATGTGTAGCGCATAGACCACCATTGAGCCATCCGGACAAGCGCTCCATATACAGAGCTATCGCCATGCGGATGATATTTACCTAAAACTTCACCAACAATTCTCGCAGATTTCAGATGTTTCTTGTCAGATGTATTGCCAATCATGTTCATACCATATAATATACGGCGATGAACAGGCTTGAAACCATCTCGTACATCAGGGAGGGCACGTGAAACAATGACCGACATAGAGTAATCTATGTATGCCGATTTCATTTCCTCCTCAATGTTAATCCTTATAATTCTGTCTTGATCAACCATTTAGTATGTTATTTATTATACTCAGCATCTTAAATTAAGAAAAATCGCACTAAAGTAATCCTTTTTCACCGATTACGAAAGAAATCGGGCCTAAAAATTAACGAAAAAGGCATAAAAACTCTCATTCCGGCCATTTTCGTCTTTTTTTCATGCCTATGAATCCGGACAAAGATAGGCATAAACACCGACGGTTATGCCTATCTTTGTCGGCGATTATGCCTATCTTTTTCAGGCAATCTGCAATTAAGTCTTTTTTCGGTATTATGGCACACTATTTGATAGAGATTATAGTATAAGTTTAGTATCTTTGCACAGAAATGGCTAAAACTTCAAATATACATTATATTAATATAGGAATGAAGAATAACTATTCAGAGAAATTAAGGGACATTATTGAGTACGGCCGCGAAGAAGCGGGACGTTTACAAAATAGCTATATTGGCCCGGAGCATCTGATGCTCGGTATAATCCGAGACGGGGAAAATGAAGCCTGCCAGATATTGGAGGATCTGCATATTGACCCTTACACCATAAAGCGACTCATCGAACAAGAGGTGAAAAATACAGCGGAAAACAATTACTCTACGGCCGAGATAACCGTAAGCAAAGCTACGGAAAGAGTATTGCGTATGAGTATGTTGGAGGCTCGTTCGCTGGATGCGGAAGAGACTGATGCCGAACATCTCCTGCTGGCTATAATGAAAGACGGGTATGGCATTGCAACGCGTATCTTGAAAGAGTCCGGCCTTTCCTATGCCTTGATTCTGGAAGAGCTGGAACAACGTATGGGACGGATTGAACCGCGGGGAATAGGACTTCCCAATATAGAGGACGGGTACACGGATGACGAAGAAGATGACGAAGAGGATTCGTATTCATCCCGCAGGGATAACCCTCACTCCTCCTCTTCTTCTTCAGGCGGATTAGGCGCACAATCCCGGTCGGTCAGCGATACACCGGTCATCGATAATTTCGGTACCGATATAACCCGTGCTGCGGCCGAGAACCGGCTTGACCCGGTGGTAGGGCGTGAAAAGGAAATAGAACGGGTGGCTCAGATATTAAGCCGCCGGAAGAAAAACAATCCGGTGCTGATTGGTGAACCGGGTGTGGGAAAATCGGCTATTGCAGAAGGTCTGGCTATGCGGATTGTCCAGCGCAAAGTGTCACGAATTTTGTTTGACAAGCGTGTGGTAAGCCTGGATCTGGCCTCTATTGTGGCCGGGACCAAATACCGCGGGCAATTTGAAGAGCGTATCAAGGCTATCCTGAACGAGCTTTCCAAGAACCCGAACATTATCTTGTTTATCGATGAGATCCACACTTTGGTAGGAGCCGGCTCGGCATCCGGTTCGATGGATGCCGCCAATATGTTGAAACCCGCTTTGGCAAGAGGCGAAATTCAATGTATCGGGGCAACTACGCTGGACGAATATCGTAAGAACATTGAGAAAGACGGGGCTTTGGACCGCCGTTTCCAAAAGGTAATGGTCGAGCCTACTACGGCTGAAGAGACCTTGCAAATTTTGAATAACATCAAGGACCGTTATGAAGAGCATCATAATGTGACTTATACGCCGGAAGCCTTGAAAGCGTGTGTCAAATTGACGGAACGCTACATCAGCGACCGGAATTTCCCGGATAAGGCTATCGATGCTTTGGACGAGGCCGGCTCGCGAGTACATATCTCCAACATTATCGTTCCGAAAAATATTGAGGAGCTGGAGGCTAAGATTGAAGAGACAAAAGCAGACAAGATGGCAGCTGTCAAATCTCAGAACTTCGAACTTGCCGCAAGCTACCGGGACAAGGAGCGGCAATATTTGCTGGATCTGGAATCGGCTAAAGCCAAATGGGAAAAAGAGATGCAGGAGCATCGTGAGATCGTGGATGAAAACAAGGTGGCTGAGGTCGTAGCGATGATGTCGGGTGTACCTACCCAGCGTATAGCCAAGGCGGAAAATGCCCGCTTGCTGGAGATGGCGGATATCCTGAAAAGCAAAGTCGTAGGACAAGACGAAGCCGTTCAGAAAATCGTAAAAGCCATCCAGCGGAACCGGGTAGGTCTGAAAGACCCGAACAAGCCGATCGGTACGTTCATGTTTTTAGGTCCTACGGGAGTGGGAAAAACTTATTTGGCCAAGAAGCTGGCGGAATATCTGTTCGACTCGTCTGATGCGCTCATCCGTATCGATATGAGTGAATACATGGAGAAATTTGCCGTGTCCCGATTAGTCGGAGCACCTCCGGGATATGTCGGCTATGACGAAGGTGGGCAATTGACGGAGAAAGTCAGACGCAAACCTTACTCGGTGGTCTTGCTGGACGAAATCGAGAAGGCTCACCCCGATGTGTTCAACTTGTTGCTTCAGGTGCTGGATGACGGACGCCTTACGGATAGTTTCGGACGTTGTATTGATTTCAAAAATACGATACTGATCATGACCTCCAATATAGGTACACGCCAATTGAAAGACTTCGGGAGGGGTGTCGGCTTCAATACCCAGATGGGAGGAGATGTTGACAAGGAATTCTCGCGCGGCGTCATACAAAAAGCGTTGAACAAGGCTTTTGCGCCGGAATTCTTGAACCGAATAGATGACATCATCATGTTCGACCAGCTGGACAAGGAGGCTATCCGCAAGATTATCGACATCGAATTGCAAAGCCTGTACAAACGTGTGTCCGATTTGGGATATACTTTAGAGATTACCGAAGGTGCCAAGGATTTCCTGGCCACCAAAGGGTATGATGTCCAGTTTGGTGCACGCCCATTGAAGCGGGCTATTCAAAAATATCTGGAAGATGAAATGGCGGAATTGATCATCCGGGCTTCGGTAGGTGAAGGCGATACTATTGTTGTAGATTTTGACACGAAAGAGCAACGTATCGTCTCGGAAGTAAAAAGTAATAATAACAATTAATAAGATATCAGCGAAGTGGCACGTAAAAGAAAACCGTTACCTCTATTAGAGGGTGTGACTATTACCGGTGTAGCGGCGGAAGGAAAGGCCTTGGCCCGGGTGAATGACCTTGTCGTATTCGTCCCCTACGTCGCTCCGGGAGATATCGTCGACATTCAACTGATTCGAAAGAAACATAATTATGCGGAAGGTAAAGCCGTAGCTTTTCATAAGTATGCCGAAGAGCGGGCTGTACCTTTTTGTGAACATTTCGGCGTATGTGGAGGGTGTAAATGGCAACATTTGCCTTATGAAGCCCAATTGCGCTACAAGCACAAGCAGGTGGTCGATACGTTGACCCGCATTGGCAAGGTCGATTTAGGTGAAATCTTGCCGATATTGGGGTCAGAAAAGACCCGGTTTTACCGGAATAAGCTGGAGTTTACCTTTTCCAATAAAAAATGGCTGACCGAAGAGCAGGTGCAATCCGGCCAGCCTGTTGCTTGTATGAATGGGCTGGGGTTCCATATTCCGAACATGTTTGATAAGGTGCTTGACATCAACAAATGCTGGTTGCAGGCAGATATATCCAACCGGATCCGGCTGGCCATCAAAGCCTATTGCCTGGAGCATGAGGGATACCCTTTTTATGATCTCCGGAACCAGGAAGGGTTTGTGCGCACGTTGATGATCCGTACCGCATCAACGGGAGATCTTATGGTGGTGTTGGTTTTCTATCATGAAGATAAGGAACGTCGGGAAGCTTTGTTGAATTATGTGGCCGAGCAATTCCCGGAGATTACCTCTTTGCTTTATGTAATCAATTCGAAGTGTAACGATACGATTACCGATCAGGAGGTATGTCTTTTCAAAGGAAAAGATTTCATTTTGGAGGAGATGGAAGGACTGAAGTTCAAGATCGGAGCAAAATCTTTCTATCAGACCAATAGCGAACAGGCTTATCATCTGTATAGTGTGGCACGGGATTTTGCCGGGCTCACGGATTCCGAGCTGGTCTATGACCTTTATACCGGGACGGGGACTATCGCCAATTTCGTTTCCCGTCAGGCCAAAGAGGTGATCGGCATTGAATATGTTCCGGAAGCTATCGAGGACGCTAAGGTGAACTCTGCGCTCAACGGCATTACGAATACGAAATTTTTTGCCGGCGACATGAAAGATCTGCTTACTCAAGATTTCATCAACGAACATGGAAGACCGGATGTAATCATCACCGACCCGCCACGTGCCGGTATGCATGATGACGTAATCCAAACAATCTTGTTCGCGCGTCCCAAACGTATCGTTTATGTAAGTTGTAATCCAGCCACGCAAGCCCGTGACTTGAATCTGCTGGACGAGGCATACGCCGTGCGGAAAGTCCAGCCGGTCGATATGTTCCCACATACGCATCATGTAGAAAATGTCGTTTTACTTGAATTGAAATAAGTTCTTATGTATAAAGCAATCATCACATTCGTATGTCTTTCATTTGCGTTCATCTCTTGCAACGAGCATGGCGGAAAGACGGAGTGTGATGATTCGTTTTACCGGGATTTGCCCCAATTGAAGGAGGCGGGCGAGATTACGGCCGTTACGCTCTATAGCTCAACCTCCTACTTTCAATACCGTATGCAACCGATGGGGTACGAATATGATTTGGCAGAGGACTTTGCTGAATCCTTGGGACTAAAACTTGTCATCAAAATAGCACAGACCGATTCCCAGCTCGTCGCTATGCTTCATTCCGGAGAGGCGGATTTTATAGCCTATCCGATGTTTATCAATAAGGAAAGCAAACAACACCTCCTATTTTGCGGGCATGAGCAGCAAACCAGTCAGGTCATCGTTCAACAAGCCAATAAGGGAGATACGATTCTGAATGATGTAACGCAATTGATAGGCCGGGAAGTTTATGTGCAAAAAGATTCGAAGTATGCCGAACGCTTGAATAGCTTGAACGAGGAACTGGGAGGAGGCATCAAAATCCAGACCCTGGACAAGGATTCTCTTTCTACGGAAGACTTGATAGAGAAGGTGTCGAAGGGCGAAATACCTTATACGGTAAGTGATGATAATTTGGCGCGATTGAACCGTACATATTATTGGAATATTGATACCCGATTGAAAATAAGTTTCAAACAACGTTCCTCTTGGGCGGTACGTCCGAATTCGCCCTTATTGGCTCAGGCCATCAATACCTGGTCGACCGATACAAGACGTAACCCGTCATTTAAAGCTATCACCAAACGCTATTTCGAATTGAGTAAGACTAATGAAGGATTCGAGATCCCGAAAATAAAGGACGGGCACTTGTCTCCCTATGATGATCTGTTCCGTAAACATGCTCGTTTACTGGATTGGGACTGGCGTCTGCTGGTTTCGATTTCTTATCAGGAGTCCAAATTTAATCCCAATGTGGTCTCATGGGCCGGAGCTGAAGGGTTGATGGGTATTATACCCAGTACGGCACGGCGTTTGGGAGTGGCTCCTCACGAATTGAAAGACCCGGACACCAGTATCCGTACGGGGGTGGATTGCTTGCGCCGGTTCCGACAAGGATTCAGTCGGATAGAAGATCCGGAAGAGAAGATTAAGTTCACATTAGCTGCATATAATGCCGGGATCGGGCATGTTTATGATGCCCAGCGACTGGCGGAAAAATATGGGAAAGACCCTCTCCGGTGGGAGGGCAATGTGGCGGAATTCATCCGGTTGAAGAATGATCCCGAATATTACAATGATCCCGTTTGCAAGCACGGGTATCTGCGTGGCTCTGAAACTTTCAATTATGTCAACGAGATTTTAGCACGCTACAACTATTATAAAAAGAAACGGTCTATCCACGACTGACCAATTGACATATTTCATAATCCGCAAGGAAAAAATGGCAGGATTCTGACAAATATTCTTTCCCGTTTGTTTTTGGGTATTTTATTTGTTGATTTTTACCCGTAAGCTCCAAAAAGAATTGGAGTTTCAAAATCAATGTACAAATAAAAACAAATTAGATATGAGTAAGAATGGCAATATCGGGGTTACAAGTGAAAATATTTTCCCGATTATCAAAAAGTTTTTGTATAGTGATCATGAAATCTTCTTGCGTGAATTGGTTTCAAATGCCGTTGATGCCACACAGAAGTTGAAAACCTTGGCATCGGTAGGCGAATTCAAAGGGGAATTGGGTGACTTGACGATTCATGTGAAGTTTGATGACAAGACTATCACGATTTCAGACCGGGGTATTGGTATGACCGCTGAAGAAATCGATAAATATATCAATCAGATAGCATTCTCCGGAGCCGAAGAGTTTGTAGAAAAATATAAGAACGATGCAGCTGCTATCATCGGGCACTTCGGATTGGGCTTCTACTCTTCATTCATGGTGTCAAAGAAGGTGGAAATCGTCACCAAGTCTTATAAAGAAGGTGCTCAAGCCATGAAATGGAGTTGCGATGGAACTCCAACCTATACGCTGGAAGAAACCGAAAAAGAGGATCGGGGTACCGATATCATCTTGTATGTTGATGATGAAAACAAAGATTTCCTGAACCAGCAAAAGATCAATGGATTGCTGACGAAATATTGCCGTTTCCTGCCGATTCCTATCGCATTTGGTAAAAAGCAGGAATGGAAAGATGGCAAATATGTCGATACAGATCAGGATAATATCATCAATGACACAACACCGGCCTGGGTACGTAAACCGACCGATTTGAAAGAAGAGGATTACAAGAAATTCTATCAGGATTTGTATCCGATGTCTGATGAACCTTTGTTCTGGATTCATCTGAACGTTGACTATCCGTTCCATCTGACCGGTATTCTTTATTTCCCGCGTATCAAGAGTAATATTGACTTGCAACGTAATAAAATCCAGCTCTATTGCAATCAGGTATTCGTGACGGATTCGGTCGAAGGTATCGTTCCGGAATTCTTGACCCTGTTGCATGGAGTAATCGATTCACCAGATATCCCACTGAACGTTTCCCGTTCGTATTTGCAGAGCGACCAAAATGTAAAGAAAATCTCCAACCATATTACAAAGAAGGTAGCTGACCGCTTGGAAGAGATCTTCAAGTCCGACCGGAAGCAATTTGAAGAGAAATGGGATTATCTGAAGCTCTTCATCCAATATGGTATGTTGACGGATGAAAAATTCTATGACCGGGCTATCAAGTTCGCTTTATTCAAGGATGTAGAAGACAAATACTTTACTTTCGAGGAATACAAGACCTTGATCAAAGAGAATCAGACCGACAAGGATGGCACATTGGTTTATCTATATACAACTAACAAGGATGAACAATACAGTTATATCCAAGCCGCTAAGGATAAAGGGTATAGCGTATTGGTTATGAACGGACAACTGGATATTCACGCTATCGGCCAATTGGAGCAGAAGAACGAGAAGACCCGCTTCGTACGTGTGGATAGTGATACTATTGATAAGCTGATTGCCAAAGAGGATGCCGGCAAGGTGGACTTGAGTGAAGACCAACGTGATGCCTTGCAAGAGGTATTCAAGAGCCAGATGCCGAAACTGGAAAAGGCTGAGTTTATGGTAACCTTGGAGGCTTTAGGCGAAAATACGAATCCGGTGGTTCTTACTCAGAGTGAATATATGCGCCGTATGCGTGAAATGTCGGCCATGCAACCTGGTATGGCGTTCTATGGCGAATTGCCCGATAGCTATAACCTGGTAATTAATACCGACCAT
>ERZ857521.4235-NODE-4235-length-10693-cov-3.696466_pt1 | contig 10693 bp, 10 predicted proteins | sample MGYA00519701_ERZ857521 | MGnify/ENA primary metagenome ERZ857521 (study PRJEB31778, sample SAMEA3449346) | human gut metagenome | biome: human gut; feature: human-associated habitat; material: faeces | place: United Kingdom | collected 2010/2012 ...
AGAACTTCTTGAAGCTCTGAAAAATGCCTCTGCGTGGCGAAAAGACTTTTCGCCACGCAAAAAGGGTATCCCGACGGCTTTGCCGCCGGGATACCCTTTTTTGATGAAATTCCCGTAAAGCATAATTCCATTACAGTGCGCCTGTCGCGCCCATATACAGCAGAGCGGCGGCCTCCCTGGCCCAGTAGCCGGGGCCCAGCATCCAGATGCTGGCGCAGCCCAGAGAGTAGGGGGTGAGCCCGTCCTTCTCCGCCCATACACCGGCCCGCAGCTGGTGGAAATTATCGGAGGCGATGGCCACCTCCGTAGGCAGACCCTCCCGCCGGATGACCTCAGCGGAAAAGGCCAAATTCTCCTCCGTGGAGGTGGAGGCGTCCTCCAGATAGATGCGGTCGGGGTCGATGCCCATGGACACCAGCGTGTCCCGGATGCACCGGGCCTCGGTGGTGGGCTCCCGGTCGTTCTGTCCGCCGGAGGCCACGCACACCGCCTCCTCATGGACGGAGAGATAGTCGTAGGCGGCCTGAATACGGTCCCGGAGCATCCGACTGGGAGTGCCGTCGGACCGCACCTGACAGCCCAGTACAATGACAGTGACCGGCTGTGTACCATCGGGATGATGGGCCGCCCGGATGCCCATCAGGGTCAGGATACTCCCCAGCACCAGCACCCCCGCCGCCAGCACCACGCACACCGTGCGCCGCAGCCACCGGGGCCACCGCCGGAAAAGACCGGGGAACACCAGCCACACCGCCGCCAGCAGCAGCCCCGCCGCCGGATACAGCATCCCGATGTGAAGCACCCCCATGGACAGGGGCAGCAGAAAATACACCGCCCCCAGCACGCACAGGGCTGCCGCCCCATAGCGAAGAACCGGATGCCTCACGTCAGTTCTCCGCGATGTGGTTGGCGATGCGCTGCATGATGAGATCCAGCGCCACCAGATTGTGTCCGCCCTCCAGCACCACAATGTCGGCGTACTTTCGGGTGGGCTCCACAAACTGCTCGTGCATGGGCTTCACCGTGGCCAGATACTGCTCCACCACCGACTGCATGGAGCGTCCCCGCTCCTCCACATCCCGCAGTGCCCGCCGCAGGATACGCACGTCGGCGTCGGTCTCCACGAAAATTTTGATGTCCAGCAGATCCCGCAGCGCCTTGTTCTGGAAGATGAGGATGCCCTCCACGATGACCACCTTGGTGGGCTTTATTTCGATGGTCTTGTCGGTGCGGTTGTGGATGGTGTAGTCGTAGACGGGGCAGTGGATGGTCTCCCCGGCCTTCAGCCGCTTCAGATCCTCCACCATCAGCTCCGTGTCGAAAGCGTCGGGGTGGTCGTAGTTCTGCTTGCACCGCTCCTCGAAGGGACAGTCCTGCCGCTTGTAGTAGTTGTCGTGATGCACCACGCTGATGTCCGGCCCGAACCGCTGGGCCAGATGCTCGGTAAGGGTGGTCTTGCCGGAGCCGGTGCCTCCGGCGATGCCGATGAAAATGGTGTTCATACTCGTCGTCCCCCTGCTGGTTTGATCCTTTCCATTATAGGAAACCTGCGCCGGAAAAGCAAGCACTCCCCGGCGAAAGTTGTAAAAAAAGCTTGAACTTCCAGCAATTACAGTTGACGGAGGGCGGCAAAACGGGTATTATAACAAATATAAGTTTACTACTGTGTTATCGCCCCTGCGGCGTTTTTAATTGGAGGAGATCCCATGAGCCTGTTGAAATGCCCTAAGTGCGGAGAAATGTTCTCCGATAGCTATAAGACCTGCCCCTTCTGCGAGGAGGACGAAGCCTTTGCCAACGGCGGCAAAAAGCCGGTGAATCCCGGCCGCCGGGTCCATCGCCAGAAGAGTCCCAGCATCCTTGGCCCCACGCTGGTGCTGGTGCTGGTGCTGGTGGCGGGGGTGCTGCTCTATACCCTCATCGGCGGCAGAAAGCCCAGCGACGACCAGCCCGATCCCCCCAAGAACCCCACGGAGGACGTGGACCCCAACACCCCCGCTGTCACTCTGACTCTTGACCAGACGGCGCTGGAACTGACAGCCGGCGGCACCGGGAAGCTGGCCGCCACCGGCGCTGAGGGCATCACATGGACCTCCAGCAATGCCGACGTCGCCGCCGTGGGCGAGGACGGCACCGTCACCGCTGTCGCCGCCGGTACGGCCACCATCTCCGCCTCCGCCGAGGGTGCCGACCCCGTCACCTGCACCGTCACCGTGAAGGAGGCCCCCAAGAAGGATCTGGTGCTGGAATCCATTTGGGGCATCAAGGGCGCATCCATTGATATCGGTGAGGAAGCCACCATGCGAGTGACCGCCGACGGGGAAACGGTGGACGATAGCTTGATCAAGTGGTCTACGGCCGAGTCCAGTATCGCCACGGTAGATGCCAGCGGTGTAGTGAAGGGTGTAGCCAGCGGCAGCACGGATTTGATTGCTGAGGTTTACGGTCAGACGCTGACAGTGACTGTCATTGTGGAATGACCCCAACTAAATCCCCCAAGAGCCGCCTCCCACAGGAGGCGGCTCTTTTTTGCGCCCCCGCAGGTCTCACAGAGTTTGCCGCCCACAGGCGGCAAAGAAGCATGATGATTTTCGCTGGCGGCGTGTACGTCAGCGAAAATACCTCTCAGGCTGCCAGTGTGGAATTTGTGGGCCATCGGCACACAAATTATGCACGCAGCAGGCTGCAAGCCCTTTGCCTGAAAATCCCATGGATTTTCAGGCATCGAAAAAGCCGCCTCCCGCAGGAGGCGGCTCTTTTTTGCGCCCCGCAGGTCTCACAGAGTTTGCATCCCACAGGAGGCGGCTCTTTTCGCATCTTCCACAGCCCCTTCTCCCGCCCCGCAGTGAAAAATCCCTTGGATTTTTCACCACGGCTTTACTTCCCCGGCAAAACCCGCTACAATAGGAAAAAACGAGAGGAGGTGGGCCTATGGAGACCTTACAGGTGGCGCTGGGACGGCGCAGCTACCCCATTTACATCGGCGGCGGCCTGCTGGAGCAGGCGGAGGAGCTGCTGCGCCCGCTGGGTGTGGGCCGCTGGGCCATCGTCTGCGACGACACGGTGGCAGCCCTGTACGGCGCTCCGCTGGCCCGCCGCACCGGCTGGCCGCTGGTGACCTTCCCGGCAGGGGAGGGCTCCAAGTCGCTGGAGGAGTACGGTCGGCTGTGCCGCCGGCTGGTGCAGCTGGGCCTGACCCGCAGCGATGGCATCGTGGCCCTGGGCGGCGGCGTCACCGGCGATCTGGCGGGCTTTGCGGCGGCCACGCTGCTGCGTGGCGTGGCGCTGGTGCAGGCCCCCACCACCCTGCTGGCGCAGGTGGACAGCGCCGTAGGCGGCAAAACGGGTCTGGACCTGCCGGAGGGGAAAAACCTGCTGGGCTGCTTCTACCAGCCCCGCATGGTGCTGGCGGATACCGGCTGCCTCGCCACCTTGCCCCGGCGTCAGCTGGCCTGCGGCATGGCCGAGATCATCAAATACGGCTGCATCGCTGATGAGGAGCTGCTGACCCGGCTGGAGCAGCAGGAGCCGGACTGGCCCCGGATCATCCACCGGTGCCTTGCCTGCAAAGCGGCGCTGGTGGCGCAGGATGAGCGGGACGAAGGCCCTCGTCGGCTGCTGAACTTCGGCCACACCTTCGGCCACGCCATGGAGGCACTGGGCGGCGGCCGCTATACCCACGGCGAGTGCGTGGCGGCTGGTATGATGGAGATGCTCCGCTGGCAGACGGTCCACGGCAGCGACCAGACGGCCATGCTGGCCCGGCTGGGGGCGCTGCTGGAGCGCTATGACCTGCCCCGGCGGCTGGACTTGCCGGAGACGGCGTGGCGGCAGTACCTGCTGCGGGACAAAAAACGCAGCGGCGGCGAGATGACCATTGCGGTGCTGGAGCGCCCCGGCCACGGCGTGCTGTGGTCGGTGACGCCGGAGGAGCTGCTGGAGGAAACCCGATGGATGTGAAGCTGTATCCCGCCCCGCTGGCGGGGACGGTGGCGGCCCCGCCTTCCAAGAGCCGCTGGCACCGGGAGCTGATCTGTCAGGCGGCGGCTGGCCGGTTCCCGCCGGTTTCCCCCGACGCCCCGGAGGATATCCGGGCCACGGCGGCGGGCTTGCGGGTCTTATACGGCGGCGGGGAGGAGGTTCCCTGCGGAGCCAGCGGCAGTACCCTGCGCTTCCTGCTGCCGTTAGCTATGACGCTGGGCCGTGAGGTGACGTTCACCGGTACGCCCCGGCTGCTGGAGCGGGTGATGCCGGGCCTGTGGGGCGTGACGCCCTGTCCCGGCGGACTGCGGGTCACGGGCCGCCTTACCGGCGGCGTGTACCGTCTGCCGGGGGGCGATACCTCCCAGCTCATTAGCGGGATGCTCATGGCCCTGCCCCTGTGCCGGGGGGACTCCCGGCTGGAGGCGCCGGGGCCGGTGTCCCGGCCCTATGTGGACTTAACGGCGTGGGTGCTGGAGCGCTACGGTGTCGTGCTGCACCGGGCGCAGGGCGGCTGGCGCATTCCCGGCGGCCAGTGCTTTGCGCCGCTGCCCATGGAGCAGGAGGGGGACTGGTCGGCGGCGGCCTATTGGCTGGTGCTGGCGGCGCTGGGCCAAGGCATCACGGTAACGGGCCTGCGGCAGGACTCCCGGCAGGGGGACCGCAGGGCGCTGCCCCTGTGCCGGGAGCTTCCCCAACAGGTGTCCCTCCGGGAGAACCCGGACCTGCTGCCGCCGCTGGCTCTGCTGGCGGCGCTGCGGCCTGACAAGGAGATACGCTTCACAGATGCCGCCCGCCTGCGGCATAAGGAGAGCGACCGCTTGGCGGCCACGGCGGCCCTGCTGACGGCCCTGGGCGGCCGGGCGCAGGAGACGGCGGACGGCCTTGCCGTCCGTGGTGTGGCGTGTCTTCAGGGCGGCGAGGTGCAGAGCGCCGGAGATCATCGGCTGGCTATGCTGGCGGCCTGCGCCGCCCCCTTCTGCCGGGAGCCGGTGGTGCTGCGGGGAGCGGACTGCACCGCCAAATCCTACCCGGCCTTCTGGCGGGACTATGCCCAACTGGGTGGAAAGGTGGAACGCTTGACATGATGGATTATACCATATTCGGGGAGTCCCACGGCCCCGCCGTGGGAGTGCTGCTGCGGGATGTGCCGCCGGGTCTGCCGGTGGATGAGGAGTTCATCTGCCGTCAGTTGCTGCGCCGTGCGCCCCAAGATCCTCTCTCCACCGCCCGGCATGAACCGGATCAGGTGGAGGTGCTCAGCGGGGTCTATCAGGGCATGACCACCGGAATGCCGGTGTGCCTGCTGCTGCGGAACCGGGACGTTCACTCGGCGGATTACGATGCCCTGCGCCACACGCCCCGGCCCAGCCACGCCGACTATACCGCTTGGGTGCAGAGCGGTGGGCGCAATGATCCCCGTGGAGGCGGGGCCTTTTCCGGACGGCTGACGGCCCCTCTGGTGGCGGCGGGTGCTCTGGCAAAAAACTGGCTAAAACTGCAAGATATTAAAGTAAATGCACAAGTTATTGACGAAAATGCCCTGCGCCAGCGGGCGGAGGAGGCCCGACAGGAGGGGGACTCCGTGGGCGGTCAGGTGCGCTGCATCGTCACGGGCCTGCCCGCCGGCTGGGGCGGCCCGGACTGGCGGGAGACGGTGGAGTCAGAGATCGCCCGCCACGTGTTCGCCATCCCCGGCGTGAAGGCGGTGGCCTTCGGGGCCGGGGAGGAGTTTGCCGCCCTCCGGGGCAGTCAGGCCAACGACCCTTGGCGCACCGACGGCCGGAGGATCTGGTCTGTCACCAATCACAGCGGCGGCATCAACGGCGGCATCACCAACGGGATGCCGGTGGAGTTCACCGTGACTTTCCGCCCCACCCCCTCCATCGCCCAGCCGCAGGAGACCATCGACCTTGAAACTATGACCAACACAAAAATCACCATCGGCGGCCGCCACGATGCCTGCATCGCCCTGCGGGCGCCGGTGGTGGTGGAGAGTGCGGCGGCCTTGGCTCTGTGGAGACTGAAGGGCGCCGACGGCGGCGGAGAACTGGACAATTTGCGTGGCCAGCTGGACATTCTGGACACAGAGCTGACGACGCTTTTTGTCCGAAGGCAGTCCATTTCCCGCCGGATCGGCGCCTATAAACGGGAGCATCACCTGCCGGTGCAGGATGCCGGTCGGGAGGAGCAGGTGCTGCACACACGGGGGCAGCTGGCCCCGGAGCGGCGGCAGCAGGTGGAGCGGCTGTTCCGCCTGCTGATGGAGCTGAGCCGGGAGGAGCAGGCATGAAAAAGCTGATCCTCATCGGTCTTCCCGGCAGCGGAAAAAGCACCGTAGGCGGGCTGCTGGCCCGGCAGTTGGGCCTGCCCTTCCGGGACTGCGACCCGCAGGTGGAGCGGCTGGCGGGCAGGACGGTGGCGCAGCTGTTTTCCGGCGGAGAGGAGTGCTTCCGCCGCTGGGAGACGGCGGCATTGCAGGCACTCTGCGCCGGAGAGGACTGCGTGCTGGCCACCGGCGGCGGGGCTGTGCTGCGGCCGGAGAACCGGGCGCTGCTGCGGCGCAGCGGCGTGGTGTTCTGGCTGGATCGCCCGGTGGCAGATATTGAGCGCACATTAGAAAGAGCGAACCGCCCGCTGCTGGCCGGGGGCGGTTCGCTGGAGACGCTGCGGCGGCAGCGGGAGGCGCTGTACCGCATCTGTGCCGACTACGCCATCCGGGAGGATACGGCGCAGGCGGCGGCAGAGGTCATTGCCGCCATATGGAGGGAACAGGTATGAAATTTCTCATCATTAACGGGCCGAATCTGAATCTGCTGGGCAACCGGGAGCCGGATATCTACGGCACCGGCACCTATGAGACCCTGTGCCGCCGGGTGCAGGACTATGCCGCCGCCCACGGCTGGGAGGCGGACTGCTTCCAGAGCAATCACGAGGGGGCTATCATCGACGCCATTCAGCAGGCGACGGGGGTCTATGACGGCATCGTCATCAACCCGGCAGCCTATACCCATTACAGCTATGCCATTTACGATGCTCTGCGGGCGGTAGATGTCCCGGCGGTGGAGGTACACCTGTCGAATATCCGCCAGCGGGAGCCCTTCCGGCAGATATCGGTGACGGCCCCGGCCTGCCGGGGGCAGATCGTGGGCCACGGCTTTGACGGCTATCTGGAGGCGCTGGTACTGCTGGCGGAGGGCCTGTGATGCGGCTGTGTGTCATCGGGGATCCGGTGGGCCACAGCCTGTCGCCCCGCATCCACCGGCGATTTATGGAGAGGTGCGGTGCTGCCGGAAGCTATGAAGCAGTGACAGTGACGGCGGAGACGCTGGAGGACTTTGTGGCGCAGGGCCGCCGGGGAGCGTGGGACGGGTGCAACGTCACCATGCCCCTGAAGGAGCGCATCCTGCCGCTGCTGGATGCGGTGGAGCCGTGGACGGCCTCCTGCGGCGCCGTGAACACCGTATGCTTCCGGAATGGTCGGGCCGTGGGATATAACACCGACGGGCCGGGGGTGGTGGAGAGCCTGCGGCTGCGGGGCTTTGCGCCGTCGGGGCAGGCGGCGCTGGTGCTGGGGGCCGGAGGAGCCGCCAAGGCGGCGGCGCTGGCACTGGCGCAGGCGGGCTGCCGGGTGACGGTGTGCGCCCGGACACCGGAAAAGGCAGCGGCGCTGGCTGCCCGGTGCGGCGGTGTGACTGTCTCATGGGAGGACCTGCCCCGTGCCGCCGCAGAGCATGGGCTGCTGCTGAACGCCACACCGCTGGGCATGGAGGGTTCGCCGGAGTTCGAGTCTTTGGATTTCGTACAGGCGCTGCCGGCGAAGGCGGTGGTATACGATCTGGTGTACCATCCCACGGACACAGCTCTGATGCGAGCGGCGGAGCACCGGGGCCTGACGGCAGTGGGAGGGCTTGCCCTGCTGGTGCAGCAGGCGGCGCTGTCCTTCGCTCACTTTACCGGCATAGTACCGGATGCGGCCCTGTGCCGGGATATCCTGCAGGAGTTGGAGGCGGCGCAGTAGGGGTGCGGCTGCCGCTTCCGTAAAAAATGCAAAAAAATCTGAAATAGGGCTTGCAAAATAAAAAGGAGTGTGGTATAGTAATCAAGCTGACGTGATGCAGCAAGTGAATATGGTATCCGGGTGTGGCGAAGTTTGGTATCGCGCTTGAATGGGGTTCAAGAGGCCTCGAGTTCGAATCTCGACACTCGGACCAAGGAATGATAATCCGAACTACATTATCCAAGTGGGTAATGTGTTCGGATTTATCATTTCTATTGAGAATATTTTGTAAAATTGTAAAGCCACACGGTCTGTGTTTGCAGGCCGTGTGGCTTTTGGTGTTAAGACAAGGCTGTTTCTGGGAAATTCACATATTTCATGTGAATTTTCTCCTTTGTCACTTCAGGCTGATCCACAAAGCGGGGCGGACGGCAGAAGTACCGATGTCGACATCGATGCCGGACTCGTAGACGCCGCCGCTATTGTGGACATAGGCGGCAGAATGCGCAGAATACTGAGTGACGCCGGGCGACCGCAGCCACCACCCGCAATTGCCATTGACGCTATTGACATACGCTCCATTAGCAAATGCATAATCGGTAGGCTTACACTGTCTTGCGCTATCAGAACCGAAATACTTATTTGCTTCGGTAATGCTTAACAAGAACACTTGATCCTGTGTTGCATTTCCGGGGTTTGTACTATTTTTATCTGCCGACACCGTAACAGTAGGAATCATAGCCTTTTCATAGCTGGAAAACGCCGCATTGATAAAATCATTGTTTAGCCACTTGCGAAGTGTACAGGTTTCCCAAGTAACATCGGTATTGCTTGTGTTGTACTGTTTGCAATCCAGAGCGTATTTGCTGACTACAAGTGCCTTTCCATCTTTTACTTCCAGAACAAGCCATGCAATATCTTCTTTGCCGTTTGAAGTGTTGTTATCCTGTTCGTATTCACCGAAGAGTACCGTATCTCCGGGCTTGGCCTTTGCGAGCAATAGTGGTTTGATACTCTGGAGTTTTTCTGCACTGTCCTTGTATGTAAGCCCAGCTAACAGAGCACATGCCGCTTGATAATCGCCAGAATCCATCAGCTTTATAGCTCTATCATATTTGTTAGACTGAATAGTCTCGTTTTCGCCCAATTCCTCTAAAATTGCATACCCGGCATCGTAGTCCCCGGATTCAATCATCTCCACTGCTTCGCTATATTTTTTACTATATTCCTGCTTTGGAATAATAACTGTGGTCAGCACAATCACAAACGCAATGCAGACGCAGACGATGGGCGCAGCAATGATCGCAATCTTTTTTGCTTTCTTCTTCGCAGCCTCTGCCGCAACTCGATGTTCCTCTTTTTTACGCTCTGTCTCCAGACGGATTTCATCGATTTTTCTCTGGCAGAGAGCGGCGTTCTCGTCGGCATTCTTCCAGCCGGGGATGGACGCAAACCGCTCCAAGGCGGATTCATAGTCCGAGATGCGTTTTGCTTTCTCCAAGGCGGCATTTCCGGCAGCGAGGATAGCATCCTTTCTCGCAGTCTCGGCCTTATCCCGGCATTCCTCTCCCAGTGCCGCTGCGTCCCGGTACTCGCCGATGGATTCAAACAGCAGTGCAGCCGCTGTGTAGTCATCCTCTGCCTGGGCAGCGGCCAGTTTGTCCTGAGCATTTTGATAAATTCCGGCACGCCGATTTTCTTCATTGCGTGCGTTGATACTGTCCACGGTTGAGGTCAGCATTTGCTGCAAGGATTCGTCACCAAAGCGAATAGCCTTGCGATAATTGTCAGAGCTGTCGAAGGGCATTTTGCAATCGATCAACCCTTCCTGCGTATGCACCTGCAGCTCCGCCATCAGCTTGCCCAGGTACGCCTCGGCGCATTTGGGGTTCTGGTCAAGGACACTTTCGCAGTATATGTCTGCCTTGTCCCAGTCACCGTCCTCCAAAAACATAAAGGCACGCTCCAAGAGGACCTTGGGGTCACCGCTGACGCGGGCGATACCACCCTGCTGCATATTGGAGCCATTGGGACCGGCGCCTTTCTTGGTGACAAATATCCTTCTGAAATATTCCACGGCCCATGTAATATTCAGATGAATCGTGCAGCTCTCCTTATTCTTCAGGAAAACCACAAAGGTTGCTTCTTCGATGTTCGATACCGATGAGGCCAAAAGTCCCAGGGCGGCTCCACCCAGCAGGGTGCTTTTTGCCACGGCATTAAAATTCGGTCCCGTGCGAGAGCCGATCTCCTCATAGCCCACGACTGTACTTGTATCCAGGCATATATCCGACAAACTGACCGAGGCAGTATTTTTTCTTTCAGATAGATAAAAAGCCTCTTTATCTATCCCTAAATGCTTTGCCCAGTAAACATAAAAGCCGCTGTGTGCGCCCTGCACAACTGTTCCGATGTTGTCAGCCATAATGCTTTCTCTCCTTTTTCGGTTTTATGAATGTGTACTTTTACAAATTATAGTGTGAATTTTATCATGTTGTCATTATATTATCAAATTATCTAAATATCAACCATTTCCGTGCTTTTAATTTGCTTATTTGCTGTGTTTTGTAAAAGTACGCATCTCCGAATTTTCAGTGCGGTTTGATCAGGTGGTATTTTCAAACTTGGTGACCCACCTGCGCACCGGGCGGGGCGATGATGCTTCCCTCGCCCAGACGATCCCCCAGCAGCTCCCGGGGGAGGAGATCGGAA
>ERZ857521.4236-NODE-4236-length-10691-cov-12.777548_pt1 | contig 10691 bp, 14 predicted proteins | sample MGYA00519701_ERZ857521 | MGnify/ENA primary metagenome ERZ857521 (study PRJEB31778, sample SAMEA3449346) | human gut metagenome | biome: human gut; feature: human-associated habitat; material: faeces | place: United Kingdom | collected 2010/2012 ...
TCTTGCGGCTTTGGATGAAGCCGGCTTGTGGATTTAGTGGTTCGGTGGCAAGCCGAAGTTTAGCCGTAGTCGATTTTCTTTTTTCGCATCATTGTTTCGTTTTACTTGTTATACAAAATCACGGATATTGAAATCCTCAATATTGTCCGGCACGTTTGGGACTGTAGTCCGTACCGCCGTCGGGGTCGGTTCCTTCCGTATGGCGGCGGAAACGCTGTCCATATAGAAGTCCATCAGTTCGTTCAGTTTCCTGCGGGTCGCTTCCGAACTCTTTTCTATCATCGCGAACAGCTCGTTGCCCTTCATGTCGCAGAACACCATCCCGGCATGGCGGCGTTCCTCCCTTGTGGCTGCCGGTTTCTTTACCGTCCGCATGGCAAGGTCGATGTCCTCGAAGGTCAATCCTCCCGCCTCATGGGGTTCACCGTCATATTCCTCGTCCTCGTCATATTCTGCCATGTCCGACACGCGGCTGTCTGCAAACACCTCGTCCAGTTCCCCGTCGGGCACTTGGCGAGGATGGCGTTCCGGTGTTTCGTCGGCAAAGGTAACGTCCTTTTCGTCCACATCTTCACTTTGGGCATCCGTGGCAGCATTTGGCTTCATTGTGGCAGCTTGTGGCTTCCTTTCCGCCATTCGGAACCGGCTTTTCCCCACAATATCGTCGGGCATTCCTTTCATTTCGCAGTCCTTCCCCTTGCCGTCTTCCGCCTTGTTGTCTTCCCGGCGTTCCCAAGTCAGGTAGATGACCATCCACAGGTTGAAGGCCATCATCAGCACAATCAACAGCTCGGCCATGATTAAAGCGGTTGAGAGGATTCACGGCGTATCAGGGCATTGATGTCGTCCCCGTAGGTCCGGAGGTGTTCCTCCAGCACGTTCTCGATATACCCGCCGATGGTACTGCCGTTCACGCCCAATGTCCGCACGATACGGGAGAGTTTCCCGTGCATCTCGCGGCTGAGGTAAATGCACTGGCGGTGGGTCCCCTGCCGGGGCTTCAGGTAGCGGAGGAAGCCGGCAGCCTTTTCCGTCCGGGCGTCGTCCACGATGTGGATGACCACATCCGCCGCTTCCGGGTTCTTCACTTGGGGTGTGTCCGCCTCCGGGCAGCCATTCCCCTTTTTCTTTGTTCTCGCATTAAAAAATCCCATCTTGTTGTCGTTTTTAAGGGTGAATAAATCAATAAATGTCCTCGTAATTTTTCCGGTATAACCGGCGGATCACTTCCTCGTACTCGCGGAAGTGTTGCTCCAGCACGCGGTCCACATAGACCGACAGCGTTAGCCCGTTTTTCCCGATGACTTGCACGATGCGCTGTATCCGTTCATGGTAACTTTTGCGGATGTAAGCGGTCTTGCCCGAACACACGGGAACTCTCGGAGCGTATAGGAAGCGTTCCAGATAGGCCTCTTCTTTCTTCGCCTCTTCCTTTCTCGTCTTTGCCTGCGGCTTCTCCGCCGCGCTTGCCGCTTTCTCTGGGGCATTTCCTTCCGTCACGGCCTCTTCCGGGGCGGCGGGCGCGGGCATCTCCGGACGGAACGAGTCCAGGAACTTGCCGGGGTCAATATCGACATCGAGTTTCTTCGCCATCGGTTCAACGCTTTACGATGCCGAGTATTTCTTCCGCAAGGGCGTCGATGCCGCTCCCTTTTGCCAGCGCCTTGTCCGGCGGCAGCAATGTGGAGCGGAAAAACGGGCGGTCGCCTTCCTCCGAGCCTTCCTTGCGGAAACGCTTGCTGTCGGGCAGGCTGGTGTTCAGCACTTCAAGCCCCATCCCGGCTATCACCTTGTCGTAGATGTCGTACAGGTCGGTCTTCTCGCGCTTGTCCACCATGTTCCACAAGAGGCGGATGCCCTTGATGTTCGACTTGCCGGTGGTGATCAACGTGTCGTTGATGATGCTTGCATATTTCAGCGAGCTTTCCATGATGAAACGGTCGGCGGCTATCGGGCAGAAGATGTAATCCATTGTCGCTACTGTCTTGATTAGTCCGAGGTTGTTCACCGTGCCCGTCAGGTCGAAGAAGATGAAATCGGGCGGTGTCGCCGACTCAATGAAGGGCTTGACCGTTTCTATCGCATTGTCGGGTCGGCTGCCCACGATCGGGTAGGCACGTTTGCCAATGCGCTTGAACTGGTCGTATGCCAGCTTGCGCAGGTACGGGTTGCGTTCGATGTTCTTCAGGTCACGCTCGCGCATGTCCTTGATGCTGAACTGGGGATAGTCGCAGTCCACGACCGCCACGTCATACCCCTTCACGTAATACAGGTAACTCGCCATCAGCACGGTGAGTGTCGTTTTGCCTGCCCCTCCCTTCTGGGTGGAGAAGGCGATGAACAAAGGTTCTTTTTTCATGCTTTCTTTTTTATTTATCGTTAAACATCAGCTCATGGTCTGGCAGGCAGCCGCCCGTGCAAACAGGCTGGCAGTCCGGCATCCTTTCCTGCCCTTGTGCCTTTCTGCCGGCAGGCAGGCACGGGGGCAGGCAGGAAGGCAGGCGGGAGGGCAAGGATGCCAGCCCGACGGCAGGAAGGCGTGCCGGCCATTCCGACTGCAAAGGAAAGGGACTTTCGCCAAGGTTGTATCACTCCGCCGGTGCGTGGCAGCATTTGGCGCCGATGTGGCAGCTTGTGGCGTTGTTCGCCCGCCTTTGCCGCCGCTTTCCCTGTCGCTTCCTCCGTTTGCACATCTTTTAATCCCGACCGTCCCGTTGCGTTCTTGCCTGTATGCCCCCGTGCCGGCAGGCAGGCACAAGGGCAAGCGGAAGGGCAAGGATGCCAGCCCGACGGCAGGAAGGCGTGCCGGCCATTCCGACCGCAAAGGAAAGGGACTTTCGCCGAACTTATGTCCCTTTGCCCTTGCGTGGCAGCATTTGGCGCCGATGTGGTAGCCTGTGGCGTTCCTCAGCCCCTTTCCGACCCGGATTTACCCCCTACCTTTGCACCCAAGCGGCAGGGCAATGCTCCCGGCGCGTACCGCAGGCCCCGGCTCCGTCCTTCTTTTGGGCAGCCGGAGGGTATCGGGCGACCGATACCCAGTCAAGTCGGGAATGACAGGTTTACCCCAATCCGTCTGCTACGGATTTTTGTGTCCTCTAAGACACAGCAAGGTGTCCTTTGAGTTACTCAAAGGGTTTCGGGTTACTCCCGAAACGGCCTTGCCCCTTACGGGGAGGGGCTTCCTCTCCGAAGTCGGGAAGCCTGTTTCCACCTGCGGTGCGGTTGCCTGAAGCTGCGCTTATGCCGTGATACCACTAAATCCATTGTAATATGAACGAGAACAAGAAAAAGAACGGGGATGCAAGCCCCAAGTGGGGGCGGCACCCGAAAGAAAGCCGCAAGTCGCACTGTGTGATGGTGCGTTTCGACGACGGGGAATGGCTCAGGTTCCTCGCCATGTACGAGAAGTCCGGCGTGTACGCACGGGCGGTGTTCCTGAAAGCCCACTTCTTCAGCCAGCCCTTCCGGGTGCTGGTGACGGACAAGACGCTGCTTGACTACTGCACGAAGCTCTCCGCCTTCCATGCGCAGTACCGTGCCATCGGCAACAACTACAACCAAGTCGTCAAGGAGTTGCGCTGCCATTTTTCCGAGAAAAAGGCGATGGCGTTGCTCTACCGGCTGGAACAATGCACGAAGGAACTGGCGGCATTGATGCGCCAAGTCATGGATTTGTCCAAAGAGTTTCAGGAAAGATGGTTGCAAAAATCAATGTAGGCACATCGCTGTATGGCGCGTTGGCCTACAACGGCGTGAAGGTGAACGAGGGCGAGGGCAAGCTCCTCGCCGTGAACAAGGTTTTCGACGACGGCAGCGGACGGGTGGACATCGCCCGTGCCGTGGAGGACTTCCGGCGCTATATGCCGGAGAACGTGCGCACACGGAACAAGGTCATCCACATCTCCCTCAATCCGCATCCCGACGACCGCCTGACGGACATGGAGATGGAACAGCTCGCACGGGAGTATCTGGAGAAGCTGGGCTACGGCGACCAGCCCTATCTAATCTTCAAACACGAGGACATCGGACGCCACCACCTGCACATCGTTTCCGTCAATGTGGACGAGCGGGGCAGACGGCTGAACAAGGACTTCATCCACCGCCGCAGCAAGCGCATCACCACCGAGCTGGAGCGCAAGTACGGCCTGCACCCCGCCGACCGCAGGCAGCACCGTCACGACAATCCCTTGCGCAAGGTGGATGTTTCGCAGGGCGATGTGAAGCGTCAGGTGGCGAACACCGTCAGGGCGGTCATGGCGGCCTACAAGTTCCAGACGATGGGCGAATACCGCGCCCTGCTCTCCCTCTACAACGTCACGGTAGAGGAAGCCCGTAGCATAGTTGGCAATCGGGAGTATCACGGGCTGGTCTATTCCGCTACCGACGATGCCGGGAACAAGGTGGGCAATCCTTTCAAGGCATCCCGTATCGGGAAGTCCGTCGGCTATGAAGCCGTGCGGCGCAGGTTTGAGTATTCCAAAGGGCAAATCCGCGACAAACGTCTGGCGGAAATGACACGCAAGACCGTAGCCACCGCCTTGGGCAGAACGTACCGCAAGGAGACGTTCATCGCCCTGCTCAAAGCAAAGGGCGTGGACGTGGTGTTCCGCCACACGGACGAGGGACGCATCTACGGGGCGAGCTTCATCGACCACCGCACGGGCTGCGTGCTGAACGGCTCACGTTTAGGCAAGGAGTTTTCCGCCAATGCCTTGCAGGAGCATTTTACCCTGCCGTATGCCGGCACGCCGCCAATACCGTTCACCTTTACGGAGGACGCACCGCAGCAGGAAGCCCATACCTATGTGGAACACGACGAGGCCCATTCCACGGGCTTGGGCTTGCTGGGCAGCGACGCATCGGGCGCACAGGCGGAGGAAGCCGCCTTTGAGCGTGACCTCAAACGCAGGCGGAAGAAACGCCGCAAGGGTTTGGGGCTATGATTCATTTTTTCTTCATCAACTTAAAAACAGAAACAGATTTATGTCACAACAGGAAGACGATTTGAGGGCATTGGCGAAAATCATGGATTTTCTGCGTGCCGTAAGCATTTTGCTGGTGGTCATCCACCTCTATTGGTATTGTTACGAGGCCGTAAGGCTGTGGGGTATCGACATCGGCGTGGTGGACAGGGTACTGATGAACTTCGACCGCACCGCAGGACTGTTCCATCATATCCTTTATACCAAACTCTTTGCGTTGCTATTGCTGGCACTCTCGTGTCTGGGCACAAAGGGCGTGAAGGAGGAAAAAATCACGTGGACAAGGATTTGGGCGGTGCTTGCCGCAGGGCTGGTGTTGTTTTTTCTGAACTGGTGGATATTGTCCTTGCCGTTGCCCGTAGAGGCAGACGCGGCATTGTACACCGCCACCGTAGCGGCAGGCTATGTCTGCCTGCTGATGTCCGGCACATGGATGAGCCGTCTTCTGCGCACCAACCTCATGGAGGACGTGTTCAACGTGGAGAACGAGAGCTTCATGCAGGAGACCCGGCTCATGGAGAACGAGTATTCGGTGAACCTGCCCACACGCTTTTATTACAGGAAGAAGTGGAACGACGGATGGATAAATGTCCTGTTGCCCCAACGTGCCACTATCATCTTGGGAACTCCGGGAAGCGGAAAATCATACGCTATTGTAAACCAATTTATTAAACAGATGATTGAAAAATCATACTCAATGTATGTCTATGATTTCAAGTTCAGCGACCTTTCGACCATCGCCTATAACCACCTGCTGAATCATGGCGATTGTTATAAGGTCAAGCCGAAGTTCTATGTGATAAACTTCGACGACCCGCGCCGCAGCCACCGCTGCAACCCCATACACCCGGACTTCATGGAAGACATCACCGATGCCTACGAAAGTGCCTATACGATAATGCTCAATCTCAATAAAACGTGGGTGCAGAAACAGGGCGACTTCTTTGTGGAGTCTCCGATTATCCTGTTTGCCGCTGTGATTTGGTTTTTAAGGATTTACAAGGACGGCAAATATTGTACCTTTCCCCACGCCATCGAACTGTTGAACCGCCGTTACGAGGATGTGTTTCCCATTCTCACCAGCTACCCGGAGTTGGAGAACTATCTTTCCCCGTTCATGGACGCATGGCAGGGCGGCGCGATGGAACAGCTTGCCGGGCAGATAGCCTCGGCGAAGATACCGCTATCCCGTATGATTTCCCCGCAGCTCTATTGGGTCATGTCCGACAGCGAGTTTACCCTCGACATCAACAATCCCGACGAACCGAAGATACTCTGTGTCGGCAATAATCCCGACCGGCAGAACATCTACGGTGCGGCGTTGGGGCTGTACAATTCACGCATCGTGAAGCTCATCAACAAGAAGGGCAAGCTGAAGTCGGCGGTGATTATCGACGAGCTGCCCACGATATATTTCAAGGGGCTGGACAACCTTATCGCCACAGCCCGAAGCAACAAGGTGGCGGTCTGCCTCGGCTTTCAGGACTTCTCGCAGCTCAAGCGCGATTACGGCGACAAGGAGGCCGCCGTAGTGATGAACACGGTGGGAAATATCTTCTCCGGTCAGGTGGTGGGCGAGACAGCCAAGACCCTTTCCGAGCGTTTCGGAAAAATCCTGCAAAGGCGGCAGAGCATCACCATCAACCGCGAGGACAAGTCCACCTCCATCAACACGCAGATGGAGAGCCTTATCCCGGCAAGCAAGATTTCCACGCTCACGCAGGGCATGTTTGTCGGTGCGGTGGCCGACAGTTTCGACCAGCGCATCGAGCAGAAGATTTTCCATTGCGAGATTGTCGTGGATGCCGAGAAGGTGAGGCGTGAGGAGCAGGCATACAAGCCCATCCCCGTCATCACGGACTTCACCGATGCCGACGGCAACGACCGCATGAAGGAGATGATTCAGGAGAATTACAACCGCATCCGTGCTGAAGTGCGGCAGATTGTCGCCGACGAGTTGCAGCGCATCCAGTCCGACCCCGAACTGCAACACCTCTTGCAGAACAAATAGAAACACCACAGGCGAAAAGAGAAACTCCGTAACCTGCCGGGCTACGGAGTTTCTCTTTCATATATCGTCTTTTCTGCTTTAAGCAACTTGTATTATACCATGTTTCCGTTTCTTCTTTTTCGTTATCGTCATTAAAATTGCCGCCATAAATGAAGAACGCCCCCCAAGTATGCTGCCTTTCGGCTCGCCTGGGAGGCTTATTATCTTTTCACTTAATTCTATTCTTCTTCCGGTTCGCTGACCAACGAAATCAAGTCGAAATACATCAGCCGTGTCCGTAGTTTCGTGTCTTTGTCAAATCCGGTGTTCTCGGCTTCTTGGCTTTCGCTGGAGAACAGGAAGGTGAAACCGTTCTTCTGGTAATATCCCAAAGGTATCTCTTCGTTGTAGGCATCTACGATGAGAAAGCGGCAACCGGTCTTATTGCCTGCATCGATGAACCACGATTTGATAAACTCCATCAGTTCGCTGCCAATACCACGGTGGGCGAAGTCCACATTGATGCCCAATCGTCCTATCAACACACCCGGATAGCGGCGCATCTGTTTGGAATGCGGGATGTTCTTCTGCACTTTCTTTTCCCTGCTGTTCGGCAACATATCCACACGGATGCTGTCATTGGAAAGCGTGAAGGCACAGACAATAACGGACATATCTTCGTCCAACCTGAAACAATAGCTCTTTCCCAACATCTGTCTGCTATAAAGCGGAGCATCATGTTGAAAGAACTCATCCAAGTCGGCGTTGCCACATGAGAAAGGGCGGCATCCCGCGATGACTTCCTCGTCCAACGGTGAGAAACTGCATTTATCCAACAGAAATCCCATGCTTATAACATATTGGCTTTTTTCAATATGGCACGGGCTATCTTCACCTGCTTGCTGAAATCGGTCTTCCCCTTGTTCCGGTAAGCCTTGTCCGCCTCTCTTACGAAGCGTTCGGCTTCCTTCCCTCTCAGCGTGGGGATTGCTTTAATTTCTAATGCCATAATACGTTACGTATGATTGTTTCTGCAAAGATAGGCTTTTTTCAGCAGACTTAAAACACGAAGGCATATAATCTTTCCCTTTATAAAAAAAGAGTTTGTTACTTAACTTGAACAGGAACCACATACGGAACCAAATTATTATTATAATATACTCTAAATAAAAGGCTGTCTCCTTGCAGGAATGCATTGACTAAATCAGGCTTCCTCCTTGTTAATTGTTGAAGGCTTTCTATATGTAATGTATCTTTATGATTCTCATTCATATAATCATAATATGGCTGAAAAAAGCGTCCTAAATCATCATTCATCGGATAAGGAATGTAATGCCTTGTATATACAACAAATTCTTTCTTCGCAGAATTGATTTTCTGCAATCCTTTTGTTGGTTGTAATTCATCATTTTGGGAACTGTATAATATGGCTCCGGCCATCCAAGCTGCCTTTTTCGATAATGAACTATTGTACAGATAACTAAGGGAACTTATTTTAACATCATCGTCAAAAGATGATGTTGAAATTTTGAAGACAAGGGGAAATTTGATAGTTGCAATTTTATCTGCGTTCTTGCCTTTGACAAGAATTATCGGATAATTTGAATCTGTTTGTTCTACGACCAATTTTTTGTTGGAAGAACAAGAAAGAAGGGTAAGAATTATAATAATTACCAATGCGAATATAGGTATCTGTTTTATCATATCTATCTATTATTTTTGGGGAAACACTTCCGTTTTGAAAATCTAAACGACAGGCTCTTACAAAAGTAATCTTTTTCACGAAGAAAACAGCCGGGAATGCGCCTTTTCTTCATGGAAGTATAGAAAAACAGGCAAGAAGACGCCTCACACGCCCCCTTGCCCCGGTCTCAAAAGAAAATATAGAATGAAATGGTTTATCTTTTCCGCATCCGTTCCCGCTCCTCGTCCTCCTGCATCCGCCGGTTCAGCTTCTCCGCCGCCTTGTCGAAGAAATAGGTGCGGCTGTCGCTCTTACGCCGCTTGATGTCGGCATAAGCGTTGTAGCATTGCTTGTCCTTCAGCTTCAGGCCGAACAGCTTGCCGAAGCCCAGCAGCAGCTCGGTGATGCCCGTCTCGCCGCCGTTGATGCACTTCAGCGAGTCCAGCCCGTACACCATCTCCACGAAGTCGGAGAGGTTGCCCGTCCACCGCATGAGCAGGGCATCGGCAGGCGTGTCGTCTTTCTTTTCGTCTTTGGAAGGGAGGGAGGATAGTGGCGGCACTTGGCTGTGTGGCATGGTAATGATTTTCAGCATCCTGCGCACGAAAGCGAGTGCTTTTCGCACATATATGCTGTATTCAGTGTTTGTGTCCCGTATGGCTTTGTGGTATTGCAGTTCCGTTTCCGCATAGCTCAACGCAGGCAATGGGTGGCAGGGGCTTGCCGCTCCCGTACAGAGCGACACGACCGCCGTGGTGAACTCGTTGTATGCCGCACCCAGTTCTGTGCGGCTGTCGGGGTTGTCTATCAGACGGAAGAATTCCGTCTCGGTCAGTATGAGATGTTCCATTTGCTTATCAGTTTTATGTTGTTACACATGGGTTGAATATGTGCGCACATAAAACTATGCGGCAAATGGCAGTCCAGCGGGAAGAATTTTTTGCCGTCAGATTTGTAAATCATTGACAGCCAGCGATATTTTTATTGAAAATAAATTGGAATGCCTAAAAACGGGTTTCCAAAAGTGTTCAGAAATTGAACACGTGTTCAGAATCTGAACACTTTTTTGAGCAGGGAAGTGTTCTTTTTCTGAACACTTGCGCCGTCCCTCTTGCGGTACACGGCTTTCAGCGAGCCGTCCTTGTACGCCTTTATTTCATCCCTTGTCCATTCGCTTCCGGGCAGATGGCCTTGGAACAGATGGCAGCCGTTCCCTGCAATGACGGGTATCGTACAGAGGATGATTTCATCCGGCAGGTACATGCGTATCATGCCGTTGATGATACCGGTGGTAGCGGCGTTGGCTTCTATCAGATAGGTGCTGTCTGACTTGTCAAGCGACAACATGGTGAGGGAGGTGTATTCGGATAGCGGACGGGCGGTTTCCTTCATTTCCGCCATCCCGAACCTGTCGGGCACGTCTGTTTTGGAAAGCCATTCCTTCGCTTCCCGTGAGCTTTCCGCAAGGCATCCGTCCATCGTGAGGACGGCGAATAATACGACTTTTCCCATTCGGTCTCTTTTTTTAGTGGTTGCGACCGGAAGCCGTCATACGAAAATAGCGTGCAAATCACACTACTTTCTGGTGACGGCTCTGGACTGCCTCTACGGAATGTACGTGACTGCACGCTATGCCGAGGCATAGCATAAGCATCACGCAATCGCCTTCCATAGTTCCAATTGTCCAGATTTTCACCAGATGCGCCTTGCGGTCTTATTCTATACTATATCTTCATCGGGCGGATTTTTAATTTTCCGCACCCGACATTTCTCAAATGTTGCTACAAAGGTAATGCAAGTTGAGGGCAGAACAAAACAAATCCATTGTTTTTTATGCCGAAACGCCGCTTACCTTATAAAGGTAGCCTTTTTCCTGTAATTCCTTTCATAATTTCAACAATTTCTATTCTATTCCGTATGCTTTCATCTTGTTGTACAATGTGGTACGTCCGATGCCGAGCAATGCCGCAGCCAACGTGCGGTTGCCTTTCGCCTGTTCCAGCGCACGGATAATCTGTTTCTTTTCCATGTC
>ERZ857521.4249-NODE-4249-length-10643-cov-2.423309_pt1 | contig 10643 bp, 9 predicted proteins | sample MGYA00519701_ERZ857521 | MGnify/ENA primary metagenome ERZ857521 (study PRJEB31778, sample SAMEA3449346) | human gut metagenome | biome: human gut; feature: human-associated habitat; material: faeces | place: United Kingdom | collected 2010/2012 ...
GGCCTGCTGGCGTTGGGTCTGACACTGCTGATGGTGCGTCTGCTCAACAAGAAAATTAATCCGGTATGGCTAATATTCGCCCTGTTTGCGCTGGGAATTATCGGTAACGCACTGGGCTTCCTGTCCTGATTTTTTCGCTCCGGCAATGCCGGGGCAACTTCAACAAATAGTCCTCGAAAGAGGAAGAGGTGGTAACAATGCAAACAACAACAGCTTTACGTCTTTATGGTAAACGCGATCTGCGCCTGGAAACTTTCGACCTTCCTGAAATGCGGGATGACGAAATTCTGGCCTCAGTCGTAACCGACAGCCTGTGCCTTTCTTCCTGGAAAGAGGCTAACCAGGGCGAGAACCACAAAAAGGTGCCGGACGATGTGGCCACCAACCCGATCATCATCGGTCATGAGTTTTGCGGCGACATTATTGCCGTAGGCAAAAAATGGCAGCATAAGTTTCAGCCCGGCCAGCGCTATGTCATTCAGGCTAACCTGCAACTGCCGGATCGCCCGGACTGTCCCGGCTACTCCTTCCCGTGGGTGGGCGGTGAAGCCACGCACGTCATCATTCCTGATGAAGTCATGGAGCAGGACTGCCTGTTGGCCTACGAAGGTGAAACCTATTTTGAAGGTTCGCTGGTTGAGCCGCTATCCTGCGTGATTGGCGCATTCAACGCCAACTATCACCTGCAGGAAGGCTCTTATAACCATAAGATGGGCATTCGTCCGCAGGGACATACACTGATACTCGGCGGCACCGGTCCGATGGGACTACTGGCGATCGACTATGCACTGCATGGCCCGGTTAACCCGGCGCTGCTGGTGGTAACCGATACCAATAACGACAAGTTGAGCTACGCCCGCAAGCACTATCCATCAGAACCACAAACGTTGATCCATTATCTCCACGCCCAGGATGCGAGTTATGACACCTTGATGGCGCTGAGCGGCGGGCACGGGTTTGATGACATCTTTGTGTTTGTGCCCAACGAACAGCTGGTTACGCTGGCCTCTTCCCTGCTGGCTGCCGATGGTTGCATGAACTTCTTTGCTGGTCCGCAGGATAAGCAGTTTAGCGCGCCGATTAACTTCTACGACGTACACTACGCCTTCACCCATTATGTTGGGACGTCTGGCGGCAATACCGACGACATGCGCGCGGCGGTTAAACTTATCGAAGAGAAGAAAGTTCAGGCGGCAAAAGTGGTGACGCACATTCTGGGGCTGAATGCGGCAGGTGAAACCACGCTGGAACTGCCAACAGTCGGGAAAAAACTGGTTTACACCGGCAAAGCCTTACCATTAACCGCGCTCACCCAGATTGATGATCCAGCCTTGCGCGATATCCTGGAGCGTCATCAGGGGGTCTGGTCGCAGGAAGCCGAACAGTACATATTGTCTCACGCCGAGGAAATTTAACATGATTAACCGCGACACCCAGTTGTGCATGTCGCTTGCCGGTCGCCCCGGCAACTTTGGCACTCGCTTTCACAACTATCTGTATGAAAAATCAGGGTTAAATTTTATCTACAAAGCCTTTACCACGCAGGATATTGAGGCCGCAGTGAAAGGCGTTCGCGCGCTGGGTATCCGCGGTTGCGCGGTATCAATGCCGTTTAAAGAGAGCTGCATGCCGTTTCTGGATGCCATCGATCCTTCCGCAAGCGTCATTGATTCCGTCAACACCATCGTCAATGACAACGGTACGCTGACAGGATTTAACACCGACTATATTGCGGTAAAAAGTCTGATTGCCAGCCACCAGCTCGATAGCAGTGCACGCGTGATGATTCGCGGCAGCGGCGGCATGGGCAAAGCCGTCATCGCCGCGTTTCGCGATGCCGGTTTTCGCAATGTGATTATTGCCGCACGTAATCGCGAGAGCGGCCCGACGCTGGCAAAACAGTACGGTTTCCAGTGGCAGCCGCAGCCGGATGGAATTGCCTGCGATATTCTGGTCAACGTGACGCCCGTCGGCATGGCGGGTGGTAAAGAAAGCCATGAGCTGGCCTACAGCGAAGCGATGGTCGCTGCCGCCAGCGTAGTGTTTGACGTCGTCGCCCTGCCGCCAGAAACACCGGTGATTAAGCTGGCACAGCAGTTGGGTAAAAAGACCATCAGCGGTGCAGAGGTGATTGCCTTACAGGCTGTAGAGCAATTCGCCATGTACACCGGCATGCGCCCGGATGACGCGCTGATTGCCGAAGCCGCAGAATTTGCGCGGGCGGGGTAACGAAGCAGGAACAGAGCGCCAGGGATGGGCGCTCTAATAACCATTAATCAGAAAATCATCATGTCACACTAAGGTGGTTATAAAGGTCTGTCACGCCCCCAAAGAAGACGTCTGCGAGACGCTTTCCAGATTAGTTTCTTCGTCCTTTATTTTGTCCATTCTTTATGGAGTAACGCGTAGATGTATGTGTCGTCATACCTTGCCTTACCATCCTCGTTTTCAAAAGAGACAAACTCTTTAAAACACCCTTCATTTCGCATATGCAAACGTTCACAGAGTTTTTGAGAGGCCAGATTGAAAACCTCTACCCAGGCATACAAACGTCGGGCATCTTTTACTTTAAATAAATAATCAAACAGTGCAGCGACTGACTCGCTCGCATATCCCTGACGTTCATAACTTTGATTAAAATGCCAGCCCACTGACCAGGTATTGCTGTCTGGCTCGTTGCTATTGTCTGCAAAAAGATGGCCGATCAACTCATCAGTTTCTTTTAAACAAACGGCAAACTGTCCTGGTTCACTGGCCCGCTTAGTCACTTCTGCCTCCGCCTCGGCTATCGAATGCAGTTTTTCTTCATTAAAGCAGGGGACACGTGGCGTAGAAAGATAATCAAAAAGTGCAGCTGCATCTTTTTCCTTAAAAGGCCGAATAATTAATCTTTGGGTGAAAATGACGTTCATAGTGTCCTTAACTATTAAATACCAGCCAGCCAAGCGTTAAGTATGCTTGTTGCTGGCTGGGCGTATAATTGTTATTAGCCGTTCCGGCTATTATCCTTGCTGTCTTTTCGCATTTCAGTAATTCGGGTAATCACCACAAAAAATACCGGAACGAAGAAAATTGCCAGTAACGTTCCGCTAATCATCCCGCCGAATACACCAGTACCAATCGCATGTTGCGTGCTGTCGCTGGCTCCACTGGCGAGCATCAGCGGAACAACGCCTAATGTGAAAGCCAGAGACGTCATAAGTATTGGCCGTAAGCGTTGTTTTGCTGCCGTCAATGTTGCATCAATAAGGCTCTTTCCTTCTTTAATTAATTGTCTTGCGAACTCGATAATCAGAATCGCATTCTTGGCGGAAAGTCCAATCAAGGTTATCAGGCCCACTTTGAAAAAGACGTCATTCGTCATATTCGCAACGGATACGGCCAGCACGGCGCCGAGCAGTCCCAAAGGAACAACGAGCATGACTGCGAAGGGAACGGACCAACTTTCGTAAAGAGCAGCCAGCACCATGAATACCACCAGTACCGAGAGCACAATAAGACCTGGAAGCTGTGATGCGGACTCCTTTTCCTGTAACGAACTTCCCGCCCACTCACCGGCGAACCCTGGCGGTAAGTGCTTAGCCAGCTTGTCCATTGCCGCCATTGCGGTACCCGTCGATTTTCCCTGTGCGGCACTCCCGGTTATGCGTATGGCAGGATATCCCTGATAACGTATCAGTTGCTGTGGTGCAACATTCCACGAAAGCGTCACAAAAGTGGATAACGGAAGCATCTGTCCCAACCGATTTTTGACAGACAAAGCCAAAAGTTGTTCGGGTTGCATCCGGTAGGGCGCATCCGCCTGGACGATAACCTGCTGAACCCGGCCATTATTGGTATAGTCATTAACATAATTGGAGCCTGCTGCAACGGAAATTGTTTGATTTATCTCATCAAACGACACCCCCATGGCCTCCGCTTTTTCCCTGTCGATATGCAGGGCAAGACTTGTTCCCTCACCAAGCCCATCAATATAGACATCGGAAAGATGAGAATTACTATTTGCCTGCACAATAAGCTTATCGGCCGCCTGCTTGAGTGCCTGATAGCCTTTCCCGCCTCTGTCCTGCAAATAGTAAGTGAAACCGGATGATGTTCCCATATCAGAAATGGCCGGAGGCAGCAGGCTCATCGTTACGGCGTCCGGCACATTTGCCATTTGGGCCTGAATATAGTCGGCTTCCTCTTGCGCCGTGGTGCCTTTGCGTTGCTTCCAGTCCTTGAGGGTAGTGAATGCCATGGCCGAGTTCTGGCCTGAGCCAGAAAAACCGAATCCCAGAATCATAATGTTACTTTCTACCGCCTGCCGGTGGGCGATCTCCTCTTCAAATGTATCGACGACCTTAAGCGTCCGCTGCATCGTGGCATCAGAGGGAAGCTGGATTGAGGACATAAAATAGCCCTGATCTTCATCGGGTAAAAATGATGAAGGTAAGGAAGATAGACCGGCAAACAATGCCAAACATAATGCAGCGTAGATCATCATCATACGGCCGGTACGCTTCAGAAAAAAGCCCAGACCAGTGGCGTAAAACGAAGTCAGACGATGAAAGTGAGCGTTAAACCACCCTGAAAATGCGCTGCTTTTACCCCGATGTTTATCATGCGGCTTGAGTAGGGTTGCACAAAGCGCAGGGGTTAACGTCAGCGCCAGGAATGCCGATAGTAAAATGGATATCGCCATCGAAATGCTGAATTGTTGATAAATAATACCCACGGATCCGCTAGCAAAGGCCATAGGGATAAATACCGCAGTGAGTACCAGCGTAATGCCAATAATGGCCGGCGTAATTTCACGCATCGCTTCTCGTGTCGCTTCCTGCGGAGACATTTCTTTGTCTTCCATCAGTCGTTCGACGTTCTCTACCACAACAATCGCATCGTCAACAATAATCCCGATGGCCAGCACCATTCCAAACATGGTCAAAATATTGATGGAATAACCGCTTAATAGCATGACAGTAAAAGTGCCGAGCAGCGCCACAGGTGCCACAATCGCAGGAATAAGCGTGCAGCGTATCTTGTGAAGGAAAAGCAGCATAACGAAAAAGACCAGTACCATGGCTTCAACAAATGTCTCAACCACCTTCAATATCGATAGTTTTACGAACGGAGCCGTATCGAAAGGCACGGTGAATGTCATTCCCTCAGGAAGTACACCCGACAGTTCGGTTAACCGCGCACGGATACCCGACGCGGTACTAATCGCATTTGCGCCGGGAGAAAGCTGAATAGCTGCCGCCGTTGCGGGGACGCCATTTTCACGGATTCCAAATGCGTAACTTTGTAACCCTGATTCCACGCGGGCGACGTCTGCCAGCGTCAGCCGGGCGGCGGAGACCTGTGATTTAATCGTGATATTACGAAATTCTTCAACCGAAGAGAGTTGTCCTTTTACCGATATCGGATAAGTCACACCTTGCCCGCCAATCGCAGGTTCATCTCCGGTTCTGCCCGGTGAAACAATCACGTTTTGTTGACTGATGGCGCTTAATACATCCGTAACAGAGAGCCCATAGCTGTGTAATTTCATCGGGTCCAGCCATATGCGGAGTGCCTTTTCTCCGCCAAAAAGCTGGACTTTACCTACGCCGGGTACGCGCCGTAGTTCATCAGTAACATTCCTGGCAAAATAATCGCTTAAGTCAGCTTCCTGATATTCGCCGTGTTGAGATTTTAATCCCACCATCATTAAAAAACCGGAATTAGCTGCCTCAACATTTATCCCATTTTGTCTTACCGACTGCGGCAAGCGAGATTCCACAATCTTAATTTGGTTTTGCAGATCCATCTGGGCGAGTTTGATGTCGGTTCCAGGTTTGAAGGTTACGGTAATTGACGCCATCCCCGTCGTGTCACTGGAAGATTCAAAATAGAGTAAATTGTCAACACTCGCAATTTCACGCTCGATCAGAGACACGACGGACGTGTTCATTACGTCCGGACTCGCACCAGGGTAACTGACTGAAATGATAATACCCGGTGGCGCAACGGCTGGGTATTGTGCCACCGGTAAATGAGGAATAGACAATATTCCGGTCAGAACAATAAACAAGGCAATAACCCATGCAAAAATGGGGCGCTCAATAAAAAAATGCGGCATCAGATGTACTTCCAGTCAACGTACGAATGGTCAAAAATCAACATGTATTACCTGATAAAGAGGGCTCATCGTCTGTTGAGACCCGTTTACCGATATCCCTGAGCTGGGAAAATTTTTCCAGGAGATGTGGGGCGTCATCCAGGCTGGTTGAAAACATCCACATATACGTCATGACGGAATAAATATGTCCGGCATTAATTCCAGATTCCTGGCTCATCCTGATAATGGTCATGGAAAAGAGAACAGAAACCAGAATACCTATGGATAAATATCCCCATGCTTCTCTGTCGGATAAAGCCACACGCAGGTGAGCAAGTGTGTCATAGTGTCTTTTCAGAGCTCCAAATGATGCCTTATTAACATAATCGACATCTTTTTCGAGGCGATTGTTAAGACGTTGATATAACGCCTCATTTTTATGGGCATAGTTGGAGACGAAGCACATCAGTATTGCCACGATGATCAAACAAGTTATTCCTGTCCAGAATTCAATCCATAACAGCATTATTGCGGCCCCGAAAAGGGAAATGATCGAGGTGATCAATACAGGCAGGTGCAACTCGAAGAAATCAACGAATTCTCGTGATAGCGTTACTCTCGCAGCAATAGTCGAGTGATTAAGTGAATATTTTCGCTGGGCTAATACTACTGTCACAGCAAGATTTGCGTAGATATGTGCAAACGTTCGCGTATCTACACTACGTCTGGCGGCTCCCATGCACCACATGAACAGAACCATAAGGCCATAAAGGGCAGCACGTGACGCCTGACCTGCCAGAATGGCATTTATCGCCATGCCCGCAAGAACGGGATAGAGCAGGAATGCAACATTTTCAGCAATAACCAGCATGAAAGTAATGCACAATTTCTTTCTGTGCCGCCAGGCGAGTCTTTTAAGCGAGATAGCAACCCCGGGGGCCGTAGGTTTGTTGGTGCCTTTATAAATCATGATAAATGTGTATTACGCATTGAAGTGTAGAAATATTCTGCCTCTAGTTTATTACTTCAGTTAAGAGAAACGAGGCGGCATAATAGAGCCGTCATAAAAGACATGCACTAAGTGTAACGTCATAATGTCAATCGTGAATGGATGCTTTATGGAGGATATGTGTACTCACTCCTGATGTTGTACATCATGCTGAAAATGCGTAAGATTAAATCATTCTTATACATAAACACACCGGTAGTCCGCAGAAGAAAATCAATAAAAAACATTCATAATAAAAAACAAAATCATAAATACCCGGAAAAATATTCAAAAGCAGATGTAATACAGTGATGGTATGTATAAATAGCAAAATCAGACCAAGTGTTATTGCAATGATATCTTTTAAAACCCCAGGTTTTTTCTGGAAAAAGAATGATAATACAGCAATGATTATTAAAACACGAATCAGTAAGGATGAAGGTAAAGTAGATTCTACTTTTTCATTAATGGCACGCACAAGATAAAGCCAAGAATATAATAACCCGCATGAAACCATGAAAAATAAAAGTGAGGCCATCAGATTCTCACCTCGAACAAAAAATTTATTCAGCACCATAGCGTTCCTTACACCGCAGTACATATTGTATGTAACCCACACCCTTGTTGTAGATTATCGTCTGGCGATGTTGATTAATTATTTATGAAATGTGTAGTGAATATGGAGAACGTACATGGTTAAGTTGGCTGAAAATTTTCGATGAACTTTTCCAAAAAACATATGTCAAAGTAAACCAATCTGATAATTAGCATTTATAATTGAGTAAAAATCTTTAAGCATGACGATAAAAGGGTATTTTAGGGTAAAAGGCATGCTGTCATCAGTGCTGTGGAAGAAAATATGAAAAACAACAATCTGATTATCGTAGCAGAAGACGATGATGACATCGCCGCCATACTGACAGGCTATTTAAATAAGGCTGGCATGAAAACCTTAAGAGCCGAAGATGGTGAGCAGGCAATCAACCTTACCCGTCTAAACAAGCCTGATCTCCTACTGTTGGACATCAACCTGCCCGTGTACGATGGCTGGAATGTTCTGACAACGTTAAGAAAGGAAACGAACGTACCGGTCATCATGGTTACAGCACTGGATCAAGACGTTGATAAACTGATGGGCTTGCGGCTCGGGGCTGATGACTATGTGATAAAACCCTTTAATCCCTCTGAGGTTGTAGCCAGAGTTGAAGCCGTACTTCGCAGAACCAGATCTGTTGCAGAGGCTACACACTCGCGGCCCTTAAGAACGCCTTTTCTTACAATTTATCCCGATGAATTTTACGTTGAGATCGCGGTACAGGGTGGCGTTTCCACGCCGGTATTAACTACCACTGAATTTAAGCTTCTAACCTATTTAGCCAGAAATCCAAGGAAAGTATGTTCACGTGAAGAGTTACTCGATACGTGTTTGCCTGAGGGAGATTCGCTCGATCGCACTGTAGACAGTCATATGAGCAAACTCCGGAAAAAGCTTGAACATGCCGGACTTAAAGGTGTTCCTGAAAGTATCAGAGGAATAGGTTACCGCTTGGGCGACAAAAAATGAGCAAAGAAACAATTCTGAGCCGCCAGATATTGACATATATGCTGTCTTTAACATTCGTTATTATTGCAATTGCCGTCCTGGGCTCCTACTTATTTTATAGTTTTTTGATTGACTACCTCCCGGGAGGGATAAGCGCTGGAAATGAAGATGATATGACCTTTCTTGACTGGATGTGGATCTTGATCGCTTCATTGACCAGTCTGGTTGTTTCGCTATTTTTTACCGTAAAACTATCTGCAAGAATATTAAATCCCCTGAATGATGTGGCATACAGCCTTAAACAAATCTCTCAAGGAAACCTTAGCGCAAGAGCGATTAGCAGCGGTTCTCAGTTGGGGGAAATGAATAAACTCGTCAATGATTTTAATGAAATGGCGGAAAAGTTACAGACGCTGGATGTTCAGCGGAATTTATGGAATGCTGCCATCGCTCATGAACTCCGAACTCCTGTTACTATTTTGCGGGGCAGGCTTCAGGGGCTGGTTGATGGCGTATTTGAACCAGAACCGCCGCTCTTTAGAAATCTCCTTAAACAAACTGAAGGTCTGACTAACCTAATCGAGGATCTTCGAGTTGTGAGCTCCTCAGGAGGGGCCGAATATTCCTTGATGCTCAGCGAAGTCGATCTTGCGGCAACGATCTCCAGTGCGCTTGATACTTTTTTGCCTGATTTCGAAACGAATGGCTTCAACATAGTTACTGAGCTTAGTTGTCAGCATTGCATCTGCGATCCATTACGTATTATTCAGTGCCTAACCGTTCTTTTTGACAATGCCTTAAAATATTCCACATCTCAAACACTTTTAGTGAAGAATGGTATTGTGGGGAATGATAATTTTATCCTCATTCAAGACAAAGGACCTGGAATTCCTGAAGAACTCCAGAAGTCCTTATTCCAGCCTTTTCAGCGAGGAGAATATGCTAAAAATATTAACCCCAAGGGTTGTGGTTTGGGGTTGTCGGTAGTAAAAGCCATTATGCGTGCCCACGGCGGAGACGTTAACTACAGCGTAACACAAGAAAATGGCTCGCTTTTCAAACTGTCATGGCCTGCTTCAGGACATTAATAAACAGGCTCAAATGAGCCTGTTTTAGCAAGAGACAGGTCCCACATACTGCCGAGTTTAGCGTCCCAAATTTCTGGGGTGATTTTAAGTTTGCCTCTTTTGGGACTTAACGTTATTTCGCTGAAATAGACATCTTCTCCTTTTAGCATAAGATCAACACGACAGTAGTCTATTTCTTTTGCTAGCTCTTGGGCAGCAATAACGGATTTATGAAATGATTCGGGTTCATCTACTGGGGTTGGAGTATTTGGATACTCCATCTGAAAGGGTTGCAAATTCCATGCTCTGTCATAGACATTAATGAATCCGTGCCCATTGCTGTCAGTAAAATCAGCCTCAATAAAACATGGCACACCGTGAAAACAGTGTATCCTTAACATTTCAGGAGTGACATTCCTGTTTCGATTGGAAAACAGATCCAGATACATTTCACAGAGAATCACAGGTGATATGTTTTTGTACTGCCATTCTCTGGTTATATAATACATATTCTTTTTAAGTGATAGTTTTAATTTATTTATAGCCTTCGCGGATTCAAAGTCTTCTTTTTCTGTACAGATGACAGCACTACCACTATCATGATTGCATTTCAAAACAAATTTTGAGGGTAGTTTATCAAAGTCAATATCTTCAACTCGACAATAAACGCCAATCAATGGAACAAGCTTAACTAAACTTGTACTTCTACTCACATATTCTCTGACAGCAAGTTTATCAGCCAATGTTGTAAAAAATGGATTGTGTTCGAATATGAGACGATGACAAATCTTCTCATTAAGCGTTAATGGATTAAGTAGGTCAGGGTAGTTCCCCGAATGTTTATTAAGCCTTTTCGCATGAAATGAAATATCTTTAGTAAAAATTGTCCTGCACTTCCTGAGTAAATACTCAATATATTTAATGTGGTAATTTACTTTATTCATAACCCCTCCATTCAGCCCA
>ERZ857521.4253-NODE-4253-length-10636-cov-3.777620_pt1 | contig 10636 bp, 8 predicted proteins | sample MGYA00519701_ERZ857521 | MGnify/ENA primary metagenome ERZ857521 (study PRJEB31778, sample SAMEA3449346) | human gut metagenome | biome: human gut; feature: human-associated habitat; material: faeces | place: United Kingdom | collected 2010/2012 ...
CTGGTGTTCGACGTGGGCCACCAGTGCTACGTCCACAAGGCCCTCACCGGGCGGCAGGCCCTCTTCGATACCCTGCGCCAGCTGGACGGCCTCTCCGGCTTCCCCAAGCCCCATGAGAGCGTCCACGACGCCTTCATCGCCGGACACGCCTCCAACTCCGTATCTGTGGCGCTGGGCATGGCAAGGGCAAGAACCTTACAGCACGCGGATTACAGCGTCCTGGCCCTCATCGGGGACGGCGCCCTGACCGGCGGCCTTGCCTACGAGGGCCTCAACAACGCCGGGGCCTCGGGGGAGCCTCTCATCGTCATCCTCAACGACAACGGCATGTCCATCAACCCCAATGTGGGGGCCATGCCCACCCATCTGGCGAGGCTCCGCTCCAAGCCCGCCTATTACCACTTCAAAAAGTGGTACCGGGGGCTCTTCGGGGCCCAGCCCACGGAGCATCCCATCTACCGCTTCAACCATCGGGTGAAATCCACCCTGAAAAAGACCATCTTCCCCGGCAGCACCCTCTTCGAGGACATGGGCTTTACCTACCTGGGACCTATCGACGGCCACGACCTGGACCGCCTGGTGAATGTGCTCCAGTGGGCCCGGGAGCTGCGGAGGCCCGTGGTGGTCCATGTGAAGAGCATCAAGGGCAAGGGCTACGCCTACGCCGAGCGCAATCCCGGCAAGTTCCACGGCGTGGCCCCCTTCGACCCCGAGACGGGCCTTTTGAAAAAACCCGGGGGAGAGAGCTTCTCCTCCGTCTTCGGCAAGACCCTGACGGACTGCGCCGGGGAGGATCCCCGGGTGTGCGCCATCACCGCCGCCATGGCGGACGGCACGGGGCTCAATACCTTTGCCAAGGCCCATCCGGAGCGGTTTTTCGACGTGGCCATCGCCGAGGGACACGGGGTGTCCATGGCGGCGGGCCTGGCGGCCCAGGGGATGATCCCGGTGTTCGCCGTGTACTCCACCTTCTTGCAGCGGGGGTACGACCAGCTGATCCACGACGTGTCGCTGATGCACCTCCATGTAGTGCTGGGGGTGGACCGGGCGGGATTGGTGGGCGCCGACGGCGAGACCCACCACGGCTGCTTCGACGCGCTGTTCCTCTCGGAGATCCCGGGCTTCACGGTGCTCTGTCCCGCCAGCTTCGCGGAGCTGCGGCATATGCTCCGCCAGGCGCTTTTCGAGATCGAGGGCCCCGTGGCCGTCCGCTATCCCCGTGGCGGGGAGGGGACCTACCGGGCTGACCACGCGGATCAGGCGGCCGTGGCCCTGCGGACCGGGGCGGACGTCACCATTTTGGCCTACGGCGTGCTGGTGAACAACGCCCTGGAGGCCGCGGAGCTTCTGGAAAAGCAGGGGGTACACGCGGGTGTGGTGAAATTGAACCGCATCTCCCCCCTGGATATGGAGGCCCTGGGCGGCCTTCTGGACGAGACGAAAGTCCTGGCGGTGGCGGAGGATTCCTTCGGCGCCGGGTGCGTGGGCCAGCGGGTGGCCGCCATTTTGGCGGAGGCCGGCAGGGCCCCGGAGAAACTGATTTTGCAGAATCTCGGCAAGACCTACGCCCCGGAGGGGAGTGTGGCACAGCTGGAGCAGCGCTTCGGACTGGACGGGGCGGGCATCGCAAAGGCGGTGCTTCGCGGCCTTGGCCGGGAGGAGCGCGAATGAGAAGAGAGAGAGCGCCCCAGGGCGCGCGGAGGGAACCATGAGCGCAAAGAAACGACTGGATGTGGTGCTGGTGGAGCGGGGGCTCCAGGAGAGCCGCCAAAAGGCCCAGGCCACCATTATGAGCGGACTGGTGTTCGTAGGGGGCCAGCGGGTGGACAAGCCCGGATCCCCGGTGGCGGAGGACGCCCAGATCGAGATCCGGGGCAATGTGCTGCCCTATGTGAGCCGGGGAGGGCTGAAGCTGGAAAAGGCCATGCGCCAGTTTCCCATCACCCTCACCGGCGCTGTCTGCGGCGACATCGGCGCCTCCACCGGAGGCTTTACCGACTGCATGCTGCAAAACGGGGCCCAGAAGGTCTACGCTGTGGACGTGGGCTACGGGCAGCTTGCCTGGAAGCTCCGTTCCGACCCACGGGTGGTGTGCCTGGAGCGCACCAATGCCCGCTACCTCACCCATGAGCAGGTGCCCGATGAGCTGGACTTCGCCTCCGTGGACGTGAGCTTCATCTCGTTGAAGCTGATTCTGCCGGCCCTCCGGGGGCTTTTGAAGCCGGAGGGACACGTGGTGTGCCTGGTGAAGCCCCAGTTCGAGGCGGGCAAAGAGAAGGTGGGCAAAAAGGGCGTGGTCCGGGATCCCGCCGTCCATCTGGAGGTGCTGGAGCACTTCCTGGAACATGCAAAGGAATCTGACTTTACAGTTCTTGGCCTGACGTTCTCTCCCATCCGGGGACCTGAGGGCAATATCGAGTATCTGGGATACCTCCAGGCGGGGCAGGCCCAGGAGAGCATCCCGGATCTCAAGGAGCTGGTGGCAGCGTCCCACCAGGAGCTCAAGGAACACGGAGAGGAGCACGGCCAATGAATCCCAGGAAAATCATTCTCTGTCCCAATCCCAACCGGGACCGGGGCATGGAGGCCACCCACCGGGCCGAGCATCTGCTGCGGTCCATGGGCTTTCGGACGGTGGTGTGCTCCCCCTTCAAGGACCAGAAGGAGGGGGCCTTCGCCGACTATGACGTGCGGCCCCTGACGGCGGAGCTGCGCAGCGCGGATCTGCTCATCACCTTCGGCGGGGACGGCACCATTTTGCACCTTGCCAAACTGGCGGCCCTCAACAAGACCCCGGTGCTGGGCATCAACATGGGGGGCCTGGGATTCATCGCGGAGCTGGAGGCCGGGGAGCTGGATCTTCTGAAAAAGCTCCGGGACTGGGACTTTGAGACGGAGGAGCGGATGATGCTGGACGTCACCGTCCAGCGGGAAGGCCGCCAGATCTATCAGAATCTGGGCCTCAACGACGCGGTGATCCGGGAGGGTCCCATCTCCCACGTGATCCACCTGAAGGTCTCCTCCGACGGGCGGCACCTGGCGGACATCGCCGGGGACGGCGTCATCATCGCCACCCCCACGGGATCCACCGCCTACTCCCTCTCTGCCGGAGGGCCGGTGGTGGAGCCGGTGGCCCAGACCATGGTGGTGTGTCCCATCTGCACCCACAACATGCGCTTTTCGTCCTACGTGCTCTCGCCGGAGCACGTTCTGACCATCGAGCTGGAGCGCAACGGCCGCAAGCCGGTGTACCTGTGCGTGGACGAGAGCCGCGCCTTTTCCCTGAAAGCCGACGACCGGATCCAGGTCCGCCGTTCCAAGCACACGGTGCGCCTGGTGCGGCTGACGGAACGGAGTTTCTGCGAGATTTTTGCCCAAAAAATGCTGCCGGGAGGATTTGACGATGAAAAATGACCGCCAAAACATGATCCTGGAGATCATTTCCCAGGAAAATATCGAGACCCAGGAGCAGCTGCTCCAGCGCCTGCAGGAGCGGGGCATCACCTCCACCCAGGCCACCATCTCCCGGGACATCAAGCAGATGCACCTCATCAAGGAGCCGGTGGGCCAGGGGGTGTATAAGTACGCCGTCTCCGGCAACCGGGCCAAGCTGAACTTTGCCGAGCGGCTGCGCACCATCTTCCGGGAGAGCGTTACCAGCATCGAAAGCGCCCAGAACATCGTGGTGGTCAAGACCATGCCGGGCCTGGCCAGCGCCGCCTGCGCCGCCCTGGACGAGATGGGCGTGAGCTATATGGTGGGCTCCCTGGCGGGAGATGATACGGCCTTTTTGGTGATGAAGGACACGGAGTCCGCCCTGAGCTTTTGCCGGGAGATCCATGAGATGATGTAAAGGCCGGCGGGGAAGACCGGATGTACAATCGCGCAAGGGGCCGCTGCCCCGGGGAGGGAGCCCATGCTGGAGCTTCTGCACATTGAGAATATCGTGGTGATCCAGGAGGCGGACATTCAGTTCGCCCCCGGCTTCAACGCCCTCACCGGCGAGACCGGCGCGGGCAAGTCCATCGTCATCGACGCCATGGGGGCCGTGCTGGGAGGGCGCACCTCCCGGGACCTGATCCGCACCGGGGCCGCCCGGGCCTTTGTCAGCGCGCAGTTTTCCGGCGTTCCGGCGGACCTGCCGGGGCTTCAGGAAAACGGCATCGCCCCGGACGAGGAGGGGAGCCTCCTTTTGCAGCGGGACATCAGCGCCGACGGGCGCAACGTCTGCCGCATCAACGGCCGCCCGGTGAGCGTGGCCCAGCTGCGCGCCATCGGGTCGGAGCTTTTGAACATCCACGGCCAGCACGACGGCACGCAGCTGCTGGACGAGGAGCGTCACGGGGAGTACCTGGACCGCTTCGGCCGGACGGAGGGGCCCCTTTCCGCCTACCGCGCCGCCTACGACGCCATGGAGGCCCTGCGCCGGCAGATGGAAGCGTTGCGGATGGACGAGGCGGAGAAGGCCCGGCGTATGGACTCCCTGCGCTTCCAGATCGACGAGCTGGAGCGGGCGCAGCTGGTACCCGGGGAGGAGGAGACCCTGCTGGAGCGGCGGAGCCTCCTGCGCAACGGGGAGAAGTACCTTGCCGCCCTGGCGGGGGCCGACTGTGCCTTAAGCGGCGGCGACGAGGGAGGCGGCGCGGTATCCGCCCTGCGGGACGCCGAGGAGGCCCTCTACGGCGTGCGCACCCTCAGCGAGGATCTGGGGAATCTTTATGAACGATTGAAAACGGCCCGCTGTGAAGTATATGACCTTGCCGAAAGCATCCGGGACAAGCGGGAGGAATTTGACTTCTCTCCCGGGGAGCTGGATGACGTGGAGGCCCGGGCTGACCAGCTGTACCGGCTGAAAAAGAAGTACGGCGCCACGGTGGAGGATATGCTTGCCTACCTGGACAAGTGCCGTGCGGAGCTGGACGCCATGGAGACGGCGGATGACACCCTCATCCGCCTGGAAGGGCAGATGAAAAAAGCCCGCGCCGCCGTGGATGCGGCGGGGGCAGAGCTGACGAAGGTGCGGCAGGCGGCAGCCCGGGTGCTGGAGGAGCGCATCCAGCGGGAGCTGCGGGAGCTGGACATGGCCCGGGTGCGCTTTGCCATCGACTTTGCCGCAAAAGACCCGTCCCCCGACGGGTGCGACGCCATCCGCTTTCTGATGTCCGCCAACGCCGGGGAGGACCTGCGCCCTATCGCCCGCATCGCCTCGGGCGGCGAGCTGGCCCGGATCATGCTGGCCCTCAAGAACGTTCTGGCAGAGCAGGAATCCGTGGGCACGCTGGTCTTCGACGAGGTGGACACCGGCGTCTCCGGCCGGGCGGCCCAGAAGGTGGCGGAAAAGCTGGCCCAGGTGAGCCGCCATAAGCAGGTGCTGTGTGTGACCCACCTTCCACAGCTGGCGGCCATGGCGGACACCCACTTCTCCGTGGAGAAGGGGGAGCGGGACGGCCGTACCTATACCCGCGTGGTGCTGCTGGACCGGGAGGCCCGAAAGGCGGAGCTGGCCCGGATCACCGGCGGCGCCAATGTGACGCAGGCCCTGCTCCAGAGCGCCGGGGAGCTGCTGGACGCGGCGGAGCGCTACCGCAAGACCCTGGAGGCCCAGGCATGAGTGGATTTTTCTTTGTGGCGGCAGGGGGCGCCCTGGGCGCCGCCGGGCGGTACGCCGTGAGTTTGCTGCCCTATACCGGGTCTTTCCCGGTGCTGACGCTCCTGACCAACTTTGCCGGGGCGCTGCTCATCGGCTTCATCGTGGGGGTGGGCGGGAAGGGCTATGCTACCCTTTTCTGGAAAACCGGCGTGTGCGGGGGATTTACCACCTTCTCCACCTTTTCCCTGGAGGCCCTGGGCCTTTTTGAGGAGGGCCGCACCGCTGCCGGGTGTGCCTACATTGCCTTGAGCCTGGGGCTGTGCCTTATGGGGGTCTGGCTGGGCCGGGCTCTGGGAGCCCGGGTGGGGGCGTGAACAATTCCGCCCCCCATGTTCTCTTTTTGAAAAGAGAACACGGGCCGCGGCCGGTCCAAAAGAGAAAACATTGGGCAGCCGGACGGTGAAAACCGTCCGGCTGTTGGTTTCCCTCGGAACCGGCCTGTCCAATGCCGGAAGTCAATGCCAAGTGCGCCAGTGGCCGCAGGAGAATGGGAAGCCAGCCCCCGCATCTGAAAGTACGTCCGAAAAGGGGGACGTGGACGCAGGGCATTCGCACCGCCTCCGCGCCTTCCGCTTCGCTAGGCGCGGCAGAATGCATTCCTGCGGAAAAATCCCCAGCCTGCCGCACTGACAGGTGCGGAGGCTAGGTTTTGTCGAAGCGCCTTTTTCGGGCGCCGCCAAACGAAAATGAGGCTGTGTCTTTTGATGATAAGCCGTTAATCCGTTGCTGCTGCCGCATCTTCCGTACCGGAAATTCCGCTTTCCTCCAACAGATCCGCCGGAATTGCGCTCACGGCCAACTGTTCTTCTTCGGGTAAGCTGTTGTACCAGTCCAGCCATTCCAAGGTCTCTTGGGAGAGATTTGCCTCGTTGATCCAGTTGTCTCCGAACCGCACCTGGCTTGCGGTTTCTTCGGTTTTGCCATCTTCTTTCCACTCCAGCGGAGGAGCAGATGGATTTGTCACCTGGTACCACGTGCCATCTACGATCAGAAAGGCCTCGCTCCCTCTGTCCACGTAAGTAAATCCCGGCCGCCCGTCCGGGGAGAACTCGTAACACGCGTCCCCCTCCACAGGCTGGGGTTCCGCACATTCCCGTACTTCCAACCCATTCAACCAGCTCATCACAGGCGCGGTACATGCGCAGTCAGGATCATATTCTTCCGGTCCGATGACAAAGGTCCGCTGGATCCCCTGGGAGCAGAAAGAGCCGCTGATCTGGATGGTTGGTTCTGGAAATTCGTACACAGTGGAAGCGTCCACCGTCTTTTGACAGCCTGTCAGCCCTAAGATACAGGTCAGGGCGGCGATCAGCGCCATCAGCTTTTTCATCTCGTTCAGCCTCCTTTTCCTATGTGCCTTTACTGACATAGACGAAAAATTTTCTCACAGGTTCTGTTTTTGCCCCTGTGGCAGGACGGACCTTTGTTCATCAGCCCTTCGCTTGAACAGGGACCTTTTGGCAGCCCTCTTGACAATCGACCGTTTATCGGCTATAATCCCACCCGTATACAGCGAGGAAGAGGAGCAGTACCCGCCACGAGGCTGCAAAGAGAACCCCTGGACGGTGAAAAGGGGAGAGCGGACGGCGGCGAATACACCTTGGAGCTGGCACCCCAACGGCCCACGGGCCCAGTAGGCGTGCTCCGGGAGCGCCCGTTACCGCGCCGCCGTGTGATGGCACGGCATGAGGCCGGGTTTCGCGAGAAACCGGCGAACCAGAGGTGGTACCGCGAAGTTCGTTCGCCCTCTGTCCCGGATGGGACGGGGGCGTTTTTGCTGTAAAAAATGCGGCGGGTTTCGTCCGGAGGAGGAGAGTGCGTTGCAGGAAACAAGACGGGGCACGGCCCTGGTATTTGCGGCGGCGGTGCTTTACAGCATCGGCGGCCTTTGCATCAAGGTGATCCCCTGGAACGGCATGGCCATCAACGGCGGCCGCACCGCCATTGCCATGGTGGTCATCGGGATCTATCTGCTGCTCTCCCATCACCCCCTGCGCTTTAACCGCTGGATCGCCCTGGGGGCCCTGGCGGTGTTCGGCACCAACGCCCTCTACGCCGTGGCCAACAAGCTCACCACCGCCGCCAACGTCATCGTCCTGCAGTACACGGCCCCCATCTTCGTGATGCTCTTCTCCGCCCTGTTTTTCCGCAGGAAGCCCCAGCGGCTGGACCTCATGGCCTGCGCGGCGGTCTTCGGCGGGGTGGCGTTCTTCTTCCTGGACAGCATCCAGATGGGAGGGGGAGTCGGCAACGTGCTGGCTCTGCTCTCCGGCGTCAGCTACGCGGGGGTGTTTCTCCTGAATGACCTGCCGGATACGGACCCCATTTCCTCGGTGTTCTGGGGAGACCTTTTATCGGCGGTGACGGGGCTGCCCTTTTTGCTGCAGGAGACGGTCTTTACTCCCACGGCCATCACCTCCCTGGTGATTTTGGGTGCCTTCCAGGTGGGCCTTGCCTACGTGGCCCTCTGCATCGGCCTCAAGACCACGCCGCCGGTCACCGCCAGCCTCATCTCCGGCATCGAGCCGGTGCTCAACCCCATCCTGGTGGCGGTGTTCTACGGAGAGCGCGTGGGACCCCTGGCCCTGGTGGGAGCGGCGGTGGTCATCGGAGCAGTGGCCGCCTACAATGTTTTGAAAATCCGCTCAGCGTCCAAACTAGAACATGCAAAAACCATTTGAGATACGGAGGAAACGATCATGACCTGTTACGAAGAACTCAAGGCCCGGGGCCTCATTGCCCAGGTGACGGACGAGGAGGAGATCCGCAACCTGGTGAACAACGGCAAGGCCGTCTTCTACATCGGCTTTGACCCCACCGCCGATTCCCTGCACGTGGGCCACTTCATGGCGCTGTGCCTGATGAAGCGGCTGCAGATGGCCGGCAACCGGCCCATCGCCCTCATCGGCGGCGGCACCGGCTATATCGGCGACCCCTCCGGCCGCACGGACATGCGCTCCATGATGACCCCGGAGACCATCCAGCACAACTGCGACTGCTTCAAAAAGCAGATGGAGAAGTTCATCGACTTCGGCGAGGGCAAGGCCATGATGCTCAACAACGCCGACTGGCTCTTAAAGCTCAACTACGTGGACCTTTTGCGGGAGGTGGGAGCCTGCTTCTCCGTCAACAACATGCTGCGGGCCGAGTGCTACAAGCAGCGCATGGAGCGGGGCCTGAGCTTCCTGGAGTTCAACTACATGATCATGCAGTCCTACGACTTCTACCACATGTTCCAGACCGTGGGCTGCAACATGCAGTTCGGCGGTGACGACCAGTGGTCCAACATGCTGGGCGGCACGGAGCTCATCCGCAAGAAGCTGGGCAAGGACGCCTACGCCATGACCATCACGCTGCTGCTCAACTCCGAGGGCAAGAAGATGGGCAAGACCGCCTCCGGTGCCGTGTGGCTGGATCCCAACAAGACCTCTCCCTTTGAGTTCTACCAGTACTGGCGCAACGTGGGCGACGCCGATGTCTTGAAGTGCATCCGGATGCTGACCTTCCTGCCCCTGGAGCAGATCGATGAAATGGACGGCTGGGAGGGCAGCCAGCTGAACACCGCCAAGGAGATCCTGGCCTACGAGCTCACCAAGCTGGTCCACGGCGAGGAGGAGGCCGAAAAGGCCCAGGAGGCCGCCCGTGCCCTCTTCGGCGGCAGCGGCGACTCCGAGCACATGCCCTGCACCATGCTCTGCCGGGCGGACTTCACCGAAGATGGCGAGATCGACATCCTGACCCTTCTCGTCAAGTGCGGACTGTGTGCCTCCCGGGGCGAGGCCCGGCGTCTGGTGCAGCAGGGCGGCGTCACCGTCTGCGGGCAGAAGGTGGCGGACATCGAGGCCAAGTTCTCCTGCAAGGACTGCTGCGGCGAGGGCGCCATCATCAAAAAGGGCAAGAAGGTCTATCACAAGGCCCTCCTGCAGGAATAACACAAACGGCAGACGCGGGGCATGCGCTCCGCGCCTGCCTTGGCGTTTTGTGAAAACCAAGCTTTTAAGAAAGGAACCGCTATGATCACAGTCAACGACGTCTCCCTGAATTTCTCCGGCCAGACGCTTTTCAAGCACGTGGATTTGAAGTTCGTCCCCGGCAACTGCTACGGCATCATCGGCGCCAACGGCGCCGGCAAGACCACCTTTCTGCGCATCCTCTCCGGGGATCTGGAGCCCACCACCGGCGAGGTGGTGATCTCCAAGGACGACCGCATGAGCGTTTTGAAGCAGGACCACTTCCAGTACGACGCCTACACCGTGCTGGATACCGTCATCCTGGGCAACCAGCACCTCTACGACGTCATGAAGGAGAAGGACGCCCTGTACGAGAAGGAGGACTTCTCCGACGCCGACGGCGTCCGGGCCAGCGAGCTGGAGGCGGAATTCGCCGAGATGGGCGGCTGGGAGGCTGAGAGCGACGTCTCCCGCCTGATCCAGGGCCTTGGCCTCTCCAATGACATTTTGTACAGCGAGATGAGCACCCTCACCGCCAAGGAGAAGGTGAAGGTGCTGCTGGCCCAGGCCCTCTTCGGAAAGCCGGACATCATCCTCCTGGACGAGCCCACCAACCACCTGGACATCCAGGCCATCGAGTGGCTGGAGGACTTCATCATGGACTGCGAGAGCCTCATCATCGTGGTCAGCCACGACCGGCACTTCCTCAACACCGTCTGCACCAGCATCGTGGACGTGGACTACGGCCAGATCAAGATGTACGTGGGCAACTACGAGTTCTGGTACCAGTCCAGCCAGCTGATGCAGCGGATGATCAAGGACCAGAACAAGAAGAAGGAGGAGAAGATCAAAGAGCTCCAGGACTTCATCTCCCGCTTCTCCGCCAACAAGTCCAAGTCCAAGCAGGCCACCGCCCGGAGAAAACTCCTGGATAAGCTGACGGTGGAGGAGATGCCCGCCTCCTCCCGGCGCTATCCCTTCGTGGGCTTCAAGATGGACCGGGAGCCGGGCAAGGAGATCCTGGCGGTGGAGGGCC
>ERZ857521.4259-NODE-4259-length-10623-cov-3.098978_pt1 | contig 10623 bp, 10 predicted proteins | sample MGYA00519701_ERZ857521 | MGnify/ENA primary metagenome ERZ857521 (study PRJEB31778, sample SAMEA3449346) | human gut metagenome | biome: human gut; feature: human-associated habitat; material: faeces | place: United Kingdom | collected 2010/2012 ...
CTGCGGATCTCGCCGGGGGTGCCGCTGCTGCTGGCGGCCTTCGTGTGGCTGGCCTCCCCGCTGCTGCTGGGGGCCATCCTGTCGGCGGCGGTATGCCATGAGTTGGGCCACTGGTTGGTGCTGCGAAGGGTAGGAGGCCGGATCCAAAGACTGCATATCACCGTGTTCGGCGCCGAGATGCAGGTGGATGACCGCCGCATCTCCTACGGCGGCGAGCTGCTGACCGCCGCCGCAGGCCCCATGATCAATCTGCTGCTGGCGGCGGCACTGGGCTTTCTGGGCCGGTGGTGGGAGCCGCTGTATCTCTTTGCCGGGGCGCAGCTGGTACTGGGGGCCTTCAACCTGCTGCCTGCCCTGCCGCTGGACGGCGGCCGCATCCTGTGGCTGGCGCTGGCGTGGCTGACAGAACCCTATACCGCCCAGCGGGTGCTGTCGGCGGTGAGCCTTGCGGTGTCGCTGGCCCTGCTGCTGGGGGGCGGAGGGCTCATCTGGCGGCTGGGGGGCAGCCCCTTTTTGCTGGTGGGGGCCGTGGGGCTGACCGGATGGAATCTGCGGGAAATAAAGCTTGCCAAAGGGGGATAAAACGGGTAAAATAAGATGTTAAACCAAAGAATACAGGAGAGATACCGTGGATAAACGATTGGAACGTATTCTGCCGCGAGTGCAGAAGCCTGCCCGCTACGTGGGCGGGGAATATAACGCCGTGAAGAAGGACCCGGCGCAGGTGGATACCCGCATCGCCTTCTGCTTCCCGGACACCTATGAGATCGGGATGTCCAATCTGGGAATGCGGATCCTCTACGGCGTCATGAACAACATGGACGGCGTGTGGTGCCAGCGGGTCTTTGCCCCTTGGGGCGACATGGAAGAGGAGATGCGCCGGGCCGGGATGCCCCTGTTTGCTCTGGAGTCCGGAGAGCCTATCACGGACTTTGACATCGTGGCCTTCTCCGTGGGCTATGAGATGGCCTTTCCCGCCATTCTGAATATGCTGGATCTGGCGGGCATCCCCATCCACAGCGCAGAGCGCACCGGCCTGACGCCGCTGGTCATCGCCGGCGGCACCGCCATGTATAACGCCGAGCCCATCGCCGACTTCATCGATCTGGTGAGTCTGGGGGAGGGGGAGGACATCACCGTGGAGCTGGTGGAGCTGCACCGCAAGGCTCGCCGGGAGGGCTGGAGCAAGGCGCAGTTTCTCCGTGCGGCGGCCCGGCTGCCGGGCATCTATGTCCCCAGCCTGTACGAGGTGACCTACCACGACAACGGCACCGTGGCGGAGATCACGCCGCTGGAGGGCGCTCCGGCGGTGGTCACCAAGCGTATCGTCCACGATATGGACAAGTCCTTTTTCCCCACTCAGACCATCGTCCCCTCCACGGAGATCGTGCAGGATCGGGTGATGCTGGAGCTGTTCCGGGGCTGCATCCGGGGCTGCCGGTTCTGTCAGGCGGGGTATGTGTACCGCCCGGTCCGCAACCGCAGCGAGGCCCTGTGCGCCCAGTACGCCGTGGAGAGCTGCGACGGCTCCGGGTATCAGGAGGTGACGCTGTCCAGCCTCTCCACCAGCGACTACCCGCCCCTGACCCAGCTGTGCGACCAGCTGGAGGACTTCTGTCAGCAGCGCCATGTGAATCTGTCCCTGCCCAGTCTGCGGGCGGACAACTTCTCCATGAGCCTCATGGAGCGGCTGGCCAAGGGCCGCAAGAGCGGCCTGACCTTCGCCCCGGAGGCCGGTACCCAGCGCCTGCGGGACGTCATCAATAAGAATGTTACGCAGGAGGATCTGCTTCAGTCCTGCCGCACGGCCTTTGCCGGGGGCTACAACGCCGTGAAGCTGTACTTCATGCTGGGCCTGCCCACGGAGACCGACGAGGACGTGCTGGGCATCGCCGATCTGGCGGCCCGTGTCATGCACACGTGGCGGGAGAGCGCCAGCAATAAAAACCGGGGCGTCCGCATCACCGTCTCCACATCGTGGTTCGTTCCCAAGCCCCATACGGCCTTTCAGTGGGAGCCACAGATCTCCAAGGAGGAGTATGAGCGGCGGGTGGCCTTGCTGCGGGAGGCCATCAAGACCAAAACCGTCACCTATAACTGGCACGACTCCGACACCAGCTTTCTGGAGGCTGTGCTGGCCCGTGGCGACCGCCGGATGTGCAAGGTGCTGGAGACGGCGTGGCGCAAGGGCTCCAAGCTGGATGCGTGGGAGGAGTATTTCTCGCTGGACCGCTGGCTGGAGGCCTTTGAGGAGTGCGGGCTGGATCCCCACTTCTACGCCAACCGCACCCGTTCGCTGGATGAAAAGATGCCCTGGGACATGATCTCCAGCGGCGTCACCACGGCATACCTCCGCCGGGAGCGGGAGCGTGCCTTTGCCGGGGTCACCACCCCGGATTGCCGCACCCACTGCAACGGCTGCGGCGCCAATCGACTGGTAGGGGGGAAGTGCGATGTCTAAGCTGCGGCTTCTATTCGTGAAGGAGGGGACGGCGGCCTATATCTCCCATTTGGATCTGCTGCGGACAGTGCAGCGGGCCTTCCCCCGGACGGAGCTGGAGATCAAGCACTCTCAGGGCTTCCACCCCCATCCCATCATCTCCATTGTGCTGCCCCTGCCGGTGGCCCAGTCCAGCGACTGCGAGCTGCTGGACTTCGAGGTGACGCAGGATACCGACGGCAGCGGCATTGCCGAAAAGCTCAACGAGGGCCTGCCGGAGGGGCTGCGGGTGCTGGACTGCTACGAGGCCAAGCGCCCGGTGCGGGAGCTGGCGTATTTGCAGGCGGATATGGAGCTGGAGTACGACCACGGTGTGCCGGAGGGCGCCGCAGAGGCGCTGACGGAGCTGTTTCACCGCCCGGAGCTGCTGATCGAAAAGCGCACCAAGCGCAAGCAGCTGGCGGAGGTGGATATCGCCCCCATGATCCGGAGCATCGCCTTTGCGGAGGAGGAGAATCTTCTCCGGGCGGCGGTAACGGTCCGGGCGCAGAACCCCGGCCTGAACCCCCAGCTGCTGGAAAAGGCTATCGCCCGCTACCGACCGGACCTGTCCCCGGACTTTGTTCGGGTCCGCCGCCGGGAGCTGCTGGACGAGGCAGGGGAAATTTTCCGGTAGAAAAGCTGTACCACCCGGAGGGATGCTTTTTCCCTCCGGGCGTGATTTTGCCCGTAAAAATGGACGGATTGCGGACATATAACGGACGCATCAGTGGACGTTTTGATGGACGGCTCCGGTACTTTTTGGTACAATGGGGACAGAGAAAGAAAGGGGGATGCCCTGATGAAGCGACTGCCCTTGATTTTGCTGTCCCTGACGACATTGGCCGCCGTTGTGTTCTGTCTCCTGTGGCAAGGAGCACGGCGGGACCATTCCGACCTTGTGACGCTGGCCCGCTTCGGAGCGGCGGAGACCTGTACCCGCTTTTCGGACTATCAGGTCCACGGGGATGATGGCGATTACTGGGGCGGCGTGGCTGCTTTCCGAACCTTCCAGCAGGTCTGCGCCCTTTTGCCGGAGCAGGGGAGCGATGCCGTATGCAGCGCCGTTTACGGGCAGCTGCTGCTGCACCCGGAGGGAGCCAAGGCCCATCTGCCGGAGCTCATCGCCGTGATGGAGCCTCTGGCCCAAGACCCCACGGACGCATCCGCCCGGCTGCGGCTGTATGAGCTGCGGGATCTTTTGCAGGAGGATGCGTGATTTTCGACCGTATCATGCTGGCGTACATGGATGAACAAGGGGAAATGGGCTTGTTGGAGCCTATTTCGATACTTTTTTTGTCAAAACAGGAAATAATGCTTGCATTTGGCGGACATCTGTGATATTCTACTATGGCATGAAAAGGGCGGTCCTCTGTCGCCGGTGTCCCGAAAAAGGTGGGGCGCCACGGAAATGACGGCATGAACGCCTATAATTTAGGAGGAAAAATCCATGGATCTCATCAAAGCACTGAATGAAAAGCAGCTGCAGAATGACGTGCCTCAGGTGGAAGTGGGCGATACTGTCCGTGTCCACGTGAAGGTCAAGGAAGGCGCCCGTGAGCGTGTTCAGGTGTTCGAGGGTACTGTGATTGCCAAGAAGCACGGCGGCATCGAGGAGACCTTCACCGTCCGTCGTATCTCCTACGGCGTGGGTGTGGAGAAGGTGTTCCCCGTTCACTCTCCCTCCATCGTGAAGGTGGAGACCGTGCGCCACGGCTATGTCCGTCGTGCCAAGCTCTACTACCTGCGTGACCGTGTCGGCAAGGCCGCCAAGGTTCGGGAGAAGCTGTAAGCCATTTTGTGATCCAAGGCCGGGGCATCCCGGCGTGAAAAAGAGACGCACCTGCGGGTGCGTCTCTTTTTTATGCAGTTACGTTTTTGCGCCGACACACTTCTATGCCGTCATATTTTTATGCAGTTACGCATTTATACCGCTTATGCGGCCATGTTTTTATGCAGTACGCCTCTGTACCGCTTATGCGGCCACTCTTTTGTGCAGTCCTTTCATGCGGTCGTGCTTTTGCGCTGTCATGCTTTTCTATGCGGACGAAGCCTTTACACGGTCACGCTTTTACGCAGCTGAACCCTTTACGCAGGCGCATTTTACGCAGCTGCGTCCTTTACACGGCGATATTCTTATACGGCCACATTCTTATGCGGCTGCGCTTTTTATGCAGCCATGCTTTTACGCTGTACTGGATGGAAATGGTTCTCAGGGGAACGGATCTGAGGTTGGGAGCCTTGGGGATGGCCCTGCCCCTGTGCGGCGCTATGGGTCAGTCGTCCCAGCCGGCCCGCTCCTCTCCCGGCAGGCCGAAGGAGATGGAACCCCGGCCGTATTTTCCACGGATGGCGTCCATGGTGCGCTCCAGCTTCTCCTGCTTTTCCTGCTGCTGGGTGACTACCGGGGCCTCCAACAGATCCAGCTGCTGGAAGGAGTCGGCGCTGTCGGTGATATACAGGGCGGTGACGGTGAGCATCCGTACCGGCTCCGGGGCCTTCCACAGCCGCCGGGTCAGCTCCATGGCCGCCTGCCAGATGTCCTTCATCAAGTGGGTGGGGGCCGGGAGCCGCATTTGCCGGGACACGGTGCGGAACTGGGCGTTCCGCAGGGACACGGACACGCCGCCGCAGTACAGCCCCTGCTGCCGCAGCCGCATGGCCACGCTGTCGGACAGCACCGCCAGACCACGCTGCACCTCCTCCCAGCGGGTGAGGTTTTTGGGGAAGGTGGTGCCGTTGCCCACGGATTTCACCGGCTCCTGCTGGCCCGCCGGACGGACGGGACTGCCGTCCAGTCCGTTGGCGTACTCGTGGAGTTGGAGACCCAGCTTTCCCAGCAGCGTCTCCAGCATCTGGGGGGAGCAGGCCGCCAGCTGGCCGATGGTCTCCACGCCGTATTGGTGCAGCACCCGTCCGGCGGCCCGGCCCACGAACAGCAGGTCCCCCACCGGCAGGGGCCAGACGATATCCTGCCAGTTTTCCCGGCTGATGACGGTGGTGGCGTCGGGCTTTTTATAGTCGCTGCCAAGCTTGGCAAACACCTTGTTGAAGGACACGCCCACGGAGATGGTCAGCCCCAGCTCCTGCCGCAGCCGACGGCGCAGGGCGTCGGCAATGGCCTTGGGGTCGCCGCCGAAGAGGTGCATACTGCCGGTGATGTCCAGCCAGCTCTCGTCGATGCCGAAGGGCTCCACCAGATCGGTATACTGCTCATAGATGGTGTTGACCCGCCGGGAGTACTCCCGGTACAGGCCGTGGTGGGGCGGCAGCAGCACCAGGCCGGGACACTTCTTCTTGGCCTGCCAGATGGTCTCCGCCGTCTGGATGCCCAGCCGCTTGGCGGGCTCGTTCTTGGCCAGAATGATGCCGTGGCGAGAGGCGGGGTCGCCGCAGACAGCGGTGGGGATGTCCCGCAGATCGGGGTGGCTCAGCAGCTCCACCGAGGCAAAAAAGCAGTTCAGGTCACAGTGCAAGATCACCCGGTCGCCCATGGCGGCACACCTCCTCGAAGTCAATCATATGTTCTATTATACCACGGCCTGCGCCGCTGCACAAGAGAAAAACGCAGTCCCCTGAGAGAACGGAGGACTGCGTTTCGGGCTTACGGATGTTATTTGTGCAGCAGGGGGGACAGGGGCTTGTAGATGAGGAAGCAGATGCCCACATCCAGCAGGCCCTTGAACAGGGTAAAGGGGACGTTGAACACCAGCAGGCAGTTGAAGAGGGAATTGCTGGTAGGGACGTGGGCGATGGAGCCCATGATGGCCTCATACATCCCGATGATGCCCGTCATGGGCAGACCGTAGAGAACCTCGTAGGCCGGGTACACCACGAAATAGTTGGAAGGCAGGCTCACCAGCGCCATCAGCACGGCGCCCAGCAGGGAGCCCCACAGGGCCGATTTGCGGCTCTTATGCCGCCGGTACACAAGGCCCGCCACCAGCACGAACACGCTGCCCAGCAGGAAGTTGCTGAGCTCACCTACGCCGGCGCTGGAGCCGAAGGGCAGGTGCAGCAGATTCTTCACCAACTGGATCACCACGCCGTACACAGGTCCCAGCGAGAAGGTACCCAGCAGGGCAGGCAGGTCCGACAGATCCAGCTTCACGAAGGCGGGGATCAGGGGGATGGAGAACTCGATGAACTGGAGGACGAAGGCCACGGCGCACAGCATGGCGGCCACGGCAAGGTGATGGGTCTTTTGCTTCTGAGTCATAAAAAAATACTCCCTTTTAATGTAGTAAACCCCCGGAAAGGCTTGCCTTCCAAGGTGTACGCATCAAAAAAGAGCATCACGAAAATGCCATACACGCCTTCTCTCATCCAGACTATACTGTCGGTACCGGGATCGCACCGGTTCATGCAGCTTGCGCCGCTTGCGGACTATACCGCCGGTGGGGAATCACACCCCGCCTCGAAGACAGCTATTCGGTTGTTTCCGAAGGATAGTATACGCCATCCTGCGCCAAAATGCAACCCCCTGATTTGCAAATTAGATAAACAGAAAATATTTATCGTAAAACAATAAAAAATAGTTGACAAACAGAAACAATGCTGCTATGATAGGTACAACAACGAAAGGAGTGAGCCTTATGAAAACCAAAACCATGACCACCCTGCTGCGGGCGGTGCTGCTGGCGGCAGCGGTGCTGTGTGGTATATTTTTCCTCTGGTTCCTGCCCTCCTACGGGCAGCAGGTGCAGCAGGCGGACCCGGAATTCACCTGGGCCTACTGGCCCTGCCTCATCTGGGCGTGGCTGTTCGCCCTGCCCATCTTCGGGGCCATGCTCCCCTGCTGGCGCATCTTCGGCAGCATCAGCGCCCCGGAGGGGGCCTTCACCCGGCGGAATGCACGGGATATGCGGAGCATCTCCCGTCTGGCCTTTGCCGATGCGCTGATCTTTCCGGCGGGGATGTTCGTGCTGGCCTTTATGGGGGCCGGCAGCGCTCCGCTGACCATTGTGATTACGCCCATGGTGGTGTTCTGCTGTGCGGCGGTGGGGATCGTGTGCTATGTGCTCAGTCGTCTCATCGGTGACGCCGCCGCTCTCCGTGAGGAGAACGACATGACCATTTAAGGAGGGCGGAGCATGATCGTATTCAACATTGACGTAATGCTGGCCCGGCGGAAAATGAGTCTGACGGAGCTGTCGGAGCGGGTGGGCATCACCATGCCCAATCTCTCCATTCTGAAAACCGGCAAGGCCAAGGCGGTGCGGGTGGAGACGCTGAACAAGCTCTGCCACGCTTTGGACTGTCAGCCCGGCGATCTGTTGGAGTACCGGCCGGACGAGGAAGCCTGAAGAAAGTGAAAAGGGACAGGCGCTGCTGTGCAGCGCCTGTCCCTTTTTTGGCGGAATGAGGATTATTTTCCCAACAAATGCTGCTCCACGCCGCCATAGAGATATTGGTAATTCATGTGCATCATATTCTTGAAGAACGGCACCAGCAGCACCAGATCCGCCGCCAGCCACGCCAGAGGATCGGCGGCGCACAGGGCGTAGAAGGCCAGCTCAGGGGACTGGGCGCTGACCACGCCGCCGGACAGCAGGGCCGGGAGGGTCAGGCAGATGGCCACACGGGCGATCAGCTCGGATGCTCCGGCCCACAGCACGAAGGGGGCTCGCTGGATGCCCTGCACGCAGTTGCGGACCACGAACAGGAAGCACAGCAGCAGGTACATGGAGAAGTCCACATACAGGAAGTGGTTGCCGAAGCGGATGGTGTCGGCGGTGACCTTGTCGGCGCTGAGGAAGATGTGGAGATATGCGCCGTCGATGGTCAGGAGCAGACCCAGCCCTACGGAGCAGACGCCGATGATGGCGGCCATGACCAGACCCTGCAGGATGCCCTTGCGGATGCGGTGGGTGTACCCGGCACCCAGATTCTGGGCGGTGAAGCTAGTCATGGCGGCGCCAAGGCCGTTCACCGGGGTCATGATGAGGTTATTGAGCTTGTTGGCGGCGCCGAAGCCGTTCTGGGCGGCGTGGGACACCATCTGGCCGTCGATCATATCGAACTTCACCACCACGCTCTGCATGACGATGATGCCAATGGCCAGCACGGAGAACTGGAGGCCCAGCGGCACGCCCTGAACAATATGACGCTTCAGGTCCAGTCCGGTGATGCGCCAGTCCTCCTTGTGGAGCCGCAGGTCCGGGTACTTGGAAAAGGCATAGGCGAAGCAGGCCACGGTGCTGATGAGCTGGGCGGTGACGGTGGCTCCGGCGGCTCCGGCCACGCCCCAGCGCAGCACCAGAATGAACAGCAGATCCAGCGCCACATTCAGCACCGTGGAGCCCAGCAGGAACAGCAGCGGCGTTACGGAGTCGCCCATGCTCCGCAGGAAGGAGCAGATGAAGTTATAAAACAGCTGGGCGCCGATGCCGGCGAAGATGATGCCGCAGTAGGTGTAGGCGGCCCGGTATACCTCCGGGTTCTCCGGCGTCACGTTGATCCAGGCCAGCATGGGGTTCAGCAGCACCAGCGCCAGAGCTGTCAGCAGCACCGTCAGCCCCGCCGACAGCACCAGCTGGGCGGCCATGGAGCGGCGCACACCGGCCTGATCCCGGCAGCCCACGCAGCAGGAGGTGATGACGCAGAACCCGGCGCTGACGCCGAAGGCGAATTGCAGGAAGATGAACACCAGCGAGGTGGTGTCGTTGACGCCGGCCACCTCCTGCGCCGTCAGGGTTTGGCCCACGATGGCGGCGTCGCTGATGGTATACACCTGCTGCAGCAGGTACGACAGGATCACCGGCAGGGAGAACTGCAAAATGGTGCGCCAGCAGGTGCCGTGGGTCAGGTCCACCGGGTGGAACAGGTCACGAAGGGCCTGAAAAGGTTTTCTATTCTGAGATTTTTCCATAGTTTACGCTCTTTTCTCTCGCTTTTTCTACGACGGCAAATTATAGCCTGTTGGGCGGCGGAAGTCAAGTGGAGAAGGGACTGCAAACTCCACAAACTTCGTCATTTTAACCTAAAAAGAGGTATACAAATTAACGAAATGCACAAATGAGACGGGCGGCATACTTGGGTCGGGACGAGCATATAGTGGAGCATCACAGAGGAAAGGGCGTGGAGCGTGTGGACGAGGCATACGCCATCCGGCGGTATCAGCAGGCGGCGGCTCTGCTGCCGCTGCGATGGCAGCGGCTGTGCCGTCAGGTGCCGGAGGAGCAGCAGGCGGAGGCGGAGGAGCTGCGGCTACGGGCCGGGCAGACGTTGACGCTGCTGCTGCGGGGAGGGGAGGTGCCGGCGGCACGGGAGCGGCCCTACCCGGTGGTGACTCAAACGGAGCTGGAGCAGCTGTGCGACGGGGTGACGGACTACTCCCGGTATGCGGCGGCGGATACCCTGAGCCGGGGGTATCTCACGGCACGGGGCGGCTTCCGCATCGGCGTGTGCGGTACGGCGGTGCTGCGGGACGGGGTCAACACCAATCTGCGGGATATCTCCTCCGTTACCATCCGTATCGCACGGGAGCAGCCGGGGCTTTCGACGGAGGTGCTGCCCCAGCTGTTCCGGGAGGGCAGCTTTTGCAGCACCCTTCTTCTGGCCCCACCGGGGCTGGGTAAGACCACCCTGCTGCGGGATCTGATCCGGGGATTGTCCGACGGTGCAGAGGGCGTGTCGCCCCATCGGGTGGCGGTGGTGGACGAGCGGGGGGAGATCGCCGTCATGTTTCAGGGCATCCCCCAGATGGCGCTGGGCAGCCACACCGATGTGCTGGACGCCTGTCCCAAGGCGCTGGGCATCCCCATTCTGCTGCGGTCGGCCAACCCGCAGGTCATTGCCGTGGACGAGATCACTGTTCGGGAGGATCTGATGGCCATGTCCGCTGCCGCCAACTGCGGGGTGCGGTTTCTGGCCACCATCCATGCTGCTGACCGGCGGGAGCTGGGGCGAAGGCCGCTATTTTCCCATCTGCTGAAGGAGAAGGTCTTTGAAAAGCTGGTGACCATCCGGCGGGAGGAGGGGCAGCGGCAGTATCTGGTGGAGGAGCTGTGGTAAGGGACGTGCTGGGGAGCCTTCTGCTGCTGGGAGGCGCCCTGTGGCTGTGGCTGGGACTGGTACAGGCCCAGCGGCGGCAGCTGCGGCTGCTGGAGGAGCTGGCGGCGTCGCTGGGGCAGATGGCCTCC
>ERZ857521.4264-NODE-4264-length-10608-cov-4.784137_pt1 | contig 10608 bp, 7 predicted proteins | sample MGYA00519701_ERZ857521 | MGnify/ENA primary metagenome ERZ857521 (study PRJEB31778, sample SAMEA3449346) | human gut metagenome | biome: human gut; feature: human-associated habitat; material: faeces | place: United Kingdom | collected 2010/2012 ...
GTATTCTCCATGAGCAAACTACCGCAAAAGTACGTAGCAAATTAGTGGGTTAAATCATGGGATATGCTTGAAGCTAAAAATATAAAGTTTTAAATATCAGCGTGGTAACTCTCTTAGGAGAATCCCAGGCGGATCACTAAAATAAGAGAGCAATTCAAAGTTATTTTTTGAGTTGCTCTTTTTCATAACGCAAGATGTACAATATCTTAAACCAAGGATGATGGTAAAAAGAATAAAGAGGCATACTCAATATCTGTCCGAAAGCAGCACAATAAGGAATTAAATTTCCTATTATAAAGAATCTAAAACAAATACAAATGTCGAAATCGTACAATAGGAATCCTATACGATTGCTTATATTTGTACTATCAGATCGTTTTTCAACAGATGCCCTTTCTAAATATGTACAAAGAATACTTACCATGCCATATACTTGCTCCTTACGTTGATAGATATTGGGAGTTCAAAGGCCAAACAGAACAAGGTATGCAAATAAAACTATCTACAGATGGATGTACGGACTTTATGTTTATATTAGAAAACACTGTTAATCATGGTATTATAATGCAGCCTTATCATTCTTATTTTATTGGTCCCATGAACGTCTGTTCGGCATTAATAACATCATCAGGTACTATCAATACATTTGGAGTTCGCTTTCGTCCATGCGGACTATCCCGTTTTATGAAAATTTCTCTAAGCGAATTGACAAATATAAGGTTAAGTGTAAATGACTTAAACACTATTTTTAGCGATTCTTTTGCTGAAAGGTTATTCGAAGAACAGGGTATTCAGTGCAAGATTAATTTAATAGAACGCTATCTGAAAGAGCACCTATATAAAAGCAGCCATACAATGGATGCACAAATCGCATATGCTGTGAATCAAATAAATGCGCATGAAGGCAAGATATCCATAAGCCATTTAATGGACGAAGTTAATCTGTACCAACGACACTTTGAACGAAAATTCAAGTTACATACAGGTTTCACTCCTCAAAAATATAATAGTATAGTAAGATTCAAAAATGCGATTAAAATATTGAAAAACGAATCATTCGACAATCTTTTATCAGTAGCAGTAAAAGCCGGATATTATGATGCCTCTCATTTATCAAGAGAAGTGAAAAAGCTATCCGGTAGTACTCCAAATTTCTTTTTATCATTGCCACCCGATAATGAGACTACTATCATTTATACAAAATAAAAAAAGTCGAATTCATCCAATACCCATATCTTACTATCCTTTATATTTGCAACATTAACTAAGTATATAAACAGTAAGAACATGAAACTTTGGAAATATAGTGGGACATTTTTAACAGCGACAGGAATCATTCATACGATTTATGCACTATTTATCGGAAAAGATGCTTTTTCGGAAATGCTCAGAAATGGATTGGTAAATTCTATTGGAGAGAATTATAGTCAAGGTTTCGCCTTTTGGTTCTTGATCTGTGGAGTAATACTTATCCTTTTGGGGCAAACGCTTCAATATTATATCAGAAAAGAACAAAAACCGGCACCCGTATTTTTAGGTTACTCTATTTTACTGCTTACCATAATCGGTTGTATTATTGAACCTACCTCCGGTTTCTGGCTCTTTTTGCCGCAAGCAATTATTATTATTTATTCAAATAAAAAAAGAGGATTGTGATATCCTTCAATTTTGAAAAGAGGGCAGGCTTGTGCCTGCCCTCATAACCATTAAACAAATCACATTCGAATCTTAAAGACCTACTAGCGATTCTGGTTTTAGAAACTCTGCTCAAGGCAGAAAGCGTACACACCTATACAATAGAACACTGCATAATAGCAGCATTAACTAGTCACATACCGCCAAACAGATCGTTTAGAATTAAAGATATGCGAATGGTGTGAGTCCGGCTACCGCTTTATATCAGACATCTTGAAATGCCGGACATTTTTTCCTTGGGGAATATTCAGATGTCTGCAAAATCTTCTGATATTTATAATATCATTATCACTATAATAACTAAAATCCCAAATCAGATCATTCACATTTCTTACATTTTCAACAATTGCCTTAAAATATGGAAAGTCTACATCACCCAGCGAATGACCAAGCAATGTAATCTCTTTCAAATCATTCAGTGACTCAAAAAAGCCCAAGTTATGATCTATTATGTCATTAGAATGTTTTATGTTCTTCGCATAATAATTTTCCAAACGCTCCTCAATATGATCTACAGCATAATACCTTATTGGATTTTTCCAATTCCCTTTTTTCATATCCTTTAAAAAGAAAGCGAGATAGACCAACTTATCATTGGCAAAATATTTACCCTTCTTATCCTTCAGATTCGGGCGATATCTCCGACGATTTTTATGTTTATGAACCCACTCATCAAAAGCGACTTCATTATCCTCTACATTATGCCCTAAAACCAAAGAGCCAAATTTCTGCCTTCTATCGCCGTGAATATAAAGAATATGTTCCCGGGAAATATTATATTCTGTTTCAAGAAACAATGTATAATTAAAATTCAGGTAAACAGCGTTCGGATCAAGATACAGCATATTTTTCCTAAACCCTTTCTTGTAATGTATTGTATTAATCCACCGGTGAAACTGATATTGCATTTCGAAGGTACAAGAAGAAACAACATCAGCAACAATATCTATAGGACCTAAATATTCAGCATAACTAAAATTCTCGTCATCTTCGTATAATCGCGGCAAATTCTCATCAACAAAATCAAAAATACGTTCCCTGTTCAGTTCACTAAGATATTTCTCAAAATCCTTCCATAAATAGTCTTTAGCCCAAGTGTTCTTTGGAGCTGGCAATTTGCGTCCGTATTGAAGGCACAAAAGAAAATCATTATAATCATCAAAATTATTCATCATAGATCGGGGACCGAAGAAGAGTTCGAACATCTTCACGACAAAATCATTGTGCTTTAATAGATAGCTGCGAAAATCCATATATGTAGAATCAGCACCATGATATCTGTCAAATCCATTACCTATAATATAAAGATGATGTATGGGATCACCATGAATTGAATATCTTTTTTTTCGATAAGGTTCGAGCATTTCGGCTCTACGCTGCAGGCAATAATCTTTCATCCCACTGACCAATTCTTTCGTTGAAAGGTCAAGCGGACATTGCATCAAATAATCACGAGCACTATATTTGTCCATATAATCTCTAGCTCGTTTAAAGGTAAGCCCGTCTATTCTCATGAATCCATTGCGAGCTCTGTCAATTAGACGGGCTCTATCAAAAGAATATAGAATATCACTATCGCCAATATTCATAATTATCAAATTTTCAGTCACAGATTACAGCATCTATTGTTCTAGACCAAACTGTATCATTACATAAGACAACAAAGATAATAATTTTCAAAGTTCGCTAGTCTCATTGCCCAAAGATAACTAACCAATTTCATACCGTTTGACCTATTGTTATGCAGTTATGAATAAAATAAAACCTCGTCAGCAAATCATATTTTCATCTATCATTCAATTGTTCAGCCTGTTACAATGCATCTTCTTATTCTTTTAATGCAAACAGACACATAGTCTGCTGATTTGAAATTGTCATTCTATAAAATAATTTATGCCTTTAAGCTAACTCACATAATGTGCGATAGCTAATCCATATTATGTGCGGTAGCTATTGCACATTATGTGAGTTAGTTGTCGCACTATATGCGCCAATCAATATCATAGATAGAAAAGCATGATTGCGACATTCAAATATACAGAGAGAGAACATAATACCCAAAAAAGAAGGTGCATTGTATTCATTTGTATAATAGAGTATTATAGAAAAAAGTGACTATGAATTACTTACTCTATTGATGTTTCTTGAATCTACTTTCGAGTTACTGCAATCATTGCAGACGAACACAATAAACATTTTCTCTATAAAAAATAATATCCGCGGGTGCATAAATTAATTCGTCCGCCTATAGGCAACTTTGCGTCCGACTATAGGCAAACGTAACGTCGGCTATAGGCAAACTTGCGTCCGGCTATAGTCGGACGAATTAATTTATGTACTGAAAGAGATTATTTATTGCACAAGCCGGAGCTAAATTTAGCATAGGAATTCTTTATCCAATAAACGACTTTTAGATTTATATGATTTGAATTCATATTTGGACGATTTAGTTCTTTTGCGTATCGGTTAGCCCATTATTGAATCATTCAATCCATTTTAAATGATAGGCAAGAAGCAATAATTCAATTGCTGACTTCTATCAATTATTTGATTAGAACACATTTATAGGATATCTATCAATTTAAAGCTCCATTTAGTTATTCTTCAATGTCCGAACAACTAAATGGAGCTTTATCATATATTTCTAAGAATCCTAAATAAGGAAAAGGATAAACCTATTATTATTTAGCGCTTTCCTCTTTTCCTCCACTATATTTTTCTCTTTCAATTTTCAACAATTCCTCAAACAACTTCACAGCTTGATCCATTGAAAAGTGATTTATATTCTCAAGATTTGAGATTGTACCAATATTAGTAGCGGTCGCATTGGAATTCTCATAAAAGTTATTTGTATAGTACAAGACAGTTTCTTCGGTGAACTTTTTTAATCCTTCTTCAGTAACACCCAATGCTTCTGCTACTTGCTTCACTCTTTCATCGTCAAGCTTCTCTGTCTGCTCCATCTTGGAGACAGCTTGCTTGGTAATACCCAGTAAGTCTCCCAAATCAGTTTGAGTCATTCCACGAAGGCGACACACTCTTTCTATTTTCCGCCCTATGTGTAAGGCATTGGTATAAGTCTCAGGTTTCATAATAATGGTTCTTGCTTAGAATTTATTTGTTCTGTGATTATTTGTTTGCGTTTTTCAACAACTCAATCTTTTCCCTTTCGCTCTGCAACAAACGTTCATACAACTCCACGATTTTATCAAGAGGATTAATTTGTTGTGTATGAGCATAAACAGTTGCTGTTGCTCCTGGAGAAATCGTTGCATCTTTATAACTATTAATATTATAAATCGCTCTTTCGACGTCAAAGTCTCTTATTACTTCAGCAGATACCCCCAAGGCAGTAGCTATCTGCGTTAAAAGCTTATCTTCTATTTCATCTTGCTTTTCTATTTTTGAAATCTCCTGTTGACTAATACCAAGATCAGCCGCCAAAGCTTCCTGCTTCATGCCTAAATACACACGAATCCTCTGTAAATTGCGACCGACATGCCTTTGGCTAGCCTTATCTTTTATTTCAACATCCATATCATTGTTATTTAAGTGAATACGTTTAGGCAAAGATAGTAAGAATCAACTTAATTCAAATAAAAGTCAACTTTATTTTTTTCAATCCACAACGCTCTATGCCTACTTTTGTCCAATCAGTCTAAATAAACTGATATTGATAGTGGCGCCACATCAAATACATACACTCAAAGATTGACCGTCAATTCACGGTACAATCGCAGTTTTAACCAATAAAATCTAATAGCCTATGAGGTAAATCAAATCGGTATAATCGGAACATAGATTTAAATCATTCAGAGATTTAACTATTCAAAAACCAATTAGTGAACATACAATTAAACAAAAAACATGAAATCATTTTCTGATAAAACAAACATAGGGACAGACGTTACCCTAAAGACAGTTTATATAATAAGATTCTACCTGCTATTCCTTTTAACAGGAATAATATCGGTAGTCGGAGCCACACAAGTCTACGGCCAGCAGAGCAGAAGCATCTCCGGCGTAGTGAAAAACTCTCAGGGAGAGACGATAATCGGAGCTAATATTGTAGAAAAAGACACAAACAACGGGACTATTACGAATGTAGACGGACTCTTCACACTGCGTGTGTCGCCCAACGCAATACTCAAAGTATCTTATATGGGATACATAGAACAGGAAGTCAGCACACGTAATAAAAGCAAACTGGAAATCATAATGGTGGAAGATGCCCGACTGATTGACGAAGTGGTAGTAGTAGGATACGGCTCCGTCAAAAAGCGGGATCTGACAGGAGCGGTAACCTCTGTCAAAAGTGCCGAGGTACTGGCTGCTCCTACCAGTAATGTGATGGAGGCTCTTCAAGGAAAGATACCCGGCATGGACATCACCAAAACATCGGGACAGGTAGGCGGTGAAGTCAGCATCCTGCTGCGTGGTTCGCGTTCCATATATGGCAATAACGAGCCACTGTTTATTATCGACGGAATCCCCGGAAGCTATAATCAAGTCAACCCTTCCGATATTGAAAGTGTCGATGTTCTGAAGGATGCTTCATCCACCGCCATTTACGGTTCGGCAGGAGCAAACGGTGTTGTGATTATCACCACCAAAAGAGGAAAAGAAGGCAAAGCCACAATCAACTTTGACGCGTATTACGGCTTCAGCGGATCGCCCAACTACAAACACGGAATGACTCAGGATGAATGGGTGACTTACCAAAAAGAGGCATACCGATATAAGAACGGTGATTTCCCTTCCGATATGTCTGCCCTACTGGGCAAGCAGGCTTTTACAGATGCGTATAATGCCGGAAAATGGATTGACTGGGTAGACGAGGTTTCCGGCAATACAGCTACCACACAAAAGTACAGCCTTTCGGTAAGCAGCGGAACGGAAAAGACAAGGATATTCGCTTCGACCTCCTACAACCGGGAAGAAGGCCTGCTCAGCAATGAAAATCTGAACCGGTACTCTTTGCGGCTCAACATCGACCAGCAACTCTTTTCGTGGGCGAAAGTCGGTTTCAGCTCCAATCTGGTGTACCGTGATTTGAATTCCGGCGTGAAAAACACGTTTACCCGCTCCCTCTCTGCTTTCCCGTTGGGGGATGCCTACGATGAGGAAGGCAAGATCAATCACGAATATATCACAGGGCAGTATTCGCCGATGGGAGATTTCATAGAGAATCAATATGCGAACAACACCCGTTCCACTTACCTGAATATGAGCGGGTATGTCGAGCTGACTCCTCTCAAAGATTTCACATTCACCAGCCGGATCAACGGGACATTGAACCATTCCCGACGAGGACAATACTGGGGAAACCAATGCAACGCCAACCGTCCGAGTTATGCGGGTTCGCCTCACGCCTCCATCACCAATGACAACGCATGGAATTACACGTGGGAAAACATTCTGGCATACAGCACTACCCTTGCCAAAGCGCACACCGTAGGAGGTTCTTTAATCACTTCGTGGAACAAGAACCAGTCGGAAAGCAACATGGCTGCCGCAAGCGGACAGATGGTAGACCAATGGTCGTTCTGGCGGTTGACTTCGGGTTCCTCCCCACATGTGGAATCGGACTTCGCACAGACACAGAAAATGTCTTTTGCTTTCCGCCTCAACTATTCATACAAGAGCAAGTATTTATTCAACTTCTCCACCCGTTGGGACGGTGTCTCACAATTCTCCGCCGGACACAAATGGGATGCTTTCCCGGCAGGCGCCATAGCCTGGAGAATTTCCGACGAGGCTTTTATGGAAAAGACACGAAGCTGGCTGGACAACCTGAAACTGAGAGTCAGCTACGGCATCACGGGCAACTCCGGCGGAACGGACGCCTACAGCACCACTACACAAGCCTACGTATATTCTGCCAGCGGAGTCTCCGTCAGCGGAAAAATCGTTCCTTTCACACAATACTCGGAGACTTACGGCAGCGCCGACCTCGGTTGGGAAAAATCGTACAACTGGAACATCGGTCTGGACTTCGGCATACTGAACAGCCGCATCGACGGTTCCATTGAATGGTTCAGAACAACCACCAAAGGATTATTATTCAAGCGTATATTACCCATCACCAGCGGACTGACCGGATGGGGGTCTCCTCTCTCTATCTGGCAGAATATCGCCCAAACGAGCAATCAGGGCGTGGAAGTGATATTGAACTCCCACAATATACAGCACAAGGACTTTACATGGAACACGACCCTGTCCGCCACTTGGAGCAAAGAGAAGATAGACAAGCTGCCCGACGGTGACCTGATCTCCGAGAACCTGTTTACCGGCGAACCGATTCACGCCATTTACGGCTATAAATATGCAGGTATCTGGGGAAGTGACACTCCGAAGGAGACGCTGGATGCATATGGCGTAAATCCGGGATTTATCAAGATAGAGACTGTGGATAAAAACGGAGACGGCGGAGTGCATAAATACAGCACCGATGACAGACAAATTCTGGGACACACGAATCCGGACTGGATCATCGGACTGAACAACTCCTTCACCTACAAGAACTTCGATTTATCCGTCTTTGCAATGGCACGCTACGGGCAGACGATCAACAGTGACCTGCTCGGCTACTATACCGCAGAGCAAAGTGTGACCAAGAATCAGCTGGCAGGCGTGGATTACTGGACAGAGGACAATCAGGGCGCATACTTCCCGCGTCCCGGAACGGGAGACGAACAAAAAACGGTATATCCTTCGCTGGGAGTACACGACGGCTCCTTCATCAAGATCAAGAATATCACTCTGGGATATACCCTCCCCGCCAACATTTCCCGCAAGGTATTGATGGAGAAATGCCGTATCTACGCTACGGCCTACAATCCGTTCATCTTTGTGAAAGACAAGCAACTGAAGGACACAGACCCCGAAACGAACGGTTCGGACGCGTTTCCCACCTATCGGCAATTTGTATTTGGAGTTAATCTCACATTCTAATTAAAGAAGAAAATGACAATGAAAAGTATACATTTAAAAACAGTTTTTTGCTCTGTCCTGCTGTCCGCACTATTCCTGCATTCCTGCTCGCTGGAAGAGTACAATCCGGGCGCATTTACCAATGAAACATTGGCTACCTCGACCGAGGGATACGAAACACTGATCAACCAGTGCTACTTCGCAATGGAAAGGTTTTACTACGGTGCCGCAGACTGGATGTCGCTGACCGAAGGGGATACGGACCTCTGGACGTACAAGGCTAACCAATCGACAAGCTACACCGAATGGTTCTGGTTTTTCGCCGGCACATCGCCCAACACGACCTACACCAATAACTGGTGGAACGGGACATACGACGGAATAGGTTCCTGCAACGAAGCCATCGCCTTAGGCGACAAGCCTCCCTATGCCACAGAAGAGGAACGGAATGCAAAAGTTGCCGAAGCCCGCTTCATGAGAGCTGTCTATTACTTCAATGCAGTGGAACAATTCGGAGGGGTAACCATGCTTACGGAACCGGAAACCAGCCTTAACTACTCTCCTGTCCGCACCGACCCGATGACTATCTACAAAGAAGTCATCCTGCCCGACCTGAGATTCGCATCCGAATGGCTGTCAATCGGGAATCATGCCACGACTACCACTCCGACCAAGAAGGCCGCTCTCGGCTTTCTGGCAAAAGCCTGTCTGCAGACCTACGAGTATGGAAGCACGGAATACCTGCAGGAAGCTCTCGACGCAGCCTTGCAGCTGATCTCCGACTGCGAATCGGGTGGCGGGAAATACAACACTTATATGTATCCTACGTACAGTGAAGTATTCGAAGAAAGCAATAACTGGGAAAACAAGGAAGCGCTCTGGAAACATCGCTGGTATGCAGGCACGGACGGACACGGTTCGAGCAACGGTAACTACAAGTTAAACCGCAATGACGAGTATTTCCTGTGTGACATCAATAAGTTCGGTGCCCGTGAAGACAATCAGGAGACACGACTGACATGGGAAGGCTCCATCAGCGGCATCTTCATGCCCACGCAACACTTACTGAATCTGTATGTACAGAATGACGGCACGTTAGACCCCAGATTCCACCAGTCATTCACTACCCAATGGAAGGCCAATAAAAGTTATACTTGGGACGAAAGTGCCGTACACATGTACGATAAAGACGAAACAGTCATCGGCAAAGCTCTGAAGAAAGGTGATCCGGCCATTAAATTTATCATGCCGCAGGATGCGGATTATTCTACGGAAAAACAGAATGAGCACAAGACCGACTATTTGTTGATTGATTACAATCATGTCTACAGTGATGAAAACAACAATGTGAACATGAACTACTCGTATACAAATGTAACAGGGAATTACAAGAACGACGGTACCAGCGAGAATCTGTTCCGTTACTATTATCCGTCACTAAACAAGCACAACAGCAGTAACTATTACGTTGCAAACGCCTCCAAACAAAGAAACGGAAACTTAAACGCTACGTTTATCATGCGTATGGCGGAAGTCTATCTGATTGCCGCAGAGGCTGACATTTATCTGAACGGAGGAGCGAATGCCGCCAAATACCTGAATAAGGTTCGCGAACGCGCCGGAGCAAACCCGTTAACGGGCAGCATGACGGTTCGTGACGTATTAGACGAAAGAGGACGCGAACTATGCGGTGAATATTGCCGTTTCTACGATTTGAAACGGACAGGGATGTTCAAGAGTTCCGATTATCTGAAAGATACTCACCCGGATCTCGCACGGTTCTTTGATCCGAATTATGCTTTACGTCCCATTTCTACGACCTTTACCGCTACCATTATCAACGGCAGCGAGTATCAGAATCCGGGATATTAAATTGTAAGACCTATATACCCAATCATTATCGGTACGATAATCCATATAGCCACGCTATTTATCGTACCAATGATTGGGGATATTTTCCACACCTTTCCACATTTTTTT
>ERZ857521.4270-NODE-4270-length-10603-cov-19.136234_pt1 | contig 10603 bp, 7 predicted proteins | sample MGYA00519701_ERZ857521 | MGnify/ENA primary metagenome ERZ857521 (study PRJEB31778, sample SAMEA3449346) | human gut metagenome | biome: human gut; feature: human-associated habitat; material: faeces | place: United Kingdom | collected 2010/2012 ...
GCCAATTGATGGATGCAGGGATTAGTGTAACTAAATCTCAATCTATTGTATTAGGACGAGGTTTAACCGAGGCTGAGCAAAAAAATCTTAAAGAGGATGTAGTGCTCCTAGTTAGTAAGGCTGTTGTATTGCCAAATGGTAAAACAGAAACTGTACTAGTACCGACTCTGTATTTAGCCCCAACTACAAAACGAGTAGAAGGTGCAGCTAATTTACAGGCCCAATCCATAACCCTTTCTGTTGATACTATGCATAATAGCGGTAGTATTGTGGCGGACAAGGATGTAACTATTACCGGTAATACTATTCATAATGATAATGGTCTTATTAAAGGTAACATGACTACGGTTATAGCAAATGATGAAGTTCGTAATACACAAGGTACTATTATAGGCAACGATACAGTCTCTGTGTATGCTAAGAAAGACGTCATTAATGAAGGCGGTACCATTACACAAACTAATGCGGCTGGTTCTACAAAGGTTACTGCTGGTCGTGATGTAATTAATACAGGCGTACAGTATGAGGCAGCTAATAGCAAAGTTGAGTGGAATAGTCGAAATAATCGACGTGAAACGATGACAGGTGTAGACCAAGGTCGTATTGGTGGTGCTGGTGAAACAACAGTAGTTGCAGGCCGAGATGTATCTATGGCGGCAGGTGTTATTACCTCTGATGTAAATACGCATGTAGCGGCCGGCCATAGTGTAACGATGAAAGCCATGAATGCTACACATGAACTGGAAGAACATCGTTTTGATAAGGGTAAATCTGGTGGCGGACATTCTCAAACGACGGAGTCTCATGATCTTGTTAACGCACAATCATTGGTTGGTAGTAGCATTGAAGGTAAAAATGTTTCTGTTGTAGCCTCTGATGCTGTACAACTGGAAGGTAGTCAACTATTAGCGGCAGACACAGTGAAAGTATCTGGTAATACGGTTGAATTAAATACGGCGAAGGCAAATAGTACAGTCAATCATGTATACCTAGATAAAAAGAAAAGCTTGGTCAAACGTGAAAGTACCAATGCAGTTGATGATGTAACTACTACAGCTGTAACAGGCTCTACAGTAAGTGGTAAAGATATACAGATTACAAGTGCTCAAGATGTAACCGGTCAATCTGCTCAAATTATGGGTGAGAATGCCGTATCTGTTACCGCTGGTGGTAAGGTAGATTTTGGTGCAGATAAAGCGATTACAGATGGTACTAGTGTATATCGTCATAAGAAATCTGGCTTGTTAGGTGGTGCGGGCATAGGTTTCTCTATTGGTAAAGAAAAACATAATATTGACGAAGCCAACCATGAAGAATCTACTGTACGAAATACAATTGCTAGTACTAAAGGCGCTGTCTCTATTAAAGCAAATGATACAGTACACATTACAAGTGCAGATATTGTTGCTAAAGAAGGCGCTGTGTTAGAAGGTTCTGCTGTGACATTAGATGGTAATGTAGACCATAATCATATGACTCACGATGAACGCTATAAGAAGACGGGGCTTACCGTATCATTAGGTGGTGCAGTGGCTGATACGCTTACTAATGCAACTCGTACTATAAAACAAGCTGGTGGCCGTGATGATAAACGGTTAGCTGCACTTGAACTCAATGAAGCACGTAAACAATTGCAAGATGGCTATGCGGCGGTAGATAAGGCGGTTAAGGGCGTTAAACTTCGTGATGCTGATGGTAAAGTATTAAAAGACACAAAAAATCATTCCCGACGTGGTCAAAAAAATATTGACGATGCTATTAATTTGTCTGTGAGCATTGGTAGCACGTCAAGGAAGCAAGGACAAGTAGTAGATACAAATACATATCAAGGTGGTACTCTTGTTAGTGATAGTGAAGTACAAATCAAGGCTCGTGATGCTCAGCAAAGTGGTATTGGTTTAACTGGTGAAACAGTACAAGCAAAAAAACTAGTATTAGATAGTGCTCGTGATATCAACCTTGCAGCGGGTAAAAATACTGTAGATGTTAAGAATACTTATAAAAGCTCTGGATGGAGTGTCGGTGCTGGTATTAGTTTGACTGGTGGCGGACTTCTCGATATTAATGCGAGTGGCAATATGGCTCGTCAAAATGGCGATACCCATCAAGAACGCTATGTACCAACGACAATTAAAGCCGCACAATTAGCACAACTTAAGGCAAAGCAAGATACTACTATTATTGGTTCTACTGTATCTGGTAAGAAAGTTGAAGTTAATACAGGTCGAGATTTACATATTCAAAGCTTACAAGATGTAGATAACTTTAAAGAACACAGTAAGTCTGCTGGTTTCTCTGTTTCCTCTAAACCTAATTTCAAGGATCCAACTGGTAGTATAAGTGCAAGTGTAGGACGCATTGATAGTAAATGGAAAAGCGTGACTCATCAAGCCGGTATTTTTGCTGGTGAAGATGGCTATGATATTCATGTAGGGAATGGTACTACATTAGAAGGTGCTGTTATTAAAAGTGACGCTCCAAAAGCTAAGAATACATTGACTACTAAATCTCTTGAGATGAAAGATATTCAAAACGAAGCCGAGTATACCTATAGCAATAATGGGATCGGCTATAACTACTATGGTAGTAAAAAGAAACTCGAAGAGATGAAGATTAATGATAAAAAAGGCTATGATAAGATCTATAATAATATCGGTCTAGTTCCAAATTTAGGCGTAGGATCTAAAGGTAAAGCAAGCTCGACTACTCAATCTGCTATTTCTGATGGTATACTAACAGTAGATGGTAAAGAAATTGATACTAGGACTATTAATACCAATACCGAAAATACATTACATCAACTAGATAAGATTTTTGATAAAAAGAAAATTGAAGAACGTCAGGAGTTGGCACGTTTATTTGCTAAGAATGCATTTGAAGAAGTGCATAGAATAAGTGAACAAAAGAATTGGAAATCGGGTTCTTTAGAAAAGGTTGGATTACATGTAGCTATATCAGAGATATCAGCTCAGATAGCAGGGAATCCTAAGGGCTCAGCTGGTATGGCATCTGCTATTAACCAATTGGCAATTAAAAAAATTATTGATAAGGTAGGTGAAGATAATCCTGATCAAGCTCAATTGTTGAGTGTAGTTCTTGGCGGTGCTGTAAATAAGTTAATTAATAAGCCTACAATAGCTGGTATGGCATCAACGGGGAATGCAACAAAATGGAATGATGTTGGAGCAAGACATCCGAATGAATCTATTGTTTCGGTGGCTTTAGGTGTAGAAAATGAAGGTACTGGACATGTATCTTTGATTTTTGGCTTTTCTGATGGCTCTTATGAAGAGGTTAACTTTGGTAGATATGGAAACGTAACTCGTTTGTCTGGACATCCTACGGTTATAGGTAAAGGTGTGTATGCATTTAATTATGACTATCATCCTGGTACTGATGACAAAACTGTTTATTTTTTAAATATTAATGGAAATGATGCTGCTTATGCAATGAATAGTTATTTAAGTCAACATGGTTATACAAATATTAATCCAGAAACAGGTGAGTTATTTGAAGCTGTAAAAATAGGGGTGAATAAGTCGGGAGAAGTTATTTATTCTGGTGATACATATGAGCAACCAGGTGTAAGTTGGAATTATAATCTTGGCGGCTGGAATTGTGTAACATCATCTATATTTCCTTTAGTATATGTAAGTTCTGATAGTAATGTAACATTGAATAACTTGAAGCATGTTCTTTCTCCGGCAGATGTTCGGGGCGCACTAGAAAATGATTACGCAATGGGTCATGGTTTGGTTGCGGGGGTGATCCGACCTTAGCATTTAAAAGGGGGATATATGAAAAAAAGTATAAAATCCTATACAATGACTGTTCTTATTGTAGCTGTTTTTGTTACAATTGGTTATTATTTGTATAATAATCAGCAAAAAAATTTTGATATGAATTTACAAGGGAGTTTAATACGATTAGATTCTCATGTTTTAACTGTTTATAATGTGAGAAATTTTAATGAATATGAGACTATTGATCTTCATTCCATTGCTAAAAAATTCGATTCAGCTATAAGGTATGTTGCTTATAATAATGAGGCTTTATACTTGTTATTAGAAGAGAAGAATCATACTTGGAGCATTTTACGTATTACTAATAATGCTATGGATTTATATGCTTTACCTATAATTGAAAATGATGCGAAACGATATCAGATTGTGTTGGATAAAGATAACATATTAGTTATTATGAACCAAAAAATATATCAATCAGAAAGAGAAAAGTTTGCATTTCACTTAGTTAGTCAAGAGTTTTCATATAAAAATCAGTTTATATTCTCACCATCTTTATATGGATATGTTTATATGGATAATTCTAATGTTGTAAGAAATCTTCAAAATACGGTTAATCTTATCTCTTTAGATTCATATTCGACATATAATGGAATTATTAACAATTCATATCTTGTATTAACTAGAATGTCTGAGAAGAAAAGATTTGGAGAAATATATGATTTAAATACTGGTGAATATCGAAAACTGACTAAAGGTCCATTATATAACTTTGGGAGTGTTGGTGATGTTGTGTTGTTGGAAATAGAGTCAGATAATGGACAACCTGATTTTTTTGCTCCTAATTTGTTGGTTAATCCTAGTCGATATGGTAATAATCATATTACAGATTATGAACCGTTCTTTTATGATATAAAAAATGATGTGAGTATAAAGCTTCCAGAAGGTATATATACTCGTGCTTTAGGTCAGTCAATAACTTATCAGTCAGAGGAATTTAATAGAGCGGCGTTACAACAATTAAAATTGTTGTGTGAAAGTAGTTATAATTAGTGGATTGAAGAATTGATATTTTTGTACACCAAATAGATATGACTAAGGGGCTGCAACTAGAATGCGGTAAAACCGAATTCTGTTACAGCCCCATGATTGTAATTCCTTTTTTATTAAAATGATTTTTTACCTAATGTAGGATGGCTACAACGTTTTAATGTTAGCGTATCAATCATATGAACAGCTTCATCCAATGTGAGGTCCTCTCGTTTTGTAGGCGTTTCGAGAACTGCTAACGGATGGTCGGTGCCTACTTCGCCGGATGGCAAGTAGATATATTCTTGATTGATTGTATCGCCAAAGATATAGCCTGCTTGTAAATGCTCTTTATGAATACGACTCATAATGCTCCTTTATACATGTATGATGCACATTTGAATATTAAGTCAGTTATGCATCATAGGGATTCAATTACAGTATTTTTTGTATCTTAAATTCTGCATAATCTGCAGAAACGAGTTCTAATTTAGTATTTCCATATGTAGATGGAATTCGTTTGAAAGAGTTTTGGTCATGTAAATGGCCGAATATACATATATCTACATGATAGCGCTCCATAAGGTCTGTAAAGCCTGATGGGGCGTTATTTTCGTTAAATGGCGGATAATGTAGTAAGAGGACCCGCGTTACAGGAAGTGTTTCCTCGGTATTCTCTATTTCACCGTGTCCCTTTTGCAATGCTTGGATAGCGTGCTCCATTTCCTGCAATGCCGCTTCGGTACGCAAGATTTCTCTATCATAGATAGATTGATCTGTATCCGGTTCAAAGCTAGCATCATCAGGACAAATATATCCGCGGGTGCCACCAAAGGCTAAGATGCATTGATGTTCGATAGACTGGTTTTCACCAGTTAAAGCATTAACCTGAGTGGTGAGATTGATGAAGCGGGCCGTACCGTGGCCTTGTAAAAAGGTAATAGCATCGCCCATAGCATTTTTCATTTTGTTTGCCGAGGACCACCAATAATCGTGATTACCACGAATCATAAATTTTTGGCCTGGAAGGCTAGCGAGTTCCTTGAGGTCATAAAGCGCTTCGTCGAGGCGCAAAGCCCAGCTCATATCACCAACAAGAAAGATAATGTCCTCATCGGTGACAGTGGACAGCCAATGTTCTTTTATACGTTGCCAATGATTGTCCCAGTGGGGACCGAATATGTTCATCGGTTTCGTAGGTGGATTACCTGATAGATGAAGGTCTCCAATGGCGTAAATGTTCATATATGTCCTTACTAGAGTCCTCTAACCTACGGAACTCGTAGCAGAGGGTTCTTATTTCAATTCAAAATAGGGTGTAATATTCTGTAAAATTTTCGCAGCTCGTTCATCATTGCACGTTTGTGGAATTTTATAACCCACGTAGAGCGGCGTTGTGATATAGCGAGGAATCACCTTGATATATTCGTAACCATCTTCTAGTTGATAGAAAAAATAGTTATAGGATTGGGAAAATTTTGCCAAGCTATCTAGTACATAGCGTATGGTCTGTTGTAAGCGCATGGCGATGGAGCGGACAGGCGCATCGGGTTTATACCGCAAATTGTATTCAAAGAATCCAATAATAGGGTGTTTGGATAAGGTGATGCGGATATCTTGATCTTCGTGTAATAGCCAACCATTCATGTTCTTGACCGTAATGTCCTCGTGATAATCGTAGTTGCGTAGGCCTATAATTTGGCTGTGCGGATGTCGAATGGAACCGCCCGACATGGGGCCATGGTTTTTAAAGAATAGAACGGATTTATATTCTTTTGTAGCAATCGTTTCATGCCATTTATCTAGACCGAATTGAATGATCCGTGTTGCATCATCAACGGAAAGGGTGGATAGTTCGCCTTGGTCACCTTCTGTTTCAACGATGACCGTAGGCCACGTATCCTGTAAAACAGGATATTTATTCATGAGCCATATGATATGACCATCTTGAGCCAGAATATCTGTTAACTTTGACCGGTCGCAGAATGGACAGCGCACACTTGCGTCACGCATATTTACAGGCTTTGTACGCCCTAGTGCAATGTCAAATATAAGTGGTTCGTTCATGGTGCGCCTCCTTTCATCTCATACCTTTAATCATACCATAAATGACAGTATTACACATGAAATAATGGTATAATATATTAATAATCTTTACCAAATTATAGGAGGTCTTATGAAACCTACAACCTTGGTATTTCCCATAGATGAACAACATAGAATTTTGCTAGGCCGTAAAAAACGCGGCTTTGGTGCTGATAAATATAATGGCTTTGGTGGTAAAATCAATGCTGGTGAAAGCTTTCGCCAATGCGCCGTGCGCGAACTATATGAGGAATCGGGCATTCTTGTTAATGCTGCTGATTTAGAGTGCGTAGCCCTTTTTGACTTTCAGTTTCCCTATGATGAAAGTTTAACCCATGTGGGCTATGTATATTTTGTGCGTGTTACCGATGTAAACCCCATTGAATCAGACGAGATGGAACCGCATTGGTTTACATTGGTCGATGTCCCTTATGAGCATATGTGGGAAGGGGACCGTACGTGGCTTCCTATGCTATTAGAGGGCAAGTTGCTAAAGGGACCTATCCGATTTGGTCCAGATAACAGTCATGTTGAGGACATGCGTTTAACAGAGGTCGACACAGTCATGGAAAGTGAATTGTTGGCCCGTATCGATATATATATTAATGAATAGAGTGTAGTGAAAGTATAGGATGTGCTTTCACATATACCTATATTGAGGAACTATGAAAGAGATGAATAACCCCAAGTGGGTGCCACAGTTGTTGGCGTGGTATGATGTAAATAAACGGGATTTGCCGTGGCGTGACTGCGGTGACCCTTATAAGGTGTGGGTATCTGAGGTGATGAGCCAACAGACCCGCATTGAGGCGATGAAGCCTTATTATGATAATTGGATGCGTCTATTTCCGACTCTGGAGGACTTGGCAAAGGCCACAGAAGATGAGGTGGTCCACGCTTGGCAAGGCCTTGGTTATTATAGCCGTGCCCGTAATCTCCGCCTTGGTGTGCAAGATGTAGTGAATAATTATGGTGGTGTAGTGCCTCATAATCGCAAGGATATGGAATCTCTAAAAGGCGTAGGCTCCTATACGGCAGGTGCTGTGCTATCTATGGCATATGGCGAGCCAGAGGTGGCCGTTGATGGCAATGTGTTGCGTATCTATGCCCGTTTGTACGGCATATTCGATGATATTTTGGGTACAAAGGGCAAGAAGGCCATAACTGCTATCGTAGAGGACACGTTACCTCATGATAGACCAGGTGATTTTAACCAAGCCTTGATGGATTTTGGTTCAGCCGTATGTATCCCTAAGACGCCACGTTGCGGTGAGTGTCCCATTGTTAATACGTGTCATGCGTATCAACATAATGTAACCGATCAATTGCCTGTGCGTATCAAGAAAACAAAGGTTGTAGATGTGCCTGTTTTTGTAGGCATCCTCAGCTATGGTGATTATTATTTGCTACATAAACGCCCTAATCGAGGTCTGTTGCGCTCCATGTGGGAATTTCCATCTGTAGAACATGCGGATTCTTATGATGCGGCAGAATTTGGTTTAACTGAGATCGTAGGGGCATTGGGCTTTAGTCTATCCTTGCAACCAGTTATTGTGAAAGAATTAACTCATGTATTTTCTCATCGCAAATGGTTTATGAAGGCCTTTCGAGGCGATTTGCAGTATACTGGAGACCATACATCAATCGAAACGATACAAAAGCAATTACCGAAGGATTGGATGCTTATCAAACGGGAGGAATTTGCCGATTATGCTTGGGCAGGACCTCATGGTAAATTGACAGAATTATGTCCTATTGTAGAATAAATTTATGAGGCGAACACTGATTTTGTCTCAATGTATTAGCCATTACTTGATATACAGTTAGGAGCGTATATGCAATTAATTATAAATATTGTGTTTCTCGTGGTGCTAACCATAGCCTTTTTAGGCTTTTGGGGATTGTACCTCTATTTATGGAAACCGAAAAAACTATGGCCTGCGTGGCTGGCCTATATTTTGGTAGTCGCTGGTTGGTTCTGTGCGGTGCGATACTATTTCTTATACCAAGTTGATCTATACGGCACGCCTTGGTATGAATGGCTTAACTTGTTTAGAACGGAGAGCTATGGCGTAGTATTTGCCATATTCTTGTGTATACCAGTTTTCATCATATTGGCCTTGATCTATGCCCTGGTAAACCGTATCTCCCATAAGGTTCCCGTCGAAGAACGGACAGGGCGCCGAGCTTTCTTTAGAACCGTAGGTACCCTTTTACCTTTGGCTGCCATGGGTGGTGCTGGTTATGCTGCCTATGAAGGACAACGAGAAATCGTTGTAACCCATGAAAGCTTTGGTTATACCAATCTACCGTCAGGACTTGCAGACTATAAGATTGTACAACTCAGTGATATCCATATTGGGCCAAGCATCGACCTAGATGACTTTGACGAAATCTTGCGATTAGCACTATTAGAACACCCAAACCGCGTTGTCATCACCGGTGACCTTATCGACAAGATACAATGGCTACCTGAAGTCTGTGATCGCTTAAAGGTATTTGCAAAACAAATTCCAGATGGCGTAGACTATATTCTTGGCAATCATGAATTCCATCATGATGTCAATAAAATCGTTGATGATATTAAAACAAAAACGCCATTAAACGTACTGATTAATGACAATATCCAAATCATGGGTGGTAAACAGCCGGTCTATATGGCTGGTGTATCCTATGACAATGAACGGCGTAAAGAAAACCGTGAAGCCATGATTGATAAGGCCTTGTCCGGTATCCCTAATAATGCCTTTGTTATTCTGTTGGCTCACCATCCAGAATTCTTTGATGAAGCCATCGAACGCAATGTGCCATTAACCTTGTCCGGCCATACTCATGGTGGACAAATTATCCTCTTTGGTATGCCTTGGGTACCGATTGGTACACCATATGTAAAAGGTCGCTATACAGAGAAAAATAGCGTATGCTACGTAAACAACGGATCTGGACACTGGTTCCCTATTCGTATTAACTGTCCGAGAGAAATTACGGTTATTACGTTCTTTGACGGGGTGGCATAGCAATTAAAAAGGACGCTATAGTCTAATCTTCAGTAGTATATACTGAAGGATTTAGAACTATGGCGTCCTTTTTTCCGTTCATTTGAGGTATGAGAGGATGTTATAGATATGTCAAAGAGATGTGAGAGGTTTATTTCATGCGAACTGCTTCAGCAAATTCGTCTTCGGTCATGAGTTTTTCTTCCAAGATGATTTCTTTAATAGAGCAACCGCGTTTGTACGCTTCTTTTACGACCTTAGCACTCTTATCGTAGCCGATGTATGGTGTTAAGGATGTAGCAATCATAAGGGATTGTTCTACGAAGAATTTAAGTTTTTCAGGTACGAATTCTACGCCGTCGATGCAGTGTGTAGTGAAGGAATTCATCGCATCTGCGAGGAGGCGACAGCTTTCAACAAAATCATAGATCATGATAGGCATGTACACATTCAATTGGAATGCGCCGCTGCCTGCACAAAGCGTCATAGTTGTATTGATGCCGAATACTTGGGCACATACCATAGCAAGGGCTTCGCATTGGGTAGGGTTAACCTTACCTGGCATGATGGAGGAGCCCGGTTCGTTTTCAGGTAGATGCCATTCGCCATAACCACAGCGAGGGCCAGAGCCTAAGAAACGGACATCGTTCGCAATCTTAAACAATGTAGTAGCCAATGTGTTAAGTGCACCGTGGGCCATCATGAACGCATCTTTAAGAGCGAGTCCTTGGAATTTGTTGTTTTTCACGC
>ERZ857521.4293-NODE-4293-length-10555-cov-2.485048_pt1 | contig 10555 bp, 9 predicted proteins | sample MGYA00519701_ERZ857521 | MGnify/ENA primary metagenome ERZ857521 (study PRJEB31778, sample SAMEA3449346) | human gut metagenome | biome: human gut; feature: human-associated habitat; material: faeces | place: United Kingdom | collected 2010/2012 ...
TGGTTGGCCGCGTCCGTTGCATCGTCCGCATCCCCGGCAGCCAGGATGGCGTCGGATGCTGCGGTGTCTGCCGCGCTGGCTGCCGCAAAAGCATCGTCAACAGCTCCCGTGAGCGCCTGCAGCTTCTCAGCCGCCTCTTCCAGCCAGTCCTGTACCGGATCGGGCGTCTCGCCGGCGCCTTGCAGGGATTCGAGCACCCCGGTCTGCATGATGGCGGTTTTTATCACTTCTCCGTTTGGGCCAATCAATTCAATCTGCTCCTTGCCCAGCCCCGCGTAGGCGGTATCACTCTTGGTGATCGTCCATTCCAGTACACCGTCCGTCAACTCGGCCTGCCCGGGGTAAACCACGCCGTTCGCGTTTTCCACTTTAATCAGCGCACTCGCTCCCTCATGCTCGAAAAGTGTCTCCCGGCAGTCGATGCGCACGCAAACCGCTCTATTTTCTCCCTGCTTGCCGATGCAGATCATCGCATCGTCGCAGGCTTCAAAGGAAAGGTCGATATTCCTCATTGCTTCTCCTCCAGCGCCTTGATTCGCTTCTCAAGCCCGGCAACCACGCGTCTGAGCTTCTGGATCTCCCGTATGGCAATCACCGTGAACCGGCTGTATTCCAGCGCGCTTGGCAGGCCCTTCTCATCGCAGTCCACCAGCATGGGGCAGCTTTCATACACTTCCTCGGCAATAAAGCCAAGACACCGCTTTCCCTTTGCATCCTTCTTCAGCCTGTAGCTGATCGGGCGCAGCGCCATCAGGTCGTAGTCGTCATCCGTCACATCCAGCACGTCCTGCTTGAAGCGAATGCTGGAAGGGTCCGTAAAATGATTGGCAAACATGTAGTCGAAGGCGTGATAACGCGTGCCGACGTTGCCCACCTTATACCCACTGGGATAAATGCTCGGCTCCGTGTACCCGTCCACGAGGCCAATACTGATGGTGTACCCGTTGTCCGCAGCGCACATCAGATCGCCGGCAAAAACGCCATTGGCAGCAACGAGCGTGCCCTGAAAGGTCCCGTCCGCGGCGCTCAGGCTTCCGGTAAAGGTTCCGCCTGCAGCGCTCAACTCGCCCGTGAACGTGCCGTCCGCACCGCTAAGGTGCTTTACATACAGCTTGTCAACGTCGATCCGCTCCGCGCTGACCTTCCCCGTCGTAATGCGCCCGCCGTCAATCTGCGTCGTACCGCTTGCTGAAAGCCCTGTGATGGTCACGTATCCACTCAGGTTGATCTTTCCGGCGTCCACCAGCACACTCTGCGGCGTCTGATTAAGCGTGGAGGCTATATCTCCGCTGGATACCTTTGTCCTAAGCCCCTCTGCGGTTTGCTCTGCCAGTGAAGAAAGTCCGGTTGCTGTGTCCTCTACCTTCGTGGACAGGCCGTTCACCGTCTGGGTGAGGGTTGTTACATTCCCGCCGATTCCACTCACAGTGGTGCTCAGGCCTTCAAGGTCCACCTTTATGTCAACGACGCCCTGACTGCTGTTTTCGATCTTTACCCGCAGGTCCTGCCCCAGATCCGTCTCCTTGATCCGATTGAACCGGCTGTACAGATCATCGAATATCTCTTCAAGCTGCGCGATCAACCGTTTTTCACTCTGATCCCAACCGGCTGGGGCGCGCAGCGGCTCGTGTTGATGAATGGTCGAGTAGGAACCGCTCATACGTCCTCCTTAATCCGGGTCTGTCTCCGTCACAATCAGGACTCAGCCGCCACACCGGGCTGTTTTGCGGACTCTGTATCATCAGCCGGAAGCGCCGCCCCGTACCGCCAAAATGAAGGCGCTTTTGCTTGTGCCCTTTTCCTTTTCGGCGCTCCATATCGGTCAGGGGCTTTATGGTATAGGTTTTCGTCTTGATTTTCTTCTCCGTCTGGATGGAAATGGAGAGGGTCACGGGTGCGTTTTGCACCTCACACAGTAAGTACACTTCGAATCCGCCCTTGACGATTTGCCGGTAGTTCAGATCGTTCCACGGCGTCGCCCAGAAGGTTTCCGCCTGGGTCGCCATACCGGTTTCCCAGCTGTCCTCTCCCCATTTCCAGATGCGCCCGGGTGTGGTCGCGCTGGTAAAATACAGCACATCCTCCGTCGGCAAAAAGCGCTCCACCTGCACATCCTCGCGCAGTAGCCATGTTCCGTCCACCGGGTTGTATACCAACACCGCGTTGTTGCTCTCACTCTGGTCAAGGGGAAGCGCACAGTAGTATTTTTCGTGCCAGATGGCCGCGCAGGCATTGCCCAGCGCGCCGGCGTTCACCCGTTCCCATACGCCCCTGGTATATTCCTGCTGGAACGGGCTCACCGCCAAGCCGTCGTACACCACCACCCCGCGCCTGCTCAGCATCAGGATACGCTCGGTATCGACCGCGATGGTGCCCTCATAGGGCGCGCCGCCGCCGTACTGCTCCTTGAAGGTGTACTCGCCCGGGTCCGTCCCCAGAATGCGCCACACCCGCGTTTTCTTGAAGGCAATCAGCTGACTGCCGAAGGACCTAAGCGCCGTGAAGCTGTCGCCATCCCAGCTCGGCTGGCTGATGTCGCCCGCCCCGTCCTCCGGGATCTCCACATTGGCCTCCCAGTTCGTCGGGTCGTAGGGCGCGGAGTAGACCAGCTGGTCTGGGTCCTCCGAGATCGCCCCACCCCAGATGCGCTCTGCGTACCTCTCGATCACACCGAATTTCTTGGGCGTTTTGACCGTTTCTACCACCAGTGTGTCCCCGCGCACCATCACCATGCCGTCCAGTGCGTTGGACATCAGCAACACGTCCACGCTCGCGTCGCTGCCCTCAGGATTGATCTCATACGTCACGCAGCTCCAGTTGTTGCTCTCAAAAGCCGCTACCCCCTCCGGGCAGGCCAACTCCGTCCATTCGTCTGCGCTCGGCAGCATGGCATATAACTTACCCGCCGACGCGGCGATCAGGATGTTCTTTTCATCGCTCTGCGTGTGCCACCTCCGGTGCAGCAGCGCAAGCGTCTCGATGGGCGCCGGGAGCGTGGGAGGAAGGGCCTCACAGGCCGCGGCGGGCTGCAGCACACCACCGATGGTTTCCAGATTCTTTTCCTCCGCTGCGTATCGGGGATCCGTGTTCAGGCCGTCCCCGTACTGCATCAGTCCCTTGAACTCCGGAATCCGCGCGCTGGCGTCATAGGTATTCAGCGTGTTGAAGCTCGCCATCGTCCGTCACCTCGGAATATTCCTGAAATGTCTGGTCCTTCCGAATTTTCCACCTTCGGCTGTAATTTTCCCCAGTATCTCCTCAAACGCAGCCCGATACGGGTACCCCCGGTTTTGCTTCTGCGGGTTTCCGTTGCGGTACACCAGCCATGTAGCCCAGTCCACCAGTGCATGGTGTGTCCATTCCGGCAGCAGTGGCGCTTCCAGGTCAGATGCCAGCGGAGGATATTCGCTGCCATTCTCCAGATGGATTCCCGCGTAGGCATACGCCAGCCGGTCATACCCTTCATTGATGTAGTCCATCAGGTAGGGCAGGAAGTCACCCAGATCATCTGCGTCATTGTTCGTCTGGAACATGACCTCATTTTTGATGTGAAAAACCGTCATGTCCGCTTCGCCCCTTTACAGCCGAGGGTATTTGTTGCGCAGCTGCAAATAGACCGGGATCGTCACCTCCACGGGCTCACCGCGCTTGACATATACGGGCTTCTGCCCGTTGATGGTAACGTGCTCGTAGGGGTCCACCTTCACGCTGCTGTCCTCCGCTTCGGGCGGCAGGGGAATGAACACCGTCACCCTGGGCGTTTCCTGCGTCTTGCTCTCAACAGGCGTTACCGCCGTAACGCCGTCGTTTACCTCAAGCACCGATTTTTTCGTCGCGCTCATTGCATCTCTCTCCTTTCATCCAATGGAAAAGGGGCTGCCGCTTGTGGGCAGCCCCCGCCCGGTTATGCGCTCGCGCCGCTTTCGATGCGAACGATGAAGTCGTCCTGCAGGATCACCGTGCAGAAGCCCTTGACCTTCCAGGCAATGGTTCCGCGCTGCTCCAGCGGGTCCTCCGCGCCAGCGGAACCCGGAGGATTGATGATGATCCGCACATTGCGGCCGCCGCCCTCCAGCTCAACCGAACCGTAGGAGTTCTCACCGTAGACCAGCGTGGAGTACACGTCGCAGCCGCTCGCGCCGCCGCCGTAGGGCACGATCTTGAGGGACTTCGCCGCCGTCCAGTTGTCCGTGATGGTCCCGGTGGGCGCCCAGCGGAAGTAGATGCGACCCTGCTTGTAGTCCACCTTCTCGATGCACATGGGCGTCGCCACGTTGTTGGAGCTGTCGGTGTACTGTACGTTCACCAGCATTCCGGTCAGGGCCCGGGCGTCATCCGGGCTGATAGTGGCCCCCGTGGTCAGATACCGCTCATCGGCGTTGTAGTCCGCACTGGCGGCAATTTCCGCGGTCGTACCGTAGAGATAGGTCTGGGGCCGGAAGATCATGGCGTTGGTGGATTCAAACAGCTTGCACTTGTAGATCGTGCCCAGCTCGTACTTTTCCACCTTCTGCTTGTCCTGATACTTAGCCACGTCCACCCACATGTTGTCGCTGGTCAGGTCGAAGTACACGTCCGTATGGGTGATGCCGTGGAAAAAGCCGTCCGGGAAGGGCTTGGCATTGGCGCGGCGCAGCGTGCGAACGGCCTTCTTGATGTCCTGATAGGTCAGCTTGTCACTGGAGGTGATCGTGCCACGGCTGGTATTGCTGCCCGCGTACTGCACGTTCATGCCGGCGTTGAGGGCGTTTCGGCTGATCGTGTCCAGGGACAGGGCCGCCTGGTCGGCCAGCGTGTCCGCCGCTTCCTTGTGCTTGGGCCCCAGCAGGTAGAAGTTCATTTCGTCGGTCACTTCGATGTGGCCGCCGTAGGGCTTCACCATGGCGGTGAAGCAGGTTTCCTGCATGGTCTGGCCCTCAGGCGTCACACCTTCGATCAGGGGCGTGGTGATGGCGGGCAGCGCCGTAATGCGGCGGAACTGGATGGTCTTGCCGTTGTGCTCGGGCAGCGTCCGCCTCTGTGCGTCCCGGTTATGCACCATCTCGGGCTTCATGTTGGGCAGCACCGCGCGGTCGTAATACTGCACCACGGACGGGGCTACTCCGGGGGAATAGGTATAGTTGAGGTTATCAAAAACAGCCATTTCTCTTTCTCCTTTACTTCATTGCGTCAAAGATCTTCCCCGCGGCCAGAGCGGCCTGGAGCTTGGCAAACTGGGCGTCGCTCATGCTGGCCACATCAAATTTGCCGGGTGACGCGCCGTTGGGTGATCTCATGGGGGAAGGGGGTGTGCGGCGGTACGGCTCGCCTTCCTGCCGCATGGCGTCAGCGACCTCATGGAAGTCCCACTCGCCGCTGAGCACCTTTTGCCTGTAGTCGGGATTGGCGTTGAACGCCTGCATTACGTCAAGCCCCTGGCTGGCCTTGATCTTGGAGGCCTGACGGGCCAGAAGGTCCGCCCGGGCCTGTGCGACCGGATCGCTCTGGTCATCCGCACGGGGCTCCTGTCGTGCGGGTGCGAAACGTCCCTGCGCGTCCCTTTCGGGCGCAGATGCCGGCTGTGCCTGAGGCACGACCGGCTGCCCGTTTTTCAGGCGCACGTATTCAAGGGCGATCTCTTTGCTGCGGAACTCCCCGGTTTTAACAAGGTCGTCCGCCTGGCGTTCCATCATGCTCTCGTACAACGGTGCCAATGTGGCCTGAAATTGGGCCGTCATGCGCTGCTCGGTTTCGGCTATTGCCTTGCGCACCGCTTTATCCACCCTGCCTTTGATCCATCCGGGCTCCGTTGCGGGAGGTTGAGCGCCCTCCCTGCTCTCACTTGTGTCAGAAGCTCCTTCCTGCGCTATCGCAGAAATAGGCTCCGCCTGTGGCTCGGCCGGGGCCAATGCCGCGTCGTCCAGCACGTTCCCCTGTTCCATGTTTTCGACCGTATTCTCGTTCATAGTGTCCTCCATTTTTTACATGGCTCCATGGAAACATGGGGTCATGAGTTTTGTATCAAAAAAGCCCGCGATGACTACATCGCAGGCTTTCCTGCCATTGTTTCACGCGCTCTGTTCACCAAAGCTGCCTGCGTTCCCGGTCCGCCGCCTGCCTGAGCGACCTTTCCGCCCGGCTGAATGGCCGCGCCTCCGCCACTGGTAGCCCCAATGCTCGCGAGTGCGTTGGTCATCTGCGTTCCGGTAACGCGGAGGTTGTCATTCTCCTTCTGCATTTTGGCCAGCTGTTCCACCAGCTGCTGGTTCTGCTGCTGAAGCTGCTGCATTGCCTGCTGCTTTTCTTCCGCCTCCAGCACTACCGGCATCAGCCGCTCCTTTCCGGTGAAATTCATCAGCTTGAACAGCGCGGACAGCGGGAAGTACTGCTCAGCCTGAGCCGCCATGGTGTATGCCTGCATGAACATGTTGTTCTGCGCCTCAACCTGCACGGGGTCTCTCCGATTGATCTCGATGCGCACCATGTAGGGAGGCGGGGCCAGCTCTCCTTTTTTCTTCAGTCTGAAGTACTTGCGCGGGTCCAGGCTCACTTCCCGTGTTTTTCCATCCTGCCCTGTAATAAACAGCATACGCTCACCGTCGTAAAACTCGGCCATCAGCCACAGCACCTGCTCCACAATTCGCTTGTAACCATCATTGAGGGTGTCGGTATGCATACCGGTAATTTTCCCACCGGCCTCCTGAAGTGAGTTGATGGCTTTGGCTGAAACCACACCGGCCGTCGTCTCGCCTCTGGTAAACTGGTTGGCGCCGCTGTCCTGCTTCAGGTCATTTTGCATCTGCAGCATCTGCTGCACGATCATGCCATTGAGCGGGGCGTGCTGCATCCAGTTCCAGTCCTCGCCCTGTACGACGCTGTCGCCCTCGATCATGTCCTCGTTCCAGTCCGCCAGGGCCCCGCGGTCAATTCCGCTGTTTTTGCGCACCAGCATCCGCGCCTTGGAGGACATCCGAAGGTTCGTGTCGATGTAGCGCGCGTACTTGATGATGTAGCGCATCATGGGCACCAGTTCCATCACCATGCCCTCGCCCACCAGACAACCCTCGATGTTGGAATGCTTGTCTATCACAAAGGGGTACATCCCATGCATATACACATTTTCCCGATGGTCCAGCAGCGCGCCACCGGCACAGTATGCGACGTGGATGCTGTATCGGTGTTTTCCGGCGTCATATGTGCGGTACCAGTATTCCAGAAGCATAGCCCTGGGTTCATCCGTCCCCGTGCGGTCCTTCTGTACCTGCAGCATCCCCACGTCGTTGTAGGACCCTTCCTCGGCGCTGATATACGGGGCCGCCTCAGGATAATGGCTTCTGTACCAGCTCATCGGATGCCAGCTCACCTTAATCACAGCGCGTGCATCCTGAATATCCTCGCACTTCGGGTCCCACAAAAAGGCTTCCACCGGCCAGCGGATCAGGGCAATATCGCCTTTTCCCATCGCCATGTCAGGGTCCCAGGTTACCTGTGTAATGGCTGTTCCGGGGCCATAAAGGTCTTCTGCCCTTCTCCTGTGCAGCCTTTCATAATTGTTGACGACGTAGCAGATATATTGCACCGCATCCTGCAGATCCATCGCCAGTTGTTCCTGTTCAGGCGTCTCCGGCAGCAGCCGGGCCTCGGGCATGTTCTGCATCTGGTCGGCTACGCAGTTGTTGAAAGTGCTTTTCAAAGTCGGCAGCTGGAGCGTCTTTTCTCTGGTCCCCGGAAAATCCTGCTCCGGGTCCTGAAGCCGCAGGATGTCGCGCGCCATTTGGGCTTTCTCATGAAATGCGCGGTTCTCCTGTTCAAACACATCCAAGCGGGTGTATATCTCCGTAACCAGATCCCGTTCTTCTTTCTCCAACGGCTGCTCCGAAAATGCCGCTTCGGTCAGTCTGTCATCCATTATCCTCATCCCTCCTGTAGGGGTCGGCAAAACCATACCGCAGCTTTGCATGCTGCTTTTTCCTGGGTGTGACGGGGTGCGCCATCAGGAAATAGCGTGTTTCATCGTAGGCGTGATCCTCCGCATCCGTGTCAATGTCCTCAGGTTTGGTCTGGGAATAGGGAAGGTTTGGAACCGTTCTCAGCCAGTCCCTGCAGGTAGTGAACACATAAATCCCCGGTTTTCCTTCTGAATCAAAACGCAGCCGCTCGTGCAGCTGCATCTTTCCCGCCAGACGGGTATTATCTCCTTTTCGAAAAAACACGCCCTGATGGACGCCGTTTGGCCGCATCTGATCCGCAACGCTGTCACCACGGCTCTTGTCAAAGATAGCTGGATCTGCAATCCGGTCAATGGGCAGATTATTTTGATATTCGTCCTGCTCCCGCTCGATGATGCCCAACGCGATCTGTGCCGGAGAAAGTTCCAGTCCGACGTTTGCCTGTGACGACCGGCATCCGTACCACTCCTTGTATCGATACACCCGCCCCACGGGATCGACCGCCCACCAGCCTACGCTGAACGGCTTGGAATAGCCGTGGTCGAAGCTCATATATCTGGGCCAGCTGAGCGGAATCTCGAAGGGCGCAATCACATGGGTGCGGATTCTGTCGTGGTAGTGGCTCGGGTCGTTCACAAATTCGGTGAACACCTGTCCCTCGAAACTGTCCCAATCGCCGTTGAGCAAAGCGTTTCTAAGCGCTTCCGGCTTCTGCTCCAGCTCAAAGATGTAATCCTCCGTTATAAACGGATTTTCCGTTGCCAGTGCGGGAATGTACTGCGTTCGGATTTTCCTGCTTTTGTGCAGCGTTTCGGAATACAGCTCCTGCACTTGGATGCTCATGTACGGTCCTGCATCCACAAACAGCTTTTTCACCCAGCTATGGCCTATATTGCCGGGGTTGGAGGCGCTTCGTACGATTGGACGTACTCCAAGGGCCTTTTTCGCGCGCTTTCGAGTTTTGAGGAAGTCATACACGATCTGTTCAAAGCTGGTCAGCTCATCAAAGTACATGAACTGTACTTCCAAACCGGAATAGGTGAACCGGTCGGCCGCCCTCTCACAATGCCGGAACAGAATTTTGCTTCCGTTCACCAACGCGAACTCATGCCGGCTGCTATTGTAGGTCGCCAGTGCCTTTGGGTAGCTGGCCATTGCCTCCTTGATGTCCGTGTCCTCCAGCTCACGGAAGGTTCGGCGAAAAATAGCTGCCGTTGTTCCGGGAGATTTGAGGCATCGGAAAAATGCGTCCATGACCAGCGCCTTTGTCTTTCCGCCGCCCGCCGCGCCTCCGTACAGCACCTCGTCCGCGGTTGTAGCATGAAAAGCGGCTTGCTTGGGCGTGGGGGCGTAGTTGATCGTAATCAATCAATCACACGCCTTTTTGAAAATCGAAACAATGCTCCGCCGGTAGGCTGGAGTCGGAGAGGGTAGGTCTATTCTACGGGGCGGCGCGCGGCTGGAGTCCCATGCTCAGAACCGGCCCCCGGCACCTCACCAGGCCCCCCTACCCCCTGGTGCCCGGGGTGGGTTCTGTGGGGCGCTGCCATATATTTTTTGGTGCCAAACCAAGCGCGAAACGTTGCGTCCTCAGGCTTTTCACGAACCCAGTATGTCACCGTTCAGTCATCGTCCGAAGGTTCGCCCAATTCCGGCATGCCCTGCACCTGAACCACGATCTGCTTGTCCTCTTCTCCCATGATTGCAGGTCCGAAGCGGCTCAGCACATCATTGGCTGCCTTGTTTGCCAGCCAAGCATTGGAATCATCCATCTGCTTTTGAACGGTGGCGAACGCCTTCCCGTAGGCAGGCATGGCCAGTTCCCGGATGATCGCGCGATAGCAGTCTTTGAAGTTCTCATTCTCCTGCCACTTGCGCAGCTTCTTCACTGCCCTGCGCACCTTCGCTTCGTCCGTCGCCTGATGCCCGTCATCCGTCACGCAGTCAAACAGCGTCGTAGCGATGTCTTTCAGGCTGTGGCCCTCCGCCATAAGTCTGGCGGCCATCGCCATCTGTGCTGTGATCTTGAAAGTGCTTCCCGTCGTAATCTTTGCCAATGCTTACACCTCCCGCTGTAAAAGTTTCCGGCCGATTCGCCAAGCGTTACACGACCGGCTGTAAAATCCGACGGCTACCGCGCAAAAATTTACGCGACCTGCTGTAATTACCCCGCCGGTCCCCCTCGCACAATCGCGCTCAGCCCACGATTTTTACGCGCTCTAATGTAGGAAAAACATATGAGCTTTTTATAAATAAACCCTTGACACAGTGAATACATTGTGTTATTCTACGGTTGCACAGTGAATCCATTGTGTAACAAAAGGCGTGATGCAAGCTACCACACCGCATCACGCCAGCGCATCCCCGGTCCACCACAACCAAGGAGGCACCGCCATTGTACCACAGATGGAAGTGCCTCCGCAACGAAAAAGGAGGCCCACCATGAGGAAGGACGCCAAGGCACCCAAAACTACCACATTGAACCGTGTACAAGGCTACCACGAAGGCGGATTCACCAGCCAAACCAACTACGCTTTCCTTGGATTCACCAGCAACAAGTACTTCACCAGTGACCGCTTTATCAAGCTGGATCAACATTTCAACCGTCCTGACGGCAAGCCGCTTAA
>ERZ857521.4295-NODE-4295-length-10548-cov-4.385781_pt1 | contig 10548 bp, 9 predicted proteins | sample MGYA00519701_ERZ857521 | MGnify/ENA primary metagenome ERZ857521 (study PRJEB31778, sample SAMEA3449346) | human gut metagenome | biome: human gut; feature: human-associated habitat; material: faeces | place: United Kingdom | collected 2010/2012 ...
ATTACCGTTTCGCTTTATCCGGAGAAGCACCGCCGGCAGCATGAGCATCCCGCTTTTCGGAGAACCTCTTCAAACAGAACTCCCGCAAAGAACATTGCTGCTGATTGCACGCTTCGGCATTTCCGTGATGCTCATTTACACGCTGTTCATCTTCACGCTGCACCACCGCAAGCTGTTCATCCTCACATCGTTCCGCCTCACATTGTACCGCCCCACGCTGTTCCACCGCAAGTTGTTCATTCTCATCTCGTTCCGCTTCACATTGCATCGCCTCATGCTGCATCACCGCAAGCTGCTCATTCTCATAACGTTCCGCCTCACTCCCCTGCGCCGGCAATTGCTCCGTCCGTTTTCGTCCTACCCTGCGCCGCAACACAGAAACCAGTTTTCCATAGCCTTTCCGAATCCTCGGAAAACGAATCTTTTTCATAGCCAGATCATCCAATTCTTACGTCCGGTACCCCTCAATTGATCACGAAACTCTTCATCAGCAGATAGTTGAGCGCCGACCTTGCCCGGTCGATGGACGGCAGCAGACAGAGATACATCTCCATGTTGCCGATAGCCTCCTCCCGCTCGGTCAGCGTCAGCTTGCCCCACGCCTTGCGCGCCGCCTCGATGTCGAGTGCGGGCTGCTGCGTCAGTGCGTGGTACTGCTCCCAGAACACATCGAACGACTCGTCGGTCAGGTTCTTGGGACGCTCGCCCGACTTGCGGCTCACCTTCAGGTGGCACAGTTCCTCGTAATACAGCAGCTTCAGCTTCGAGCCGTGAGCGGTACGCGCCGTGCTTACCACCCCTTCCAGCCTCAATCGGGCAAGAAAACGTATCACCTTCCTCTTGCTCCATCCGAAACGCATACTCAACTCGCGCACCGAATACACCATTTCCCCCCTTTTCAGCTCCCCCGGTCCTTCCCCCTGATCGCTGAAGCATGCTTTCATGAGCAAATACACGTAGGCTTCCGCCTCTGTATGCATCCTGCCATACATTTCGTCGAACATCGTGTTCAACAGGCGCCTAGAGAGCGCCATAAATCCTTGTTTCCCAGGGATTTTTAAATCTACACAACCCATATTCTTCACTTTTTTAATAGGTTAGGAAATGCGTAAACCCGGAAAGCGGAGCACCGATGGCACCACTAGTGTCACCATAAGTGTCACACTTACCGCACTGGTTTACAAATACTTATTCTCGAAAGCGGAACACGGGTGTCACCATCAGTGGCACCACCCTTTCCTTTTTATATTATAAACAAAGATATAATCAAAGGAAGTTTTCCGTTCCGAAAAACATTCCTCACGCCGAAGCTTGATTTCGCAGCTCGATTTTGACCGCCCCGCGTGTCCAGCCAACCTGAAAAGTCGGAACAGAACCACGGAAACGGAACCAATCGGAGGCGTGAGAAAATCTGTCCAACCGAAGCTTGATTTCGCAGCTCGATTTCACAGCTTGATTTCGCAGCTCGATTTCGACCGCCCCGCGTGTTCCGCCGACCCGAAGAGCCGAAACAGAACCACGGAAACGGAACAAACCGGAGGCGAAGGAAAGTTTTCCAGTCCGGAGAACACGCCAATTCAAAGATTATTCTATCTTTGCCCCCGAAGACTTCAAAACCCGATTCCAGACATCACCGTCCGGTTCGTCAGAAAGTCCGCTTTTAAGCCCCCTCCGGCACCGTTACTGCCAGGTAAACCCGCCGACAGAAAGGCTTAACAACACGCACGGCAACATCTGCAATCAAGTTACTTCAGTCGATGAATTTCGGTGTTTCTCCGCTTTCTGTGCGTAAAAATACGCACTGAGAGTGTATTAACCTCTGCCATAAACGGCAGAGAAATAGCAAAACCAAACATTATGAAGAATTATGGTAAGATTCATGCACGTACTCTATCGTTCGTGTGAAGTAACGGAAAAACAAAAGAGATTTTTGTTGATAACCCTCAAGCGTTTCCTCGATCGGCAATACCGTTCGGCACGCGTGTCGAAAAGTGAGATTCAGCGCATTACGGGCACAGGTACCCATACCTGTTCCGACAGTCGCAACTACCAGATCAGTACCCTGTATACGTTCTTCCGCGCGATAGAACAGATACACCGGATAAAATTTGAGTACCTCACGCTACTGAGAATCATCGAAAAAAGTATCAACGAAGGAACTGAGCTCGTCATCCACGAGGTAAAGCCTGGAGAAGAAATTCCAGAAGGGAGCCAGAAGCTGCTTAGGCGTCAGACCGAAAAAAAGAGCAGATACTAAAGCGAAGCGTCCCTGATTTTTGAGGAAAACATGCATCGGTCGCTACGGCACACCTGCCGCAGTGCTGCTTGTTGCATCCCGCAAACGGGGAAATTTCTCCCCGAACGCATCTCTTTTTGTGCGTTTTTTGTACAAAACACACGCATGTTTTGTACAAATTTTTAAAAATTCTCCCGACGACCTTCCCACCGGATGCACTCGTCGGGAGAATTATTTTTCCCGACGTACTTCTGTATAGGAGGTATGCTCCCACAGCCGCATAGGAAGTCGTTCTTCGCCGCAAAGATAGTAAATTATCCGTAATAAAAATTCTTTTTTCGCATTTTAACTCTCCTTTTGACATCCATTTTCCCAGAGCTGAAAGTAAACAGGGTACTTACATTAGCATAGTGCCTTTACGAGGGCATACCTCCTATACAGAAGTACGACGTGCGGGATCTTCCACTTATGGAGATAACAAACTGATTCATAGTGCTTTCAGGCGCTAGGAAGGAGAGTAAAGTACACTCGTTTTTCAACAAAATCAAACCAGGAAACCAACAGGGAAAAAATCATTCAGAAAATAAAATAAATCATAGAACAAAATTATTAATTGTAATTTTTTTTCAATCACTGATTGTCTAAAAATTTTAAGATTATGAAAAAAGAACAGGTATGGCTTCCCCTGCAAACCGTCTACAACAAGGAACTGCTGGTAGGCGACTATCTCAAGGAGCAGGGCATAGAGTATTATATCCCTATGACATACGAACTTCGCGACATGGAGAACAGCGATGAATGCTGTCGTGTACTCGTACCTGCCATTCATAACCTGCTTTTCGTACGGCACTCCTACGACAACGACTGGTGTAGGAAGTTTGCGGTACAGGCACCTCTTCCCTTGTATTTTATGAAAAAAGAGCGCAACGGAACCGACTTCTGTACGGTGAGCGAGCAGGACATGCAGAACTTCATGCGTGCCACCGACCCCGAGATTCAGGGCACCCGCTTCATCGACTCGGAAAAGCTCCGGGGCAAACGCAGCGTCCCCGTCCGGGTAGTACGCCGCGGTCCGCTGTACGGCGTCACGGGCAAGTTCCTCCGCTACGGAGGGCGCCACTACATCGCCATCGAAATGCCACACAGCACCGCCCTGCTGAAAGTCAGCTTCACATGGTGCGAAATCGTTGTCGACCAATGAAATACATTTCCTCCACCATCATCGAATTCGAGCGTCCCGACATCGAACACGTGCCGGCAGAACTGCTGCGCCGTCAGAGTACCCTGCTGCGGGCGTTCTACTACGAGCACTACGACTCGTTCGTGCGCGGAGGAAAATACATCGTACAGTACATTTATTATACGGTAAAGAAAATGCGCAACCTCACCCGTCTGCAACTCGACAAGCAGTACAGCTCCCTGAGCCAGCAGGCGGAAAGCCTCGCCCCCGCCGAGTCCGCCGTCCGTTCCGACGACCGCGACGTGGTGGCATACGCCTACGGCACTCCCGCCGACGACTCCCGCTTGTCCGACTGGCTGACGGCTCATCATCTGCCTCAGCCGCTGGCACGTTTTGCCGACACACCGGACACCGACGCAGGCAAACGGCTGGACGAGCTGAAAAAGGCTGCCTTCTACGCCTTCCGCAAGAACGCCCTGCTAGTGGTGGAAAGCATGGACGGACTGATCGCCAACCCGCTGTTCTATACCGTTCTCGACGAATACCAGACGCCCGTATGCAGCCCCGACTTCCCGTGGCTCAGCCGCAAGAACCTGAAGCTCATGCAGGCGATGGCATTGTATCAAACCCAGAAATAACCACAATAAACTAAATATGAAGATAAAAGCTTTATCACTTCTTATTTTTATGGCATGCTCGCCCCTGCTCATGGCGCAGTCGGGCATGACCGACCAACAGGTATTAGAGTATGCCAAAGATGGAGTAAAACAAGGTAAAGACCAGCGTACCATCGCTACCGAACTGGCACGCCGTGGCGTAACCCGAGAACAGGCGGAACGTGTGAAAAAGCTGTACGAACAGCAGACCAACACCACATCCGGCGATTTGACCGGTACCGCCAAAGCCGAAGCACGCCTGCGCGAGCAGACACAGGAAGACAATTCCACGATGCTCGACGAAAAGCCACAAGCACAGGAAGTGGCACAGCAGGATGCCGTATTCGGACGCAACATCTTCAACACCCGCAATCTTACGTTCGAACCGAACGTCAACATAGCCACCCCGCCCAACTACCGTCTCGGTCCGGGCGATGAAGTGGTAATCGACATCTGGGGAGCCAGCCAGAATACCATCCGCCAGCAAATCTCACCCGACGGCACCATCAATCTGGAGCAGCTGGGCCCCGTCTTCCTGAGCGGCATGACCGTAGACCGCGCACAGCAGTACCTCACCGACGAGCTCCGCAAAATCTATTCCGACCAGAGCAACCAGATCCGCGTTACGCTGGGCAACACCCGCACCATCCAGATCAACGTGATGGGTGAAGTGATTCAGCCGGGCACCTACGCCCTGTCGGCCTTCTCCACCGTGTTCCATGCCCTCTACCGTGCAGGCGGCGTGAGCGGCATCGGTAGCCTCCGCAACGTGAAGGTATCGCGCGGCGGAAAAATCGTTGCTACCGTCGACGTCTACCAGTTCATCATGCAGGGCAAGACCCGCGACGACATCCGTCTGGAAGAAGGCGACGTGATCATCGTCCCCGCCTACGACGCACTGGTACAGATTACCGGCAACGTGAAGCGCCCCATGCGCTACGAAATGAAGAAGGACGAAACCCTCTCCACCCTGCTGAAATACGCCGGAGGATTCACCAGCGATGCCTATACCAAGAGCCTGCGCATCGTGCGCCAGAACGGTAAGGAATATCAGGTGAACACCGTCGACGACACCGACTACAGTGTATGCAAGATGCACGACGGCGACGTGGTGACTGCCGAAGCCATTCTGGACCGCTTCACCAACAAGCTGGAAGTACGCGGTGCCGTATATCGTCCGGGCATCTACGAACTGGGCGGCAAGCTGAACACCGTCCGCGAGCTGGTAGAGAAAGCCGACGGACTGATGGCAGATGCCTTTACGGGCCGTGCCGTACTGTACCGCGAGCGTGAGAACAAGACCCGCGAAGTGAAGCAGATCGACATCCGCGCCATCATGGAAGGCACCCAGCCCGACATCCCCCTGCAGAAAAATGACGTACTCTATATCCCCAGCATCCACGACCTGGAAGACCTGGGTAACGTACAGATATACGGCGAAGTAGCTCATCCGGGCGACTATCCGTATGCCGACAACATGACCCTCGAGGACCTCGTCATCACCGCAGGCGGTCTGCGTGAATCAGCCTCCGTGGTACGTGTCGACGTGGCACGCCGCATCAAGGATCCGAAGAGCACCGAAAGCTCGGCTACCATCGGACAGACCTTCTCCTTCGGCCTGAAGGACGGCTTCGTGGTAGACGGCGAACCGGGCTTCACCCTCCAGCCCTACGATCAGGTATTCGTACGCCGCAGTCCGGGCTACAGCGCCCAGCAGAACGTAACCGTAAGCGGCGAAGTACTCTACGGCGGAACCTACGCCCTGACCACCAAGAGCGAGCGCATCAGCAGCGTCATCGCCAAGGCAGGAGGTGCCACTCCGTTTGCCTACGTAAAGGGTGCCAAGCTGACCCGCGTGGCGAATGAAGAAGAAATCCGCCGCATGCAGGACGTAGTCACCCTGCTCCGCCGTCAGGTAGGCGACGCCATGATCGACTCGCTGGGAATCAACGTACAAAACACCTTCACAGTAGGAATCGACCTCGAAGCCGCCCTTGCCAATCCGGGCAGTGATGCCGACATCGTATTGCGTGAAGGTGACGTCATCACCGTGCCGGAATACAACAACACCGTGAAGATAGACGGTGCCGTAATGATGCCGAACACCGTATCGTACAAGGAAGGCGAAAGCGTGAAATACTACATCAGTCAGGCAGGCGGTTACGGTCAGAACGCCAAGAAGAGCAAGAAATTCATCATCTACATGAACGGCCAGATAGCCGAGGTGAAAGGCAGCGGCAAGAGCCAGATCGAGCCGGGCTGCGAGATCATCGTACCTAGCAAGCGCAAGAAACAGTTTAATATTGGCAATGCCGTAGCTTTGGCAAGCTCTATCACCTCACTCGGCACCATGGCAGCAGCCATCGCCGCATTGGTTAAATAAACGGATTATCACATAGCGTAATTATTCTATAATGGCAGAAAACAATAACTATCAAAATCCGGACGTACAGGAACCGGAAAACGATGAACTCGAAATAGACTGGATGGAGATCTTGCGTAAGATTATCGCCATCCGCAAAACTCTCTACAAGGCAGCCGGTGTAGGCTTGATATTAGGCATCATCATTGCCCTGAGCATCCCCAAGCAATACACCGTAACCGTTACCCTCTCTCCCGAAATGGGCGGGGATGTTAAAGCAAGTGGCGGACTTGCCAGCCTGGCTTCTTCCTTCCTAGGAGGAGCTGCAACAGGCAGTAATCCTGATGCACTGAATGCTACCTTGGCACCGGATATTGTTGCCTCTACCCCGTTCATTTTGGAATTATTCAATACCAAGGTACAGACACTGGATGGAAAGCTGGATACTACCCTGGTAGCTTATCTAGACGAACAGAAATCTCCGTGGTTCAGCTATATTGTAAAAGCTCCTGGTATGGCAATTGGAGCTATCAAATCACTATTTTCGGAAAAAGCAGATACAACATCTGTCTTGAATCCTTTCCAACTAACTGAAAAAGAGTCATCTAAAGTTAAAAGTATAAAACAAGCTATTACTGCCGATGTGGATAAAAAAACAGCCATGACTACTCTTACCGTTACTCTGCAAGACCCAAAAGTAACAGCCATTGTAGCTGATAGTGTAGTAGCAAAACTCCAGCAGTATATCATCGACTACCGTATCAAAAAAGCCAAGGAAGACTGTGCCTATCTGGAACAGCTCTACAAAGAACGCCAGCAGGAGTATTACGATGCCCAGAGCAAGTATGCACATTACTTCGACAGTAACCGCAACATTGCCCTACAAAGTGTACGCGCCGAGCAGGAACGCCTGCAGAACGATATGAACCTTGCCTATCAGGTCTATAGCCAGGTAGCTCAGCAGCTGCAGGTAGCACGTGCTAAGATACAGGAAGAGAAACCTGTATTTGCTGTGGTGGAACCAGCTACTGTGCCGTTGCAACCTTCAGGAACTAGTCGGAAAGTGATTTTAGTAGGAATCGTATTTTTAGTGGTTTGTGGTACTGGAGTATGGGAATTATTAGGTAAATCGCATTTGAATAAATTTTTATTAAACATAAAATGCAAATAATATAAATTGTATTTATAAATATACAAAGGTACAAGATAAAAATGAAAATTATTATATCTGGTGGGTGGGGATATGGAAATTTAGGAGATGATGCTATACTCCTATCTACATTAAAAATTATAAAGCAAAAATATCCAACATCTCAAATTGTAATATTAACATATAATATAGAAGAGACTAAGCTTATTGTTAATAAAATATCAAATATCAACATACAATCGTCCATACATTCTGTATTATCTCCCAAAACTTATGCTGCTATATCTTATAATAATAAAATAAAAAGAATATGCAAAAAAATAGGTAATAAAATAAAATTCTATAATACAGAATATAAAAGTAAAAAGATAATTCAAAAACTTATAAAAGATCCACAAGCAATAATAAAAGAATACGAACAAGATTTAAAAGAGTATTCAAACTTATGCCGTTCAGCTAACCTTTATATTATGGCCGGTGGAGGATACATAAATGATTGGAATTATTCAATTGCAAGCAAATACTTAGAAGTTTATATTGCTAAACAATTCAATATAAAATGCTATGCAATAGGACAAACAATCGGTCCTTTTTATAAAACTTATACAAAGAAGTTAGCACAAAAGCTATTCAGTAATATTGATTTCATGTTCTTTAGAGATTCAGAATCTATTAAAGATATAAAAGAAATGGGATTAAATTGTATAGAAGATATTGTACCAGATTTAGCTTTATTTGAAACTTATACAAGTACAAAAAAAAACCAAATAGTACTAATTCCTTTCTTGCATGATATGATTTACAATATAGAGAGCATAGGTAAAAACTTAGAACATATAGTAGATGAAAATAATAGCGAAATTATTATAACAGTATCCCAATTATGGGAAGATCAATGTCAAATAGCCCTTTCTATGTATTTTTATCTCCTACGATTAAATTTGAATCCTATATTACTAATACCAAGAAATCTATTTGAATTACAAAATATAATAGCACAATCTCAATATGTCATCTCACAAAATTTACACGGTCTAATTCTTGGATACCGTAGCAGATGTATTGTTATCAGCTTAAATTCCAGAAGAAAATTTAAATCATTTATGGAGTCAATTCATGCTTCTAATAGAATAATAGAACCAACGAATATAAAAACTGATGAACTCTATCAAATTTTTAAAGAAAGTTTAATCGAGAAAAGATCAATAGAAAACGATTTTGCTTCCCAAATTTCTAAAAATATAAACAAAATTCAAGATAATGAACTTAAATAATAACTATTATCTATCATCTTTTTTCTGGAGTACCTTATCTAAAATACTAAGTGCCATATTAGGATTTATATCTCTTCCCTTATTATTAAAATACTATGGTAAAGCTGATTATGGAATATTATCAATTGCAACAGCTTGTAATGGATATATGTATCTTTTAGATTTGGGTATGAATATTGGTTCAGTAAAATTCTTCTCACAATGGAAAGCTGAAAATAAAATAGATTTGCTACTAAAAGTAGCACATACTAATATAACATTCTATATTATTATAGCATTAATTAATTCAATAGGATTAATTATATTAGGAATGTGGGGAGAATATTTGTTTTCAATAACGCATGAACAATTTTTACAATTAAGATATTGCCTATTCATTCTTGCTATATTTTCTATATTCAGCTGGGTTACAACATCATTTAATCAACTACTCATAGCAAATAAACAGATAAGTTATACTATGCAAATGCAATGTATACAAACAGTGTTAAAAACATTACTGATATTTATTGTACTATGGTATGATTTATCCCTTTCTATATACTTTTTTTCTTTGACTTTCATTACGGCATTGTTAATAGTACCATATTCTATAAAATGCTTGAAAGATAATTTAATTGACAATCTTAAATTAGGTTTTTATTGGAAAGAATTCAAAATTATTTTAACATTTAGCCTATCTATTTTTGCTTTATCATTATTTCAAACAACAGCGACTCAATCACGTCCTATTATCCTGAGTATTTTTTCATCTAACGGTGCAAGTATAGTTGCTGAATTTCGAATTCTCGAAGTCATTCCCATGTTCATAATCATGATTGGTGGTACATTTTCAAGTATATTTCTTCCCAAAACTTCTGAAATGGTATCTCAACATAAAAAAAATGAAATAGAGGAATTTGCTTATAGTTGGACTATAAAAACCTCTATCTTAGCAAACATATTATGCGTACCATTTATTTACTCAGCAAAGGAAGTATTAACAGCATATGTAGGAGATGAATATTCTAATCTCAGTGGTTGGCTTATCTTATGGTGTATAACGACCCTAATTCAGATACACACTACTCCAGGTAACAGCCTAATATTAGCCTATGGAAAAACTAATTTATTAGTATTAACCTCAGCTATATCATGTTTTATATCAATTATTATCAATATATCTCTCTGTAAGATATATGGCGTAGGTTCTGCCATAATTGGATACTTTATTTATGTATGTATAGTTATAGGATTATACTATATATTTTATTATAAAAAAATCATACATTTAAATAGAAAAAAAATGATATTATGCTTTCTCAAACCTACTATAATTGCAATAATTATCCTATTAAGCATTTACTACATACCAATAGAAAAAATTAATCTTATATCTAGTAATGAACGCTTAAATATGATTATTATATCATTTATAAAAACAGGTATATGGTTTATACTATATGTAGTAGCCTTACATATATTCAAAATAATAGATATCAAATTGCTGATAATAAAACAATATAAAGGTTCATAAGTATAAACATAGAATAAAAAATAGTACTAAACCTATTATCTAAGAATAGGAAATATTACAATTCTACAATCCCCCATATAACCGTAAGCAATCAAAAAATGGCTATTAATTGAAAATAATAACTTCGCTGCCAACCAAATTTATAGAATTATGTATAGCAGTGAAGATCTTGAA
>ERZ857521.4296-NODE-4296-length-10546-cov-5.769993_pt1 | contig 10546 bp, 5 predicted proteins | sample MGYA00519701_ERZ857521 | MGnify/ENA primary metagenome ERZ857521 (study PRJEB31778, sample SAMEA3449346) | human gut metagenome | biome: human gut; feature: human-associated habitat; material: faeces | place: United Kingdom | collected 2010/2012 ...
AAGGTATTTCCGCTTTTTAATTATTCAGTTGTAACACATGTATTGTAATCCTACAAAGCAGAGGTAAATATTCATTTATAGGCGTTGCAAAAATAAAAATAAAGTCCTATAATAATTATGTTTAAGTGGATTTACTAGGAATACTAGTCACATCATCAAAATATAGGAGAGGAGAAAAAGGGATGAAAAAGAAGCTAAACAAGATCGCAGCTTTAGTCTTGGCTCTGGTCATGGTCATCACGGGATTTGTGGCAGTTCCGCAGATGGATGTACAGGCTGCGAACGATGTACCGTCAATTATAACTAAGACGGATGTCACAAACATGAAACCCGGTGATAAGGTTCATGTTGAATGTTGGCTTAAGCCAAATGGAAACGTGATGCAGGTTGTCGGCGGATTTGATTTTGACACAAAGGTATATACATATGTGAAGGACAGTTTGGAGCAAGATCCAAATAATGTTCTCAAAAAGAATCTTATGTTTATTGTAGATGAGGAAGACGTATATACAGCAGGTGGATTTTCAGTACTGCTTGAAATGAAGGAAGGTAATCCGGTAAATAAAGATGTATTACTTTTTACGTTTGATGTAACAGTTAATGAGAATGCAAAAGGCTCAGGTCTTATGGGCTTTAATTGTGTAGGAATTCAGACAGGAACAAATGATAATGACAGAACTGATATCGACGGCAAAGATGTTCCATTAACAACATTAGATAAAAATGGTAATAAGATTGAAAACGGAGAAATCCCGGTTGCAATCGAACTTTCTTCTCTTAAGATCAACAAAGAAGACTTTACAATGACGAAAGGTACTTCCGAGACACTTACAGTGACAGGAACACCTGCAGAAGCGTTGGAAGGTCAGACAATTACATGGAAGAGTTCTAATAAAGATGTTGTGACAGTTGATTCAAAAGGTAAAGTTGAGGCTGTCGGAGTTGGAAACGCAACAATTACAGCGACAGCAGCAGGCAAGAGCGACAGTGTAAAGATCACAGTAAACAATCCGTTGAAAAAAATTACTGTAGATCCGGCAACTCTTACATTGAAAAAAGGTACTTCAAAGACATTGTCAGTGAAATATGATCCGGCAGATACGACAGATAACAAAGCAGTAACATGGGAGAGCAGCGATAAGAGCGTAGCGACAGTTGATGCAAACGGTAAAGTGACAGCATTAAAAGACGGCAGCGCAACAATTACTGCAAAGGTCGGAAAACTTACAGCAACTTGTGCACTTACAGTACAGGAGAAGAAACTGACAGGAATTTCACTTGATAAAACAGCTTTGGAACTTTCCAAAGGTCAGAGCAGTGAAGCTCTTAAAGTGATTTATACACCGGCAGATACAACAGATGATAAGACAGTTACATGGTCAAGCGCCGATGAAAAGATCGCAACAGTAAAAAATGGTGTCGTTACAGCGAAAGCAACAGGCACAACAAAGATTACGGCAACAGTAGGTACACATAAAGCTGAATGTACAGTTACGGTTAATGCAAAATTGACAGGCATCAAAGTGACACCGGACAAGGTGACAGTTGAAAAAGGTCAGAAAGCAAACCTGAATGTAACATATCTTCCGGCAGATACAACAGATGAAAAAGCTGTTACATGGAAGAGCGAAAATGAGAGCGTAGCAACAGTTGATGAAAATGGTGTTGTTACAGCAGTTGCAGGCGGAAAAACAAAAGTTATCGCAACAGCAAAAGCAAACAATAAGATCACAGCAGTATGTGAAGTAAAAGTTCCGATCCATACAGAAAGTATTGCGCTGAATAAAACAGAAATTACAGATCTTCTGAAAGGTAAAACAGAGAAACTTGAAGTATCGTTTATTCCGAGCAATACAGAAGATAGCCGTGAAGTAAAATGGACAAGCAGCGCGGCGGATATAGCTGCAGTTGATGCAAACGGAACAGTAAAAGCACTGAAAGAAGGCACAGCTACAATCACAGCAACAACAGCCGATGGAAAACATACAGCTTCTTGTACAGTGACAGTAAAAGAAATTCACCTGACAGATGTTAAGCTTGATGAGATGAAGAATCCGTCTGAACTTTTCAAAGGTGAGAAACATCAAATTAAAATCGGACTGAATCCGATCGATACAACAGATAATGTAATATATACATTTGCATCATCTGATGAAAAAGTTGTTTCTGTAGATAAAAATGGTATGGTAACAGCTTTGAAAAACGGCAAAGCGACGATTACTATTACAGTAAAAACAACAAACACAGACTTTGAGAAAACACTTACTTATGATATAACAGTAGAAGAAATTCCGCTTGAGTCGATTGAAATCAAAGGTGATGTAACTTCTCTTGAAGAAGGAAAGACAACAAAACTTAACGTAGTATTCAATCCGACAAATACAACAGATGACAAAACAGTTGTATGGAGCAGCTCTGATACAAAAGTAGCAACAGTAGATGCAAATGGTGTTGTTAAAGCTGTAAAAGCCGGAAATGTAAAGATCACAGCGAAAGTTGGAGATAAGACGGCTGAGTACGCTTTGAAAGTAACAGCAAAAGCAAACGGTACAAACAATAAGAATGAGAAACCGGCTGACGGCGGTGCAGTAAAGACCGGAGATAGCAACCACATCTCAGGTTTCGTAGTAGCAATGCTTTTATCCATAGCAGCGATTGTAGGCGTAGTAATTTTCAAAAAAAGAACGCATAGATAAAAGTTAAAAGAAAGCTCCTTGTTGGCGACTGACCGACAGGGAGCTTTTTGGTATCAGAAGAAAGAAAAACAGTAGATGATATTGTATTTCTTTTGATACCAAAAAGCTCCGAAAAGGTGCAAAAAATATATGTTATAAAAGGGAAAGAGCGTAAGGAGAATAGAGGTTGATGAGAGGAAAAAGAATAAAACAGTTTATTTTAATTTTATGCATGGTCTGTCTTTTCGGAATGAATGTTCAGGCGGAAGATGTATATACGGAGTTTCATGTAGATAATCAAAAAGGAAAAGCGGGAGACGTCGTAACAGTTCCGGTAGAGTTTAATACAGGCCAGGAAGTCGGCGGCTTTCAGATCTCTATTTATTATGACAAAGAAGTTCTGGAATTTCAGTCGCTGGAGGCAGGAGATTTGATTGAAAAAGCCGGAGGCGGAATATTTGATTATAACCATATTGAAGAATCATCAGAAATAATCGTTGTGTATGTAGTTCCGGATACAGTGAAAAATGAAGGATCTATCGTTGATTTGAAGTTTAAATTAAAAAAAGACTGTACGGAGAAGCTCCCAATCGGAATGAAGCCGGATGAAGTGGTAGACAATACGGAGTCCAGTAACCCGATTACAGGAGAAGTTTCCGGTGTGGATAAAGAATTTCAGGAGAAAGTTGTGGGAGATCTTGCCGTAGTTTCAACAGATCAGAACAAATCAGACAGATCGAAGTCGGACGATAAATCGGACAAAAAATCAGATAAGGATAAAGACAAGTCAAAATCTGAAAAGGAATCAAGCGATGATAAAAAAGATTCGTCCGAATCAGGTGAGAAAGGGAAAGGTGACAGCGGGAAAAAAGATGCTGATAAGGCGGATAAAGATAAGAAATCGAAAAAATTATCAGCTGAAGATTTTAAAGCGCTGGCTGCATTTTTCGGAGTTATGATTTTATCAGGCGTCGTTGTTTACTTGATAAAGAAGAAAAACGGAAACAAACAAAAGTAAAAACAAGTCAGAAAACAGTGATAAAAATAAAATCAGAAAATAGCGATAAACAAATAAAAGCAAGTAAAAGCTGCGAGAGCGGGGGCGGGATAAAAATGCTGATTTTAATGACGTGTATAGTGATAGTCGGAATATTGGGCGGCGGGTATTATGTATCGGTGTCTGCGGTAACCGGAATCGTACTGACCGGAGTTTTGTTTTACAGAATGTATGTGAAGAAGCGTATCACAGCAGCGTGGGATCTGAATATGGCTGCCTTTGCCGTGCTTGTGTTCGGATATCTTCTGTCTTGTTTATGGGCGGTGGATTCGGGAATGGCTCTTATGGGAGTCGTGAAGTTCCTTCCGTTGTTATTGTTCTACGTACTTGTATCGGGTCTGACGGACGAAAGAGAGAAAATGATCGCGTCTCTTCCGATGCTTGGATGTCTTATGACTGCTTTTTCATTTGTTATGATGCAGTTTGAAGTTTTTGAACAATGGGTATCGGTTGCAGGCAGGTTGTCGGGATTTTTTCAATATCCGAATACATATGCATTGTTTATGCTAATCTGTCTGATTCTTGTAATGTGGAGATTTGATTACAAAAAAATTGACTGGCTCGATATCGTGTATGGTGTTGCCGCTGTATTTGGAATTATTATGAGCGGAAGCCGTACGGTATTCGTATTAACTGCTGTTGCCGTTATATGGGTGTTTGCGGCAAAGTCCTCGGGGAAAAAAGTTATTATTTCAGTGTTGGCGGCAGGCGCCGTTGTGGCGGTGATATTGGCTGTTGCAGCAGGAAGCGCAGGTATTCTTGAGCGATTTACAAATATTTCCTTCGGAGCAAGTACGTTTCTCGGAAGAATTTTGTATGTGCAGGATGCGCTCCCGCTTATATTAAAACATCCTTTCGGACTCGGATATTATGGTTATTACTTTATACAGCAGTCAGTACAGACTGGTGTGTATACAGTTGTAAATGCACATAATGAATTGATTCAGATCTTGCTTGATGCAGGCGTGATCCCGGCGGTATTTATGGGCGCGGCGGTTTTACGTTCTGTATTTACGAAGAGGACGCAAAGCCGGAACAGGATCGTTCTTAGCATTATGATCTTACATAGCTTGTTCGATTATGACTTTCAGTTTCTGGCGATGGGATTTGTGCTGATCCTGTTTCTTGACATGCGGAATATTAAGACGCAGAAAGTGCCTGTTTTAACCGGAACGGTTGTAGGTCTGACCGGGGCGGCGGCAGCGGCGCTTTCGATTATGTGCGGGGTTTCGGACGTTTGCTATACGTCGGGAAATTATAAAGCGGCTGAAAAAGTTTACAGTGGAAATACAATGGCGCAGCTGGCTCTTCTTACGAAAGCGGATAAGGCGGAGGAAATGAAAGCGATTGCGGAAAAAGTGATCGTGGATAATCAGTCTGTGTCTCTTCCATATAGTGCATTGGCACAGGCGGCTTTTGCGGATGGGGACGTAGAACAGTTTACGGAATATAAATTAAAAGCGATTGAACTTGCGCCGTATCAGTATGAAGAATACGAGAATTATCTTGAAGTTTTAGTATACTGCAATGACCTGTATCACCAGATGGGCGATAAAGACGGGGTAAGATTTTGCGTGGAAAAGGCAGAAGAAATCCCGAAGATGCTGGAGCAGGTAAAAGAAAATACGAGCGCGCTGGGCTGGAAGATCGTAGATCGTCCGCAAGTGACATTGTCTCATGAGAATCTTGAGATCATTGAGGACATGAGGAGGCGGATGGATGAATAAAAAGAGAATTGTCGGGGTCGCATTGGCTGTCGGAGCATGTGGAGTCCTTGCGGCGGCGGGGATGATGCTTAGCAAAAAAAGTGGAGCGGTCGTGCTTGATCAGGCCGGAAATGAGATTGCAAAACTTATATTGCAGGACGGAAAGATCAGTTATGAGTGTGAAGACAAATATCAGTCTTATGCGGATATCGTTTCGCAGGAAGCGGTCAAAATGATTCAAGAGCGCGAAGGTGTGAATGAAAAAACTGCGGCAAAAATACTGGCAGACAGAGAAATAACAGTGAAAACATGGCTCGACCGGGAAACTTTGGATGCGGTGATCGGCTCTTATAATGACGGTGAAGGAATGGCATGTGAGCGGTTCGGAGCGGCGGTTACTGATAAAGAAGGGCATCTGACGGCGTGTTACAGTGATACAAAAGGAAACGACAACTATAACAATGTGACAAAGCCGGCGTTTGCAGGATCGACGATGAAACCGCTTAGTGTATATGGCCCGGCGATTGAGGACGGAACGATATGTTGGTCATCGTTGTACGAAGATAGCGCTTATGGAGTTGTGGCAGGAGACAACGGGATTGCCAGAGAATGGCCGGAAAATGTCGTGCCGTTTACAGGGAAAAATGTGACGGCTGCAGATGCACTGAAAGAGTCAAATAATGCAGTAGCCGTGAAAGTACTGAAAGATTACGGTGTTGAGAAGTCGGTTCGTTTTTTGGAAGATACGCTCGGTTATGATGTGGATAATGAGAAAAAGATTTTAGAGGAGGAAGGAGAAGACCGAACCTTAAGCAATATAGCGAGTGGATATCTGGCGGAAGGAGAAGACAGAATTTTAAGCAACATAGCGCTTGGATATCTGGAGAACGGCGTGACGGTTTCCAAAATGGCGGACGCATATCAGGTATTTATAAATGAAGGAAAAGATACGCCTCTTTGTGCTGTGAAAGAAATAGAAAAATCAGGAGAGACCTATTGGACGCCGCAGCAGAAAGAATCGGAAGTGTTCAGTGAAGATACGGCTTATAATATTATGAACCGGATGCTTCGGGAAGTCGTGACAGACGGAACAGGTATATCAGCACAGGTGACAGGACTTGACGTGTGTGGGAAAACAGGAACGAGCGAGTATGGAGACCATTGGTTTGTCGGAATGATTCCGGGAAATGTATGTGCGGTATGGTATAAATCTGATAAAGATATGGACGCTGAAACTGCAGACGCCGCTCGGATATGCAAAGGGGTCTTTGAAAAAATCGGGGCAGATGCATCGGAGCAATATTCGATTCCAACCGGTGTGAAAGAAGAAGTATACTGCAAAAAGAGCGGACTTTTGGCAGGAGAACAGTGTCAAGAAACAGGTATCGGATATTATAAAGAAGGAACATTTTCAAAGTTGTGCGAGGAATGTCGATAATATTTATACCGTATAGAACAATACTATTTTATCGAATAAGTGTTAAAAAGTATGTTTTGAAGGAGGCGATATTTTTACTTATAAAAAAGAAATATTATGAAAAGAAACAAGGGAGGAAAAGAACATGATCACAAAATTTGAGAGAAAAGTGATTGCAGGACTTACGGCTTTTCTGATGTGTCTGTCGATGATATTTGCAGTTCCAGTTTCGGTAAATGCAGAAGCAGAGCGGACACAGGATGAAGCAGTAAGCGGCGTACAGCAGAATGAGACAGTGAAGGATGTACAGATACCGGATGGTATGTCAGAAAATGTACCGCATGATATAATTGCAGGTGATGAGGCGGGCGATGTACCGCACGACATAACTGTAGGTGATGAGGCATCAGAAAAGGTACAACAGGATACAGTTGAGGCGGGTGGTGCGGCAAAGGAAAAAGAAGATCAGCCGACAGCGCCATATGAGGAAGAAACGAGAACACCTCAGATGCTGAATGTCGATCAGCAGGAAGAAGTGGCAGGAACAATCACTCTGAAAAAAGACGGAACACCGGAATATGGAGAAGTTGCTTTTTCGACAGAACAGACAATGGTTCGTTATCGTTTGAATATCGAGGAAGACGGGCAGTATTACTTTGGTTTAATTAAAGATTGGAATGTAAGTGCGTATGTTTCTCTTTTTGAAAGAACAGATGAGGGAGACAACTATTTGTCAAATGAATCTTACAGCTATGAGCTTCGTAAAGATGGAAATTATTATTTAGAGATAGAAAAATCTTCGGAAGAAGCGTTGGAAACTTTAAAGTGGTATGCCGGAAAAGTAAGAGATATTAAACCGGGAGAATTTGAAGCGGAATTAAGCGAAAATGTAGAAGAGATTTTTTACAATCTGACAGTGGATGAGACGGGATGGTATCGCTTTAGCTATGACGCATTGTCAATGAGCGTGAGAGATAAAGAGACCGGCGAATATATTTCTTCGTGGTCGTTCTGTAAATTAGAACAGGGTCATACTTATTATGTCGGTGTAAATAATAGAAATACAACTGGGGTGTTATCAAATAAATGGAGTGTGAAAAAAGGAAAAGCGATTCCGGTAGAGTTGGGACAAGTTTATCGGAATGAGAACTTAAAAGAGATTTATTATGTGTTCGTGCCGGAAACGACAGGGAAATATGTCGTAAAAGAAAGATCAACTATTTATGATGAAAATTGGAAAGAAATCGAACGTAAATCCGACGTTGCCGCTGTACAAATGGAGGCGGGAAAAACTTATTACATTACAGTGGAAGCTCGATATTGGAGTATCCAAAAATATGTGGCAAGCGAACAGGAAGCAATAGCGGTACAGGCGGGGAAAAACATATACAGCGTCTCTCGAAGAAGAGAGATATGTTAATTATACGTTTACCCCGGACGGGACGGCAGTTTATAGGTTCAAGTCTCAGCAGGATAAGATGAATCTGAGCATGAAAGAATCTGATAAGATAATTGGGTTCGGTAATAGCAGTGGAAAAATTAATTTTTTTGCTTTGCTTGAAAAGGGAAAGACATATGAATTTTCAATAGGAGGAGATGGTTCAAGAGAGGTTCAGTGGAGCATTACAAAGGCATCTGTAAAAGCTGTTGAAGAAGGAACTGAGTATACAACGACAGAAGAGGAAACTCCAGTATATGATTTCGTTCCAAGTAAGTCAGGAGAATATATGTTTTCTTCAAAAGATGGAGGAACAGGAAAAGTATACAGCTCCGATTGGAAAGAAATAGACGGATACTGGTATAACGGAGCTGTTGAATTTGGTGTGAAAGTTTCATTGGAACAGGGAAAAACATATCATTTGGGCATTGCGTTATCAGATAAAGAAGCAAAATGGAAGATCGAGCAAGTAAAAGAGTCATCGGATTATACATATCGTGTGCTGTCTGATAATACAGTAGAAATTTTGAAATATTCCGGTGCAGAGAGCAATGTAACAGTGCCTGATAAGATTGATAATAAAGTAGTTAAATGTGTCGGTTACGGAGCGTTTGCAGAGAATGAAAATATTGTCGGTGTAACGATTCCGGCGCAGGTTACAGATTTACAGTACGGCGTATTTGCGTCATGTGCAAATTTGGAAACAGTTACATTTAAGGCAGGAAGCAAATTACAGAAAATTGCGGCAAGGGCATTTGAAAATTGTTCAAAGCTTCAGTCGATCAGCCTGCCTGACAGTGTTCAGACAATCGAAGAAAAAGGATTTGCTTATTGTAAAAATCTTGGAACAGTTGATCTCGGAAATGGATTAAAAGAGATTGATAACTATACATTTTACCATTCGGGAGTGACACGAATTCGTATTCCTGACAGCACGACAGAGGTTGGTAAGTGTGCGTTTGCTGGGTGTTCTTTGGATAATGTTATTCTCGGAAGCGGTTTGAAAGGCATTGAAGAAAGCGTATTTTCTGGCTGCGGTAATTTGAAACAGATTGAGATACCGGATAATATTACGTATATTTCGGATAGAGCATTTAGCTATGCAGGACTGACGTCTGTTGAGATACCGGATTCAGTGACCAGTATCGGAGAAGAGGCGTTTTACGGTTGTGGATCATTGAAAAAAGCGGTAATCGGAAATAATCTTGCTTATGTAGCGTATAGCGCATTTTATTCATGTGCTCTGACGGAGATTATGTGGGGAGGCAAGATTGAGAAAATAGGAAAATCGGCTTTTGCCCAGAATAAAAATCTTACGACAGTTTCGATTCCAAACAGCGTAACAGAGATCGAGTAAGGGGCGTTTGCAGGATGTGAGAATCTGAGCGATATCGAAATTCCTGATTCGGTCGAGGCAATCGGTGGTTTTGCATTTGAAAGTGATATAAATCCAGGAAATACTGCATGGTATGACGCGCAAGCTGACGGAGATGTATATGCAGGAAAAGTTTACTACAAATATAAAGGAGAAGTACCGACGGATACAGTAGTCACGATCAAAGACGGTACAAAAGGTATCGCAGGATATGCATTTTATATGCAGAGAAATTTGAAAGAAGTTGTGATTCCTGATAGTGTTAATAATATCGGAGAAGCGGCGTTCATGGACTGCATATCTTTGAAGAATGTTACAATTCCTGACAGTGTCAATAATATCGGAGAAGTGGCGTTTATGGGATGTGAATCTTTGAAGACAGTCACAATCCCCGAATCTGTAAAAGTGATCGGAAGAGAGGCTTTAGGATATTTGTCGAGCAAGCAATATGAGCAGGGATATAAGGTAGAAGGATTTACAATCCGGGGAGTAGCAGGATCGGCTGCGGAGAAGTACGCAAAAGAAAACGGATTTACGTTCGAGGCGATGAAGCCGGATTATATAAAAGGTGATTCAGATTCGGACGGAAAAGTGACGATCTCAGACGTTCGTACTACTTTGAGGTATGTATGTCAGAAGGTTGAGTTGGACGAGGAGCAGAAACTTGCCGCAGATGTGGAAAAGGACGGAGTTATAAACATTAAAGATTTAAGGAAAGTATTGAGATTTGTATGTAACAAAATAGAAGAACTGTAAAAGCGATTGAAAGAGATTCAATTATACAGACTGCCGCTTGCGATTTTATATGCAAGCGGCAGTTTTGTTATGGACTTTAGTCTGTTGAGCCCATTGGAGTTTTTCGTTGATCCGAAAAATGG
>ERZ857521.4297-NODE-4297-length-10535-cov-3.282443_pt1 | contig 10535 bp, 10 predicted proteins | sample MGYA00519701_ERZ857521 | MGnify/ENA primary metagenome ERZ857521 (study PRJEB31778, sample SAMEA3449346) | human gut metagenome | biome: human gut; feature: human-associated habitat; material: faeces | place: United Kingdom | collected 2010/2012 ...
GGCCGCCGGAAACCGCCGCCGAGGTGTTCGTCTTGACATTCTGCCATGCTGTGCTGACAGTCTGCTTGACGACGCCCCATTCCCGGCTTGTTTCGCTGGATACCAACTGCCAGCCTGCACTGACAGCATCCTTTGCGTTTGTCACGGCATCGCCCACGGCCTGCTTGACATTCTCCCATGTGCCGTGAACGACATCATAGACTTTGCCTCCGAAGTCGTATAGCGTTGCGTAGATGCTGTCGTAGTTCAGGGCGATGACCGCGCCCAGCGCGATGAGGCCCACCGCCAGAACGCCGGTGGGGCCGAGAAAACTCAGCAAAGCAACGATTTTCTGCCCGACCATTGCAATGAGGGATGTGAATTTGGCGCTTATCAGCCCGGAAACCGTTGTAATGCTGGCCTCTGTTGCGGCCTCGGCGGCTGCCGTTGCCGTCCCCATAGACGAGATTGGCAGGATGACCGAGGCCACCCATTTGGCGGCAGAGAGCGCGAGGTCAGCGGCCTTTACCGCAAGAAATGCCTTGATGCCATTGTAAAGGACGAAAAGCCCAGCAATGACCTTGCCCGATGTGGTGCTGAACAGCCCCTCCAAAACGCCGCCCAGCGCGTCACCGATGATGACAGCGAGGCGAGCAAAAGCGCCTACCCAGTCGATTGAACCGATAAACTCGCCGATACCGCGCCCCAACGCCTGCCAGTCGGTCTTGCTGGCGACCTCAAGCAGTGTATCCAGCAGATGGATGACGAAATCGGAGAGGGCCTTGCCACAATCGGCCCAGTGGATGCCCCGGAATGCGATGTTGAGAGAGGTGTAAATCTTCTTTGCAATCGCACTCCACTGGATATTGTCGGCGAGGGTCTGAATCGTACTGAACAGCCCGTTCAGTGTAGCCGCCAGCGCCCGCGCCGCTGTGTCGAGTCGAACGGCAGCAAATACACTATTGATGAACTCGGAGATGCTTTTGCCCATTTTCACCCAGATGCCCGGCGTGGTAACGAGGCCCCAGATGAAGTTGATTGTGCTGTTCCATCCGTTTGCAAAGGTCTGGCCCAGCAGATTCCAGTCCACTGTATCAAACAGGCTTGTAATGGCCCGCCCGATGCCGCGCCCCAGATTGTAGAAATTGAACGTCGTCAAAAATGTGTTGATGATGTCTGCAATGGCGTTCAGCCCATCGCCCACCGTCTTGCCGACCAGTTCCCAGTTAAGCCCGTCAACAATGCCATTGAAAATTTGGGCGATGTTCCGTGCCCATTTCACACCCTGAGGGCGCAGGGTGTTGTTTATCCAGTTGTCTACAGCTTCAAAAGCAGTGTTCAGGCCCTCAGCAATGATTTTGCCCACGCCGTACCAATCCCCGGCGGCGATGGCCGCTTTAAGGCGATCAAAGTAATCTTTTACCGCTTTGGGGAGAATATCGTCAATGGGCTTTTCCTCAAAGAGATCACCTCCGCCGCCTCCACCGCCGCCGGAACTGTCGGTCTGCTTTTGGCGCTTGTTCAGCTCATCAAAGCCATATACCTGTTCGTTCAGTTCCTTGGCGCTGCCTGCCGCTTTGTCCAGCGAGGCGGCATAGGAGCCGGTTTGTTTCTTTGCAACCGTGATGGTAGACTTGCCCCGCAGCATAGCAAAGAGCGCGTTCAGGTAGGTCATGACCGTGCTGATTGCACTAATGATGCGGGTCAGCACCGGCTCAATGGCCGAAACCAGACCACCCAGCCCTACTGCAATATTTGCAGAAAGCCCAGTCATGGAGTTCTTGATATTCGACATCGACTTATCAAAGGCGGTGCTGAATTTGGCAAGGCTGTTGATGGCATCGCCCACACCGCTGAAAATCTGCGAAATGAACATCCGTTTGATGCGGGAAATCAGCAAGGTTTTGAGACTTGTCAACTGACGGATGAGGCCATGCACAGAAACAGAGGTAGACTTGCTCTGAGAGTTGAAAGATGCCAGATTCTTGACAGTGTTTTTCACGCCGTTGGAGATGGCTTTCCAGCCCATCTTGAGCAGATTTTTTGCGGCAGAAAGTGCTGTTTGTGCCGTGCGCTTCAACTGATTGGCAAACTCGCTGAAAAACTGCTTTGCTGTGGAGGCGTGGCCGCCTGCCTTGGCGGTCTTTTCGGCAAGATTGCCCACCGCACTGCCTGCGCTGTTTGCATCGCCGGAGATTGCCCCGGCGGATACAGCAGACTGCCGCAGTGTGTTCAGCTTGTCGATAAGGTGCTGCACTGCCTCGGCCTGAGTATTGAATCCCGCCGCAGCCTGTGTAGCCGTTCCGCTGTCGTTCCCCTCGACCGCCTGCAACTGTTGAGCCAGTGCCTTGAGCCGGTCTTGCAGGGACGCGGCAGCAGATTCGGCATCATTGAATTTTTGCTGAAAACTGCTGATTTGCGCCGGGGTTTTCAGCCCGGATTGCAGGCGTTGTGTGAGGGTTTCTATCTGCTTGTCCAGCTTTGCGGCAGCATCCCCCGTGGCGTTGAGCTGTCGGTCAAAGGTAGTCTGCGCGGCGGCGCTCTTATATGCTTGAATCTGCGCAGTGGCATCCTTTACGGCCTGTGCCTGTCGCAGCCATTCGGCAGAATCGGTGCCGGAAGTGTATGCCCTGCCGCTGCTTTCAAGATAGGTCTTTTGCCGTTCAAACTGCACAAGTTCAGCCTCGGCGTTTTCAATTTGGATGGCAAGCCGCTGCCATCCCCGCGAGGTTTTGTCGGTGCCCAGTTGCTCCATGACATCCCGGCGGTCATACAGTTTGAACAGCGCCTGTTCGGCCTGCAAAATGGATTTTGTCAGCCCGTCATATTCGGTGGTGCTGATCTGCGACTTGCCCAGAGCGATGAGCTTTGCTTTCAAATTGGCCACGGAGCCGCTGGCCTTTTCGATGTCGGCATCGAACTTGCCTACCTGTGCATCGGTGCTGAATCCCCGGCGGATGCTGTCGCCCAGTCTGCCTATCTGGCTTTCCAGCGAGGTGACGACCTTGCCGGTGCCCGCGAGGGTTTTATCAAAATCAGCAGATGTGAACATATCGGGCAGATAGGACTTGAGCGTCTGCGCCGCCTGTGCAGTCTGTTGGGCGGCTGACTGCATCTGAGCGGCAGAGCGCCCCGCTGAGGTGCCCATCCCATCGGCAATGTTCTTCATTGCGTCATTGATGCCCAGCATGGCAGACGCGGCCTCCGGAGCATCGGAGGCTATGTGCTGGAATTGTCCTGCCACAGCCTGCACGGCGCGGCTGCTGGCAGCGTTTACCTGTTCAGCGCTGGCCCTGATGCTGTCGAGATTGCGCTGAATTTTGTCTGCGCCTTTTTCAAAGCCGCTGTTATCCAGTTGTGTATCAAATTTCAGAGAGCCGTCACTATTCGCCATTGATTTTCACCTCCTCCCGCCGGGTATGAGTACGTTTGTTTGGACTTTGTATTGACATAAAGAGCATACCTCCGTTATAATTGATTGCGGGGTATACGCTTTCCCTCTATGTTTCACCACCTCAGTATAAAAGCCGCTCGGCCATTCCGCCGGGCGGCTTTTCTCATTTCTTGCCTATCCAGCCCGCGAGAGCAATCAAGGCAAGAAAAAAGACAGGATAAACCAGCAGCCAAAGAGCGCTGCGGCAGAGGGCCAGCAGAACCGGCCCGATGATGGAACCAACGAAAAAGGCAACAAATGCGGTAAAAAGAATCGCTGCAATGGCTTTATTGAGCATGGATGCTCCTCCTTGTATGTGTTATACCTGACTGAACAGGCCCTTGATGACTTGGGTGCAGAAAAAGTCGCCCTTGACGCGGGCAAAGGGGCGGCATTCCGCAAAGCAGACCGCCGCCACACCTGCGCCAAACATCCGATCAACCAGCGCATAAAGACTTGCCTCGGCGGTCTGAATGACGGCGGCATCCGCGGGATGCTGTGCCGTTGGCATTGGTGCTGATTCCGGTCAGCGGTTTGCAAAGACGGTCAACCTCTCGCGCGTATGTACCGCCCATAAGGCGTAGCATGACGGGGTTATATTTCAGCCTTACAGTGCGGGCAGGCCCGCCATTGGATGATTTGATGGTGATGGTCTTTTTCATGTGTGCTGCTCCTCCTCAGTGCCCGCGTACGGCGGCGCCGTGGGCTTTTCGCCGCGCAATAGGTGAATGTGTATGTCCTCGTGAGAATCGACCTCAGAGGGCGCGTCTGCCGCGCTGGCGGGTGGCAGATATGGATTGACGCCAAACTGCCCCGGTGTTCCCGGTTCTTGTCCCAGAACGCGCAGCAGCAGGAACAGCGCCTCAATGTTGCCATCCATCACGGCTTGAATGAGCGGCAGAAGCATTTTTACCATGAGGGTCGTGTTTCCGTTTACAGCGTCCTCGAAGCATTCCAGCTCTGCACTGGCCTTGAATTTGCCCCGCCGGGCAGGCAGTGACAATACTGAAAGAACGGCATCTTTTACCAGCGCGGCCTCCCGTGCCTCGCGGCGCTTTTTGGCAGCGGCTCTGCCGCCCGCGGACTGGATAGCCCGTGCCCGCTCGGCTGGCATGGTGCTGAACGCCCTCAGACCCGCCGTATTGCGCTTGCTCATGCCGGGGCCTCGGTCTTTGCCAGATAGCGCTTGACCCGCATACGGACAGCATCGGCCTGCGCCCATCGTGCGCCGTTCTTATACGCATCGGTGGCGTTGAGGGCATCGGCAATCTGTACCCAGTTCAGGCAATCCACAAAGCGCCAGCGGAAAATCTGCTGTGTTTCCGCATCGGGGATGGTAGCGAGAAACTGTTCCAGCGTGTGCCGCTTGACATCCCGGTCTTTTTGCAACTGCCGGATGTCGGAATCCAGCGCGGCGAGACATTCAGCATAGCGCTCCGTGCTGGATACTTTGGGGCCGGACCCGCCGGGCATCCCCGTGAGCTTTGCCCCGGCGGGTGATGTGGCCTGCATATACAGCTCGCCGCGCTGATCGATTTTGTTTTGAAGTGCCTCGGCGGCGTAGTGGTACGCACTCAGGTCTTTCATCGTCATGGGTCATTCCTCCTCGTAAAATAGGCCCGCCGGGGCAGTACTGTGGAGAGTGTAGCCCCGCACTCTCCCGGCGGATGGTGGTACGCTGCACACGCCCTGCCGCGCAGCGCCTTTGTGTGTTGGTGGGCATCCCGCTCTAAGGCGGTCTGTTGGCTATGGATTGAAGGGTCATTCGGCAGATGCCTCCCCGAATCTTGCATCTTTTAAACTGGTTATATCGGCCAAGTTAAAGCCCAGTTCTGCCAAACCGAACGCACGGCCAGCGGCGGCGATCTGCTCCGGCAGTTCTGCAATCTCTTTTGTGAGGGTGCTGTACTCCTCGTAGGATTCGCAGATTTCAAGCCGATTTTCTACAAACCGCTTGCGAATCAGCAGGGCTTGCAAAGCCTGATATTTCTCTTTGACCTCAGCAGGCCAAAGCGGATTATAATCTTCATAAAACATGATTTTTTCTCTCCTTAGTAGGTGGCACATACATTTTTACATACATTCATCAATTTTCCCTATAATATTGAATATGCCGTATATTGCTATATAGAGGGTGATATATAGGGTATTTTATAATCTATAAATATAGAATGTATAGTATATATAGAGTAGTAATAATCGACGGTAAAAGGATGAAAAGGCTTCTGTACATTTGAATTTGAAATGTATTTCAAAGGTCTGGATTGTACAGGGGGTTTTTCGGTCTATGCGTTTTGTATAGGATAGCACTATACCAGTTGCATAGGTTTACGGGAAAAGCCACGGGCCGTTGAGCTGTACGGTCTGGCATCGACGCACGATTTCTGCCAGCCTTGTAAACGGGTCAGAATGGCATTGATTTCTCGTGCATTTGCCTTGCCCATATCGGCAGGAGCATGATTAAAGCATTCGCACCATACCTCAATAGCACAGATGTATTTGCGCTGTACTGTCGGGATGTTCTGTCCCTTGCAGGCACCGGCCCAGTAATCGCGGCGCTTGTCCAGCGGCCATTTTCGCCAGTCTACCGGGATGGGCTTCTCAATGAAATCGGCTATCATTCCCTCTTGAGGTAGTTCCTCCCGGTGTTCCTCGGCGTGTTGTGCGGCGGCATCAGCCAGAGCGCCGGTCAGGAACAGCGGCTCTCCCATCATCCAGTAGCACTTTGCCTCCGCCCATAGCTGGTCTATTTCGGCATCGGTTAAGTCCCATACATAATGCTTTATCGGCTGAACGCCGACATCCACTGGCCAGAATCGGCGATTGCCCGTGGTATCTTGCAGAAAATCGCTTGTATTGGTCGTGCCAAAGAATACGCACCGCCGGGGCAGTTCGTTGGTACGGCGGCCATAAGCCGGGCGGTAGCGGTCAGAACGCAGGCTCAAAAACTGCTTGATGCGAGAGACATCGGAGCGCCGGAAAGCATCAAGCTCAGCTACCTCGACCAGCCAAACGCCCTGTAAAAGCTCGGATGCCTCCTTGCCCTCAAATGTGCGGATTGAATCATTGAACCAGCCCTTGCTCATACGGTCGAGCAGCGTCGATTTTCCGATGCCTTGAGGGCCGCACAGTATCAGCATATTATCGAACTTGCACCCCGGTTCCATTGCACGGGCCACAGCACCGACAAAGGCTTTGCGGGTAACGGCGCGGGTGTATTCGGAATCCTCAGCGCCCAGACAGTCAATCAGCAGGGTGTCCAGCCGGGGCACTCCATCCCACGCCAGACCCTTGATGAAATCCTGCACCTCGTTAAACATGTGTGTAGCCGCATGGATGTCCAGCCCCGCGTCGATGGCGGGCCGCTTGGTGATCTTGTATCCGCGCTCCATGTATCCGTACAAGCCGCTGTCATCAGAATCAGCCCACGCCCGCCGCTTGAATTTATCGGGAGTTTTGTTTAGGTCTGCGCCCCACGGCAGCGGGTGCAGCACTTCGATGCGCTCGCTAAATTCGTTGTAAAGAATATGGCCGTGCAGGTATTGGTCGTGTTCAAGAATCAGCTCGACATTGCCGATTGTCTGTTTGGCCTTGCCGCTTTCATCACGTTCCAGCATGGTGCGCCACATGACATTGTCCCCGGCGGGTATGTTGCTTTGGCAAGCGTTCTGCATGGCCAGCAGTTCAGCGGTCTCCTCGCGGGCCTGTGTCTGCTTTACGGCATCATCGTTCATGGCAAATTCGCACATAGCTTTATAGCTTGGCCGTTTGTGTGTGGCAGTGTCAGGCGGCATATCGTCATCCTGCGCGCCGAAAAGGTGCAGGCGCACGAGATCAAAGGCGTTTACCAGCCGCCCGGAGCATGGGTCTGTTGCGTGGTGACTGTACAGAAATTTCCCATCATCGTAAAGCACTGCGCCGCCTGCGGTGCTACCGCCGGTATAGGTGTATCGCCCGTCAGCGGTATCGCAGGGAGCGTACACCGTGGGCAAAAACTTTGCGATTGCGGCGGGTACATCGTAGGTGCGGCAGAATGTGCCCACAATGCCGTCTTTTGATGTGGGGTCGCCTTGTGTTGCCGCAAGGCGCTGGATGCGCGGCAGAACGCCGGGGATTTGCGGCCATTCAGCGGCATTATGCCAGTCGTGGAAAGTGCCGAGAATATCATCCGCCGGGGCCGGTGCGGCATCGCTGCTGTCAAAGACAGGGGCAATATCGCTGCAATGCGTGGGCCAGTACATGAGGCGGGAGGCCTCAAAGGTGGTCGGGTCTGCCCACTCCATCCCAATATGCTCCGCAATCCGCCGCGCCAGAGGCTCATATTCATCGGGGGTCACAGTGCGGTCAAGCGGAACAATGACGCGCAGGCGAGGATTATTGGGGCAGTGCTTGGCGGTGGAGTATACCGCATAGGCACAGCCCAAAGCGTGGACTTTTTGCAGCAGCGCCTCGGTTTGCCCCGTCGGGATGCTGTCAAAGTCAAGTGTCACCAAATCGCGGCCCGTGACGGCAGCGGCCTTGCGCCGAGGCCCGTTAAGGGTGCCGCCCATAAAGCCGCCCACATCCTTGAGCGCGTCCTGCTGGGGCTTTTGCAACCTCAAATAATCATTATATGCACAGGTTAGAGGTCGAGAGGTGCGCAGGCGTTCACAAAAATCTTGCCATGACAGCGATTCGGGTCGCCAGTTCTTGGATGCACGGGATTCCCCCGTGCTGATAGTGAGTTGTCTGTTCATGCCGCCCTCCATCATGCGCCCATGCAGGCGGTTTCGTTCAGCCAACGGTAAAACGCTTGCACGGGGACTCGCATCCGCCGGGGACTTTGGCAAACAACGGGAAAATCTGCGCGGTGAAACAGTTCATATGCAGCCTTTATGGGGATGCCCATGAGGCGGGCTACGTCTGCCGCTGTGTAAACAGCGCTGCCCGTCTGTGGATCGATGATCGGATACGCCCCATCGCCTGTGTAGCCTTCACCCTGCCGCACGGTGACGGTGCTGTGGGTATCGCTTTCCATGAGTTCATTCCTCCTGCTGCTTTTTCAGCTCGTCCAGTGCGGCCTGAACACGGGCGAGGCGTTCGCCGGTCATCTCATGGCGCATCCAGATGGTGAAAGAATAATTGCTGACACCTACGGCATCGGCAAGCTGCCACTGATACAGGCCAAGTCCTTTGATCTGTTTACGGATGTTCTGATTAGCTTTTTCCATGATAATTTTCTCCTCTGTTGTAATAAGGTGTTTAGGCGCTCTCTTTTTCGAGATCGTGCAGAAAATCTTCTGTCTCATCGAGAGACACATCAAAATGTTCACCTCTGACAAGACAGTTGGTGTGGAAATCAATAATCATATACTCGCCAAAATTATCGCCGGATTCGGCGCGCCTTGACTTTTTGATTGTGTAACCATACTTGTTGAGTTTGCGGCGCAACTGCTTTGCGCGGTCTTTTTCACTTTTCATGGTAATTCCTCCATAACGTATTGACATCATACAGGAGTATCGTTATACTGTATGTGTAGTCTGTGTTATCGGTGTATTAAGTATAGCATATTAAACGAACATATCAACGGTTTTACGCTACATATTCATATCACTTTAAGACACAAAAATCGTATGTATTTATCGTATGCGAAAGGAGAAAATCATGGCAGAGAAAGAAAAGCCCTATGAGGCTGCGGGAAAGCACATCAAATTCATCAGATTGTCCTTATATAAGGGAGACAAACCGCATACTGTAAATGCGGCAACGAAAGAGATAAACGGGAAACCATATCTTTGCAGGGCGAAAGAAATCGGAAAAAAGCCCTTGACGCAAGTAGAATTTGCAAAGTATATCAACATTCCAGCAGTCACGTTCCAAAATTATGAGTTGGGATTCCGCATGATGAAGAGCGATACAGCGGAAAAGGTGGCGGCTTTTGTCGGTGACGTGCTGGGATTCGAGGTCAGCCCGTACTACTTCCAAGGTGATGAATGGCTTGAAAAGTGGCGATACGAAGAATCGCAGGAGATGTTGAGAGATGCATCAGAATGGGGCGAGGATGACAGTCATCTGCGATGGGAAAAATCAGCAAAAGAGCGCAAGACTTTTTTTGCTGCGCTGTCGTGCCAGTATGACGACATTCGACATACTGCTGAATATGATTTCATGGATGCTGTGCCGGGTGGTGAGCATTTGGCTGGCCCGAATCGTTTTATATTGCACACCGATGACGGAAAGCCGACCTACCTCAGCGACGGTGAGATGCAACAGGTAGTTGATGCTCTGGCTGATACGCTGGCCTTTGAGCTATTTAAGATAGAAAGGAAAAGAAATGCCAAAAAGTAAAGCCCGCCGGGGAGCAAACGGCGGAGGAACACTGTATCACCGCACGGATGGCCGATGGGAGGGGCGCTACACAGTAGGGTTTGACCCCGGCACCGGCAAACCTGTCCGCAAGTCGATTTACGGAAAGACGCAGAAAGAGGTGCGGCAACGGCTTACCGAAATAACCCGCCAGCTCGACACAAACACCTATGCAGAGCCGGACAAGCGCCCGCTGGGGGCATATCTTGATAGCTGGATGTCTGAGTATGTTGAGCCGGTGCGGGCAAACTATACGATTTCAACCTATCGGGGCATTATTAAAAACCACATCAAACCAAACCTCGGCGCTGTGCGGCTGTGCGACCTTACGACCGATCAGGTACAGAAGATGGTGCGTAAGCTGGTAAACGCCGGGAAAGCGCCGAAAACGATAAAAAATACCATGACCGTGCTGAACAGTGCGCTTGAACAGGCCGTGAAAGAACAGGTCATCCTGCGCAATCCTGCAAAATATGCAAAGCTCCCCTCGGTACAGGCCCCGGAAACTACAACCCTATCGGTAAAGGAAATTGCCGCTTTTATGGATGCGGCAGAGGGATGCCCATATTATGCACCGCTCATGTGCTGCCTGTTTTTGGGATTGCGTGAGGGTGAGGCGCTGGGCCTCGCGTGGGAGCATATCGACTTTGAGAACGGCAAGGCCCTGATCTGCCAGCAGCTACAAAAGGAGAAAACCGCGCACGGGGCATTCTACATCAAGCACTCCACCAAAACAGGCCAGAGCCGCACACTCGATCTGCCGGACTTTCTGATTGA
>ERZ857521.4301-NODE-4301-length-10527-cov-7.666921_pt1 | contig 10527 bp, 8 predicted proteins | sample MGYA00519701_ERZ857521 | MGnify/ENA primary metagenome ERZ857521 (study PRJEB31778, sample SAMEA3449346) | human gut metagenome | biome: human gut; feature: human-associated habitat; material: faeces | place: United Kingdom | collected 2010/2012 ...
GTGCCACCAGGAATCGAACCGGGGACACAAGGATTTTCAGTCCTTTGCTCTACCATCTGAGCTATGGCACCATTGTTTCTTGTTTGCGGTTGCAAAGGTACGCAAACTTTTGAAACCTGCAAACATTTCAGCAGAAAAAATACGATTTTTGTATAAAAAGGGGCTCTTTGTACACAAAATCCATGGATGATACACAAAAAAAGCCTTCCTTTTCGCCCCGAAGAAAAGTCGGATAGCGAAAAGGAAGGCCTTATTTTCCGGTTGTAAGAGAATTTTAGCCTTTCAATGGATTCCAGCCCTGTGCCTTCAGCTCCAGTTCGTTGCCGTCGCGGGTGACCAGTGCACAGCCCAGTTCCGGCTTGGTGATGTGACCGATGATTTTGACATCCTTCATCTGGGCCACTGTTTCATGCGCCGTCAACGGTACGGTGAAGAGCAGTTCGTAGTCCTCGCCACCGTTCAGGGCACAGGTACTCAGGTTCATGTTGAACTCTTCGGCCATCACGGCTGTCTGGTAGTCGATGGGGATACGTTCCTCATAGACCCGGCAACCCACGTGACTCTGTGAGCAGATGTGCATCAGTTCGGACGACAGGCCGTCGGAGATGTCCATCATGGCCGTGGGCTGTACTCCGGCTTTGGCCAGGCTTTCTACGATATCCTTGCGGGCTTCCGGTTTCAGGAAGCGTTCCAGCAGGTATTCCTTTCCGGCAAAGTCGGGTTGTACGTCCTTTTCGCCCTGGAACACGGCTTTTTCACGTTCCATTAGCTGCAGGCCCATGTAGGCAGCTCCGAGGTCACCCGATACACAGATGAGGTCGGTTTCCTTGGCACCGTTGCGGTAGACCACCTTGTCCTTGTCGGCTTCTCCGATGCAGGTGATGGAGATGGCCAGTCCTGTGACGGAAGAGGTGGTGTCGCCTCCCACGAGGTCCACGTGATGCTGTTCACAGGCCAGGCGCAGCCCGTCGTAGAAGTCCTCCAGGTCTTCGATGCAGAAACGCTTGGAGACAGCCAGTGAGACGGTAATCTGTTTCGGTGTACCGTTCATGGCGTAGATGTCGGAGAAGTTCACCATGGCCGATTTATATCCCAGGTGTTTCAGCGGGGTATAGACCAGGTCAAAGTGTACACCTTCCATCAGCAGGTCGGTGGTGACCAGTACCTGCTTGCCGGGAAACTCCAGTACGGCGGCATCGTCGCCCACACCGTATTTCGTTTCCGGATTTTGCAGTTTGATGTCCTGGGTGAGGTGCTTGATGAGGCCGAATTCACCCAGTGTGGAGATTTCAGTTCTGTTTCCTTCGTGCATAGTATTTTTACGCTCTGTTGATAAGTTCTCTCATAATGGTGGTCATGCGAGGCTGTGCGGCGTCGGCTGCCTTCTGCACTTCTTCGTGGGATACTTCCACAATCTTGCCTTCCACGCCCAAGTCGGTGATGACCGATACACCGAACACTTTGATGCCGCAGTGGTTGGCCACGATGACTTCCGGTACGGTAGACATACCTACGGCATCGGCGCCCAGGATGCGGAACATCTTGTATTCCGACGGGGTTTCAAACGTAGGGCCTTGGGTGCCGATGTACACACCTTGCTGTACCTTGATACCTTTTTCCTTGGCAATCTCCAGGGCTTTGGCAATCAGTTCCTTGGAATACGCTTCGCTCATGTCCGGGAAACGGGGTCCGTAGTCGATGTTCTTGCCGCGGAGCGGGTGTTCCGGGAAGAAATTGATGTGGTCGGTGATAATCATCAGGTCACCGATTTCAAAGTCCGGGTTCGTGCCTCCTGCGGCGTTCGATACGAACAAGGTCTTGATGCCCAGTTCACGCATCACACGCACGGGGAAAGTCACTTCCTTCATGGAATAGCCTTCGTAAAAATGAAAGCGTCCTTGCATGGCCATGATATCTTTGTTGCCCAATTTCCCGAAAATCAGCTTGCCGCTGTGTCCTTCGACGGTGGAAACCGGGAAGTTCGGAATCTCCGAATAGTTGATTTCATACTTGTCGGTGATTTCATGCACCAGGCTGCCCAGGCCCGTGCCCAGGATGATGGCTGTTTCAGGATGAGTGTGCATCTTCGCCTTCAGAAAGGCGGCGGTTTCTTGAATTTTTTCTAACATACTCAATGATTTTGGGGTTAAATACTAGTTCTCCTTTGTGCAGGAACTCCACTTCTATGGGGAGCACATAAATATAGGGTTTCAGTTCGTCATCGAGCTGCGGGTGGCCGATGAGCCGCGAGGCATCCTTTTCTGTGGTCAGGATGAGGCGGCGGGCTTCGGGCAGCCGGTGGAACTGTTGTGCAATCTGTCGCATGTCGGTGCCGTCAAAATTGTGGTGGTCACCGAAGAGCAGGGGAGTGACGCGGGCGGCGTGGCGGCCGACTTCCTCCAGCAGAGGGGCCGGTGAGGCAATGCCGGTGACCAGCAGCACTTCTTTCTCTTTCAAGGTGTCGAGCGACTGCGCAGGGGTATCGGCAAACAGCGGATACAGTTTCCCGTAAGCCAGGGTCGTGAAACACACTTCCTGACGGGGAAGGGGCCGGATACGTTGGCGGATGCGTGCGCAGGCTTCCCGGCTGAGGTCGGGCGGACATTTGGTCACCACGAGCAGGTCGGCCCGTTGTTTGCCGCTGGCAGGTTCCCGCAATCGTCCGGCAGGCAGGAGCTGGTCACATTCCACGGGACGGTGGTAGTCCATCAGCAGGATGCTCAGTCCCGGCTGTACGTAGCGATGCTGGAAGGCATCGTCCAGCAGGATGACTTCCGTGTCGGGCGCTCCTTCCGGGGCCATCAGCCGGCGGATTCCTTCGCAGCGGTCTCCGTCCACGGCTATGCGGATGTCGGGAAACTTGCGGGCCATCTGATAGGGTTCGTCTCCGATGTCCTCCATGCGGGAGGAGGGAGAGGCCAGCACGAAGCCTTTCGATTTCCGCTTGTAGCCCCGGCTCAGCACGGCCAGCCGGAACGACTCGTGCAGCAGGTGGATGAGGTATTCTGTATGAGGGGTCTTCCCGGTGCCGCCTACGGTCAGGTTACCGATGCAGATGACGGGCAGCGGAAAACGTTCCTGCCGGAGCAGTCCCCGGTCGAACAGAAGGTTCCGCAGCCTCACCCCGATGCCGTAGAGAACACTGAAGGGCCACAGCCCCCAATATATCTTGCATTTTCCATTCATGCACGTACCTCCGTTATTGGATGTGGAGGTCGAACGGCAGGCGGGCCTGCAGACGGTCAGATTCTCCGATGTGGCGTATCCAGTCGAACCCCCGGTAGTAGTCCCCGAAGGTTTCCTGCAGCTGACTGTGGATGTAGCGGTCGGCACGGGTGTTCAGCAGTTCCGTCAGGAAGTCCTGCTTGCCGGGATAGCTTTTCAGTTTGTAGTCCTTCACCTTTCCCAGCTGGACAGCCAGTCGGATGGCGGTATCCAGTCCGCCCAGTTCATCTACCAGCTTCAGTTCTTTGGCCATGCTGCCCGTCCATACGCGGCCTTCCGCAATCTTGCAAAGCTCTTCCAGCGGGATGTTCCGTCCTTCGGCACAGCGTTTTGTGAACAGGGCATACCCCTGGTTCACCATCTGCTGCATCAAGGCCGATTCTTCTGCATTGAACGGACGGCTCATGCTGCCCATGTCGGCCATCTTATGCGTCTTGACTCCGTCGAAATGGAGTCCCAGTTTGTTGTTCAGTAATTCAGAGGCATCGGGCACCATCCCGAAGATGCCGATGGAGCCGGTCAGCGTGGTTGGTTCGGCCACAATCTTGCTGGCGGCACACGAGATGTAGTAACCGCCGGAAGCCGCATAGTCGCCCATGGAAACCACCACCGGCTTTTCAGCTTTCAGCAAAGTAACTTCTCGCCAGATTTGTTCCGATCCGTAGGCGCTTCCACCCGGAGAATTCACGCGGAGCACCACAGCCTTCACATTCTTGTCGTTGCGCAAGTCGCGCAGGTCTTTGGCCACTTTCTCGGAGTTGATGCCTTCGTCGTACGACGAGCCGTTGTCGATTTCTCCGTAAGCGTAATATACTGCCACCACGTCGCGGGTCTTGCTCTTCGGGGCAGTCGGCTTGACGCGGGTCATTTCGTCCAAGCTCAAGGTCTGGAGGTCTTCGTCTTCCGCCACTCCGGTAAGGGATTTCAGGTAGCTGAGCACCTCATCCTGATACATCAGCGTGTCGGCCAGTCCGCAACGCACATAAGTCTCTGCCGGCTGCAAGTCCATGTTCCGGTCGGCCAGCAGGTTCAGGGAGTCGGCCGACAAGTGTCGGGAGGCAGCCACATCGTTCAGCAGGCTGTTCCAGGTAGATTCCAGGAAAGCCTGTGTCTGTTCACGGTTGGCCGGACTCATCTCGGTACTGGTGAGCGGTTCCACAGCCGATTTATAGGTGCCCACCCGGAAAATCTGCATCTTCACGCCGATTTTGGAGAGAAAATCTTTCAGGAACATTGTTTCGCTGGCCAGTCCGTGCCAGGACAAACTGCCCACAGGATTGACGATGACCTTGTCGGCCACGCTGGCCAGGTAGTATCCGCCCTGCGTGTATGCATCGGCGTAGGCTATCAGAAACTTGCCGCTCTGTTTGAAGTCAGCCAGTGCCCGGTGAATGGCCTGCAAGGAAGCGGCCGAACAGGCCAGTGCTCCCGTGTGCAGGTAGATACCCTTGATCTGGTCGTTTTCCTTGGCTTTCTGGATGGAGTTTAGGATGTCTTCCAGTCCGTAGGTAGAAATCTGGTCTTCAAAGAGCTGGTCGATGGGGCTGGACTGATACCGTTCCTGTACGGTTCCTTTCAGGTCGAGGGTGAACACGGAATTAGCCGGGACGATGGTCTCGGTGTCGGACGAAATCAACATGCCGGCCAGTACGCTCACTCCCAGGATGATAAAGATGAACCCGCAAATCAGCACACCCGTGATGGTGGCCAGGGTACTTCGAAGAAATTCTTTCATGATAAGTCGTTTTAGGATTGATAAACAAAGTTATTCTTTTTGCCTGAGAAAAACAAAGATGGAAGTGGTTTATTTTGTCTGGCTTTCCTTTTGAGGAAGGGGGAAAAGAAATCCTTCGTCCAGTAAGAAACCGGGCGAAGGACGGATGAATGAGTCTTAAGGTTTGTTCGGATGGGTATTTCGCCCTTATCCGTTTCAAAAGTTCGGCTTTTCGTAATTGCTGAATCCGAATCCAGGGTTGAAAGGATAAAGATGTGAGCTTATTCTTTCCCAGTCTTTACTGTCCAATACTTCTTGGGGAATGACGCCTGTAAAGTCATTCCTGTCCATCATCGGGAATATGTCGGCTTCGGGGTCTGTAAAAATCCGCCAGTCTATCTCAGAGAAGTGGTTTTGGCCGAAAAAAGGATTTGTAGACAGGTGGCAGATTTCGTATGGAATTTTTCCATAGAAAGAATTGTTCGCCAGATTTAAATACCTCAAGTGCTGGCAAAGTCCGATTTCGGGTGGAAGCTTGCTCACAAAGTTCTTGCAGGAGATTAATGTGAGGTTTATTAAAGTTGCAGCTAGGTTACTGATTTTAGGGGATAAAGGTCCTTTCAGTAGAGGCACATTGCTGATTACGATGTTTCGTAAGGACGGACACTCATAAAGCGTTTCCGGGATCGAGCAGTTTAATCCGTTGACATCATAGATTACAAAATCCTCCATATATTGCAGCTGATTCAGGCTTTGTGGAAGTACGCTGCCTTCTACGCAGCAGTATTTGTTGATTTGCAGCGTCTGGACTACCTTAAGATTGTTTACAAGCTTGAATCCCACATTATACCATGTGTTGGGATCTTTCAAATCCCATTTTTTCTCCCATTCTTCTCCTTTCATCGCGTGATAGAAGTCTAGCAGGGCTAAGCTGTCGGCTTCTGTGATGGTGTGGACTGGGGGAGATTCGGGGGCAGGTGTGTCGTTGTGGTTGCATGCCGTTAGGGCGAAGGATAGGCCCAGTCCTGCGAAAAAGAAAAGTAACATCCGTTTTTTCATAATCAGATAGAGATTTAAAGTTGAAAGATAAATCTGCGCATAACGTGCCCTTGTCGAAGCGTGAAGGGTGTTCCAGAGAAAAGAAAAAATTCCTTAAGACCGTTCATTTGATGATTGAGCAAATATACTAAGAAGATATTGAAAAACAAAGATGGGAGCGCTTATTTGGATGCTTTCTGTATGTAAATAAATTTTAACCTTAAATCTCTCAGCTTTTTAAATGGAGTAATTAATTATTATTATAAAGGTGGAATTGGGGAGCTTTTACAGAAGGTCTGTCGTAAAATTTGTTAATGCGTTTGTAACTTATTGTTTGTAAGTGGTTTATGATTCCCTGACCCTGACATGGACCCTGACCAGCTTTTTAGCGGTGAAAGAGGGAGGAAAAACGCTTTGACGTTTTGATCCAAACGCTTTGGCGTTTACCTTGAAACTCCTTTGCGTTTTGCCTCAAACGCACTTACGTTTGGGGGCAAATCTCCTTGCGTTTTTTTGTGAAGTGGGCTAAAATAACTTCCGATTTATTTTGTTTTTTTACGGAACTTCCCCAATTTTGCCAAAATTGATTTTGTGAACTTTAAATGAATACGATATGGCAGAAGAAATGATTGTCAAGGAGCTGGACGATGTGGTTGTCCGTTTTTCGGGTGACTCCGGCGACGGCATGCAGTTGGCCGGCAATATGTTTTCGAATATTTCGGCAACCGAAGGAAATGATATCAGTACCTTCCCGGACTACCCGGCCGACATCCGCGCCCCGCAAGGCTCGTTGACGGGGGTATCTGGCTTTCAGGTACACATCGGTTCCGGAAAGGTGTACACTCCGGGCGACAAGTGCGATGTGCTGGTTGCCATGAATCCGGCCGCCTTGAAAACACAATATAAGTTTTGTAAACCCCAGGCCGTCATCATCATCGATTCCGACTCGTTTACCAAGCGCGATTTGGAGAAAGCGAAATTCTCGCTCGAAAATCCTTTCTCTGAACTGGGCATCAAGAACGAGGTGGTATCGGCTTCCATCACCACCATGTGCAAGGAAAGCCTGAAAGACAGCGGCTTGGACAACAAATCCATCCTGCGTACCAAGAACATGTTTGCCCTGGGACTGGTGTGCTGGCTGTTCCATCGCGACATCGCGGTGGGCGAGAAAATCCTGCGGGAGAAATTTGCCAAGAAACCTGAAATCGCTGAAGCCAACGTGAAGGTGCTGTACGACGGCTACCACTTCGGTGAAAATACTCATGCATCGGTCTCCATCAGCTACACGGTGCCGAGCAAGGCACAGAAACAGCCGGGACGCTACATGGACATCAACGGCAACAAGGCCACGGCTTACGGGTTGATGGCGGCGGCCGAGAAAGCGGGCTTGCAGCTTTATCTGGGTTCCTATCCGATTACTCCGGCCACGGACATCCTGCACGAACTGGCCAAGCACAAATCGCTGGGTGTGAAGACGGTGCAGTGCGAGGACGAGATTGCCGGATGTGCTTCTGCCGTAGGCGCTTCGTTTGCCGGAGCTTTGGCTGTGACCACGACTTCCGGACCGGGCATCTGCCTGAAGAGCGAGGCCATGAACCTGGCGGTGATTACGGAACTGCCGCTGGTGATTGTGGACGTGCAGCGCGGCGGACCTTCTACCGGACTGCCGACAAAATCGGAACAGACCGACTTGCTGCAGGTGTTGTTCGGGCGTAACGGTGAAAGTCCGATGCCGGTCATCGCGGCTTCTTCACCGACCGACTGTTTTGACGCGGCTTATTGGGCTTGTAAGATTGCCTTGGAGCACATGACGCCGGTGGTGCTGCTGACGGATGCCTACATTGCCAACGGTTCGGCGGCATGGCGTCTGCCCGACCTGAAAGAGTATCCTTCCATCTGTCCGCCTTACGTGAAACCGGAAATGGCGGATTCCTGGACACCGTTCTTGCGTGACCCGCAGACAGGGGTACGTTACTGGGCGACTCCGGGCATGCCGGGCTTCATGCACCGCATCGGCGGACTGGAGAAGAGCAACGAAACCGGAGCCATCTCTACCGAACCGGAGAATCATTTCCTGATGACCAAGCTGCGTGCCGAGAAGGTGGAAAAGATTGCCGATTCACTTCCTCCGCTCACCGTAGAAGGCAATCCCGATGCGGATTTGCTGATTGTGGGATTCGGGGGTACGTATGGTCACCTACATTCCGCCATGGACCAGTTGAACGCCATGGGCAAGAAAACGGCGCTGGCGCATTTCCGCGTGATTAACCCGTTGCCAAAGAATACGGCGGAAGTGCTGCGGAAGTACAAGACCGTCGTGGTGGCTGAGCAAAACATGGGACAGCTGGCAGGTTATCTCCGTATGAAAGTGGAGGGTATCCACTTGCATCAGTTCAACCAGGTGAAAGGCCAGCCGTTCGTGGTGAAAGAACTGGTAGAGGCGTTCAGCCAACTTTTTTAATGATTCATCAATAAATGTTCTGGAGGAATAATCATGAGTGAAACAAAATATACGGCAGCAGATTACAAGTTCGGACAACCGCGCTGGTGTCCGGGTTGCGGCGACCACGCTTTCTTGAATTCTTTTCACAAGGCGCTGGCCGAACTGGGGGTGCCGCCCCATGAAATTGCGGTGATTTCCGGTATCGGATGTTCTTCGCGTTTGCCTTATTACATGAATACGTATGGCATGCACACTATTCACGGACGTGCGGCAGCCATTGCTACGGGGGCCAAGGTGGCCAACCCGAACCTGACCATCTGGCAGATTTCCGGCGACGGTGACGGACTGGCCATCGGGGGTAACCATTTCATCCACGCCATCCGCCGTAATGTGGACATCAACATTGTGTTGTTGAACAACCGTATCTACGGACTGACCAAGGGGCAGTATTCGCCGACTTCGGCCCGTGGTTTCGTGAGCAAGTCATCTCCTTACGGGACGGTGGAAGATCCTTTCCGTCCGGCAGAACTCTGCTTCGGGGCTCGCGGACGTTTCTTTGCCCGTTGTGCGGCCGTCGATGGCGGTCCTTCAGTGGAGGTGCTGAAAGCCGCTGCCCGTCACAAGGGTACATCGGTGGTGGAAGTGTTGCAGAACTGCGTCATCTTCAACGACGGTACGCATAATGCCGTGGCCAAGAAGGAAGACCGTGAACGCAACGCCATCTACCTGGAGCACGGCAAGCCGATGCTGTTCGGCCCGAACAAGGAATTCGGTCTGATGCAGGAAGGCTTCGGCCTGAAGGTGGTGAAGCTGGGAGAAAACGGGGTGACGGAAAAAGACATCCTGGTACACGATGCCCATTGTGAGGATCACACCTTGCAGCTGAAGCTGGCCTTGATGGAAGGTCCGGATTTCCCGATTGCCTTGGGGGTAATCCGCGATGTGGAGGCACCGACCTACGATGCGGCAGTGGAAGCCCAGATAGAGGAGGTCTCAGCCAAGAAGAAATACCACACGTTCGCCGAGTTGCTCGAAACGAACGATACGTGGGAGATTAAATGACAAAAAAGGAATAATAAAAAAATATCCCCGCTGCAACAATAGCTTGTGGCGGGGATATTTTTTTCAGCTGTAGTCAAGACTGGTTTATTCTTTCTCTCCATAACACAAATCGCCGGCATCGCCCAATCCCGGTACGATGTATGAGTGGGCGTTCAGTTCCGGGTCGATGGCACCGCACCACACCGTAGTCTTTTCCGCAGGAAAAACCTTCTTGATATGTTCGATGGCCTGGCGGCTGGCGATGACGGAAGCAATGTGTATGTGTGCCGGTTCCCCTTTGGTGAGCAGGGCCTCGTAGGCCAGCTCCATGGAACTGCCGGTAGCCAGCATCGGGTCGGTCAGGATCAGGATCTTGCCGTCCAGGCGGGGCGAAGCGATGTATTCGATGTGAATGTCGAAATTATCTTCATCGATGTATTTGCGGTAAGCCGACACGAACGCGTTTTCGGCATGGTCAAAGTAGTTGAGGAAGCCCTGATGCAGCGGCAGACCGGCACGTAGGATGGTGGCTACCACCGGCTGTTCGGCAGGCACGTTCTCTACGGCTGTGGCCAGCGGAGTCTGTATCGAAACCGGATGATAGGGAAGGGTCCGGCTGATTTCGTAGGCCATGATTTCACCTACCCGTTCGATGTTCCGGCGGAAACGGAGCGAGTCGCCTTGTGTGTGTACATTGCGGATCTCGGAGAGGAACTGGTTGAACAGGGTGTTGGTTTGGTTAAAGTTGATTATTTTCATAAACATTTTCAGGTGCTTAGAGGTTATATATCTAGTTTCTCGGCCTGCAAAGAAACAAAATAAAATTGATTTGTAATGTAGATTTGGCAAATTTGTTACACAAGTATAAATCTTTAAATGATTACGGATTTTTTTCAGTAATAAATTCTTTGAATAAAAAAATAACTACTACTTTTGTAGCGCCTAAAACAAAGAGATGTTGAAGAGCAGAAATGGAGAGAAATTAGGCTTATGCTAAGGTAGAGAAAAGAATAAACATTTGATATAATAACCAAATTAATCATTTGAACAATGGCAAATTTAGATC
>ERZ857521.4306-NODE-4306-length-10513-cov-3.640562_pt1 | contig 10513 bp, 7 predicted proteins | sample MGYA00519701_ERZ857521 | MGnify/ENA primary metagenome ERZ857521 (study PRJEB31778, sample SAMEA3449346) | human gut metagenome | biome: human gut; feature: human-associated habitat; material: faeces | place: United Kingdom | collected 2010/2012 ...
CATGGAACGGCTGGAGCAGCAGGCCCCCGGCGCCGCTTCGCTCGCCCGCTACCTGGACCGGTGCGGCTCCTTCCCGGTCTACGAGAACACGGCTGTGACCTACTTTCCCCTGGGCGAGAAGAAGTTCGAGGAACTGCTGCGGCAGCTGGAACAGGCGGAGCGGTTCATTTTCCTGGAGTATTTCATCGTGGACGAGGGCCTCATGTGGGGCCGCATCCTGGAGATCCTGGCCCGCAAAGCGGCCCAGGGGGTGGACGTGCGGGTGATGTACGACGGGACCTGCGAGCTGTCCACGCTTCCCCGCGACTACCCGAAGCGGCTGAGGAAGCTGGGCATCCGCTGCAAGCCCTTCGCCCCCATCGCCCCGTTCGTCTCCACCCACTACAACTACCGGGACCACCGGAAGATCCTGGTGATCGACGGCCACACCGCCTTCACCGGCGGGGTGAATCTGGCGGACGAGTACATCAACCGCATCGTCAAGCACGGCCACTGGAAGGACACGGCCGTTATGCTGCAGGGCGAGGCCGCCCGCAGCTTCACCCTGATGTTCCTGCAGATGTGGAATCTGGATGAAAAGACGCCGGACTTCTCCATCGTGTCGGAGATCCCGGCAGCCGCCTCTCCCGAGGCGAAGGGCTTCGTCATCCCCTACGGAGACTGTCCCGTGGACGCCGACCATGTGGGGGAGCAGGTGTACATCGACATCCTGAACCGGGCGCAGAGGTACGTGCACATCATGTCCCCGTATCTGATCCTCGACGGCGAGCTCGAGTCCGCCCTGACCTTTGCGGCCAAGCGGGGCGTGGACGTGCGGCTGATCCTGCCGGGCATCCCGGACAAGTCCTTCCCGTATGCCCTTGCCTTCACCCATTACCCGGCGCTTCTGGACGCCGGAGTGAAGATCGGGGAGTACACTCCCGGATTCGTGCACGCCAAGGTCTTTGTCAGCGATGACGCCGAGGCGGTGGTGGGCACCATCAACCTGGACTACCGCAGCCTCTACCACCACTTTGAGTGCGCGGCCTATCTGCGGGACGTTCCCTGCATCCCGCAGATCCAGGAGGATTTCGAGGACACGTGGAGCAAGTGCCGCATGGTGACCCGGGAGAGCATCCGGAAGGGCAGCTTCTCCCGCTGGCTGTGCGGAGTCGTCCTGAAACCGCTGGCACCGCTGATGTAGCCCCCGGCAAATCACAGAAAAGAGGTCCTTTCCATGAGCGGAACAGAGGAGATCGGCTGCTGCGGCGCGTACTGCGGGACCTGCCGGGAGTATCGGAACACCTGCAAGGGCTGCAAGACGGGGTATCTGGACGGTTCCCGGGACCTGAGCCGGGCAAAATGCAGGATGAAGAAGTGCTGTCTGGCCAGAGGCCATGTCACCTGCGGGAACTGCGACGAATACGACCGCTGCGAGGTCATCCAATCCTTTCTCAACCACCCTGGCTACAAATACGGCAAATACCAGCAGGCGCTGGAATACATCCGCACCCACGGCCACGCCGCCTTCCTGGAAGTCACGGAGCACTGGACCGGCGCCTGCGGCAAGTTCCCCGAACAGGACCCGAAATGAGAAGCGAGGACCGCTGAAAATCCACGGATCTTCAGCGGTCCTTATCTTTGATATAGCGACGCAAACACTGCGCCCGGTTCGCCCCGGAAACCGGCCTTCATTCGGCGCTCTGTTCGACGAACTCCACCTCCAGCTGCTCCTTGGGCTGACCAATGTACTGCCGGGATTCCTGGAGCCGCTGTTCCATATCGGCAATCTCCTGCTGGATCTGCGCGGAGGTCTTCCGCAGATTCATCTGCAGAAAGAGATGGTACCGCTCCTGCAGGGTCTCCACCCTGGGGGCGAAGGAGATGACCTGGTCGCCGATCCGGTTGCCCTCCAGCTCGTTGCGGCAGATCTCATCGTCCATCACCGCCATATAGAGAGCGCACCGGGTGAACTCCTTAAGGGGCATCCGGAACATCCATTTCCACCAGGCCACCGCCCCGACCGCCACAGCCAGACCGCCCACCAGAGCGATTTTACAGCCTTTCTTCATGGTTTCTTATCTTCGATGCCCTAGATCCCTGACTGGATTCTTTAAGGCCGCAGTTTTTGCAGCTAACCACATACAGGCAAGTCAGGTGTTTCATTAATCGCTTGTCTACAAAGACTTTAAAAAAACCAGATTTTCCCAAAATGTATTTTGTATTGGATAAAGGCGAAAGAGCGCTTTGCAAGTAAAAATGGTTTTTAACCATAATAATTAATGCAATATGTGGCGTACTAATGGCATGAATTTGCTTATTTGTTGATTTTTTTATGAAAAATCTATCTTGCTGCAAATAGGCGCAACTAAATATTGTTGTCTGAAGCCCAAAATGGAATATATTCGCGATTTTTCATACCGGTACCTTTTTTCGCTTTAATTAATTTGGCGTCACAAGCATCGTTAAACACGCGAGAAATTTTGTATCTTTCATCTTCGCCTAATTGGAAACGAGCTCGCAATGTACTATTATTTGCGGGTTCGTTTTTTACATACTTCAAACAAACATGAGCATAACAAGCATCAATTTTTTCCTTTTTCGATAACGTATCAAAGCTTTTCTTAGGAAACAGACAGACTTTGGTACTTCTTTCGTATTCAGTTATAATTGGTGCTGGCAAATTGTATTTTTCAACACATGAAATTACTTTATCATATCCACTTCCACGTTCTTCACAAATACCAACTTTGCGCATCGCTGCGACCAATGCCTCATTACGTGAGCATGGGGGATGATCAATGAAACGATTTAAACTAATAAGAGGCTTTCCTGGATTTGTAATCTCAATATAATTAGGGAAAATAGATATTATTGGAGAGCCAGTTTCAGCAAAGTTTTGATGAACTAAGGCGTTGGCAACAAGTTCTCGAACAGGTAGTGTTGGATATATACATATATTTTTTCTAATTGCACCTTCTATTTTTTCGCAAGTTGGGAGTTTACTTATTATATACTCAATTAAGCCCTCAAAGCCAACGATATAACCTTTTCCGCCAACTTGCTCATGGGCGGGGTGTGTATTGTCTATCCCGTTGTATTGCAAAACTCGTACTGCTTTGTACTCAACGCTTTCAAACCGATTTAATCTTCTTGCAAGTAGTAGTGCGCCTAAATTCGTTATAACATATTTCCCTGTATTTTTCTCAGTAATAAAGCGAAATTCTGTAAGTTTTGCTATTATTTCAGATGGATTATCTGGATAAGGTAACGAGAGCATTGAAAATAGCTTTTTGCAGTCCAGCAAATTAATTATATCTTCGGCGGACACATTACTCTTTGCTGGTTGCAACTCAAAGGATTTGGAGCTATCAAGATTATCCCACAACTTCTTCTCAATCTCAGGGAAATTTTTAAGCAACCTTAATGTGTTGTCTATAAAAATGTACTCAACGCCCTTATACTGCATAGTGGTATTTGCTGCACATTGGACTTCTAATACCACTATGCTTTTATCCTCAATTTCAAATTTTGATATAGAATAAACGGCTTTGATAGAAAGGCTTGAAGACAGCGCTGTTTGTTCAGGCGGGATAAACGATGTTCCAATTATCTTTTTTCCTGCAGAACTGATTCCCCAAAGTGCGTACGCATAAGGTTGTTTTTTATATAGCGCCAGGTTAGCAAGCCCACAAATGCAAGAGCCAAGCTGATTTAAATCACAATCATTTTCCATTACGATTGTGACATCAGATTGATTTGAATATTTAAGGTATGAATTTACAATTTGTCTACAATAGTTTTCGTCAAAGCTCAATTCATTCCCTCCTCTCGCCCATAGAATCCTGCTGGAGGCCCTTTTATGCTACGCTTATCTTGATGGGTCTCTAAGGCTCCATCCCATGCATCCTTTTTATTCCTTTTAAGTTCGGCAAGATAGTTTTCCCTCTTCTGTTGTACTTCCTGATAATTGACTGTCCCGATTAAAAGAACATTATTCTCTCCGCCTTTAATTTTGATTATATCTTTAAACAAGGAATTGTACGGAGCAGTAATTCTTGAATCGCCGTATTTTGAAGTATTTGCTTGAACGATAAAGCAATGTAAATCGCGGGAAGCAGACTCAACGATATTAGAAAAATATGCAGTATCCTTATTTAATTCAGGAACAATTAATAGATCTATTTTTCTACGTAACACATAACGATATTCAATATTAGTTAATTCAAAACACATTAAATTGCTGAATTTTACGCCATCCCAATCAATTAAATGAATAGATGGACATGTTGGATCTTTGCACTCGAAGTGCATGCGTGCAAGAGCTGTCACCTCGGCAGGCGCGTAGTGATTTTTTTCGCGAAACAAAGGTATAGTATAGTAATATATATTAGGCTTGAAGGGCTGTAATACCGTCATATAATTGTAGGCTCGTTGGCCATTTGTTATATAACGTAACCCACATACAATTGCGATGGAATTTCTGCGTGAAAAGGCAAAAAGCTCCTCAATCCAATGAATTGGCAAATAGTATTCTGGAAAAACAATCATATTTGCATGATTGCTTTGCGCATCATTTAGGAGTTTGTAGAATTCACGCTTCTTGCTTGGCAATAGATCATGTACGGGATTTGTCAGTACTGGCTCAATATCATGTTCTTCGTCCAGCCAAATGCTTGCTAGAGCGACCTTTATGATTCCCGATAGAGGCCGTTCAGTAGTAGTAATAGTGGCTGACAATTGTTGCATGCTAATGTTATCACATATGGTGGAAACTTTTTCGAAAGAAGGTAGGGACTCGCTTAGGTGGTTAATACGCTGAAACAGATTTGATAATTGTTCGATACGGCCCGAGGCTGGATTACCGCCCTCAGAGAAATGCGTTAAAAAGCTTAATAAACAAAGTTCATCAAAATGAATAAATCTTGGGCATAGTTGAATTTTCCGGGTATTCAACAGGTCAATTTCTTTTTGGGGGTTCGCAAGATTAACAATATCCTGAGGCTGTGCAAAAATTAGCGAAATATTTTCGCTGCAGTCTTGGGTAATATAACTGATTAGGGGGAAAGAAGAAAGATGGTTATTGAACATGTTTGCATTTCGAATATCTTTTGCATTTTCAAAGATATCCTGAGTATCCTGTAATACATCGGTTTTAATAGCATCAAATGCATTGCCGCGAAGTTCATCTCTTGTAGAATCGATTGCAAGCGGAGCAATAGCAATTGAAGCAGCAATTTTCACCTGTTCGCGTAAAGAATCTTTTACCATTCTTAATACGACAGCAGTTTTTAATGATTCGATAAGTTCAATTTGATTAGCAGAAATATTTTCAATAGAATTTATTAATTGGGTAATAAATTTAATAAAATAGTCAAAACGATTATTAATTAGTATAAGGGAAAAAATATTGATCCAGGCACTTCTATATTCAATAGCTTGCCTCGCATTATAGAATTTAAGAATTTGACTGAGTTGCTCTTCCACATATGTACGATGCAAATTCTCACTAATATCAACATTTTTACTTGCGCGGATCAAATCGTTGATGAATAATATTGCCTTATAATTATTTGAAGAGAAAAGCAGGTTTCTAATTTTTAATGCGCCAGGTTCATTGCCTAAGGTATATGCGTGTTCATCAAAAGAATGTTCTGCAAAGTCGATATCTGGCATAAGAGTTCCGTCAATCATACTTCCCTTAATATTACTGGCTTCACACAACAATTTGATTAATGCGTCTGGCTCCTTATGGTCAAAGTAGATGCATTTGATTTTTTCCTTTTGAAGCGTCAAAAAATGGGGGGCATTATTGGGTACAAGAACATTATACTCTTTTTGCCCTTTGGGTTCGATTATCTCCGTTTTTACAAGTGTTTTATGCAGAATATTTGTAACTGTCATTTCAACATCTTGGGGCTTATTAATAACGATAAGGATGTCATCGACATAGCGCCCATAGTAAACAGGTGTGAGTCGCTCTAAGATAGCTTTGTCCAATTCATAGAGGTACAGATTTGCTAGTAACATACTGCTGTGCAATCCGATTGGTAACGCACATTGACCTTTTTGGCAGTCAGCTGGAATTGATCCACGAAACTTTTTCATTTCTGAAGTGTAGTCGATATATATTTGCTGGATAATTTTTGTCAATGGATCAATTTCTGATAAACGTTTGTCGTGATTTAGATAGTTTGAAAGATTACTAAAATCTAAAATTACAGAGTAATAGTAACTCTTAAGATCAAGAGAAATCAAAATACTATCCTGCTGATTTTCGTACCGAGATTTGACTTGTTTAAATGCATCATTTCTCCATGCAGCATATTGCTTAAAATATGGTATAAATAGACGATTGGAGACGAAATCAATGCCTCTATATAGATTACTGTCACTATTATATAACTGGTTAAGTTTAGGCTTATTTGCATAGGCGTTGGGTGATATAGAAGATTGATCATGAGCAATTTTACCTACCATAAGCATCCAAATTGTATCAAGAATAAGAACTTCTACAGGCGCCTTAATATAAAAATTAACTTTACTTAAAAGACTGTTTTGGGGAACAGAATTTTGAATTAGAACTCCATCATCATTTTCGGAGGATTCTTCGAAGGCTTTAGGCATAGGAACTAAAACAATGCCCCTTATCAATGGTTCAAGAAAAGCATAGTCAATGTTTTTTTCTAATGTACACATAAACTTAGCAAGTCTATTTACTCTACTCTCGAAAGAATGTGGATTGGATTCCCACATAGCGAGACTCATTTTATTGTATAATATGGTTTTGTCATAGTAATAATATGACTTGAGCTTTCGATATGCTCCCAAAACCATCTCTCTATTGTTTTCATAGCTTTCGAACATAAGAAATCCCTCTTTTACCAATACTTGCATTGGCCTGCAAAAAAATATTGCTTAATAGCACTTTATCACATTCATAATTTAACTTCAATCTTACCATTTATTTCTTCTGCAAATATTTGCAAGCAATTTGACTCTCTCGCATAATACTCGCTATTTTACTTGAACATTTTTCTGTATTGAAATATTGTGCCATGCTTATATGAAGTTATATTAGCTAAAAGTCGCATAGTACTTTAATGAAGGATGATACAAATGTTGCGCTGCACCAATTGGGAAGAACCTTCTAACTACTTCTGTTCTCACATAGGAAAATAAAAGCCTAGTTCAAATTGACTATCTAAGCTAAACCATAGGATACGTTTAAAACTGAATTCAACTCACAACTGCCGACAAATTTTACCGCTCAAACCAAACAATGATAATCGGAACTATATGGTGAACTATATGGTATGGATCTATCATTTCTACTGAGACGATATTTTGATGCCACAAGAGCGGGGATAGCCCCCGCTCTTGCCATATTCAAAATTATGCCGTCACGATCGGTGACTTTCTCTGCGTGTTTGCTCTTATCAAACAGAATAAACCGGTCGATAAAAAGAATGGGGAACGATTTTCAAGAGAAAGGGTGATTGCTGTGGTAGAGGCTATCATGGGAATGCAGACCGCACAGATTCAGGGCGCTTACAGCACTGCCCTGATGAAGAGAACGATGGATGATGCGGAAAGCCAGGCAATTTCTCTCATCCAGGACATGGCCGCTTCTGTTCCCGCCCCCGCTCAGTATGCGTTTGATGTTTATGCCTGAGCTGAATAATCCCCGCTTTTCAAACTTTTTTGAAAAGCGGGGATTATTATATTCGGAAAAGCTTGTGGTATAGGCATCTCTACTTTTATAGTCGTAGATATAGCATGTCTATAAGGTACCACCGTTATATTCTTGAATATTTTGTAAAACATGATTTCTGCCCCCATATATAAGTTGGAAAAAGTCAAAAAATGTGATATAATTGACAAAATTAGTAAGTAATTCTTTTGTTTTCTAGAAATATTCTGTTATACACTAAAGGAGCTTCTTTATGTCAATTGAAAAAATTCAGACTTTGCTTCGTAATATGAATCAACGTGGAGCATTTAAGCTTTATGGCATTACGCATGTGCAGAATAGAAAAGAGGACTATTATCAGAGTTGTGATTTGCTATTAGAGCCCAATACGCTACTGTCTGAATTTTTTCGTCGTGTTTGTGAAGGGAGAATGAAAAAACAAATAGATGCCGCTGAAGGAACCACTGAATATATGGGAGAATTTAGCGCTTCTTACATTGAGAAATTTTCGGTTGATAATGATGAGTCACTCATTTATAAGCAAGTGGAAAAATTGAAGGATGCAATTGGACATAGTGCAGATACGCATAGAGCTCCAGAGCTTTCTTCTCAAATGAAAGCGTTTGTTCTGGTTGGAATCTGTCCAGACGAAAATGGCGAGGATGAAGCAGCGTATTTTGGAACTGTACGAGCTCCTTTCCTCAATATGCGTCATCGTTTCTTTTATAGTGATGGGGCGTATCGCGAGAGCACTGGAAGCTGCCTTGCATTAGCAGAACATTTTGATTTTATTATATCTCGCGGTATTTGTTACGCTTTTACAGATAAAGCGGAATCCTTTTTTAGCCTAGAACGATCATTCCGAAAGAAATGCGATGAATCGGTCAAGTATATTCTTGATAAAAATATCGTTTCTGATAGTGAGCGCTTTCAGTCCTATGCTACAAAGGGGCTTGGGCCGCGTAAGTTTTTAGGGTTTCGTTCTGACTTAGTCGATCGTTTATCAAAAGAGGCAGAGTTCCGGGGTGAAATTTGTGCTCGCTTTGGAATTAAACTAACAGCAGAGGGCGGGATCGATACTTCCGATGATGGTACATCTGACCGGCTGATTAGACTTATTTGTGGACGTGGTGCCCAAGATGTTTTAGACCAAAGTGCTTGTGCAGTTCCATCTGTGCATCCATGGCATTAATTTCTATCAAGATATATTGGTTTATTTAGGGCCTCAATTTCGACTTTCCTACCTATTTGATGCTCCAAGAGATTGCAGCTTAAAATAGCTATTTCACTTGGCTTATTCGTTGTGCAGAGGATTACTTGACAGGTATAATATCGATATCCCTGCAGTTCCAACAATATATTTGAGTAGACATTCCCGTTCCGAATGCACAAGAACGCTAAAAAGGAAAAATAGATAGTAAATTGGAGGATCTCCCACCCGTTTGTAAAGTCAAAAACGAATAGAGGTAGGATATATGCAACAAGAAACTCCGTTGTTAAGGATTTTTCACGTGTTACTTGTTGTAAAATAATTGTTTCAGGGTTCCTGGATTTAATTATCCGAAATCTGCGGTGCATAACTACACATGCAATTAGGTTGATTATTACTAGCACAATAGGGACAATTATGGCAATAGTAATGTTTGATGTTTTACTTTGAATTAAAGCGGCTGTATTCTTGATAATTACTGTGATCCAGAGTGGAATGAATGATGTAATAAACATTGCAATACGAAATGAGATTCCCACGGCGCCAATCTCCTTTCCGAAGCAAAACAAATGTTCTATTCTTAGTATATGTTTTGATTGTACCTATGTCAATTTATATTATTACAAATTAATGCTGATTAACATGCTCTAATAGCTAAAAGTCTTATTTAAAAGATAATATGCGAGGCAATTATCATTGGGAGGGATAGGTAGATATGGGCGACCAGTTAACTGAGCAAGAAGTTCTGCAGGCGTTAGGTATCCCAGATTTTCGCCACTTAAGCAAAGATAAGGTGATGGCGTTTGCGTCTATGCTTACTGAAATGGATCCAGAGGTTGCGATAAAGGCTCTCGAACAGTTCCCGGAATTTTCAAAAACTATTCTTGAGTTGGCAAAGGACTACAAGGCTACAATTGACAAGGGAATGGACAGTAACGTAGAAAGCATGAAATCATGCGCTGAAATTCTGCAGTCCATTATTGACTCATTGCAGGACCAACTTGATAAAAACGATGTATCTTTTGACGAGCGGAAATATTACATTGAAAAGATGTTCGAAGCTGCTCAGCTACAGCGAGAGAAAGATTCTGAAAACAAACAGTTTATTATAAAAGTATTAGAAATAGCTGGAGGTGCGGCTCTCGTCCTCGGGAGTGTTGCTTTGGTTGCGCTTGGTGGGAAGGCAGATTTTAAACTTCCAACCAAGAAATAATGTGAAAACGACTATTTGTTTATTATGCATTTATAGATGACAATCATCTTGGCTTCAGCATCCCCCTTATCATCCCATAGTGTTTCGCCACCGTGTGCCGGGTCACGTTGGCCCCCTTAGCGATGGCGCTGTAATTGGTCTCTTCGGGGTAGAGCCGCATGTACTCCCAGATCTGCCGCTGCTTCTTGGTGAGCTGCTCCGGCGGGATGAGTCCCCGCATCCGGTACTGGAGGGTCCTCCGCTCGGCGTTCATCCGCTGGATCAGCACCTTCAGCTTTGCCTCACACTCCTCGCGGGTGTGGGCGTAGACGCATTTGGAGTGTTTGGTACCGTCCGGCCAGGTGGGGGCGTAGCGGCCCTCGAAGAGGTGGTCGTTCAGTTCATTGATGCAGCCGGTGCCGGGTTTTCGGATGTGGCG
>ERZ857521.4307-NODE-4307-length-10513-cov-2.239243_pt1 | contig 10513 bp, 9 predicted proteins | sample MGYA00519701_ERZ857521 | MGnify/ENA primary metagenome ERZ857521 (study PRJEB31778, sample SAMEA3449346) | human gut metagenome | biome: human gut; feature: human-associated habitat; material: faeces | place: United Kingdom | collected 2010/2012 ...
TTTTTGGCCGCCTCCTCGGACGGAACCGTCACGACAATCTCAAAAATAGTCGTCTTCCGCTCTCTTGCCTGACAGCGGACCTCGTAGTCATCTCCCGCGGTCTTGTAGTAATCGGCCACAACGGACGCTTTTTTCCGCAGTTCATAGGAGTGTTCCTTCATATAGCGGTCGATTTCCTCCCGGATTTCCGGAGAGATCTCGTTTTCGAAGAAGGAAAGCGTCTTGCTGCCCTCCTCAGTCATGTGGTAGTACGAGGTGTTGCGCACCTTCTCGATCTCGATCAGCTTTGTATCCTGCAGCTCGCTTAACGCCTCCTGGAGATGAAAGTAGTTCGTGTACTCTTTTTCCAGGATAAAATCCGAAATCTGTGTATTTGACAGCGGAAAATTCACATTCTGCAGCATGTAAAGAATAATCAGTTTGTATAACGTAAAGGATGATTCAATCACGGTGTGTTTCCTCCTTTTTCTTCGTCCAGAAGCTGTCCCTGATACGCATGTTCTTCTTTCATACGATGATGCAGCTCATTTAAGACGGTGCGTTTTGCCTGGCTCCATGTTGGTGCAATCAGAAGATCCCCGGGGCCGTCTCCCGTCACACGGTGGATCACAAGATCGGGACGGAGGCGCCGCAGGCAGTCGATAACAAGGGTAAGATACGCATCCTGCTCCAGCACCTCAAATTTTCCGGCCGCGTAGTCCGCCGCAAGATCCGTGTTCTTCAGCACATGAAGCAGCTGAAGCTTGATGCCGGAAATGGAAAGTCCATTCAGGTAATCCATTGTTGCAAAGACTTCTTCCTGTCCCTCCCCCGGCAGACCGAGAATTGTGTGGACAATCACGGGAATCCCCCGCCTTTGCAGCTCGTTTACTGCCTGTTCAAAACAGGAAAGCGGATAGCCCCTTCGGATATACTGTGCCGTTTTTTCATGCATCGTCTGCAGTCCAAGCTCCACCCAGACCGGTTTGATCCGGTTCAGCTCTTCTAACAGAGAAAGAACCTCTTCCCCTAAGCAGTCCGGTCTCGTTCCGATCGAAAGGACCACGACCTCCTCGTCCGAAATTGCCTCCCGGAAAATTTTTTCCAGATATTCCACCGGCGCGTACGTGTTCGTATACGCCTGGAAATAGGCGATGAACTTATGCACCGGCCGCTTTTGCTGCAGGAGAGATTTCTGCTCCCGGATCTGTTCCGGGATGGATTTGTTTCTGTCCCCGGCAAAATCACCGGAGCCGCCCGCACTGCAGAAAATGCAGCCCCGGTCACCGCAGGTGCCGTCCCGGTTCGGACACGTCATCCCGCCGTCGAGCGAGAGCTTGTACACTTTTTCCCCGAACGTCTTTTTCAGATAGGCGTCCAGCGAATAATACGGCTTTCCAAGCCAGTCTGTCATGATTTCTTCCCCTTTTATTCGATGTCTTTTCCAATTTTTTTGAAGTTTTCCCGGATCTTCTGCTCATAGCCGTTCGTTCCAAGATGAAGGAAACGGCTTCCTAAGATCTCGTCCGGCAGATACTGCTGCTCGACGTAGTGATTCGGGTAATCATGTGCATACTGATAGCCTTCACCGTGGCCGAGTTTGGCAGAACCTTTGTAATGGGCGTCCTGCAGATGCGGCGGAACCGACGTCCGCACACTTCCGACCGTCTTCATCGCCGCAAAGACTGCCTCGTACGAAGAATTACTCTTCGGTGCACAGGCAACATACGTGGCTGCCTCCGCCAGAATAATCTGCGCCTCCGGCATGCCGACGCGTTCCACGGCAAGGGACGCGGAAACTGCTACATTTAAGGCATTCGGATCGGCAAGGCCGACATCCTCCGCCGCGCAGATCATGATGCGGCGGGCGATAAACTTGATATCCTCCCCGGCATACAGCATTTTGGCCAGATAAAAGACCGCCGCATCCGGGTCAGAACCGCGCATGCTCTTGATAAATGCAGAGATCGTATCGTAATGCTGATCGCCCGTCTTGTCGTACCGCACGACGCGCTTCTGGATGCACTCCGATGCCGTTTCGAGATCGATATGGATTTTTCCGTCCGCCTGACGTTCCGTCGAGAGGACGCCCAGCTCGATTGCATTTAAGGCCGCTCTCGCGTCACCGCCTGCGATGTCGGCGAGGAACTCTTTTGCATCCGCATCGAGCACAACGTTGTACGTCCCGAGCCCCTTTACCGGGTCCGTCACCGCGCGCTCCAGCAGTTTTTCGATGTCCTCTTTTTCGAGCGGCTTTAATTCAAAGATAATGGAACGCGAAATCAGCGCCCCGTTGACCTCGAAATACGGGTTTTCCGTCGTAGATGCAATGAGTGTGATCTTGCCGTTTTCAATATACTCCAGCAGCGTCTGCTGCTGTTTTTTGTTGAAATACTGGATCTCGTCCAGATACAGCAGCACGCCGTTCGGCGCGAGGAACGTGTCCAGCTGGGCATAAATCTCCTTAATGTCAGCGGAGGACGCGGTCGTTGCGTTGAGTTTGCACAGCTTCCGCTGCGTTTTTTTCGCAATCAGATTTGCAACGGTCGTCTTGCCTGTGCCGGAAGGGCCGTAGAAGATCATATTCGGAACAGAACCGCTCTCAATGATGCGGCGTAGCAGGCCGTTTTCCCCTAATATATGCTGCTGACCGCAGACGTCGGACAGTTCCTGCGGACGAAGCGCGTCCGCGAGGGGCTGATACATATCGCCCGCCTCCTTTTTGTTTTTTAATGTATTATACCGGTTTTCGCTGCCAATTACAAGCGGGCGGTTCCCTTTCCCGACTGTTTGTGATACAATGAAACAAAAAACAGGGGATGAGCAAGTATGGAAACAGCTGAACGCGTGGCCGGTATCATTGCTGCGCTGAAAAAGGAATATCCGGATGCGCTCTGTGCGCTGCATTACGGGAAGGATTATGAGCTGATGATCGCAGTACGCCTGTCTGCACAGTGCACAGACGCACGGGTCAATTTGGTTACGCCTGCGCTCTTCGCACGCTATCCGACGCTGGATGCGTTCGCGGAGGCCGACGTTTCCGAGGTCGAGGACTATGTTCACTCCTGCGGGTTCTATAAGCACAAAGCGGAAGACATTGTGCTGGCCTGCCGGATGCTGCGGGACGAATACGGCGGAAAAGTCCCGGGAACGATGGACGAACTGCTGCGCCTGCCGGGTGTGGGCCGGAAAACGGCAAATCTGCTGCTGGGCGATATTTATGGGACGCCCGGCTCGGTCGTCTGCGACACGCACTGCATCCGCATCTGCAATCTGCTGGGCCTTGCCAGCGGGAAGGACCCGGCAAAGGTTGAACAGCAGCTGCGCGCCATCCTGCCGCCGGAGGAATCGTCCGATTTCTGCCATCGCCTCGTCCTGCACGGCCGGGCAGTCTGTGTGGCGAGAAAGCCCGCGTGCGAACGCTGCTGTCTTGCCCCGTACTGCAAGAGTTTTACGGGCGAATAATCATTTTTCAGAAGCACAGCCGGAAAACCACTCACGTTCTATTATACAAAGGAGAATTCCATGTCCAACAGAACCATTTGCCTCATCAATGATTCGTTTCCGCCCGTGACGGACGGGGTTGCGAATGCGGTCGTCAATTATGGCCGCGCGATCACCGAGAGCGGCGATAAAGCCGTTGTTGTGACGCCTGCTTATCCCGGCGCGGACGACAGTAGCTTCAGCTTCCCGGTCGTGCGCTATCCCAGCATCGACATGACGAAGCTTGTCGGCTATCATGCGGGCTTTCCGTTTTCAGAGAAGACCATGCAGACACTTATGGAATACCCGTTTGATCTCATCCACTGCCATTGCCCCATTACCTCTGCCGTACTTGCACGCGAACTGCGCGCCCGGATCCATGTTCCAACGGTTTTTACCTATCACACCAAGTTCGATATTGACATTGCAAATGCCATCCATGCGAAGCTTTTGCAGGAGGGCGCAAAAAAGCTGCTTGTTGACAATATCAGCGCCTTCGATGAGGTCTGGACAGTCAGCCATGGAGCGGGGGAGAACCTGCGCTCGCTCGGCTATCAGGGCGACTGGCGTGTAATGCCGAACGGCGTCGATTTCGCAAGGGGCCGCGTACCGGAAACAGACGTCCACGCGGTCTGCCGGGATTTTGATCTGCCGGAAAACGTGCCCGTTTTTCTGTTTGTGGGCCGCATGATGTGGTATAAGGGCCTACGCATCACGCTCGACGCACTCAAAAAACTTAAGGACGGCGGCCATCCGTTCCGTATGGTCTTCGTCGGCAGCGGCGGAGACAAAGATGAGGTCGTGGCCTACGCCAACGAACTTGGCCTTGCGGACCGTGTGTTCTTTACCTCGCCCAAATACGACCGCAATGTCATTCGGGCGTGGTACTGCCGGGCCGATCTGTTCCTGTTCCCATCGACGTTCGACACGAACGGCCTTGTCGTGCGCGAGGCGGCAGCCTGTGAACTGGCAAGCGTCCTTGTGCGCGGCAGCTGCGCTGCTGAGGATATCACGGATGGCAAAAACGGATTTTTGATCGAAGAAAACGCAGACTCCATGGCAGCGCTGCTTGCAAAGCTTTGCCATGAGCCGGAGGTTCTGAAGCGTGTGGGCAGACAGGCGCAGGAGGAAATTTATATTTCCTGGGACGATGCTGTCCATCGTGCGCAGCGCCGCTACGAGATTGTGATCGAGCAGTATCGCTCCTGCGGTTCCGCCCACCGCCGCTTCTCTGACGAGTATTATCAGTCGCTTGGCATGTGTATCGACGTGCTCAAGCGCAGCCGTGAGCGCCTGCGCGAACAATGGGACGCTTTCGCGGAGCATTTCCAGTAAAGCTGAAAAAACCTCTGCCGCCCGCGCGGGCAGCAGAGGTTTTTCTATCGTTCTGTATTTAAATATGTATCTTATTCCTTGACTGTGCCGTCTGCATTGAAGACGGGAAGCTTGTTGAGGTAGATGATGTCCTTGCGCTCCTGCGCATCGCCTTCCGCGAGAACAGCCATGCGGCCTGCGACTGTGCCGCCTGCCTTTTCAACCAGCTCTTCCATCGCGCGCAGCGATTCGCCGGTGGAAATGACATCGTCTACGATCAGCACACGCTTACCGCGGATCTTGTCAGCCTCTTCGCCGGACAGATATAGATCCTGATCATGCTGGGTCGTGATGGAACGGACCGTCACATGCAGCGGGCGGGGCATATAGACCTTCAGACCCTTGCGGGCGACGAAATATTCCTTTGCGCCGGACTGGCGAGCCATCTCGTGGATGAGGGGGATGCTCTTGGCCTCGTCCGTGAGCAGATAATCGTAGTCCTTCGGTGCCCTTGCCAGCAGTTCGCGTGCACAGGCGACGGTGATCTCCGCGTCGCCGAACATGACGAACGCGCCGATATACAGATCGTCGGACACCTTGCACAGCGGCAGATCCCGGTCAAGACCGGCAATGTTCATTCTATATTTCATGCAGAATCTTCTCCTCCATATCCTTTCGTGCGTCGGGTCATTCCCAAAGAAATATTATACCGGCCGAACGGCGGCTTGTCAATTCCTTCTTCTGAGTCGTTGTTTTCGCCATTGGCGAAAACAACATATTTTTTGTGCAGTAGTGTAAATTTTCCGTGAACTTTTTTGTTGGTGCTGACACTTGTATTTATATGCGCTATCCTCTATAATCAAGCTGTCAGAAAGTCTGGTGGGCTAAAAAATTTTTGCCTGCCCGCGAGAAAAAAGAAAGGATGGTTTCCCTACATGAGCAATTTCTTTAAAGTGAAGGAACACGGCTCGACCGTGCGCACCGAGATCATGGCCGGTGTGACGACCTTCATGGCGATGGCTTACATTTTGATGGTCAACGCCGGTATGTTCTCCAGCCTCGGCACCGTCAGCTACGGTGCAATCTACATCGCAACTGCCATTTCCGCCGTTATCGGCACCGTTCTCATCGGTCTTCTGTCCAACCTGCCGCTGGCGCAGGCTTCCGGCATGGGTCTGAACGCATTCTTCGTCTACACCGTCTGCTTCACCTTCGGCCTCAGCTACGCGAACGCGCTGGTTCTCGTTCTGGTTGACGGCATTGTCTTCGTCCTGCTGACTGTCACGGGTCTTCGCAAGATGATCTTCGACGCTATCCCGGCTGCTGTCAAGACTGCGATCTCTGCCGGCATTGGCCTGTTCATCGCGTTCATCGGCCTGCAGAACGCCGGTATCGTCATGGACGACGGCGCAACGCTTGTCAATCTTGCTTCTTTCAATGTCTTCTCCGGCGCCGCTACCTGGGCCAGCATCTTCCCGATGCTCCTGACCATCATCGCGGTCTTCGCCATCGGCGCTATGTCCAAGAAGAAGGTCAAGGGCGCTGTCCTGTGGGGCATGCTCGGCGGCGCAGTTCTCTACTACGTCATCGGCCTCATCACGATTCCTGATTTCTATGCTACCGCTGTCGCTCCTAACCTGACCTCCGATTTCTTCGGCGCGTTCAAAGAGTTTGGCGCACAGGCGTTCGGCAAGGTCTTCACCGAAGGCTTTGACTTCAGCCCGTACATTGCCGAGCACGGCATGAGCAACTTCATCGTCATGTTCCTGACCACCATGCTGGCATTCTGCATGGTCGACATGTTTGATACCCTCGGCACGCTGTACGGCGCCTGTGCAGCCGGCAACATGCTGACCAAGGAAGGCAACGTTCCCAACATGGACAAGGCCATGCTGGCTGACGCCGTCGCCACCTGCTGCGGCGCTGTCTGCGGCACCTCCACCGTCACCACGTTCGTCGAGTCCTCTGCCGGCGTTGCAGAAGGCGGCCGCACCGGTCTTTCCTCCATGGCGACCGCTGCCCTGTTCTTCATCGCGATGTTCCTCGCGCCTGTCGCGCAGCTCATCCCGACCTATGCCTGCGCCGCGGCTCTGATCTACGTCGGCGTTCTGATGATGTCCAACGTCCGCACCATCGACTGGGACGATCCCGCTGCTGCGGTTCCCGGCTTCATGACTGTCGCGTTCATGCCGCTGACCTACAACATCTCCTACGGCATCGCGTTCGGCCTCATTTCCTATGTCTTCATCAAGATCTTCACCGGCAAGATCAAGGAAGTCAATGCCGGCACCTGGGTCATCACGATCCTCTTCGCCCTCATGTTCTTCCTCACCCGCTGATCAAGCTTCCCCTCGGGCGCGCCTCACCCGTTTTTTCTCTGCAAAAACGTTCATAAAAAGTCCATAATTTTATCCTTGACTTTTTGGGGACAATTCGCTATGATACAGTTTCACCAGAAAAGAGGAGGCGTTTTTCATGGACAAGCAGCCGTATATTGTCGGCGTCGGCGCTGCGAATGCAGATCTCAACGGCGCGTCCCTTGCGCCCATCCATCTGCGTGATTCCAATCCCGGACACATCAGCCTGTCCGCCGGAGGTGTGACGCGCAACGTGTGCGAGAACCTCGCGCGGCTGGGCGCGGATGTGAAGCTTTTGAGTTGCGTGGGCGACGATACCTTCGGCGCGTTTATCCGCCGTTCCTGCGAAGACGCGGGAATCGACGCGTCCCATCTGTATGAGGCGAAGGGCGCAAATTCCTCCATGTATCTGTCTATTTTGGACGCAGACGGCGATATGCTGGTCGGCATGTCCGACATGCGCATTGTCCAGCAGGACATGCCGGAGGCGTATCTGCTGTCGAAAAAGGCGCTGATCCAAGGTGCGGGTGTCGTAACCTGCGACCCCTGCATGGGTGAAAAAATGCTTTTGCAGCTGCTGGATCTGTGTACGCCTGAACAGATCGTATGTGTCGATCCTGTCTCCTGTGCGTATGCACGCGTGGTCGCACCGTTCATCGGCCGTTTCCACACTGCCAAGCCCAACCGTATGGAACTTGGGATTTTGGCCGGTATGGAAATTCAGTCCGACAGTGATCTGGAACGTGCGGGCGAGGCTGTTCTGAATAAGGGCCTCAAGCGGCTGTTTGTCAGTCTTGGCGCAGAGGGCTGCTTGTACATGGACGCAGCCGGTACTGTTCTGCGCCGCAAGCTGCGGCCAGCGAAGATGGTCAACGCCTCCGGTGCGGGTGATTCCTTTGCTGCCGCTATGCTGTATGCCACGCTCCATGGCTTTGACGTCAAAAAGACGTTGGACTATGCCATGGCCGCCGGGATTGCGGCTGTGTCGCACGAGCGGACCATCAATCCGAATATGAGCACTGCGCTGCTCGAAGAAATCCTGCTGGCGCACCGCATTTGAACCTGTACACCCATCTGAAAGGAGTTATTCATATGAATCTGAAGGATTATCTGTCTGTTACCCCTGAAATTCAGGAGGCCATCGACGCGGGCAAGCCTGTCGTCGCACTGGAATCCACCATTCTGAGCCACGGTATGCCGTATCCGCAGAACGTGGAGTTTGCGCACAAGGTCGAAGAGATCGTCCGTGCAGAGGGCGCTGTTCCCGCAACGACCGCGATCATGGGCGGCAAGCTGAAGGTTGGCCTGAACGCCGAAGAACTGCTCGTCATGTGCAAGGCTGAGGGCGTCGGCAAGGTCAGCCGCCGCGACGTGGCTGTGTATCTGGCAACCGGCATGACCGGCGCGACCACCGTTGCAACCACCATGCTCATCGCCGCCATGGCAGGCATCCGATTCTTCGCCACCGGCGGTATTGGCGGTGTGCATCGCGGCGCAGAAAAGACGATGGACATCTCCGCCGACCTGCAGGAACTGGCCAACACCCCCGTCTGTGTCGTCTGCGCGGGTGCAAAGAGCATTCTCGACCTCGGCCTGACGCTGGAATATCTCGAGACGCAGGGCGTTCCTGTTCTGGGCCTGCGCACGGATGAGTTACCCGCGTTCTATTGCCGCACCTCCGGCTTTAAGCTGGATTACAACTGCAAGGACGAAGAGACGGTTGCGAAGATCATGAAGGCCAAGTGGGACATCGGCCTCAAGGGCGGTGCTGTCGTTGGCAATCCGATCCCCGAGCAGTATGCGATGGATCCGAACTACATGAACGGCATCATCGACAAGGCTGTCGCACAGGCCAACGCCGAGCATATCCACGGCAAGGCTATCACGCCGTATCTGCTGGCGCACATCAAGGACATGACCGAGGGCAAGTCCTTCGCCGCCAATCTGGAACTGGCCTACAACAACGCACACGCAGCGAGCAAGATCGCCGTTGCCTATTCCAAACTGTAATCTTCACATTTCTCAACGGGCGCGCCAATCGGCGTGCCCGTTTTTTGTGATGCAGGCCGCTGCGCCTCAGTTGTACCGCTCCCGGTACTCGTGCGGGCTGCTGCCGGCGTATTTCCGGAAGATGCGGGAAAAATGGCTGGGAGAAGAAAAGCCGAGGTAGGAGCCGATGGCAGTGAGAGATTTGTCCGAATAACGGAGGAGACGCTTGGCCTCTTCCGTTTTTTCTTTCAGAATGAAATCTGTCAGCGTTTCTCCGGTACTTTCTCTGAATTTTTTGGACAGGTACGGGCGGCTGACATACAGCGCACGGGCAATCTGCTCGGTTTTGATTGCGTCGGAGAGATGGTGCTGAACGTAATTTGCCACATCCGCTGTGAGTCTGGACGAAACAGCGCCTCGGTGCAGCCGCTCCACCCGTTCCGCATAGTCCAGCAGCATCCGGTATTGCAGATTTGCAATGCGCTCCGGAGAAGCGGTCAGTTCGCACTGCTGGATATAGGAGTCGCTGAGTGTAAACGCATCTTCCACCTGCATTCCGCCTTGGATTGCCGCGCGTGAGACAAGCGTGACAGTGACGATAAACAGATTTTTACGCTGCCGGAGCGGCTCACCGGCCACAACGCCGCTGCGGACGGCTGGCGCCCTGTCCAGCCACTGCCGGAGTGCTGCCGTGTCGCCCTTGCGTACCATGCGCAGCAGCCGCTGCTCCAGATCATAGGTGTTGTGTTCCAGCTGCGGCGGATCGAGTCTGTTCTGCGCTTGCTGCCGTACCTGCCGGGAAATCAGGGCGGTCTGCTCCTGTTCATAAATGCGCAGATCCTTCAGTTCCAGTCTTTCGTGATTGAACACATAGTTTATCGTACACAGCATTTGCAGCACGCTTTCCACCGGCATGCGAACAATGCTCCGCATGCCGGAGAGCATGGCCTCGGCCTCATCACCGGACAGATCCAGCCGGAAGGCCAGTTCCCGCAGGTCCTGTTCGCGTTCCATCACCTGCCGCGTAGGGCCGACGACAAGCTTTACCGTTCCAGCATTCAGAACGCCGTAGTAGTGAAATTGCGGCGTGATATAATATCCCACATGGTCTGTGATGGCAAAGACCTCCGCCCGGCAGAGCGTCAGAGGATCTTTCGGCAGATCGACCATGGAGGTATAAAAGGTCTGGATGCCGTTCTCGTAGACCCGGACCGGGATTCCGGACAGATTGCCGATGGCGGTGCATAAATATTGCAGATCTACACGTTCCATGTTCAGTCCTCCAATCTGAATACAACTATATCAATTTGATTACAAAAATGCAAGCTTTGCATATTTGGACATGCTATACTGGTCGCATAAGCAATGTTACGAGAAACATGGGAGGAACA
>ERZ857521.4311-NODE-4311-length-10509-cov-3.112780_pt1 | contig 10509 bp, 7 predicted proteins | sample MGYA00519701_ERZ857521 | MGnify/ENA primary metagenome ERZ857521 (study PRJEB31778, sample SAMEA3449346) | human gut metagenome | biome: human gut; feature: human-associated habitat; material: faeces | place: United Kingdom | collected 2010/2012 ...
AGATCCGGGACAATCAGCCGGAACTTCATGATGAAAAACTGGCACGTTATATTGCAGAGTTTGGTCTGCCGGAGTATGATGCACAGATTCTTACATCGGAGAAAAAGCTGGCAGATCTTTTTGAGGCGACTTCTGCGATTTGCAATAAACCAAAGAAAGTATCCAACTGGCTCATGGGAGAAACGATGCGTCTGTTAAAGGACCGGGAAATGGATGCCGAAGATCTCCGTTTTTCACCAGAGCATCTGGCAAAAATTATCGAATTGACAGAGGCAGGAACGATCAATAATTCCGTTGCCAAGGAAGTATTTGAAAAAGTATTTGATGAGGACGTAGATCCGGAGCGTTATGTGGAAGAGCATGGCTTAAAGAGTGATAACGATGAGGATGCACTTCGCGCAACAATTGAACAGATCGTCAAAGACAATCCGCAGTCTGTGGAGGATTACCACAACGGAAAAGAGAAAGCAATCGGATTTTTGGTCGGACAGACGATGAAAGCAACCAAAGGCAAGGCAAATCCGGGAATCGTAAATAAAATCTTAAAGGAACTGCTTTAAATCTTAAAGAAAAATGAAAAAACAGGGGAAAACTTGTCTTTACAGGCTGAATATCGTATAATAATTTTGCCGTCGCTTACTGCGGCGGCAATGTTATATGTAAAAAAGGAGTTTATACGATGGCGGAAGACCAGAATAATAAAGAAAATACCACGACATCCGATACAAACAATACAAGTGAATATGAAGATGTCTGTTACATCTGCCGCAGACCGGAGAGTGTTGCGGGAAAGATGATACATATCCAGAATGATATCTGCATTTGTCAGGACTGTATGCAGAAAACATTTGATACCATGAACAACGGCACCTTTAACATGGGTGATTTCATGAATATGAACATGGGAAAAATGCCGAATATCAGTATGATCAATCTGGCGGATCTACAGAATGCGGTTCCGAACAAACAGAAGTTAAAGAAAAAGAAACCAAAGGATGAGCAGCCGAAACCGGAACTGGATATTCATTCCATTCCGGCACCGCACAAAATCAAGGCGCGTCTGGATGAGTATGTTGTCGGACAGGAACATGCCAAAAAAGTGATGTCCGTTGCCGTTTACAATCACTATAAACGTGTGATGGAAGACACCAATGACGGCGTGGAAATCGAAAAGTCCAATATGCTCATGATCGGACCGACCGGATCGGGAAAGACGTATCTGGTAAAGACACTGGCAAAACTTTTGGATGTGCCGCTTGCAATTACCGATGCGACCTCTCTTACCGAGGCCGGCTACATAGGGGATGATATTGAAAGTGTAGTATCAAAGCTCCTTGCAGCTGCGGACAACGACGTAGATAAGGCGGAACAGGGAATTATCTTTATCGATGAGATCGACAAGATTGCGAAGAAGAAGAATACCAGCCAGAGAGATGTCAGCGGAGAATCCGTACAGCAGGGAATGTTAAAGCTGTTAGAAGGCAGCGAAGTGGAAGTGCCGGTAGGAGCCAACAGTAAGAATGCGATGGTTCCGCTCACTACAGTCAATACAAAGAATATCCTTTTTATCTGTGGCGGTGCGTTCCCGGATCTTGAGCAGATCATCAAGGAAAGACTGATGAAGAATTCTTCTATCGGGTTTGGAGCGGATCTGAAAGACAAATATGATCATGATAAGAAAATACTGGAGAAGGTGACGACAGAAGATCTGCGTAACTTCGGAATGATTCCGGAATTTCTGGGACGTCTCCCGATCGTATTTACGCTTCAGGGACTGGATGAAGAGATGATGGTTCAGATATTAAAAGAGCCGAAAAATGCGATCCTCAAGCAGTATCAGAAGCTTCTGGCACTGGATGAGGTCAATCTGAAATTCGATGATGGTGCACTTCATGCGATCGCAAGAAAGGCAATGAAGAAGGATACCGGAGCCCGTGCACTGCGTGCGATCATTGAAGAATTCATGCTGGATATTATGTATGAGATTCCGAAGGATGACAGCATCGGGGAAGTGACGATCACGGAGGCATATATCGAAGGAACCGGAGGACCGCTGATCGAACTGAGAAGCCAGTCTGTACCAAGGCTTGAGCATCACTGAGTATAACAATAATCTTCATATATCAAAAAAACATGGCGGTTATACAAAAATAGAATGGGAAATATCCGTAAATTAAAGATTTACGGGTATTTTTTTGTTGAAAAATTGTATTAAAAGGTGTACATTAGACAATGTGTCTAAAAAAACAAGATATAAACAGGAGTGAGAGAGAATGGAGACTTATAAGTATTTACTGGATCTTGCAATTATTTTACTTTGTACTAAAGCACTTGGTCTTGCGACCAGAAAGGTACAGATGCCACAGGTTGTAGGGGCACTTCTTGCAGGAGTTCTTCTTGGACCGGCGATGCTTGGGATCCTGACAGAGACAAGCTTTATACATAACGTTGCAGAGATCGGTGTTATCGTGCTGATGTTTTGTGCAGGTCTGGAAACTGATATACAGGAATTGAAGGCAAGTGGAAAAGCATCCTTCGTTATTGCACTGATAGGTGTTATCGTTCCACTGATCGGCGGTTATGCGACTGCAATGTTCTTTAACCGTCCGGATGTGATCGCATCCGATGCATCCTGCAGCGTATTTTTGCAGAATATCTTTATCGGTGTTATCCTGACAGCAACTTCCGTAAGTATTACGGTAGAGACATTAAAAGAACTTGGTAAATTAAAAACCAAATCCGGAAATGCGATTCTTGGAGCTGCGATCATTGATGACGTGCTTGGTATCATTGCACTGACACTGGTAACAAGTATGGCAGATGAATCGGTAAAGATTTCAGTTGTATTACTGAAGATCGTTGCATTCTTCGCATTTGCAGGTATGATCGGACTGATCTTTTACAAGATATTTAAAAAGTGGACAGATCAGGCGGAAAAGGGACTCAGACGTCATGCAATCATGGCATTTGTATTTTGTCTGCTGATGGCTTATGTGGCAGAGAAATTCTTCGGTGTTGCAGATATCACCGGTGCATTTATCGCCGGACTGATCATTTCCAATACAAGTAAATCTGATTTCGTGTTGAAGAAATTTGATACCATGTCTTATATGCTGCTTTCACCGGTATTTTTCGCAAGTATCGGGCTGAAGGTAGAACTTCCGAAGATGAGTGCTGCAATTGTAGGCTTTGCAGTGATTCTTACCATTGTTGCGATCCTGACAAAGATCGTTGGCTGTGCCCTTGGTGCGAAGATGTGTGGATATAAGAATTATCAGTGTGCACGAATCGGTGTCGGAATGATCTCCCGTGGTGAGGTTGCGCTGATCGTTGCCAGCAAGGGAGAAGCACTCGGTATGATGGGCGGTAATTTCCTCGGACCGGTTATCATCGTGGTAGTGATCACAACGATCATCACACCAATTCTTCTGAAAATCGTATTCAAGAGTGGTCCGAATGTAAGTACCCTGGAAAAAGGAAAAGAAGTGACTTCCTTCTACGAGGATATTGAAAAGAAACGTACCGAATAAAGAATGGATATGGAGTGCAAAATGCGTAACCGTCCAGTATCATAGTAATAAGAAAGAAAAATCCCTCATATATTTTCCAAAAGAAAGTATATGAGGGATTTTTATGCTACAGGAAGAATGTAAAGAAAAGATCCTGTCAGAAGAATACAGGGATTTTATGATGAGGGATACCGGTGCTCTTGGGAAAAACTTTCCTTTGGAAAACGGATGCCGGATACCGTTGAAATACGGTTTTGAGCTTTTTTATATTGACCAGAGTGAAGACAGAAAAAAGTCACTTGCCGATTATCCTTATACAATGGTTCCGAAGTGTTATACAACACTGGATATGGCAGCAATCCAGCAGGCGGGAATTGCTGCGGTTCAGAATATACCTGGTCTGGAACTGAGTGGTGAAGGAGTTCTGGTTGGGATCATTGATACTGGGATCAACTATCTGGATCCCATTTTCCGGAATCTGGATGGTTCGACCAGGATCCAGCGAATCTGGGATCAGGAAGAACAAAGTGGAACAGCGCCACGGGAAATCGGATATGGAAGTGAATATACGAAGGAACAAATCAATCAGGCAATCCTAAGTGAGAATCCCAAGGAAACCGTTCCGTCATTTGATACGGACGGACATGGCACTTTTGTTGCAAGTGTGGCATGCGGAGGAGCAAATCCGGAGAATCTGTTTATCGGGGCAGCGCCGGAGGCAGAGATGGTGATCGTGAAGCTGAAAGAGGCAAAAGAATATTTACGGGAGTACTATTTTGTAGACCGGGATGCCGGATGCTATCAGGAAAATGATCTGGTAGCGGCGGTTTTTTATCTGCAGAAGGTACAAGAAGAGCTGAAAAGACCATTGGTGATCTGTCTGGCAGTTGGAACAAGCTTTGGAGGACATGGAGGATATTCAATCCTGTCAGAGTATCTGCAAAATGTAGCGGCGAGCGAAGGAATCGGGATTGTGACCGGAAGTGGCAACGAGGCAGATAAAAGGCATCATTATCTGGGAATTCTGGAACAGGAAAATAATCTGCCGGTCGAGATTAATGTAGGGAATAATACCAGAGGTTTTGTGATGGAACTATGGACAGAACTTCCGAATCTTCTGGCTCTTTCTATTGCATCTCCAACAGGACAGACCGTAGGACCGATCTCGCTCAAACGGGGAATAGGAGAGTATGTGTTTGTATTCGAGCAGACCAGGGTAATATTTAATTACCGGGTTCTGGTAGAGACGACCGGGGCGCAGCTGGCATTTTTTCAGTTTGAAAGACCGGGAAGCGGAATCTGGAAGATTATACCGGAAACACTGGAGCTGGGGAATGGAATCTTTCATATCTGGCTTCCAATGGAAGAGTTTCTGACGGGAAATGTCTATTTTATCCGTGCAAATCCGGAATATACGGTGATGGAACCAGGGGATACCGGGGCGGTGGTCTGTGCAGCGTACTATAATGGAAAGGAAAATAGCATTGCAGTCAGTTCGGGAAGAGGTTATACTAGAGATAACAGAATCAAACCGGATTTTGCTGCGCCGGGGATCAATGTGACAGGGATCAATTTAAGGGGGCAGTTTGTTGCAAGATCTGGTTCCAGTATAGCAGTTGGGATCACTTCCGGAGCACTGGCACTTTTTATGGAGTGGCTGGATAGGCATGGAGTGAATCTGGATGCATCACAGATGAAGAATCTGCTGATATTGGGAGCTTCACGGAAGACAGACATGAATTATCCGAACCAGGAATGGGGATATGGAGCATTGAACCTTTACCGTACTTTTGAGCAGATCAGGCGGTTCTGAAAAATACGCAGATGCGAAAGGGGAAAAAGTAAATGAGTGATTTTTTTGATACAATAGGAAAGCGGATTTCAGATACCGTGGATGATCTTGGAAAGAAGGCAGGAGATACGATCGATATCCAGAAAAAGAAAAATGAGATCTATGGTCTGAAGCGAGACAGCGAGCGGGATATGACAGAGATCGGACGATTGGTATATGAGCGTTTCAAACAGGGGGAAGTGGTAGATACCGATTTTATCGCACTCTGCGAAGCAATCGAAAAGCGTGAAGAACAGACAGAGGTATGCGAGCAGGAAATCGCGCGCATCAAAGGAGAATAATTATGGAAATCCTGAGCATTTTAACCGGAGCTTTTGTTGCCGGGTGCGATCTTGGAATTAAAAAATATACTGAAGAAAAGGTAAGAGACGGGGAAGAACACCGGATTTGGAAGGGAAAAGGAATCTACCGCAAAGTCCACAACAAAGGTCTGATGATGAATCATTTGGATTCCAGACCAAAGCTGGTAAAGGGCATGTCGGCGGCAGCACTTGGAATCCTGTTTTTCTGGGAGCACCTTCTTTGGAAAGAACCAGGACGCAAACTGGCAAAGCTTGGAATATCGCTGATGCTGGGCGGAGCAGTTGGTAATACTTATGACCGTTTCAAAAGAGGTTATGTGGTCGATTATCTGTCTCTGAAAACAAAGAACAGGAAACTCTCGGATATCACTTTTAATCTCTCGGATCTGGCTCTTTTTGCAGGAGCGGTCCTGACGGTATGGAGTTCTTTATTTGGAAAAAAGAGATAAAAATGATTCAATGTATCTGAAAAAATACTTGACTGTTTTTAAAGAGTTGAGGTATTATAAATCTTGCTGATATGGCGTTGTCTGGCATATGCCATATAGAAAAAAGAATAGAATCTCGGTTATATTGGAAACGATACATTCCTCCGGAATGATGAACGAACAACACATTTTCTGTTACGCTTATTATGAAGGAGGATATTTTTATGCCAAAAAACAAATTTCAAGACGTTATTTTCACAATTATCATGGTGTTCGTGATGGTTTATACCATGATCTGTTACAACATTGCTCTCAACGTAGGAGGAATGAATAACCAGGTATTTTTAAATGCATTCCACGAGCTGGTCATTATGGGACCAATTGCATTCATCCTTGATTTTTTCCTGATCGGACCATTTGCAAAGAAAAAAGCATTTTCCATTGTTAATCTGGAAAGAGACAATGCCTTTCACCTGGTGATCGCCATTTCCGTAGTATCCGTCATAGGAATGTGTCCGCTTATGAGCTTCGCAGCAACCCTGCTCTTCAAAAATGCCGGAACCCAGTTCGTATCCGTCTGGTTCCAGACCACTGCAATCAACTTCCCGATGGCATTTTTCTGGCAGCTCTGCTTCGCCGGCCCATTAGTAAGAAAGATTTTTGCATTATTATTCCAGGAAAAAGAAACATCTAAAATCGCCGATGGTCAGGAAGCCTAATTGAGGTAAAGTGTAAATTATAAAACAATGATTTACGGCTCCAGTTCAAAATCCTGTCAAAGAAGTAAAACTCAGTCAACAACGTAAATAAAAAATAATCCCTAGTAGATGCGTCTTTGCACGATGGAAACGAGACTTAATCAATTGTGGAAGCCATTGCTGACACAATTGATGCTTTGAAAGGCTCGTTGGAATGGTTCGTGCAACTTAGCAGCTACCAGGGATTATTTTTTATGCCCTCTTGCGACTACCCCTCAAGTTCTTTCAACACTTTCCTAAACTGAAACGTAAACAAAACCGTCGTGAAGGATACAGCCAGGAAGTCTGCAATCGGTTCAGCCATATACACTGCATTGGTCTTGTTCCCGGTCAGAATATGCGGCAGCAGATAGATCAGTGGCAGCAACAGGATAAATTTACGTGTAACAGCGACAGCAATCGAAGCCTTTGCTTTTCCGAATGATGTAAATGCCATCTGGCATGCGATCTGGATTCCGAAAAGCAGCAGGCAGGCACAGTAAATCCGGAGTGCTGATTTAGTAAAACCAAGCAGTGCAGAATCGGAAGTAAACATTTCTGCAAACACCTGAGGGAAGAGCATAATAAATGCCCACAGAATTGTGGAATAACAGAGGCTTGCTGTTAAAAGAAGCCTGAAAGCTTTTTTTACACGATCTCTGTTTTTTGCACCGTAATTATAGCTCAGGACTGGTTGTGCACCCTGTCCAAGACCCTGCAGTGGCAGCATTGCGAACTGCATGACACTGGTAAGGATCGTCATGGCACCAACTGCGATATCTCCTCCGTATTTCAGCAGAGAAGAGTTGAAACATACAGAGATGATACTCTCACTAGCCTGCATGATAAATGTGGCAAGCCCGAGAGCGACACAAGGAAGAATAATCTCCGGTTTCAGGATGAGATTCTTTTTCCGGATGTGCAGGATCGTCTTTTTTCCGCAAAGGAAAGAAAGAACCCAGATGCAGGAGACTGCCTGTGACAGAATTGTGGCAAGCGCAGCACCTCTGACACCCAGATGGAATGCAAAGATAAACAGCGGATCCAGAACAATGTTCATCACTGCTCCGATCAGAACAGAGAGCATACCTGTTTTGGCAAAACCCTGTGTGGTGATAAACATATTCATGCCAAGGGTAAGCTGGACGAAAATAGTGCCGACAGCGTAAATGTTCATATAATTTACAGCGTATTCAATCGTATTTTCACTGGCACCGAAGGCAAGAAGAAAAGTACGGTTACCAAACAGCAGGATGACTGTCAGGATTATAGAAATCAGAATCTGCAGGAAAAAGCAGTTACCCAGAATATGTTCTGCAGTATTAAGATCATTTTTTCCCATTGCAATCGAAGCATGCGGTGCACCACCGCCTCCAACCAGTGCGGCAAAAGCGGAAATGATCATAATCAGTGGCATACATACACCGACTCCGGTAAGGGCAAGTGCCCCATTACCAGGAATGTGTCCAATGTAAATACGGTCAATAATGTTGTACAGCATATTGATGAGCTGTGCGGTGATCGTCGGAAGCGCCAGCCGGAACATCAGCTTTCCGACGGGTTCAGTACCCAGAAAATCTTTGTCTTTGTTCATGTCTAATAATCTCCTTTGTGATAAATAGTTGCTACGTTGGATGCCAGACGTTCATTCAGCGAGGCGAACATCTGGAATTCTTCTAATGAAAATCCGTCAAACAGATTGTGGTAAAAAGCAGACTGGAACGTGTCGATTGCTCCGGTAACATTTTCGCATGATGGCAGCAGGGAAAGATGCGTTTTCCTGCGATCCGTCTGGTCTGCTGTTTTTGAAAGAAGCCCCTTCTGACATAAAAGATCAACTGCCTGGGATACATTCCCTTTTGAGAGCATCCGTAGCTCGACGATATCACCTGCGGTATCTTTTGTGGGGTTATTATGTAAGAAAGCAATGATCTTAGCCTCGATCAGCGAGAGATCATACTGGCGGCATAATTCTTTCAACATCTGTTCATGCATTTTCCCAATTCGCTGCATTAATACAAGCAGATATGTAATGTTCATCCATACACCTCCGTTTTTTAATAAAAAAGAATGTGCCTTGACACATTCTCGTGCCGAGCGCAGTCACTTGAAAAATTGTTCTAAAAAGAACCATTTAAACAATATCTTATATCAATTGAGATAAAATGTCAATAGAACGAAAATATGCAAGTTATTTGTTAAAATATAAACGGTATAATTGTATACGAAAATACATTTTTTTACTTTAACATATTGACGTGGAGAAAATTTGCTGTTACAATAATAAACAATTTATAGACCATAGTTCAAGGAGGACATAAGTACATGCTTACAGGATTTAAAAACGCAGTAGAAGTTGATTTCACATTGGAAGAAAATAAAAAGAAAATAGAAGAAGCATTCAAACAGGCTCATGCAGAAGCAGGTGCTGTTTATCCGTTGATCATCGGTGGAAAAAAAGTTGAGACGGAAAAGAAGATCGCTTCTGTATCACCGGCTACGAAGGAAGTACTCGGATATGCATGCTCATGCAGCAAAGAACAGGCTGATGAGGCAATCAAGGCATCTTACGAAGCATTCAAAAAATGGAGCCTGACATCTGTAGAAGAAAGAGTACGTGTATTAAGAAGACTTGCAGCACTTCTGATCGAGAACCGTTTCATCATGGATGCATGGAATGTCCTTGAAAGTGGAAAGAACTGGGGAGAAGCTGACGGAGAACTTTGCGAGCAGCTTGACTTTATCAATTCTTATGTAATGCATATCCAGAATCTGGAAAAAGGAAAAGAGCTGGTTCCTACAGATGAACTTACAAAATGCGTTTACATCCCGCTCGGTGTAGGTGTGGCTGTTTCTCCATGGAACTTCCCACTCTCACTGTTTGGTGGAATGATCGTATCTGCAGTTGTTACCGGTAACACGATCTGCTGCAAACCATCTTCAGACGCTCCGATCGTTGCATACAAATTCGTAGAACTCTGCCAGAAAGCCGGTATTCCGGCTGACGTAGTAAGTTACATTCCTGGATCAGGATCAGAGATTGGTGACTTCATCGTAGAACATCCGCTTACAAGATTTGTAAACTTCACAGGATCAAAAGCAGTTGGATGCAGAATCAATGAACATGCAGCCAAGATCGCTGACGGACAGAGATGGATCAAACGTGTTGTGGCTGAGATGGGTGGAAAGAATGCAATTATCGTAGATTCAACAGCAGACATCAAGAAAGCAGCAAATGGAGTTGCAAGCTCTGCATTTACATTCCAGGGACAGAAATGCTCTGCATGCTCAAGAGCAATTGTTCTGGCAGATGTATATGATGAGTTTGTAGATGAAGTTGTAAAATGCGCAGCAGAACTGAAGGCGAACCAGGGATCGGGCGAAAGCAATGCAGCGATGGGACCGGTTATCAACCAGGGCGCTTATAACAGCATTACCAATTACATCGAGATCGGACGTAAAGAAGGAAATGTTGTATTCGGTGGTACATACAGTGACGCAGAAGGATATTATATTGATCCTACTGTAATCCGCGATATCAAGAGAGATGCAAGAATTGCCAATGAAGAAATCTTTGGACCAGTCCTTGCTGTTATCAAAGTAGATTCTTTTGATGAGGCACTTGATATTGCTAATCAGACAGAATATGGTCTGACAGGTTCTGTATACAGTGAGACAAGA
>ERZ857521.4316-NODE-4316-length-10500-cov-23.500814_pt1 | contig 10500 bp, 4 predicted proteins | sample MGYA00519701_ERZ857521 | MGnify/ENA primary metagenome ERZ857521 (study PRJEB31778, sample SAMEA3449346) | human gut metagenome | biome: human gut; feature: human-associated habitat; material: faeces | place: United Kingdom | collected 2010/2012 ...
CGGGTCAAGCGATTGTGACGCCGACAGTTAAGTTACAAACAGGTGGTGTAACAGCAAAAGCTCGCATCATGTATGATGATTATGCGGTATACTCAGATGCCAGCAATTCCGTGGCTGTAACGGACGGAACTCGTCCTGAAGTGACGGCCAAGTTGACTGTCGATGGTGTGGAACCTAAGTCTACGCCTCTCGAAGGTGGTGGGAAAAACTATACCATCTATGCTGGCGATGATGCTGTTTTGACTTTCACGGCTACAGATGACAGTGGCAAGCTTAAAGAAATGAAAGTCGTTGCAAGAGCCGACTTGAATGACAATGCCTTGAACGGAAATTTCTTTGGTAGTAGCCAGTATGGAACAGGTAATATTGCACCGATTACGGGAGATATCACAGCAACGAGTGACAATCCTGCAACTATCACAGCGACCATTCATTTGAAAGATGATCTTTACCATTCCTTCCGAAACACATGGCAACGTAATGTTGCTGCTATCGACAATGCATCAAATATGAACCGTCCAAATGGCTTGGGTGAGATTCGTATTGCTCAGGGGCGATTAGCAGATCGTACGCCGGGTGTGGCACCGACAAGCACTATTCAGGTGACCAGCCTGACTGCCTTAACAGATGCAGATAAAAGCAAGATTATTGCGGCTGTGTCGGCCTTGAATCCAGAGGCTGACAACCGTATTAAATCTTATACGGTTAATAGTGATGCTACGGTAACGATTACTTATAAAGACAGTACGACGAATGTTGTGACGGTGAAATTGTCGGATAGTGATCACAGCCAGTCAGTGTCGCAAAGTGCCAGTCAGTCTAAGCAGGAATCGATTTCTCAAAGTCGAAGTGAGTCCACTAAACAGTCTGCATCGACCAGCCTTTCATTGAGCACGGTTGCTTCAAAAAGTGTCTCAAGTTCCTTGAGTTTATCAGCACAACAGAGTGTTTCAAGATCACAAAGCCAATCTGCTTCAACGAGTGCGTCATTGAGTGTCGTGAAGTCACAGAGTGTCTCAAGTTCCTTGAGTTTATCAGCTCAACAAAGTGTTTCAAAATCACAAAGCCAATCAGCTTCAACGAGTGCGTCATTGAGTGGCGTGAAGTCACAGAGTGTCTCAAGTTCCTTGAGTTTATCAGCTCAACAGAGTGTTTCAAAATCACAAAGCCAATCAGCCTCAGCGAGTGCTTCTTTGAGTGTTGAGAAATCAGCAAGTGTTTCAAATTCCTTGAGTGAGTCCTTGAAGATAAGCGTCTCACAAAGTGAGTCAGCTTCAACAAGCACATCTTTGAGTGCCGTGAAATCGGAGAGCGTTTCAAGTTCTTTGAGTGAATCCTTGAAGACAAGCGTCTCACAAAGTGAGTCAGCCTCAACCAGTACATCTTTGAGTGCCGTGAAATCGGAGAGCATTTCAAGTTCCTTGAGTGAGTCTTTGAAGACTAGTGTCTCACAAAGTGAGTCCGCTTCAGAGAGTGCATCAGTCTCAGAATCACAGTCAGTGTCTAATTCCGAATCAGCCTCAGTAAGTGTCTCAATTTCAGAATCACAATTGGTTTCAAACTCAGAGTCATCGTCAGAAAGTGCTTCAGTAAGCGAATCACAATTTGAGTCAAATTCAGTCTCAGCTTCAGAAAGTGCGTCAACATCAACATCACAATCCGAGTCAAACTCAGTTTCTACTTCAGAAAGTGAATCGACATCAGCTTCACAATCAGAATCAAATTCAGAGTCAGCCTCAGTAAGTGAATCAATTTCAGAATCACAGTCTGCCTCAAATTCAGAGTCAGCCTCAGCAAGTGCATCAGTGTCTGAGTCACAATCTGTATCAAACTCAGAGTCAGCTTCAGAAAGTACTTCAGTAAGTGAATCGCAATCTGCCTCAAATTCAGCATCAGCCTCAGTAAGTGAATCAGTCTCAGAATCACAATCAGTATCAAATTCAGAGTCAGCCTCTGTAAGCGAATCAACATCAGCTTCACAATCAGAATCAAACTCAGTTTCATCTTCAGAGAGTGTGTCTGTTTCAGAGTCGAAATCCGTATCCAATTCAGAATCAGCCTCAGCGAGTGCATCAGTGTCTGAATCGCAATCAGTCTCGACTTCCGAGTCATTTTCAGAGAGTGCATCAGTTTCCGAGTCACAATCAGTTTCAACTTCAGAATCAGCCTCAGTAAGTGCTTCAATCTCAGAATCACAATCTGCCTCAAATTCAGAATCAGCGTCAGTAAGTGAATCAATCTCAGAATCACAGTCTGTATCTAATTCAGTCTCAGCGTCAGTAAGTGAATCAATTTCAGAATCACAATCAGTGTCTAACTCCGAATCAGCATCAGAGAGTGCTTCTGTATCAGCCTCACAGTCTGTTTCAAATTCTGGGTCAGCATCATTGAGTGCGTCGGTGTCTGAATCACAATCATTGTCTAATTCAGAATCATCGTCAGTAAGTGAATCAATTTCAGCCTCACAGTCTGTTTCAAACTCAGAATCGTCCTCAGTAAGTGAGTCACTTTCAGCCTCACAGTCTATTTCAAACTCAGAATCGTCCTCAGTAAGTGAGTCAATTTCAGCCTCACAGTCTGTTTCAAATTCAGAGTCATCGTCAGTAAGTGAATCAATTTCAGCTTCACAATCCGAATCAAATTCAGTTTCAGCCTCAGTAAGTGTGTCTGTTTCAGAATCACAATCTGTATCAAATTCAGAGTCATCGTCAGTAAGTGAATCAATTTCAGAATTACAATCATTGTCTAATTCCGAGTCAGCCTCAGAGAGTGCCTCAATTTCAGCATCACAATCCGAATCGAATTCAGTTTCGACTTCAGAGAGTGAATCGACATCAGCTTCACAATCAGAATCGAACTCAGTTTCGACTTCAGAAAGTGAATCAACGTCAGCGTCACAATCCGAGTCAAACTCAGTTTCTACCTCTGAGAGCGAATCAACATCAACATCGCAATCCGAGTCAAACTCAGTTTCAGCCTCAGAGAGTGCCTCAATTTCAGCGTCACAATCAGAATCGAACTCAGTTTCAGCTTCGGAGAGTGAGTCAACATCGACATCACAATCCGAATCAAATTCAGTTTCAACTTCAGAAAGTGAATCAATATCAGAATCACAGTCTGTTTCAAATTCCGAATCAGCCTCAGTAAGTGAATCAGTATCAGAATCACAATCATTGTCTACTTCCGAGTCAGCCTCAGTAAGTGAATCAGTTTTAGCTTCACAGTCTGAATCGAACTCAGTTTCAGCGTCAGTAAGCACATCACAGCTGGAATCAAATTCAGTCTCGGCTTCAGAAAGTGCGTCAACATCAACATCACAGTCTGAATCGAACTCAACATCATCATCTGAAAGTGCATCAACATCGATCTCTCAATCAATCTCAAATTCCGAGTCAGCTTCAGAGAGTGAGTCAGTATCTGAATCGCAGTCAGTCTCAAACTCAGAGTCAGCCTCAGAGAGTGCCTCAATTTCAGCGTCACAATCAGAATCGAATTCAGTTTCTACTTCAGAAAGTGAATCAACGTTAGCGTCACAATCCGAGTCAAACTCAGTTTCAACTTCAGAGAGTGAGTCAACGTCAGCATCACAATCAGAATCGAACTCAGTTTCTACTTCAGAAAGTGAATCAACGTCAGCATCACAATCCGAGTCAACTTCAGTTTCTACCTCAGAGAGTGAATCAATTTCAGAATCACAATCGGTTTCAAACTCAGAGTCATCGTCAGAAAGTGCTTCAGTAAGCGAATCACAATCATTGTCTAATTCCGAGTTAGCTTCTGTAAGCGAATCAATTTCAGAATCACAATCAGTATCCAATTCAGAATCAGCCTCTGTAAGCGAATCAACGTCAACATCACAATCCGAGTCAAACTCAGTTTCTACTTCAGAGAGTGAATCGACATCATCATCACAATCTGAGTCAAACTCAGTTTCTACTTCAGAGAGTGAGTCAACATCAACATCACAATCCGAGTCAAACTCAGTTTCAACTTCAGAAAGTGAATCAACGTCAGCGTCACAATCCGAATCGAATTCAGTTTCTACCTCAGAGAGTGAGTCGACATCAATGTCACAATCCGAGTCAAACTCAGTTTCAACTTCAGAAAGTGAATCAACGTCAGCGTCACAATCCGAGTCAACTTCAGTTTCAACTTCAGAAAGTGAATCAACGTCAGCATCACAATCCGAGTCAAATTCAGTTTCAGCTTCAGAGAGTGCGTCTGTTTCAGAGTCACAGTCTGTTTCAACTTCCGAATCAGCCTCAGCGAGTGCATCAGTGTCTGAATCGCAATCAGTCTCGACTTCCGAGTCAGCTTCAGAGAGTGAATCAGTTTCAGAATCACAATCAGTTTCAAACTCAGAGTCAACTTCAGAGAGTGAATCTGTGTCAGAATCACAGTCAGTGTCTAATTCCGAATCATCTTCAGAGAGTGCTTCAATTTCAGAGTCACAGTCTGTTTCAACTTCCGAATCAGCTTCAACAAGTGAGTCAGTTTCGGAATCACAGTCTGTCTCAAACTCAGAATCAGCTTCAGAAAGTACTTCAATCTCTGAATCACAATCTGTTTCTAATTCCGAGTCAGCCTCAGAGAGCGAGTCGACATCAGCGTCACAATCAGAGTCAAACTCAGTTTCTACCTCTGAGAGCGAATCAACATCAACATCGCAATCCGAGTCAAATTCAGCTTCAGCCTCAGTAAGTGCTTCAATTTCAGAGTCACAGTCTGTTTCAACTTCCGAGTCAGCTTCAACAAGTGAGTCAGTTTCGGAATCACAATCGGTTTCAAACTCAGAGTCATCGTCAGAAAGTGCTTCAGTAAGCGAATCACAATCTGTTTCCAATTCCGAGTCAGCCTCAGTAAGTGAGTCAGTATCTGAGTCACAATCCGTTTCTAATTCCGAATCAGCTTCAACAAGTGCTTCAGTTTCAGAATCACAGTCTGTTTCAAATTCTGGGTCAGCATCATTGAGTGCGTCAGTGTCTGAATCACAATCAGTGTCTAATTCAGAATCATCGTCAGTAAGTGAATCAATTTCAGTCTCACAGTCTGTTTCAAACTCAGAATCATCGTCAGTAAGTGAATCAATTTCAAAATCACAGTCTGTTTCAAACTCAGAGTCAGCTTCTGTAAGCGAATCAATTAGTGAGTCACAATCAGTGTCAAACTCAGAGTCAGCCTCAGAGAGCGAATCGATATCAGCGTCACAATCAGAATCGAACTCAGTTTCAGCTTCGGAGAGTGAGTCAACATCGACATCACAATCCGAATCAAATTCAGTTTCAACTTCAGAGAGTGAATCAACATCGACATCACAATCCGAGTCAAACTCAGTTTCTACTTCAGAAAGTGAGTCGACATCTGCGTCACAATCAGAATCGAACTCAGTTTCAGCTTCGGAGAGTGAGTCAACATCGACATCACAATCCGAATCAAATTCAGTTTCAACTTCAGAGAGTGAATCAACATCGACATCACAATCCGAGTCAAACTCAGTTTCTACTTCAGAAAGTGCCTCAACGTCAACATCACAATCCGAGTCAAATTCAGTTTCAGCGTCAGAAAGTGTATCAGTAAGCACATCACAGCTGGAATCAAATTCAGTTTCAGCGTCAGAAAGTGCATCAGTAAGCATATCACAGCTGGAATCAAATTCAGTTTCTACCTCAGAGAGTGAGTCAACATCAACATCACAATCCGAGTCAAACTCAGTTTCTACTTCAGAAAGTGAGTCGACATCAGCGTCACAATCCGAGTCAAATTCGGTTTCTACCTCAGAGAGTGAATCAACTTCAACATCTCAGTCTGAGTCGAACTCAACTTCAGCCTCAGTAAGTGCGTCAACATCAACATCACAGTTGGAGTCAAATTCAGTCTCAGCTTCAGAAAGTGCCTCAACGTCGACATCACAATCAGTATCAACTTCAGAGTCAGCCTCTGTAAGTGCATCAGTATCTGAATCGCAGTCAGTCTCAAACTCAGAGTCAGCCTCAGAGAGTGCTTCAGTATCTGAATCGCAGTCAGTCTCAAACTCAGAGTCAGCCTCAGAGAGTGCCTCAATTTCAGCATCACAATCCGAATCGAATTCAGTTTCTACTTCAGAAAGTGAATCAACGTCGACATCACAATCCGAGTCAAACTCAGTTTCAACTTCAGAGAGTGAATCAACGTCAGCATCACAATCCGAGTCAAACTCAGTTTCAACTTCAGAGAGTGAGTCGACATCAGCGTCACAATCAGAATCAAATTCAGTTTCTGCTTCAGAGAGTGAATCGACATCAGCATCACAATCCGAATCAAACTCAGTTTCAGCTTCAGAAAGTGAATCAACGTCAGCGTCACAATCAGAATCGAACTCAGTTTCAGCCTCAGAGAGCGAATCGATATCAGCGTCACAATCAGAATCGAACTCAGTTTCAGTCTCAGTAAGTGCGTCTGTTTCAACCTCACAATCTGCCTCAAATTCAGAATCATCGTCAGTAAGTGAATCAGTATCAGAATCACAGTCTATTTCAAACTCAGAGTCAGCCTCAGAGAGTGCTTCAGTTTCAGAATCACAGTCTGTTTCAAATTCTGGGTCAGCATCATTGAGTGCGTCAGTGTCTGAATCACAATCAGTGTCTAATTCAGAATCATCGTCAGTAAGTGAATCAATTTCTGAATCACAGTCTGTTTCAAACTCAGAATCAGCCTCAGAGAGTGCATCAGTGTCTGAATCACAATCTGTCTCAACTTTCGAATCCGCATCAGAAAGTGCATCAGTAAGCGAATCACAATCAGTGTCTAATTCCGAGTCAGCGTCAGTAAGTGCTTCTGTATCAGAATCACAATCAGAGTCTAACTCAGAATCCGCATCAGAAAGTGCGTCAGTATCTGAGTCACAATCCGCTTCAACTTCCGAGTCAGCATCAGTAAGTGTGTCAGTTTCAGAATCACAGTCTGTCTCAAACTCAGAGTCAGCGTCATTAAGTGAGTCAATTTCAGCATCACAATCAGTATCAAATTCAGAATCAGCTTCAGAGAGTGCTTCAATCTCAGAATCACAATCTGTTTCTAATTCAGAGTCAGCCTCTGTAAGTGAGTCAATCTCAGAATCACAATCAGTATCAACTTCCGAGTCAGCGTCAGAAAGTGCGTCTGTTTCAGCTTCACAATCTGTCTCAACTTCCGAATCCGCATCAGAAAGTGCATCAGTAAGCGAATCACAATCAGCCTCAACTTCCGAGTCAGCGTCATTAAGTGCTTCTGTATCAGAATCACAATCAGAGTCTAACTCAGAATCCGCATCAGAAAGTGCGTCAGTTTCAGAATCACAGTCAGCTTCAAACTCCGAGTCAGTGTCTGTAAGTGAATCCATTTCAGAATCACAATCTGTCTCAACTTCAGAATCTGCTTCAGAGAGTGCATCAGTAAGCGAATCACAATCAGTGTCTAACTCCGAATCAGCGTCAGGGAGTGCTTCTGTATCAGGATCACAGTCAGTTTCAAACTCAGAATCAGAGTCAGAGAGTGCATCAGTTTCAGAATCACAGTCTGTCTCAAACTCCGAGTCAGCTTCAGAAAGTACTTCAGTTTCAGAATCACAATCTGCCTCAACTTCCGAGTCAGCGTCAGTAAGTGCGTCAGTTTCAGAATCACAGTCTGTTTCTAATTCCGAGTCAGCCTCAGAGAGCGAGTCAACATCAGCTTCACAGTCAGAATCGAACTCAGCTTCATCGTCAGTAAGTGAATCAATTTCAGAATCACAGTCTGTTTCAAATTCAGAATCAGTCTCTGTAAGTGAATCAACGTCAACATCACAGTCAGAATCGAACTCAGTTTCTGCGTCAGAAAGTACATCAGTAAGCACATCACAGCTGGAATCAAATTCAGTTTCTACCTCAGAGAGTGAGTCGATATCAGCGTCACAATCCGAGTCAAATTCAGTTTCAACTTCAGAGAGTGAATCAACATCAGCATCACAATCCGAGTCAAACTCAGTTTCAACTTCAGAGAGTGAGTCGATATCAGCGTCACAATCAGAATCAAACTCAGTTTCAACTTCAGAGAGTGAGTCGACATCAGCGTCACAATCCGAGTCAAACTCAGTTTCTACTTCAGAGAGTGAATCAACATCGACATCACAATCCGAATCGAACTCAGTTTCAGCGTCAGAAAGTGAATCAATTTCAGAATCACAGTCTGTTTCTAATTCAGAGTCAGCTTCAGTCAGAGAATCAATTAGTGAGTCACAATCCGAGTCGAACTCAGTTTCTACTTCAGAAAGTGAGTCAACATCAGAATCACAATCTGCCTCAAATTCAGAATCAGCCTCAGTAAGTGAATCAACGTCAGCTTCACAATCCGAGTCAAATTCAGTTTCAGCCTCAGTAAGTGCATCAGTTTCAGCTAGTGAGTCAGCATCATTGAGTGAATCGCAGAGCACGAGTGCATCAGTTTCGGCTTCTGAATCAGTATCATTGAGTACATCGAGCTCATTAAGTGCTTCTGTATTTGAAAGTCAGTCTCAAGCTTTCAGTGCTTCAATTTCTGCGATTATTTCAACTGTTGAATCTGTTTCGAACTCGGCTTCAAGCTTCATTTCAACAAGTGAATCGGTTTCGACATCTAACTCAGCATCTTTGAGTGAGTCGGCGTCATTGAGTGCATCTGTTTCAGGATCACAATCAGTCTCTAATTCAGTGTCTGCATCAACAAGTGCTTCTGTCTCAGCATCACAGTCTATTTCAAACTCAGTTTCAGCTTCAGTCTCAGCCTATGTATCAGAATCACAATCAGTCTCTAATTCAGTTTCGATTTCAGAAAGTGAATCGACATCAGCTTCACAATCAGAATCAAATTCAGTTTCGACTTCAGAGAGTGAATCAACGTCAACATCACAATCTGAGTCAAACTCAGAATCAGCATCATTAAGTGCTTCAGTTTCAGCTAGTGAGTCTGTATCCTTGAGTGAATCACAGAGCACAAGTGCATCAGCCTCAGTAAGCACATCAGTTTCAGTATCTGAGTCAGAATCAGCCAGCGCATCCGCTTCAGAAAGTTCTTCGATTTCAACAAGTGAGTCTGTATCGTTGAGTGAGTCGCAAAGTGAAAGTGCTTCATCCTCAAAATCAACATCATTGAGCGTTTCATCATCATTGAGTGAATCACAATCAGTCTCAGTAAGTAATTCGGTTTCAACAAGTGAGTCTGTATCGTTGAGCGAATCACAAAGTGTAAGTGCATCAGAGTCTGTATCAGCAAGCACATCTGCTTCAGTCTCAGCGTCAGAATTAACGAGCGCATCCGATTCAGTATCTACGTCAGCCTCAGTAGGTGCGTCAGAATCAGCCAGCACGTCTGAGTCAGTCTCAACAAGTGCCTCTGTCTCAGCATCCGCTTCATCAAGTGTTTCGGTATCAGAGTCAGCATCATTGAGTGTCTCATTGAGTGAATCACAATCAGTCTCAGTAAGTGCTTTGATTTCAACAAGTGTATCTGTATCAGCATCAGCCAGCACGTCTGAGTCAGTCTCAACAAGTGCCTCTGTCTCAGCATCCGCTTCATCAAGTGTTTCAGTATCAGAGTCAGCATCATTGAGTGTCTCATTGAGTGAATCAGAATCAGCCTCAGTAAGTACTTCGATTTCTACAAGCGAGTCTGTGTCATTGAACGAGTCGCAAAGCGCAAGCACATCAGCTTCAGTCTCTGTCTCTGTCTCAGAATCAGTAAGCGCCTCTGAATCTGCGTCAGCCTCAGCCAGCACATCAGCTTCAGTCTCAGCGTTAGAATCAGCGAGCGCATCCGATTCCGTCTCTGCCTCAGAGTCAGCATCAACAAGCGTATCCGCTTCAGTATCTACGTCAGCCTCAGTAGGTGCGTCAGCCTCAGCCAGCACATCAGCTTCAGTCTCTGTCTCAGAATCAGTAAGCGCCTCTGAATCAGCTTCAGTGTCTGCCTCAGAATCAGCGAGCGCCTCAGCTTCAGTCTCTGCGTCAGAATCAGTAAGCGTATCTGAATCAACTTCAGCGAGCATCTCAGTCTCAGAATCAATTTCAACTTCAGAATCTATCTCTGTTTCAACTTCAATCTCTGAATCAATTTCAAACATTGTAAATCATTCAGAATCCGCTTCATCAAGCGTTTCAGTATCAGAGTCAGCATCATTGAGTGTCTCATTGAGCGAATCACAATCAGCCTCATTAAGTGCTTTGATTTCAACAAGTGAGTCTGTATCGTTGAGTGAGTCGCAAAGTGCAAGTACATCTGCCTCAGTATCAACTTCAGTAAGTGTATCTGTCTCAGAATCAGCCAGCACGTCTGAGTCAGTCTCAACAAGTGCCTCAGTCTCAGAATCCGCTTCTACATCAGCATTCTTGAGTGCCTCTGAAAGCACAAGTGCTTCAACAAGTATTTCAACATCATTGAGTACTTCAGCAAGTCTTTCAACCTCTGCCTCAACAAGTGCTTCAGTGTCTGCCTCATTGAGTGCCTCAGAATCAACTTCTGAAGTGAAAGATC
>ERZ857521.4323-NODE-4323-length-10491-cov-8.727961_pt1 | contig 10491 bp, 9 predicted proteins | sample MGYA00519701_ERZ857521 | MGnify/ENA primary metagenome ERZ857521 (study PRJEB31778, sample SAMEA3449346) | human gut metagenome | biome: human gut; feature: human-associated habitat; material: faeces | place: United Kingdom | collected 2010/2012 ...
AAGAAAAAGCTAAAGACTTGGCTGCTCGCTTCATCAAGAACTTCGCTAAGTTCACTGGTAACGAAGCTGGTAAAGCTTTGGTTGCTGCTGGTCCGAAATTGTAATTCTGACTTACAAATTCTTAAATATGAAAGCGGTTTCCTTCGGGGAACCGCTTTTTTTGTTATATTTGGTCGGATGGCGGCAGGGATAGAGGTCTGTTTGTTGCCGGGAGAAGAGAAAGAACGGCTGTTTCTACAGTCGGTGTGTGGGGAAGAAAGCGAAAGTAATTGAAGATTGAGCTAATCAAAGATAAAGCGTATGAAAAAGATGATTTATTCAATGTTGGGAGCAGGCTTGCTCTGTCTTTCCAGCTGTGGCGGTCAGGCTAAGCAAGCACAGCCGGCTGCCGGGAACGAGGCTGACAGTACAAATCAGGTCATCGAGACCATTATGGCGCGTCGCAGCGTGCGGAAGTATCTGCCGCAGCCCGTGAACCGGGATACGATGCAGGTGATTCTGGACTGTGGTATTAATGCACCTAATGGACAGAATAAACAATCGTGGGCAATCCGGGTAGTAGACAATCCGGAATTCATCAATGGCCTCACGGAGGTGTATAAGAAAGCCAATCCGAAAGTGGCCGAAGACCCCAATTTCCGGAATATGTTCCGTAATGCACCGACGGTGGTGTTTATTGCCAACGACACTGCCTACGATTTCTCACAGGTGGATTGTGGACTGTTGGGTGAGAACATGATTCTTTCTGCCTGGTCCATGGGTATCGGTTCCTGTTGCCTGGGTGGTCCCATACGTTTCATGAAGACCGATCCCGGAGCCGCAGAATACCTGAAACGCCTGAACATCCCCGAAGGTTATGACCTGTTGTATTGCATTGCCTTCGGATATCCGGATGAATCGCCGGCTGCCAAGCCTCGTGATGCATCGAAAGTGATGTTTGTGGAGTAATGTGTTATCGCGCTCCCAAATCGTCGTAAGAAGATTGTAGAATCGCTTTCCCCAGTTCTGTGCGTCGTGCGTTCGGAGCTGGGGATTCTATTAATGCCTTGCCGGAGTTGTTGTCTATCAGGGTGACGCCGGTACTGTCGCAGAAGGCAAAGCCGTTGTTGTAGGTGTAGTAGGCAAAGGGATATTTGTAATCCTTGCCCAGCACGTTACGGCTGAAATTGAATTCTTTGTGGCTGAGCCCCAGCTGTGCCAGCAGGGTAGCGGCCATGTCGCTTTGGTTCATCAGCTTGTCGATGACCATGGGTTGCTTTACGGCACCGCCCAGCCAGAGCATCGGGATGTGATGGATGCGCGGGTCGTGCACCAGTCCCTCTTCCGGATAATAAAAACCGTGGTCCGGCAGGCAGACAATGAGCAGGTTCTTCCATTGCGGAAGCGCCTTGAGCTTGTCGATGAATTTTCCCAGGCAGTCGTCCGTAAAGGCGAAGGCATTGGGAATTTTTTCGCTCAGGCGATGGTAAGGCACCTCGAAAGGTTCGTGACTGCTGAGGGTAAGAAAAGCCGTGTGCCAAGGTTGATTGCCTTTGCGTGACTTTATCTGTTGGTAGAGGTATTCAAAGGTGATGTCATCGTTCACTCCCCACGGATTCTGGCGTTCTTCCAGACGGAAATCCACGTCGGCCGTGAGATGCTGGTAACCGCTGCCTAGCAGGTAACTCTTCATGTTGGTAAAATTGATGTCACCTCCGTACAGGAAGTCGGTGGCATAGCCTTGCTCCCGCAGCTTCCCGGCAATGGAAGGCAGCGTACGGCTCTTGGCCGGTGACTTCATGACTGATACGGTAGGGAAACTCTGGTAGCCACTGAAGGTGCAGACCGTGCCCCGGTCGGTGCGGAAACTGTTGGCGTAACAGTTCGTGAAAAAGATGCCCTCCTTGCTCAGCCGTTCCAGGTTGGGGCTGACATCCGGGAGACCTCCCAGCGATTCCACAAACACCCCTCCGAAACTCTCCATCAGGATAATCAGTACGTTGGGGCGCGGAGTATTCAACAAAGATACCGTATTTTCTCCGGTGTCGGCATACAATCCGTCGAACAGGCTGGCCCGTTTTTCCTCGTCAAAGAAATTGAACTGCTGGGCGAAATCGGTCGTCTTGCTGATGGACGACAGCAGGCTGAAATCCGGATTGACCGCTGAGTGGTTCAGGAACTCGTTGTCGCAGAAATACGCCTGTCCCACGTTGCTGGTCGATTCGGTGACACCGCCTCGGATGATGATGAAGAGGATACCCCCCAGCAGAATCGTGACCAGACTGCCCGTAAGCCGTTTGCGGACCTGCGGCACTTGGGGGAGTTGGGCAGGCGTCATTTTATACAGTCCCCACGTGAGCAGGACCGACAATATCAGGATACATAGCACCCGTATCAGGATGAAACCGACCGACACACTGGCCATGGCATTCTTCGGAGAGTCCAGGTAGAGGAAGATGGAGGCATCGAGCTTGAATCCCCAGAACGGATACAGGGCCATGTCGCCGATGAAGACGAGGGTAGTGGCCAGCGCAATCAGCGCATAGTAGCCCACGAGAAGCTTTCGCAGCGGGAAACGGCGGAACCAGATACTCACCAGGATAATCAGCCAGGGGAGGGCGGTGAGATAACCCGTGGTGGCTGCGTCGAGGGTAAATCCGTGATACAGCACTTTCAGGTAGTCCACGAAAGATACTCCTTTCTCACAAGCTCCATTGTAGAGCATGAACACTGGTTTCTGAAGCAGGAAATAGCCTAAAATAGCGGCAAAAATACATCCCAGGTAAGCAAGTCTCTTTTTCATCTGTCTAGGTCTGATTATTTACGTCCGAAATCGGCGGGGACTTCCCCCCATGATTCTGTTTCCCATTTGCGCAGGGGAGTGGTATAGGTGTTTTCCTTCAGCCATTTCTCCGCCCGTTCAATCAGCTGGAACAAGGTTTCGGTTCGGGCATTGCGTTCCAGTTTGGTTTTACATTTCTTCTGTTTCACCCACAGGAGGGCGTTGCGGCTGTCGGAATAGAGCGGCATGTCCAACTGCTTCTGTTTGAGAAGCGCCAGCCCGTGTACGATGGCCAGAAACTCTCCGATGTTGTTGGTGCCGTACACCGGTCCGAAATGGAAAATTTCCTGTCCGGTGAGCAGGTACACCCCACGGTATTCCATGGGGCCGGGATTTCCACTGCAGGCCGCATCTACTGCCAGGCAGTTCAGGTCGAAATTTTCCGGGAGCTGTTTGGCGGAAGGTTCTTTGGAAGCCGAATTCCGGTGGCGTTGCAGATACACGTGGGCCGGAGTGGCAAAAGCCTGTGCAGCTTCTTCTTCTGTGTCGAATGATTTATAGATGGCTCCTTTGTATCCTTGGATTTGCAGTTGGCAGTCAGTCCAGGAAGCATACACTCCCGGATTCACACCCTTCCACACCACATAGAATTTTTTTTTCGCCATAAAAAGATTAGGAGGTTAAAAAAGTCGGGTGGCTCCCTCGCCACCCGCTATTTTCAAATGAATTACATGCGTTCAGGCACTTCGATGCCCAGCAAGCCCATGGCCAGCTTGACAATCTTTCCTACGTTCTGACTCAATGCCAGACGGAAAATCTTCACAGCCTCGTTCTCTTCACGCAGAATGCTGAAATCGTGATAGAACTGGTTGTATTCCTTCACCAGGTCGTAGGCATAGTTGGCCAGGATAGACGGGTTGTAGTCCGTTCCCGCCTGTTTTACCACGTTGGGGAAGTCGGCCAGCATCTGGATCAGCGCTTCTTCCTTCGTACTCAGTTCGATACCTTCCGGAATTACAGTCGGAATCTGGATGCCAGCTTCTGCGCCCTTGCGGAGGATAGACTGGATACGTGCGTAAGTGTACTGGATGAACGGTCCCGTATTTCCGTTGAAGTCGATGGATTCCTTCGGGTTGAACGTCATGTTCTTGCGAGCATCCACTTTCAGGATGAAATACTTCAAGGCGCCCAGTCCCACGATACGGGCGATGTCGTCGGCCTCTTCCTTTGTCAGTCCGTCCAGCTTGCCCAGTTCGCTGCTGGTTTCCTTGGCCGTTTCAATCATGGCTTCCATCAGGTCGTCCGCATCGACTACGGTACCTTCGCGGCTCTTCATCTTACCTTCCGGCAGTTCCACCATACCGTAGGAGAAGTGTACCAGGTCCTTGCCCCATTCGAAGCCCAGCTTGTCGAGCAGGATAGACAACACCTGGAAGTGATAGTTCTGTTCGTTACCCACCACATAAATCATCTTGTTGATGGGATAATCCTGGAAGCGCAGCTTAGCCGTACCGATGTCCTGTGTCATGTAGACTGAAGTACCGTCTGCACGGAGCAGCAGCTTCTGGTCCAGTCCTTCCGGAGTGAGGTCAGCCCATACAGAACCGTCTTCCTTGCGGTAGAAGAGTCCTTTTTCCAGTCCTTCCAATACCTTGGCCTTTCCTTCCAGGTAAGTCTGTGATTCGTAATATATCTTGTCGAAGCTGACGCCCATCATCTTGTACGTCTCGTCGAAGCCGGCATATACCCAGTCGTTCATCTTCTTCCAGAGCGCGCGTACTTCAGGGTCGTTGGCTTCCCATTTGCGGAGCATTTCGCGGGCTTCCAGCATCAGCGGAGAGTTGGCTTCTGCCTTGGCTTTGGCTTCTTCCTCGTTCATGCCTTCCGCTTCGTACTTCGCCATCAGTTCCTTCACTTCTGCCTTGTAGTGCTTGTCGAACGCCACATAGTAATCGCCAATCAGGTGGTCACCCTTCTTTCCAGACGATTCCGGAGTCTCGCCGTTGCCATATTTCAGCCACGCCAGCATGGACTTGCAGATGTGGATACCGCGGTCGTTGACGATGTTGGTTTTCACCACCTTGTTGCCGTTGGCCGCCATGATGTTGGCCAGCGCGTTACCCAGCAGGTTGTTACGCACATGCCCCAAGTGGAGCGGCTTGTTGGTGTTCGGAGAAGAATATTCAATCATCACCAGCGGCGCATTGTCGGCAGCTTTCTGGATACCCCATTGACTGTCCGCCTGGATGCGGTTCAGCAAGTCGATCCATACGCTTGAAGCGATGGTCAGGTTCAGGAATCCCTTGATTACGTTGTAGCTGGCAATGGCAGGCTCATGCTGCTTCAGGTACTCTCCAATTTCCTGTGCGGTCTGTTCCGGACCTTTCTTGGACATTTTCAGGAAAGGGAAGACAACCAGTGTGAGGTGGCCTTCAAACTCTTTCTTGGTCTTCTGCAGCTGTACCATCTTGGCGGGAACTTCCTGCCCGTACAACTCCTTCACGCCGTTGATTACGGACGCCGTCAGTTTATCTTCTATTTTCATGCGTGTATGTAGTTTTATGATAATCCGTTCAATGGCGCAAAGATAGTGAATTTATTTCGTTCTGCCGACAGGGTGTTTCTTCTATTTGTATTATTGCATCAGTTTGCTGCACTCGTCTTGCTGTTCCTTGCTCAGCTTGTTCTTGTAGGCGTGGAAGATGTACTGTCCTACTACGGAATTGCCGTGTTTCATTACCTGCTGGGTAATGAATTCGGCGAACTTATGCTGGATACTGCCTGGAGTATAGTTTTTGCCGAAATCTTGGTCCAAGAACTTGTCTTTTTCCATCAGGAAGTCCATCATTTCTTCATTCAGGTCTGTATTGGTTACATACACGCGGTCGCCCAACTCCACTTTGATCAGTCCGTTTTCCAAAACGACAGGCAGGGTGACGGGAAACATGTCGCTGTCGTTTTCCTGTACCATCAGTTCCCTTACTACCGCTTCATCTTGTTTTCCGGTAAATTGGAAGACGCCGTTGGTCACTTTTGCGCTGTCATAGCGTGTGTCGCCTTTTTCGGTATCAATTACATAGACGGTTCTTCCTTCCAGTTTGGGGTTGGTTATTTTTCCTTCCAGGATATATGAATCTTTGGGAGCGTTAGAGCAGGCAGCCATGATTCCGGCAAGGAACAAGCCTGCATAGAGTTTGTTGTTCAGTTTCATGATTGATTCAAGTTTTTGTGAAAAAAGTCACCCCGCCTCCAGTGACGGACAGACGGGGTGTTCTTTACAGTGGATTGTATTTGGACTTCTCTCTAAATTTTAGAAACGGAATCCAATCTTCAGGTTCGGGGTAGCGAAGAAGTTGATATTGTGATGACCAACTTTGTACGCTGCCTGACCTTTCGGGCAGATCTGGATATGGTCGTAGCGATAAGCTACCGGCTGTACTTCGAAACCGAGAATCAGACCCGGAGCCAAGGAGTATTCAATGCCGGCTACACCAGCCACTTTCAAGCCGAAGATTTGTCCGGCACGTGAGTTGGGTGTATAGAGCTGAACGGACTCGTTTGTCAGATCTGGATTGTGATTGGGACCATAAACATTATAATCTGAATAATATTCTTCACTATTTATGATTCCATAAGTATTATTATCAATCCATCCATATATTGGACTCACAAAAATAGCATCATCGCTATAGGTTGTTTCACCCGTATACGGAGTGGTTGTTTCGATACGTCCCATTTGCCATCCCAGTAATCCTCCTACGTAGAGGTTGATGCGTTCGTTTTTGGTGTTGAAGTAATAGTTTGAACCAACTGCCACGTTCCAAGCATTGCTGATGCGCCCTTCCGTGTATTTTGCACCCATAATCGGCATTTCTTCTACCTCATAGTCGCCTTCCACATAACTTTTGGAAGGTGTGGCATTAATGTTCATGCTGAACATCAAGTTCACATCCCAACGGTCTGAGAGGAAATATTTGCCTTGGATACCAATCAGGTTGACCAAGCTGTTACTATTCAGATTTCCTAAGTTGAGATACATACCTGGATCGTTTGACATATTTGGGTTACTTAAAGAAGTTCCTAATCCTACGTCCTGAGTGAATCCGTTCTGTGCATCCCAATAAGTCGGCAGCAGATAACTCATCTCTTGATTGAACATCTGGTTATTTCCAATCACGGCTGACACCTGCCACTGGCCTTTCTTAGGAGCAAACGACGCATCACTGCTGCTGTACTGTTGCGCCAAGGTTGGCGCAACAGATGCTACAGACAGAAGTAATATGCATAGTTTTTTAATCATACTTCTAAGTTTAAAGGTTCATTTTATTATTCGGCAGGAGTTGTAGTACTGCTTCCTCCAGTAAGACCTGCCATCAGTTGGTCTTTAATCTTGTTGGCAGAATCTAACAGTGCCTGCAAAACTTTAATTTCATCTTGTTTTCTGCTAATCTCATCTTCTTTCTGCTTAGCCCATAATTCTTCTTCAGTCTTATAGTCGCCACTCTTCAAAGCTTCAAGCAGCTTTTTGTAAGATTCGATTACAGCTTCTTGTCCTGGTATTGAGCCGTTGGTAGTAAAGGTCAATGTCGGATTTGAGGTAGAAGAAGTACCCGGAGTTAAAGAAGCACCACCTTGTTCTAACTTGATAATCTCTTCCTCAATTTTCTCAACAGCTTTTTCATATCCTGATGTACCACTAGCAGCACTTTCTAAAGTAGTTGTGATGATTCCCTGTATATCTGTAATACCTGCCTTCTGTTGACTGATTTTGGCTTTTTCGCCTGCAAATTGAGCTTTAATCTTTGCTTCTTCTGTGTTAATATCATTCTGGCAAAGAGTTGCTTTATTGATTTCATCTTGGTTGGCAGCCTTCAGGTCTTCCAAAGATTTAGCCAGTGCGTCCCATTCTGCTTTGTTGTTCAGCAAGTTGCTTACATAAGCATTGTTATACTTCGCAGCAAAGGCTTTTTCATACAATTTGGTTCCTTGTGGTGCAGGGTAGTTAGTAACATTTTTTTCCCATGATTCGTATGTAATCTCGGCTTGAGTTACGATATTATCAGTAGGATTGATGGCATATTCATATCCAATGGTATTGCAGGCATCTACATAGGCTTTATATGATCCACCATAGTTTGGAACATCGGTAAGAGTTCCTGCAATATCTCCACCAAATCGATCTTTATCAGTTGGTAAGGATTGCCATGCGGTAAAGTCAGTGTCATTAGTGGCTGGTGAAAGTGCTTTTCCTGCATTTTCAGGTACAAAACCATCGAATGTCTTTCTTGCAGTCAGATAATCACCTAGTTCTTTGCGGAATGCTTCAGTCTTTGCATCAATTTCGTCTGCATCCTCAGTTTGATCTAGTGCAGCAATTGCGGTCAGATAATCCTGGTAAGCTTTGTAAATGATAGCATATGCGTTATTATCTGCATCGTAATATTTTCCGTCGTTGAAGTTCTTTGTATAGGCGGCTTTTGCATCAGACCAAGCCTTTAAGGCAACATCGTATGTACCTTTTTGGTCTGCAGTAAAGTAAGAAGCTTCAAGAGCGGCATATTGAGCCTGTTTTTGTTTCATCTGATTTTCTGCGCTTGCATCCAGGATGTTACCTTCTATTGCGGTAAGAATACTGCTCAAAAGAGTCGCCTTGTCATCTCTTGTTTTCTGGAGTGTAATGCCATTCGGATAAGTGACATTGCCTTCAGCATCTGTTATGGCAAAGTCGTTTACTTCCGCTATGCTGGAAGTAGTTATGTTCTGCTGAAATACTTCTGCAATCTTGTCAGAAACCGTGAACTTTAATTCAGTTTTAGCATTATTGGCACTGCTTAAGCTATCTTTCTTAGCCGCAGTTACTCTCAATGCTTCTTTTTCTTTGAGATCGATATCATTTTCTTGATTGATTAACTTTTCTAGTTCATCTTCGTATGTTTCGTATAGAGTTTGCCAGTCTTCAAAGCTCGTACCTTTTATTGTTTTATAGTCTTCCAAGCTTTCTTTCATGCCTTCCAGTGTACCTTCTTCCGTAGCAATCTGACCTTCTACTGCTGCAATCTTGGCGTTTACATTGAATGTATAATCCATCAGTAACTTGTCATTCATGAGGTCGGCCAAGTCATTTTGTGCGGTAGAAAGCTCTTTGGCTAATTCAATAAGTCCGGTAATCTGTATTGTCTGAGATTGGCCTGCTGCATCTGTATAAGTATACTCGAATGTTTTCTCTGAAAGTAAAGCTTTTAATCGTTCGGCATAAGCAGATTCTTGCAGGCCCACTAATGCAGCTTCAATTTCTGCCAATGCTTTCTGATATGCTGCATTGGCTTCCGCACTGGCTTGCTGGGCTGCAATCAATTTTTTATTCAACAATTCTTTGTAAAGTGTAGCTTGTGCGCTAATGGAGTCTTTTTTTGCTGAGTATAAAGTAGATAAGTAATCTGTCTTTAGCTTTGCTTGTTCAGCTTCTTGATTTTTAATTTCAGCCTCAGCCTCATGCCATTTTACTTGTGCAGTTTTAATGGCAGCTTCAGCTTGTTCTACTGCTGCTTTGGCCCGCAGCAATTCAGCTTTTGCACCCCGAAGTTCAGTGATACCCGCTGGTTCGTCGTTGTCGATACAGCTAGTGAGTAGCGAAGTAGATGTACCTGCCATCAGCAGGACAGCCACGAGATAAGTCCATTTTCTCATAGATTCAAGTTTTAAAAAGTTAATAATAAATGTAGAGTACTATTTGCTTAATACTTTGTTTTTCATTTTTAATTTTATATACACTATTCAAGTTTTTACACGTTATTCAAGTTTTCTACACGGTGTTTTTCTTTTGTTAACGATGACAAAGTTAATCCGAGAAAGCAGTTTTCTCTTGTCTAAATATGTATTTACACGCGTAAATAGACAAATACGGGGTAATTTAACACAATCTTTGTCTGTTTTCTGTGAAATCGTAATATTTTATGAAGCGGGTGGTTCTTGTGGTTCTCCTAAATATTTCTTAATATCTTGGCGGGCGTTTGGGCCGGTTATGCTTTTGAAAAGGCGGTATCTTTTAAGGTCAATTTCATTTTTTATGTTTCCCCACCTTGAAATGTATGTTTTCCGGTGCGGGGATATAAGTCTCTTCCGGCAGAAACATACGGTTCGGTCACGGGAAACGTAGAAGGTGGCAGAAGATTTAAGGATTAAGGCAAGGGCCTTTGGGAATCAGGCGGGAGTTTCGTGGAGATTCTTCTTCCACGTAGAGGGAGAACAGCCTTCCTTCATCTTGAATTGCTTGCTGAAGTGGGCAAGGTCTGCAAAACCTACCTGCTCGGCCACTTCAGCCAGACTGATGTCCGGATTGTTGCGCATCCGGCGTTTCGCTTCTTCAATCCGTAATCCGTTGAGCCATCCATTGAAATTTGTCTGATAAGTCTCGTTGATGAAGTTAGACAAATAGGTGCGGTTGATGCCTATTTCCTTGCTCATGTCCTGAATGGTGAGGCTGGGGTGAAGATAGTTTTTCTCGGACACCCATTCGTTCAATTTCTCTTCTATTTTTTCATAATTCCATTTATAGGCTTTCTGGTGAGGATTATGGGGAGAGATGGCCGGAGTTTCTTGGGAAGTACCTTGTTCTTCTGCCAGTTCATTTCCTTTGAGCGGGTGATTGGCTATAAGAATGCCATAGTTATGTATGGGGCATAGAACGAAGCGGTTTTTTCAATGGTCGGGAAAAATGGGCGAAAGGCTTT
>ERZ857521.4327-NODE-4327-length-10483-cov-4.293057_pt1 | contig 10483 bp, 10 predicted proteins | sample MGYA00519701_ERZ857521 | MGnify/ENA primary metagenome ERZ857521 (study PRJEB31778, sample SAMEA3449346) | human gut metagenome | biome: human gut; feature: human-associated habitat; material: faeces | place: United Kingdom | collected 2010/2012 ...
GATGAAGTTCATCGGGCAGTTCTCCGTCCGTTCGGGATAGTAGTAGTTGTTCTTGACGACCATCAGCATGTCGCCGCTCTCGATCTCCTCCTCGGCTGAGAGAACGTTGCGCCGGATCCCCTCGTTGTAGCGGTTGGCCCGCTTGTTCGAACGCGTGATGACGATTGTCTCGTCGCGTCCGTAGCGGGCGTAGCAATCCTCGAGTTTCTCGAGAAACTCGCCGCCCTCGACCGCCTCGATGTCCGGGAAATCCATGCGGAAACGCGGAATGGCGCAGATGCCGTTCTCGAGCATGCACCGGACAAGCGTGGCGTTGAACAGGATGCCCGATTCGGACTCCTGGCGCACGACCTCGTCGAGCGTGCCGTAGACCACCTCGCCGTAGCGCTCCATCGTCGCCGGGTCGAGTGCCGGGCTGAAGTCCGAACCCACGGGCGGCAGCTGTGCGCTGTCGCCCACGAGGATCAGGCGGCAGCCCCGTCCGTTACGGACATACTGCACCAGGTCACCGAGCAGCGACCCGCTGCCGAAATGTGTCCCCTCCGAGGCGCGCTCGGAGAGCATCGAGGCCTCATCGACGATGAACACGGCCCCCTGTTCGGGATTGTGGTTGAGCGAGTATTGCGATTCGTAGTCGGCATTCGTGCGCTGGCGGTAGATCCGCTTGTGGATCGTGAGCGCACGTTCCCGGGCGTTGCGGGCCAGCACCTTGGCGGCCCGTCCCGTCGGGGCGAGCAGTACGGGGCGGATTCCCGACTCCTTGAGTGCCCCCACCAGTGCCGCGATGAGTGTTGTTTTTCCCGTTCCCGCATAGCCGTTCAGCACGAAAATCCGCGAAAAATCGTCATCAGCAAGGTATTCCGACAACTTTTCTATGATTTTTTTTTGCCCGGGAGTTGTTTCGAAACAAATTTTACCGTAAATTTGGGTCGCAATACGTGTGCTGGACATGCGTGTTTCATTTGAGTGCACAAAATTAATAACAAATATTTATTTATAAAATGAAAAGAATCGCTCAAATCATCCTCGGCGTAGTCATCATCGCATTGGTCTACGTTATCTATGTGCAGATCTCGACGCCGCTCAACTTCGAGCAGGAGTTGAAAACGAAGCGGGCTCAGGTCATCGACCGCATCAAGGACATTCGTACCGCCCAGCGTGCATTCAAGTCGAAGTACCAGCGCTTCACCAGCACGTTCGACTCGCTCGAGGCGTTCATTCTCACCGATACGCTCGAGATGGAGCGCAAACTCGTCGATGAGGACGACTCGGTAGGTATGGCCATGCTGAAGAAGACCGGCAAGAAGAACGTCGAGAAGTTCAAGATCGCCGTGATCGACACCATCTTCTCGCCCAAGAAACTTACGCGCGAGGATGTTGAGCAGTTGCGTTACATCCCCGGAACGGACAACAAGTCCGAATTCATCATGGAGGCCGGCTATGCGACGGCTTCGGGTGTCGTTGTGCCGATCGTCGAGTGCCGCGCTCCCTACAAGGCGTTCCTCGACACGGTGGCCTATCGTCAGGAGGTGATCAACCTGATCGACGAGGAGGAGAATATCTATACCCGCTACGCCGGTATCAAGTTCGGTTCGATGGAAGCCGCTAACAATGAGGCAGGCAACTGGGAAGACTAATCGGCCGCAAGACGGCTACGGAGTGTCCATTCAGCAATCGTTGGATGGACATTCTTTTTCGCTGCTTGGGCTGGAGAGTCCGGCGGCGGGTGTCGTGGAGGTCGAGGCGGTGACGCCGCGGACGATGCTCGTCCCGCGCGAGGTGTTCGAACCGGCGGCTGCGGAGGCGCTGCTGGCGGCGGCGGGCATCCGCCCTGCTGCCGGTGAGCGGATCGTGTGGAGCGATCCCGGGGCGGAGACCGTAGCGCTGATGTGTGTCGCCGGGGATGCCGTCCGGCAGGTCGAGGAGCGGCTCGGCGACAGGGTTCGTTATACCTCTCCCCTGCTGCGGACGCCTGCGGATACGGCCTCCGCTGTGTGGATGTGCCGCCAGAGCGGTACGCTATATATTAAGGTATACCGGGAACAGACGCTGCGCATGGCCGAGGCGCTCCCCGCGGCCGGGGAGGCGGACCTGCTCTATGTCGTTGAACGGCTGCAGCAGGCATTCGCGCTGCGCGAGTATGTGCTCATTGCGGCGGGTGACGACGCAAAGGGACTGCGGTGGTTTCTCGGAAAACGATTCGGAAAAAGCCTATGCGAATAGTCAGCGGAAAATACAAGGGACGGGCCATCAACCCGCCCCGCAACCTGCGGGCCCGGCCGACGACCGATTTTGCCAAGGAGAATCTCTTCAACGTGCTGGGCAATCTGGTCGATTTCGAGGAGTGCGACGTCCTCGACCTCTTTGCCGGGACGGGGTCGATCAGCTACGAGTTTGCGTCGCGTGGAGCGCGGAGTGTCACCTCGGTCGAGATCAACCCGGTGCACTACGATTTCATCCGCAGCACGGCTCGGCAGCTCGGGATCGACAACCTCTATGCCGTCAAGGCAAATGTTTTTCTCTACCTGCGGAGCTGTCCCAAGCAGTTCGACATCGTTTTTTCGGACGCCCCGTATGACCTTTCGGGCAGCGAGGCGGTCGTCGATCTGGTCCTCGGAGGCGATCTGCTGCGTCCCGGCGGGCTGCTGATCTTCGAACATTCGAAAAAGATGGATTTTTCCGAGCGTAATGAGTTCTGGCAATTAAGGAGTTACGGAAGCGTGCAATTTTCTTTCTTCAAAAAGGGGTGAAAAGTATTGCCGATTCAAAAAATTCCACTATCTTTGCACTCGCAATACCGGAAAACGGTTACCGCGAAAAACGGTGCGTTAGTTCAGCTGGTTAGAATACGTGCCTGTCACGCACGGGGTCAGGGGTTCGAGTCCCCTACGCACCGCCAGCCGAGAGAGGGAAAAGCGACCGCCCCTCCGCTCGTAAAGAAGGTCGTCCAGCAATGGTGCGTTAGTTCAGCTGGTTAGAATACGTGCCTGTCACGCACGGGGTCAGGGGTTCGAGTCCCCTACGCACCGCAGAACGAGAAAACGAGATGGTTACAGCAACCGTCTCGTTTTCTTTTATTTATCCACTATCAAGCGGAAAATCAAAACGTTGCACGGGTTACGAATGACTGCTTGCGTCGCTCGGAGCCGGGTTCTGGTTCCGTTCCCGGAGACATTCCGGGACACCGAAACGTAACCTATGCGTAACCACGGCATCAACCTGCGCGTAACCTTGCACACGCTTGTCCCGACCATGTCCTTCATTGACTTTACCTGTTTGTCAGTCAAACAGTTGCGTATGACTATTTTTGTACAACGGATAAAGTTAAGGTATCGTCATGGAAAAGACTACGAAAAAGGTGCGGCCGAAGAGCGTAGCCGCACGACCAAAAAAAGAGGCGGCTGCCACACGCAAGAGCACATTCGCCATCATCTTCGTACTCCAGAAGGGCAAAGCCCGCGAGGACGGCACGGCACCCATCGTGGCTCGCATCACGGTCAATCACGAAATGGTGCACTTTGCCACGCGGATGTACATCCACCCCGAACGCTGGCTGCCGAAGGATTACCGCACGGCGGGCAAGAGCCGCGAGGAGAAACAGATCAACGATGCGCTCGATGAACTGCGTGTGCTGATACGACGCCGCTACGACCAGATGCTGCGCGGAGAGGAGACCATCACGGCCGCAATGCTCAAAAACGCCATCACCGGACTCGACCAGAGCACCTCTACACTTCTGGGCGTCTGCGACCGCTTCATCGAGGATTATACCGACCTGTTACGCACCAAACAGTGTTGCCGTGAGACCTACCTGCGCTATCTGCTTACGCGCGTACCGTCGAATCAGAAGGTAAACTCCTACCTGAAGGAGATTGCCGACCTCTGCGGTATCGACAAGGATCTGACATTCCATTGTACCCGCCACACGTTCGCCACGACGGTGACGCTGGCCAATGGTGTACCCATCGAGACGGTTTCGAAGATGCTCGGCCACACGAACATTCAGACAACGCAGATCTATGCCCGAGTGATCGACACGAAGATCAACAACGACATGGAGGCCCTGGCCCGTAAGTTAAATGTCCGCTCGATCATCCGGCAGACCGAAACAACAGCCGTGTAACCCGAAAGGTTACACGGCTGTCATCAGGTTTTGACAAGAAGCATCCTTATGCATCGTATTCGTATATCCATAGAGTTTTCCGATTGCACTTGTCTCCTTCGAAGAGAGTGTGTACAAGTTCCTGATTGAGGTCGATCATCTGATCTTCAAGTTCAGGTCCATAGTGCCCGATTATGATTCGATGCAGGTCGTCGTCGCTGACATCCAGCATGAAATCGACATATCCTTCGTTAAGATGGACCTCTTTGAACCCATACTCGTCAATCAAGTAGTATGGTTGTGTGATTCCATTGATCTCAACCGTGTACCGGGGCTCGGCATCCTCGGCGTTCTTGAAAAAGAGAACTTTCAGTCCGTATGCCATGGCAAATGATTTTATTGGTTGATTTTGGGCTCGTAGTCGAACTTGTTTTTCAACTGCTTCCACTTCTCGATCTCGACTGAGAAAGAGTGAAGTATGGCATCTCGATTCTCTGTCGATGCCATTTGGTCCAGTTTCTGTCTGTATTTCTGCTGCACTTTTACATTTTGCGGGTCCAGGTATTCGCAAGACCCGAATTTTAAGAATCTATGCAACAGATCAATACCACAAATACCTGTGTCAAAATTCATTTTCAATGCAAGACAGGTGTCCGAATCGGTCAAATCCTCGCTTCGGACATAGAGGGTCAAGCTCTCGGGGCCCTAATTGACGGCGCACAAGTCCTTCGGGGTTACGTTCACTTCTTTTGTCTGCTGTCGGTTTTGCTCTTCCCGGAACAAATCGTAGACGTAGGCTGGGTCTACGAATTCCAAATCCAGTACTTCCCTTCTGTCCAATCCCATCTTCATCAGCGCTCTGATTTTGGCCCCTTTGTTCTGATCCGAATCCAAGATGGCATCCACGCGAGACCGCTTTTTCCGGTCCGCCGTCTGTTTTTCCTCCTGCTTGCCCATCTCCCAGAAGATGAGATCAATGATTCGCATATCGGATAATTCGGGACACCTGAAAGTTTGTCGGAACTTATTTAACAAAGCCGCGGTTCTGTTGTCGTTTAGCAAGGAGCGATAGGTTTCCAGAATCAACTGATACCGTTCCCGATATTGTTCTGCCTTTTTGTCATGGTCTCCGCTCGGAATCTTGTAGCCGAACATCAACGCGACTTTTGAGTCGTATATGGGATACAACGAGTCGTTTTCGAGGTTCAGCATCTTCGTCACGAATGAAAATTGCAAGGAGTTCTCACCCCGACTGAGCTCAAGAGCGATCTTGACCGCATCCAGATTTTCAGTTCGCTTTCGGGATTTGATTTCATCCATCTTTTTGTAGAAACGGCGGATGAACCGAGCCGTAACGAATACTCGGCTCATGGCGTAGAATGCTCCGAAAACATACTGAAAATAGCGATCGGTCGCCAGACTGTGATCCGGACGGTCGTATGTCTCTTTCAGAAAACCGTATCCCACCACGGTATAACGGAGTTCGGAATAGTTCGCCTCGAAAAACTCTTCTGCCGCATTCCCGTCGCAGAGAGCGAAGAATCGTTCGCATGCCGCTATTGCATGTCTGCTTTCCATAGTTGGTGTATATAAAACGTTCATATTACAAAGTTAGGTTGCGCCTATGACAATTTATGACACAAGTAAATCAATTGCGTATATTCACAAATATACGGAAAATCACATAAATCACGATGCAGCAATTAGACTCCTGGGACAAAGTATCCCTGTAAGGTAAGGCGTCGCAGCTACCTTTATCCCGAAAGAGGATACGGATATGGCGGAATTCGGCGTGAAATACTGGGCGGAGCTGCGGTCGCGGTACAAGGGCGTGCTGTGGCGCGTGGAGATTGCCGAGCGCAGATTTACGGGTACGGCCGAGGAGATGGCTTTCGACGGCGGCACGCCGCTGCAGATCACCTGGGAGAAGCGCGGTGACGAGTTCTACGTTCCGGTCAAGGCCTCGGAGGCAACCATCAACATCCTCTGCCGCGAAAACTTCCGTTACCTCTCGCTCTTCACCTCCGACCCGCGGCAGTTTCGGGTCTCCATTCTCCGCAGCGGGCAACTGTATTGGCGGGGTTACGTTACCGCCGACCTCTACTCCGAGGCCTTTGCAGCGCCTCCCTATACCGTCTCGGTTAAGGCTGTCGATGGATTCAACCAGCTTTCGAGCATCCCGTTCCGCGACCTGGTGCGCATCGGCACGACGGGACGACGCACGCTGTGGGAGTTGCTCTGCGCCAGTACCGATCTGTTGGAACTCGATCTCGATATGGCGGACTGGATGGATCTGCATGCCGAGGGCATGGACGAGAACATCTCTCCGCTGCGTCAGACCTACCTCGACCGCGAACGGCTCTACTACGTCTATGAGGAGCCGACCTACCGCGACATTCTTGAACTTTGCCTGCGGCCGTTTGCCGGGCAGATCTTTCAGTCGAACGGTGCGCTGCATATCCGCCGCGCCGTGTCGCTCTATCGCACGGAGCGTCCGATGAGTTTCTACCGTGTCGGCACGGAGTATCCCGTAGGACGGATCATCGCGGGCGGCGGACGACGATTGGTCATCCATACCGGAGCGCAGGTCATTACCTCAGCCGCACGGGCCGCAGTCGACGGCATGTGGGACGGCGACCTGCATATTCCGGGTGAAGCAACGCTGGATATTGTGCCGGCCCTGCGCCAGGTGACCGTCGATGTGAAGAACAAGAGTCTGCCCAACCTCATCGACCATCTGGGATTCTACCGCAGGGATGCGTGGACCGACCCGTATGGATTCATCTCGCAGAAGAGCGCTGCGGAGTTGTCGTTCGTCGGCGACGACGATCGTCAGGGCGTGGAGATTGCGACCCGCGGCGAGCACGTCGAGCAATGCAACTTCCCGCTGACGTGGGAGTGTGGCATGCAGGTCTATCACAGCGAGTGGGGACTGGGCGTGATCCACAATCCGAATACGGCTGTTGCCGTCGAGGTGCATTACGGCGTGCGTATCGTCGGAGAAGGTGCAACCTATTCGCTCTCCGAGGGTGGAGCGTGGGTTGCGGGCGACCGGGAGATAGTTCGGGAGATGAAAACCGGGAGCGAGGAGCATGTCAAGATCGAGATCGACGGCATTCCGTGCGACGGCGAGTGGCAGTTCTTCTTCCGGCAGACGCTCATCGGTCGTGTTACCTCCTACGGCGGCCGGGAGGACGGTACCACGTCGGGTCGCACCTCGGGACATCTCGAAAGCGTCGCTTTCCGCAACATGAGCCTTACGATCGATGCCGGTGAGCGTTACGATGCCGGACTGCATTACGAGGCGCTGGTTAACCCGGCAAACAATGTCGATATGGGCATCACGTTCCCCGTGGGCGACATTCCGGCCGTGCCGAACGACCGGCTGCTTTACTCGCTCTACTACCTCGATGCGGCGGGCGACCCCACGCGCACGTGGCACACGAAGGGGCGCCGCGATTTCGGAACGCTCGTGGAGCACGTTGTGCAGGGAGCGCTGCGCTTCCGCCAGCGGCCGAGTCGCCGCATTACGGGCGAGCTCTTCACCGGTGCGCATCTGGATATGAACACCGTCGTGCGCGACGACAAGTTCCTCCATGCGGCCTACGCCGTAAATTCTCTCGAACTCAACGCGCTTGACGACAGTTGCGATTGTGAACTGGTCGAGATGCCGGGGTTGCTCGCGACGGAAATGCCGCCCGAAGGCGACGATTGCATCGAGGTTGCCACGTTGTCGTTTACGGTCGGCACAGTGATTCGCTGTCTCAACCTGCTGCTGTTGCAGGACGCTTCGCAACGAACGGTTTATCTCTTTGATGCAGCGACCCGCTCCGTGCGCGAGATCTACCGCCGCGACGAACCCTTTGTGATGTATGAGGCCGACGAGGGGTTCGTTACGGTCGAGGGTACGCGATTGTGCTTTGTCGATTGCAGGGGCGTCGTACAACATCTCCTCGATCTTGGGGAGGCGTATCACTACCCGGCCACGCGGATGGACGGCTACTTCCATATCCTGAAGGAATACCGTCAGTATGTCGGGCCGCGCAGCACATCGGCCTCGGCTTCAGACGACGCCTATTGGCGAACCTACCGCTACCTGAACCGACCGGAGTATCCCTATGACGAGGATGATGCCTACCATCGTGGGCCGAACACCACGGGAACCTCCATGTCGGGCGAGATCCTCGAACTGCGACGTACGGCCGACACGCTTGTGATCAATACTTCGCAGTACACCTATCTGCATGACCGCCGCTTCGACAAGCCCTGCATGATGCAGCGGTTGGAGGCCGGCGCGCGGATCGTAACCATCTCGGACCGTCTTCTCGGGATGAATCTCGGCGAGGAGTTTCTCCTCTATCGTCGGGATTCGATTACCGGGCGCACGCTGCTGCAACGCCGAGCTGGGTCGGTCGACTGTGCCGACCAGACTTTGAGCGAAGTGGCCGTGGCGCACGAAGGCATCGTCTCGCTCATCGGGCTCGACGACGGCTCGCTGCGCGGTGTGAAAAACCGGTCGGGAGCCGGGCAGCCGCTTGCCGGACTCTTCTATATCTGGGGCGATCTCTACCTCATACGCGAACGCTCCATCCACAAATACATTCCCTGAATCATGGAGACACTGAGCCTTATTCTGAACTTTGTGCTGGCCAGTGGACTGGCCGGCACCATTCTCTTCTTCCGCTCGAAACGGCGCAAGGCCTCGGCCGAAGCCGACTCGGCGGAGTTGGAGAACACCGAGAAGATCGTGGCCATCCAATCCGAGCAGATCACACGGCTGGACGGCCGCGTGGAGAAACTCGAAGAGAAGGTCGACAAACTCGAAATCATCATCGAGCACAAGGATGTGGAGATCGACCGCAGCCGCATCATCATTCGTCAGGCCTACAAGTGCGACACGCCGCCCGAACACTGTCCCGTGCTGATCAAGCGGGCCGAGATGGAGCGGTGGCGCAAGGAACACGATACCGCAGAACCGAAACGACCGTAAGATGACACGAGGACTACGCAACCGCAATCCGGGCAATATCCGCCGCTCGAAGACCCGCTATCTGGGCGAGGTGACACCTTCGCGCGACGCAGCCTTCAAACAGTTCGAGACGATGGCGTGGGGTTACCGTGCGATGTTCGTGCTGCTGGACTCCTACCGTCGTCGGGGATATGGCACCCTGCGGCAGATGATCGCACGTTACGCTCCGCCGGTGGAGAATCATACCGAAAACTACATCCGCTGCGTCGCCACGTGGTCCAGCATCGATGCGGACGAACCGCTCGACACGCACGACCGGACGAGCATGCTTGCCGTTGTGGCGGCGATGAGCCGCATGGAGAACGGCCGCGAAGCCGTGATGTCCGATGTCGAAGCCGGATGGACACTCTTCATCCAACACAAACCATAGACTCACCATGTCCCGAAGAATCGCCGATCTCCTTATCAAGATCGGAGCCGACTCCTACGAGTTCCAGCAGAAGGCGCAGCAGGTCGAGCGCGACCTTGGCTCGCTCGAAAAGCGGCTGACCTCGCTCGGCAAGTCTCTCTCCGTGAAACTCACGGCGCCGCTTGCCGCACTCGGGGCCGTGGCATTGAAGAATGCCGATACGCAGCAGCAGGCCGAGCAGCGTCTGCTCACGGCACTCAAGGGACGCACCGACATCCAGCAACGGCTTATCGCACAGGCGGCCGAGCTTCAGTCGCGCTCCGTGCTGGGCGACGAGGCGGTCATCGGACAGCAGGCCTATCTGGCTTCGCTGGGAATGACCGAGGAACAGATCGGCCGAGTGATCGAAGCCTCGGCGCAGTTGTTCGCAGCTACGGGGATGACGCTCGACAGCGCCGTGAAGAATCTCGCCAAGACCTTCGGCGGTCTGACCGGCGAACTGGGTGAAAGCATCCCGAAACTGAAGGAACTGACCGTCGAGCAACTGAAGAACGGCGAGGCAGTGGACTTCATCCTCGAGAACTACAAAGGATTCGCCGAAAGTGCCGCGCAGACGGCACTCGGACCGTTGCGCCAGTTGAACAACGCCTGGGGCGATTTTCTCGAACAGATCGGCGCCGCGATGATGCCCTTTGCCACGAAGGTAACCCGGGCGCTGACCGTCGTCGTGCAGATGCTGCAGTCGCTCTCGCCCGCCATGAAGCAGGTGCTGGTCGTCGCGACGGGACTGGCTGCAGCCATCGGACCGCTGTCGCTCGGAATCGGAGCCGTCATCAAGGTGCTGCCGATGCTCTCGGCCGGACTGACCGCCCTGCTTTCACCCGTTGGACTCGTTGTTGCGGCAATCGTCGCCTTGGGTGCGGCCTTTGCATATGCCCGTATCGAGAAGCAGAAGATGATCGACGAGACGGATGACGACTGGATGATGTATGTGATGAACACC
>ERZ857521.4332-NODE-4332-length-10474-cov-19.186678_pt1 | contig 10474 bp, 8 predicted proteins | sample MGYA00519701_ERZ857521 | MGnify/ENA primary metagenome ERZ857521 (study PRJEB31778, sample SAMEA3449346) | human gut metagenome | biome: human gut; feature: human-associated habitat; material: faeces | place: United Kingdom | collected 2010/2012 ...
ATGAACGGGCACTACCCACAAAGATTGCTTATCAGCTAGGGATAGACTTGGCAGATCAAGTCATTGCTGACTATATCTTGAATGAACAGCGTTATCCTGAAACGGTTGGTATTATCCTATGGGCTAGTAGTAACTCAAGAAGTCACGGTCAGTGTTTAGGTGAGTTTCTCTATATGTTGGGCGTTCGCCCTAAATGGCAGTCCAATGGTCGCATTTCAGGCCTAGAGGTGATTCCTTTAGAAGAATTACAACGACCTCGTATCGACGTAATGGGTCGCATCAGTGGCCTCATTCGAGATATGATGCCTACTGCCATTAGTTGGCTCGACAAGGCTGTTGAACTGGTGGCAGACTTAGATGAACCACTAGAAGATAACTATGTGAAAAAGCATATTCACGATGATGTAGATTGGCTCGTGGAGCAAGGTGAGGATCCTTTGTTGGCTACTAAAAAGGCGCGACTCCGTATCTTCGGTGACCCGCCACAGGCCTATGGCACCGGTGTAGGCGCCTTGATAGAAGGTAAAAATTGGCAATCCGTAGAAGATATTGCGCAAGTATACAGTAAGTGGAGTAGCTTTCACCTGCATCAGGATATTCCACAAGATATGCGCTTATTCCAACGTCGCCTCACTACGATGGATGTGACCATTAAGAATGAAGATAATCGGGAAACTCATATTTTGAGTGCTGACGATTATTATAGCTATCATGGTGGTCTCATTGCAGCAGTGCGGACTGCAAAGGGCAGTGCGCCTCGCGCCTATGTGGGGGATAGCACCGACCGTAGTTGCGTTGTGATGCGGTCCTTGTCGGATGAGCTGCGCCGCGTTGTGCAAGGGGAAACACAAAACCCGAAATTCATTCAAGCCATGATGAATCATGGTTACAAAGGTGCATCGGATATGTCCAATGTAGTATCCCATAGCTTTGGCTGGGATGCGACGAGCGATATAGTGCCCGATTGGGTCTATGAAGGTTATGCTAACAAGTATGCTTTAGATACAACGGTGCAAGACTGGATGCGTGATGTAAATCCGTGGGCCTTGCAGCGCATTGCGGAAATTTTGTTAGAAGCCGCTCAACGTGGCTACTGGGATGCATCTCCAAAGATGCTAGAGAATTTGCAGTCCTTATATATTTCCATAGAAGGTGTTATAGAAGGTCGTTAGTATGAAACAAAGAATATCTATTATATGTACCATAGTCATGATGGTACTTCTGGTGTTCGGTTGTGGTCCTAAACAGCTGGGAACTACGGGCGCCACACATCAGGTGACGGATGGTACAGGCACTGTTGTTACGGTGCCGACTGAACCTAAGCTCATCGTTCCTATCGCTGCTAGCACAGAGGATATAGTCCTATCCTTGGTTGATCCAAGCCGCGTAGCCGCTGTTGGTACGGTACCTAATAATGTGCCCGACGCGTCGGCTAAGGTAGAGAAACATGTGAAAGCATCTGCTGAGTCCATGCTCTCAGTACAGCCAGATTTAGTATTAGTACCCAATTGGATGTCTCCCGATGCGATTGGGGAAATGCGGAATATGCAGATTCCTGTTTATGTATATAAAACACCTACTACGGTACAAGAAGCAAAAGCTACTATTCATGAGATTGCTGGGCTATTACATGCATCTGATGAATCCATGATAGCTAGCATGGATACAGATTTAAAAACTGTAGAAGAGCTGGCGAATAAGTATAGCAGTGAACGCCCTTTAGTGGCATTTTATTCGCAATTTGGCTTAACAGGCGGCAAGGGTTCAACCTTTGATGATATGTGTAACTACTTGAAGGTAAACAATGCGGCCGCTCAAATAGGGTTAGGCCCTTTTGATAATGGGACGAGAGAGGATTTAATAAAATCTAACCCTGATATTATTTTTATTCCTTCTGTGGCCTATACATCAGATGGCACTACGCCAGCAACGGCAGAACAGCTTTACTCTGATCCTGCTTTGCAGGGCGTTAAGGCCATCGCCAATCGTCGTGTGTACCTTGTAGATTCCTCGCAGGTCATGAGTTATTCTCAATTTATGACCCGTGCAATGGTATCTATGGCACAAAATATTTATAGTATGTAATTTATAGTTTGATGTGTGTGGAGGGTTTTATGAAAGTATCAAAGAAACAACGTTTATCTCTATATGTGGGATTAGCTCTTGTATTTGGTAGCACAATTAGTGCACCTAGCGTATTAGCTGCTGATGCACAAGATTCTCATACCATTGTCGTTACTGCAACGCGTAGTGAACAACAGCTTTCACAAGTACCAGCTAGCGTAGGTGTAGTCACAGGCGATGATATCCGCGAACGTCACGCCACAAACATGAACGAAGCTTTACGTGTCGTTCCTGGTGTTGACGTTAATACGTATGGTGGTGGCGTAGGTTACACGAATTCTAATGCGTTCCGTATTAATGGTTCCGACCAAGTACTATATTTAGTGGACGGTATCAATATGGGCGCGGCTGGCGTGAATCCACCGATGACAATTTTGAAAGATATGTCTAGCATTGACCGCGTAGAAGTTCAACGTGGTGCAGGTTCTACATTATACGGTTCTGGTGCCATCGGTGGTGTGGTCAACGTAATCACGGCGAAACCTGAAGAAGGTGTTCAAACTAAGCTTCGTATGATGGGGGGCAGCAATGATTTAGAACAATACGCTCTCTTGAACGAAGGTAGCAAAAACGATTGGTACTGGCGTGTAGGGTACCAAAAAGATATCATTGGTTCCTATAAAGATGGTCATGGTAAACGCATTCCGCAACATGGCAACAGCCATACGGGTTCCTTCATGGTAGGCAACAAAATCAATGACAAAAATGATGTGAAGGTATTCTATGATACCTATCGTGGTGATGCGATGTATTCTGACCATATGGGGCGCCTTAATCACATTCGTTACGGTACAGAAGCAAGTGATTCCTTCCGTGCTGTTTGGAATAATAACATCAATAAACGTTGGAGCCATCAATTGTACGTATTAGATAATCATTATAAAACTAAATATGATGGGTATTTAACAGATATTAAGACTCGTGCGTTTGGTGACCAAGTGACGTATAAAGCAAAAGATCATACCGTAGTTGGCGGTATTGATTGGCGTCAAGATAAGGTGCTTAATATGGGTGGTGTAAAACTTACGAACACATCTTACTTCGTACAAGATGAGTGGAAGGTTGCTCCAAAATGGACTGTAATTCCAGGTGTTCGCGTTGACCATCACTCTGCATTTGGTACACATACATCGCCATCCATTAGCGTTGGCTACGATGTGAATGCTAAAACGAATGTATATGCAGCGTATAAAGAATACTTCTTGGCCCCTACACCATATCAACTCTTTGATGGCACAAATGGCAACCGCAATTTGAAACCTGAAACAGGTCATGAATGGAGCTTAGGTGTTCATCATAAATTCGGTAAAACTTGGAACAGCAATCTCAGCTTCTTTAGTCGCAGTACAAAAGATAAAATTGGTTGGGTAATGACAAACCCTGCAGCGTTCTCAGGTGAATACCGCAATTTTGATACAGAAAAGGCGCATGGTATCAATGCAGATGTACGCAAACAATTAACGAAACATTTATCTGCCCGCCTCGGTTATACCTATACTCATATTGATGCTACACCAACTCGTAAAGCAAATCGCGATGGTTATGTACCTAAACATGCAGTCAATGCAGGTCTCGATTACAATGATGCTAAATGGGATGCTCATTTGGATATTCGCGGTGTCATCGACCGTCCAGGTCCTGCGGCTAACATCTTCCCTCGTACAACGTATTGGATTACTGATATCAGTGCTAACTATCGCGTACGTGAAAATGTGACTGTATTTGGTCGAATTAATAACTTATTTGACACATATTATGCAGAACAATCTAGTGTTCGCTATGGCCATGCAGGTGATTGGTGGCCAGGTCAAGGTCGCAACTTCCGCTTAGGTATTGAAGTTACTATCTAATTTGCTGGTTAAGAATAAAAATTGATAAGGCTGTAAGCTACAATGATAAAACTATAGATTTTCTCTTGTAAAAGCACTATAATAGAATGTATCTATATATATCAATGTATGCGTATTACAGCCTTATTTTTGTGTAAGGTGTTTATTTAGAGGAGTTGGATTCTGTATGGAACTACCGGTTTTATCCCCGTATATGATGGCTCGCAAGCCGTCGGGGATCCGCATGGGGCAAATTAAATTTTTAGAGCGAAAGAACCCACCTATTTTGGTTAATGGTTCTATTGGTAATGTTATGCGTCCTATGCATCCCGCCATGCAGCGCCGACTATTTACTCTAGGTGGACCAAATAGTCCTTTCAGTACAGGCATCGTACCCTATGTACCAACAACGGGGACCGATGAATGTCGTGAAGCATTCTTGCATATTTTGCGCAGCCAAGGTTTCGATACAACAGGCCTTAATGTACTTGTTACAGATGGCGCGTCCATGGCGATGGAAATCATCATGCTTGGCGTTTGTGGCGGTGCAGGTGAAGAGGAACGTCCTCTATTGATGTTTAATCCGTCCTACACGAACTACGATGCGGTAGGTCATCGCATTGGTCGTAAAACGGTAACCGTAGAACGACGCCTGAACGAGAATGGCGAATTTGAATTACCATCCATTGAAACCGTGGAAAAACGCATTATAGAAACAAAACCAGGGGCATTGTTGATTATTCCTTACGACAATCCAACTGGTCAGCTATTCAGCAAAGAAACTTTGATTGAATATGCATCTTTGTGCGTAAAATATAATTTATGGATTATTTCCGACGAAGCCTATCGTGAATTGGCCTACGAAAAAGGCAAGGAAACATCTAGTATTTGGACATTGACGAATAAGGATGTACCAGGTATCGAAGGCCGTCGTATCAGTCTTGAAACGGCCTCTAAGGTTTGGAATGCTTGTGGCCTTCGCATTGGCGCCATCATTACAGACAATGCGTTGTGCTATGAAAAATCCGTTGCTGAATATACGGCGAATCTCAGTGCTAATACGCTTGGTCAATATATTTTTGGTGCCTTGGCTCATGAAAGCCACGCTGATCTTCATAACTGGTATGAGCAACAACGTGATTACTATCGCGAAATGATCTTTGAACTTCACAAGGGATTTAAAGAGGTAGAACCAGATTTCATTATTTCTAATCCAGAAGCGTCCATCTATTTCGTTATCGATGTACGCAATGTAGCAAAACCTGGCTTTGATGGCGTAGAATTTGCTGCTTGGTGTGCTGAACACGGCCGTGTGACCTTGGATGATGGCAATGACTATACATTGCTCATGGCTCCACTTAACGGATTCTACAGTGGTGTCGATAGGGAACACAATCCTGGTAAGACACAACTTCGCGTATCCTTCTGCGAAAATCCAGATCTTTTAAAACTAGCGCCTGTATTGCTATCTAAACTATTTAGAGCATACGAAGCACAACGATAAATAAAAATGGATATGGAATTATATGCTGAATTAACAGACTCTATTGAGTATGCATTAGACGAGGCTGATTTTGCAGCAAAAGAAAGTAAAGTTAGATTCTCTGGCACCGATGTTTTTCGTCGCGTAAGAGAGAGAATCGATGGAGCAGAAAAATAAATTTAAAAGGAGCTATATTGCTGAGGTTAGCCTCTAGCAGTATAGCTCCTTTATTGTTCCCTATAAAGTAATGATAGGGAGTTGTGTTTAGGTATTATCTTTTTCATAGTCTAGTCCCTTAGTAGATATGCCTATGCTTTGTTGTTGATTTAGCATAGAACTATCCTCTGTTGATGGATAGGATGTGTCGTCTAAGGTTACTGTTTCCAACAATTTGTCGATATTATCGGCTTGGATGGATACTTCTTTGTTGTACCATTCGCCAAACTCACGGATAACTGTTTCATTGCGCCTATAATAGGTGTATTGGTCAATTTTTCGCGATTCCACAAGGCCTGCACGCTCTAATATAGTCATAAATGTAGATACAGACGATTGCGATACACCACAGCGTTTTTGAATACTCTTAACGCTAACGCTGTTTGGAAAATCGATGAGAGTTTTAGAGTGTACTTGAACACCGAATTCTTGCTCTGGGTGCTTTAGCCACAATATAATATCTAACCGATGTGGATTGGATAATGCTTTCAGAATTCTTTGCGGATCCATATGGCCTCCTTGAGGTAAATACCAAAATGTTGAGTGCCTTACTTTGACCGTGGTCTTGCATTATGCGGTCGTATTATATACGCGTCTTGCTCCGTATAGAGAATGTTACTTACATTTATCATACGCTAATTTTTATGGGTTGGCAATGTGAACTGCCAAAATCTTCCACCGGCCGGGTCTGACTTCGCCCTTCGGGCTACGCAGGGCCAAAGTCAGCTTTTGGCAGTCCCCATTGCCTCTCCAAAAACTTTAGGTGTGAGAGGGGAAAGGCCCCTTTTTTATTTTCTTATAAAATTTTCATGTACATGTGCTATGTTAAAAAGGTATTTTCAATCTGTATCGTGAATATATAATATATAGACTTATGTAAGTTAGGCTTTCATAAAAAGGAGCTGAGTATATGGCAATAGATCGAAATGAGAGATTTGACGTTATCGTCGTGGGGGCAGGGCCGGCGGGTGCTGCAGCGGCGTTACGTTTGGCGGAGCAGCGTGTGAAGGTGTTGGTCATTGAGCGCGGGATGGCGCCAGGTGCTAAGAATATGATGGGTGGTCGTATTTATACGCATTCTCTAGAGAAATTGGTACCGGATTTTAGAGATCGTGCGCCTCTTGAAAGAAAGGTGACAAAGGAACGCATTTCCATCGGCGCTGGCAATGAGATGACGACCATTGAATATAGTTACCAAGATGTGAAAGAAAATGAAGAATCCTATGTTGTGTTGCGTGCTAAATTCGATAAATGGCTGGCCGAAGAGGCTGAGAAGAAAGGGGCTTTGCTCGTTTCTAATGTACAGGTAACGGAACTCATCACCGAAGGGGAAGGTAAAAAACGTCGCGTTGTAGGTGTACGTTGTCACGATGATGAGGTGTATGCAAAACTCGTTATCATCGCTGAAGGTGCTAACACAGTGCTTTTAGAAGAGGCTGGTTTAACTGGCCCGACCGATCCTAAGACGATGGCTGTGGGTGTGAAAGAGGTATATAAATTCAAAAAAGAGGACCTCGAGAATCGCCTTATGTTATCTAGTGATGAAGGCATGGCATGGCTCACGTTGGGCGATATGACAGATGGTCTACTAGGCGGCGGCTTTATATATACGAACAAGGACAGCCTTTCCGTAGGCATGGTAGTAGGCCTTGAGGACATCGGCTTGGCGGATAAATCAGTTGACGAAATGTTGGAGGCTTTCACCAGTCATCCTAGAATTGCACCGCTTTTAAAGAACGGCCAATTGAAGGAACACAGCGCGCATCTTGTACCTGAAGGCGGTTATAAGGCGATGCCAAAATTGGGCGGCAAGGGTTATATCATCGTTGGCGATGCGGCGCGGATGTGTATGAATCTAGGGTACACGATTCGTGGTATGGACCTTGCTATCGAGTCCGGCATGTGCGCAGCTGAGGCGGTCAATGTGGCGCTACGCGACGAAAATATGGATCGCGTTACTAAATTGTACGAAAAACAAATCAAGGCGTCTTGGTTGCGTCGCGATATGAAATTGTATAAAAATATGCCGAAATTCTTGGCCTCTAATCCGCGTATTTTTAATGAGTATCCTGCATTTGTAAACAATCTTATGCGTGATGTATTCACCGTAAATGGTGACGGTGCGGTGCCATTGATGAAAAAATTGTTACACCGCGTCAAGGATGTAGGCCTATTCAGATTGATTCGTGATGCATGGAAAGGGGTGCGTTCCCTATGAAATTAGAAGAGCGTTTGGGCGCGAATAAATATTATGTAGATGAAACGTGTCCTCACATCATTATTGATGGTGAAAGCGTAAGCCGCGAAGAGGCGATGAAGCTCGTGAATGGTTGTCCTGCAGGTTTATACACATTGCAAGAGGACGGTACGCTTGCTTTTGATTTTGCTGGCTGTCTCGAATGTGGCACATGTCGTGTATTATGTGGACACAGTGTTGTTAAGACTTGGAAATATCCTCGTAACGCCAAGGGCGTAGAGTTTAGACAGGGGTGAGTGCATGGAATTATTAGTCTGTATAAAACAAGTACCGGATACGTCGGAAATTAAACTAGATCCGGAAACAAATAATCTCATCCGCACAGGTCTGCCTAGTATTGTAAACCCTTACGACATGCACGCGCTTGAGGCGGCTTTAACTGTGAAAGACCAAATTGAAGGCAGTCGCGTTACGGTTGTGACCATGGGCCCTCCACAAGCCGAAGAGGCATTGCGTCAATGCTTGGCGTTAGGCGCTGATGATGCGGTGCTCGTAACAGATCGTGCCTTTGGTGGTGCCGATACATTGGCTACAAGTTATACGATTGCATCCGCTATTCGTCATATTCAACGAACCATGAACCGTCAATTCCAACTCATTTTCTGCGGTAAACAAGCTATCGATGGCGATACAGCACAGGTGGGTCCTCAAATCGCAGAGGAACTCGGTATGGCGCAAGCTACCTATGCTTGTGAATTTTCCGTAGACCAAGCCTCTCAAAAGGCGATTGTAAAGCGGGAGCACGAGAATGGTTATGAAGTGATTGAAGCTCCGTTGCCATTGCTTGTGACGACGACAGCCGAACTTAACGAGCCACGTCAACCTGGCCTTTGGAGCTCCATTTACGCGAAACGATATACTATTAATCATATTACCTTACGTGATATGCCTCATATTGATGAAAGCCGCATTGGCCTTACCGGTTCCCCAACACGGGTACGCAAGGTATACCAACCACCGCTTCGTGGCAAGGTAGAAATGCTTTCATCCGTCGACGAAGGCGCTAAAAAGGTGCTTGAATTGGCGTACCACATCAAGCCTGAAAAGTTCGCACACCTTTTGGTGCCAAATGACACACCGGTTGTAGAGGCGCAAGACGATGAGGGCATTGACGTAAATGACCCAGTACAGCGAGCTGCGTCTGTTGAAAGCGTGGTGCCTAGCGAACCTAAGGCGGTAGATCCAAATACATTTGCAGCAGAGGCCTCTAAAGCTGATGCTGTTTCCGAAGGAGGTGACCGATAATGACAAATTTTGATGAATACAGAGACGTTTTTGTCGTAGCTGATACCATCGATGACGTAGTGCATCCAGTTACGTATGAACTTATCGGTCAAGCCCGCCGCATCGCCAAAGAACTGGGCCAGCTCGTGCAAGTAATGCTTCTCGGTGAAAACGTACAAGCTGAGGCAGAGGAACTTGTGGCTCATGGCGCCGATATTGTTCACGTTTTTGAAAGTCCCCTCTTGAAATACTATACAACAGATGGCTATACAAAGGTATTGACGGATTTCTTTGAAGACCATAAACCGAATATCCTTTTAATTGGTGCCACCAATAATGGCCGTGACCTAGCACCGCGCATGTCTGGTCGCATGCAAAATGGCGTTGTAGCAGATTGCACTATCCTAACCGTAGATACAGAAGAAGGCCTTGTAGAATGGACCCGTCCTGCTTTAGGTGGCAATATCTTGGCTGAAATTATTTCGCCAAACCATCGTCCACAAATGGGCTCTGTTCGGCCTAATGTATTCAAAAAACCTGAGCGCATTGCGGACAGTTGGGGCCGTATCCAACTTGAACAATATGACCTCAAGTCCGAAGACATTCGCACCAAACGGCTAGATTTTATTCTATTTAGCAAGGCTGGTTATAATATCCAAGAAGCGGATATCATCGTAGCTGGCGGTCGTGGTATGGGTTCAAAGGAAAACTTTGATAAACTCTACGAACTCGCCGATGCTATCGGCGGCGTTGTAGGTGCTACCCGTCCACTCGTTGAAAAAGGCTGGATTGAACTGCCATACCAAGTAGGCCAAACCGGTAAAACCGTAAGCCCTAAACTATACTTGGCATTTGGTATCTCTGGCGCTATCCAACACGTAAGCGGCATCTCTGGTGCCGATACAATCGTGGCCATTAACAACGATCCGAAGGCGGAAATATTCCAACACGCGAACTATGGGATTGTTGGGGATTGTATGGAAGTCCTCAACGATATGTTGGCGCATTTAAAATAGAACATAAAAAGATTGGGCCCTTAGCTTAATTACCGTAGTAGAAAGGACCCCTTCCAAAAAACTCCACCGGCCGGGTCTGACTCCGGCCTGCGGCCTCCGCAGGGCCAAAGTCGTTTTTCGAAAGGGGTTCTTTCTTATCTCTACAGTCAATACAGCCATAGGCCCAATCTTTTTATGTTTCCATTAAATTGGCGCCTACACATTTGTTGGTAGGAACCGGGCCAAAGTCGTTTTCAGAACCCTATCGGTTCTTTGCTATCTACATTAGTTTATTTTTAGCGCCAGCATAATCGTTGGAAATCCACAGTGAGGGTAAAGTCGTTTT
>ERZ857521.4339-NODE-4339-length-10462-cov-2.877967_pt1 | contig 10462 bp, 17 predicted proteins | sample MGYA00519701_ERZ857521 | MGnify/ENA primary metagenome ERZ857521 (study PRJEB31778, sample SAMEA3449346) | human gut metagenome | biome: human gut; feature: human-associated habitat; material: faeces | place: United Kingdom | collected 2010/2012 ...
CATGGCATTTAAAATAATAACATCATTGATGTCCTTTGGCTTTAGGCGTTTAAGGAACGTCCGCATTCCGGGAGACTCAAACTGAAATACACCAATGGTATTTGCTTTAGCGTAAATTTCACGAAAGACTTCTGCTTCAAATGGGATCTTGTAAACATCTATTGATACTCCATGATTCTTTTTAATCATCCGTAAAGCATCCGTGATAATGTCCAATGTTTTCAGATTCAATAAATCCATTTTTAGCAATCCAATTTTTTCAGACTGCACCATGTTGCACTGTGTCGTCCATTTGTCACCCTCATCCTTATCATGATTTAAACGCAAAGGAATATAATCAGATAAATTATCATTATCGCTAATGATTAAACCGGCCGCATGCATTCCGTAATTTGTAAAAGATCCTTCTACATCTTTTGCAATATTGAGAATTTGAATAGCATCCGCATTTCCAGCAAACTGATTTTTCAAATATTCAAAAAGAGTAATATCTTCTGCGCCTTTTTTCAGATCTGACATTTTGGTATCAAAAGAAACACCTACCCCATTCGGAACAACTTTTCGTATTTTTTCTCCAAGGCTATAGAAATCCTGTTCGTTTAATGCTCCATAATATCTTGTTGCATCACGGATTGCTCCTTTTACTTGCTGATAACCTTTAGTCATAATATTGCAAACAGCTTTTTCGCCACATAGAGACTTGATATACTCAATCGTTTTTGAACGGATATTGGTCTTATAATCGGCATCAATATCCGGCATGCTGACTCTTTCAGGATTCAAAAAGCGCTCAAACAATAATCCGTACTTAATCGGGTCAATATTTGTAATACCAAGCAAATAACACACGATACTTCCTGCAGCACTTCCTCTTGCTGGACCAATTCCAACGCCGATATCCCACCCATTTTCTTTTATCCAGTTTTTTAACTTTTCAAAGTTAAGCGGGGCATCTTTAATTTTAGCATTTGGCACTTTTCCAAGTTCTCTTGCGTATTCCAGCATCTCTTTAACAATGAGATGATAATCAGCAAAACCCATTTGATTGATGATTTTCAATTCATATTCCAGACGCTTTTGATGTTCATCTGTCCATCCGGTTTTACCTGGGTAACGCCATTCAATTCCTTCATGCGCCAAGCGGATAATTTCCGTTTTAGCATCGACTCCTTTTTTATATACCGGATAGTGAGAATTCGTATCTCTTGCATATCCTTCGCATAAATCGCCAATTTTGTCCGCATTGTCTAATGCTTCTTTAACATCTTCCGGAGCGAATATCTGGAGAAGAGCGCTTGCCAGTTCATCATGGCTCTTAAGATACATTTCTTTCTGTACATCATCCTGCTCTTCAGTGTCAATCTTTGCCATATGCAAAAATTTTGCAACTTTTCTAGCATTCAGATCGTGTTCAGAATTATTTGCCATATGAGCATCATTTGCTGCAACAAGAGGGATATTCATTGCTTTTGCTATTTTTATAGTCTGCTTATAAATCTTTTCTTCAAGAAGCATTCCATGGTATTGAATTTCCGCATACAAATTTCCTTCGCCCGCTACCGATAGCAACCAAGCCATTTGTTCTTTAGCTTTAACAACCAATACACTTTCCGGAACAAGCATTTTTTCTTTTTTCTGTGCATCAGCTATTAATTCGTCGTATTTAGAGGCTGCGGCTCTAAGTTTTTTTAATGCGTCATTCTCTTCCTTAAGCATTCGCTTATTTGCTTCGATCTGCATTGTGAGATCTGAAATTCTTTCACATGCTTTTTCTGCAGCAGTTTTTATTTCCTGGATTTGGTCATCTACGATAAGAGCATCCATTTCTTTGCCAATATCTCTTAATTTAGCGGCTTTCTTCTCAAGCATCGTAGTTGGCTTTTTAGCAACTTTTTGCAATTCAGCTTTTTCGGCTGACATAGCTTTATTTTGCTCCTGAAGATTTAAAACTTTTGCTTCTTTTTTGGCAAGCTCCGCATCATCTGGAAGAACCAAGGTTCTTTCTTCAAGACCTTTTTTGATTTTCGCTTCTATTTTTTCGATTTTCTTTGTCATAAAATCGTTTGCCTGCAAAGTTCTCCCAATCGGTCCAGAAACGCATGCCGTTGTAATAATAACATGCCCGTGGCCAAAGCCATTAACTCCCAAAATATTTTCCAACATCTCTTTTGTAATAATCAGATAATTTCTTCTGTTATCTGGATTTGCATTTGCCGCATAGACCAGTTTATCAATAGCATGCTTTCCAATAGGATCTTTTGCCATAAGAATAAGATGTGCCGGGATTTCCTTTTCGTCAGCACTGGCAGCAGGCATTTCTAAGTAAGCTTCTTCGCCATAAATGATCTTAATAGGTTCCTCAAGTTCTTTTTTTTCAACCAAATGCTCAATTTCATCATAAGCATCTTCTATTGCGGCAACCGATCCGTGATCGGTAATAGCAACAGCTTTTGCGCCAATTTCCTTTAAACGCATTATCATATCTATTGTTTTGGGAACAGCATCAAATCTACTTTCCCAATGTGAGTGTAAAACGGTATTCATTCTAACTCTCCTTTCTTCTTATAAATTTTATCTACGCTTTTAATATGTCAGATAAAGCAGAAATACCGAACTGGAAGAGAAAATAGGGAACCGTGTGTAAAAGAACACTAGGAAAAGGAAATTTTTACTAATAATATGTGCCGGACAAAAAGTGGACACTTTGGCAGGCGCCCACAGACACAAAAACAGGCAGGATTATCCCTGCCTGTTTTTTAAGATAACGCATATTCGCTCCAATGTTTCTCCCATTTTGACCCATACAACAAAATGCAATTTTGCTTAAGGAAATCAAGCGTTATTTGTTTATCCAATTTTTCTTTATTTGAGGAAAAAGGATCGTACAAGTATCCTCCATTTGCTTTATAAGCCTCAACCAAATCCCATTCCAGCGCTCGTCTATATGCCTCATTTGCATTCACTACATCTTTTTGATTCAGCCAAAAATTTACACAATCTGTATAATATCTCTTTAATGTAGTCTGTATCTCAAAAGAGTTTTTATACAAATTTGTTGTTTCTTTCTCTTCAATATTGTTTTCTATTTGGCTTCCATTATCGAGATTAATTCCTATTATTGTTAGACTCACTATATACTCGCTCCTTTCATGTAAATCTTCCTCTGTTGCACCTGCTTGTGGAATCCACCATACTCTTAATTTATCCATTCTTTTTGCCTACTTTTCATTATGAAATCTCCATTTACTGTGCGATTTTCTTTTCTTCTATATCAGTTTCTTCCAAGCCTTCATCAAGGCAATCTCTGACACCTTGCATCATTTCATCGCAAGCATCTTTTAATGATTTTCCTTCTGCAATATCTTAATTTCATTTTAATTTTGTTTCCACATAGTCAAATGGTTTTTTCTTGTACGTTCTCTTCCATTCCTTAACACGTTCTTTTATAATATCTACACAATCTTCAATAATGTACCCTTCACCTTCTACAAGGTAGCCTTTACCTATCTTTTCATAATAAATAATTCCTTTATCCCATCCGTTCAATGGCTCGATTATCATTACAAAATTTCCTTTTGGATTGTTCTTACTTTTATAGCAATCATCCCAATCCATTTCAGAGACAAACAATCCTGATTTATTAAGTCTATTTACCTGTATAATACCTTTCATATTCCGCACCTTTCCTTTCTTCCAAATGAGTATCCGTTTTGAATATATCTTACAATTTTCTTAAAATCTTTATCTCTTGCATATGCTACTTTTGATTTACTTCCATCAATATTAAATTCTGTTACACTCAAAATAGCATATCCTTGTACTGTTAATTCTGCTAAATAAGTCAATAGATTTAATTTCCATCCAAGAGAATCAAAGTCAATTTCTTTTCTCATTTTTTGTACTTCTTCTGTATAATTGTCATCGACCTCTACAATCATCGCAGAAACATATGTATTTATTTTAAATAGCCTGTTATTTATTTTTCTTACCATAGGATCCTGTCTCCTTCCATTTTCAAAAAATTCTATTATACATCTGTACATCTTAATTCCGTTATCATCTGATTGATATGTGCTGTATGGATATCATCTAACCCTGCATATATAACAAGATTTCCGCTTCTCCATTCTGTAATCTGCGGGTCTATTCTTCTAATGAGTTACATAGCTTTCTTACTGGGCATTTTTCGCAAATACCTTCATTATTAAGAGTATCTTCAATACAATTGATGCAAATTATATCAGCTGCATCCAAAATTTGTGTTTTTTTAATTAAAGCTTCATCTGCCTCATAGAAAGTATGAGTTTCTACACCATTTTTACCTTCATAAGATACTTTGTATTTTTTCATTTCTTTCTCCTTTTTTCTTATTTATAATGTTATTTTTAATATGTCAGATGAGAAGAAAAATAGAAAAATCAAATTATTTGACGCCTACAGAGTTAAAGATTCTATGATCCCTATTTCAATCATTACGACTATTATCACATTTATTCCGTCATCCATTTCTACATAATAAAAGACAACCAGACATATTTTCTGGTTGCCTTTGTCTCGTTGTTAGATTTACTTTATTTCAATAAAATTCTTTTCTAATCCACCACCTACAGTAATGTAAATCCCATACTGCTCAAGCTCTTCTTTTGTACATCCTAACTCATTCTGAAGCATTTTAAACCATTCCGTTTCATCATCATACTGCTCGAATGTTTCATCAATCAAAAGACTAATTGCATTGTATAATATTGTTTTTAATCTGTCTTCCATTTGTATCACTCCAATTCATTATAAATTCGTGGCATTTCCATCTGCATCATACTCAATCTTGTCAATGTGTAACACGTATCCAGTTTCTTTTTCTTTATCGTAAACCTCCATTGCATTATTACATGACCATTCAAACGAATACCGCTTGTCGTCCGATTTAATGAGTTTGATTAAGTGTTCCACTAAATCATTCCTGTCTTTTGCTTCTACTTTCTGCTTTTCAATATCCATAATTATAATATTAGGCGGAAACTCCGGAACTTTAGATCCGGAGTGGCGCCTTCTCCTTTCTGTCCCTAGGCGGGCGTTTGCTTTGTTTACCTTCTTATGTAGACCTTGCTTCTCTCTTTACTTCTCATAATCTCCACAATAATTTGGATTAATTTCATCCTCGTATACAGGGATTGTTGCTCCATCTGATAATTCGACAATATACATACAGTTAATCAGATACCGCCTTTTGCCAAATTCATTAGTATCATTCGAAAGTTCTTCTCTGTCATACTCGTTTTTTGTAAGTTCATGAACCACTTTTTTAACTTTTGTTCCATTATGTTCTGCATAATCACTTCCAGAATCGTGAAATTCCATGCCTATAAGGCTCTTCTTATAATCATCTGTTCTGTATGCTCTCATTTTGTTTACTCCCTTTCTATTAAAGCATATATTTCTGACTATAATAAATCTCTCAACTTTTTCGCAAACTTTTTCAATACATTCCAGTTTACTCCTCATAGTTAATCTTCTCTTTGAAAAATACATTTGTAAGCAAATTTTGATTTCATTAGAAATCCCAGTCTGAACAATTTTCACATGTTTTTCCTTTGTTACTTAAGCATACAAGTTCTGTATACATTCCGCAGCAATCACAATATCCAAGAAGACTGTTTCTTGTCCATTTCCCATTGATTTTGACGTATCTGTATTTGTAATTTTGCATTATTTCAGGAATCTTATCTGGGTAGATAACAACTCTTGCACCTGAATGAATACTTGTATTTGATTCCGCAAACACAACTTTCTTTCCTTGTGACAAAATTTCATTTTGTCGCTTTTCTAATTTATCGTAAAAATCGAGTGAAGTAGAACCATAAATGATTTCATTATTCGATTCACAGCCGTCATATATATTCATAATTTTCCCTTCTTTCATTGAAACACGTATTTCTAAATACTATCTTTCCCACTTTTCACTCTATTTTTGAAGTCATCTAATACTTTGTATACTCGTGAATTGTCATTAATTTCCGCAATTTCACTTTTTACAAAATTCCAACTGCTCTTTGCATTTTCAGCCAATTCATATACTCTTGTAGCTTTTTCATATGTGAATTTTTCCTTTAAGTCATCCAATGCAGAAAACAATTCGTTGATATTATAAATCGTACTACCTGCCTGACATTCATTTACGAATGCTCTGTCGGAACATTCAATTTCCTCTAAAGCCATAATTCTCTGAATTAATTCTTCCTTTGACTCCTTGCTAAGTTCTGTTACCATTCTCTCATATAAAAATCTCTTCATATTTAATTATCCTTTCCAATGAAATGTTGCTTTTCTTAACACTAAGCTACAATTTTAATATATCCACTTTTAATCAACGACACAAAATCACTTGTATAGTAATCGACATACGTTACTCCCGTTTCGTTCTTTTCTGGAATAAGAATGATTTTGTAATTCTGTTTTACTTCCCTATTAAATCGCTCTTCGATTTTGCACACAATATCTTTTTCGTTATCAAAAGCAATTTGAAATGGAACAATAAATCTCACATTTTCAATTCCATCTGTAAGAATTGCCTGGCACAAATCATCAGATGTAACCCATTTCCCCTTCTCAATTTTCTCTTTCAAGTCTCGCATGGTAATCCCGATCCAATCATTGAGATAGATTTTGTTTTTATTCCATGTGAAAAACTTTCCATTATCATCTTCTCTTATTGTACGGTCATATGATTTGTGAGTATTCATATCTTCAACAGATACTGCATTGTGAAAATCATCATTCCACACAAATACTCTTATTGTTTCATCTCCACATTTATATTTATAAATCATTACAATCTCCCTCCATATTCGCATTAAAATGTTATTCCTACTCTACTTTTCGCGCCACTGCTTTTTTGCCCTTTATTACCACTTCATATTTTCCTTCGCTACAAAATGATACTGTATATGGATAAACAAAATTATCACATCCATATCCGAATATATTTTCACATTTTTCACATCCATTCCCTAATACTGCATCTTCCTTTACTACTCTGATATTCTTATTTTCTATCATGATAATCACCATTTCCTTTTCATTAAAATCCCACTTTAAGAATGAATAGTTGCACCATATTTATTTCCACAAGGGCATCTAATTTCTAATATTATCTTCTCCAATTTTTCATTAGTCCTATTCCTATAGTGAATCGGTACAATTCTTGCCTCTTTTCCACAGTTCTGACAAATAACTTTAAAACCATCTTTGTTTCCATATTCATCTGTCCCAAATTTCATCATATCTACTATTCCTCCTTACAAAACATTATTTTTACTCTCACTCCATTGACAATCCAACGTCAATTTTCCCCTTAAGCAGCTTTGCACATTCTTTACATAACGGCAGCTCCTGCAACGATACCTCCGATCCGCGATTTGTGATAACAAAATCAGCTTCAGCATCACAAATCAAACACCAATGTTCGCCTTTTTCAACTTTGATAATATCTTTAAATAATTCTTCTCTTGTCATTTTTTCTCCCTTCCTCTTATGATTTTTAATGTTCATTTTTAATATGTCAGATGTGCTAGAAAATAGAAAATGAAGAATAGGGATCCTGGCGCATGTCTATCATTCTGGAATGTTTTATTTATAATATGTGGCGGACAAAAAGTGGACATTTGAGCAAATAAAAAGCAGGCAGGAACACGCCCTGCCTGCTTGCTGCAGCTACTCATAATAACCACCAAGAAAAATTTTGCTAGGTGTATTGACTTTTTTCTCGTTAATGGTGCATACATAACCATTCTTTTTAGACAGCTTTTCTGCTTCGGCAGTTGCCAACTTGATAGAATCGAACACGCCAAAAACATAAATTTCAGCTCCACAGCTATCGCTATATGTGTCTGCGCTGATAATATACAAGTTAGAAGAACGTTCTTAATTCGCTTTTGGTGATATAAACACCCTGTTAGGGGTTATAAGAATGCATTCTTCTGCCGGAAGATCTTGAACTTTTGTAAGAGGTATTCTGCCTTTTTCGCTTATAAATCTCATAGTTTGTGTACAGGCCCCTCCCATATAAAGAATATTATCGAAGTTTTCACAAATAGCAGCGCTTAGAGAACCGTACATTGCCCCTAATTGATGAATCGACTGCAAATAGCATGAAATTGAAACTTTATATTTTTTTGCCACTGCCAGTATATTCACAAATTCTGGAATCAACCCCATATTAGGGAACTCTTCCAGGAATACATTTACCCAAAAATCTTTATTGGATGGATAACCACTATTTGTCGAAAGATATAATGTTTGCGCACACAATGTCTGCCCTAAAAAATTAAATTTATCATGTTCCATTGGAATGATGACAAATATTGCTGTTTTTCTTTCTCTCAAAAACTCTAATCCCAATTTATCCGTTTTCGTGCATTCCAAAATTTCATCAGGGAACTGTTCGATCATACTTGTTTTGACTGCTTCTTGCGTTTCTTTTGAGAACTTAGAAATTTCTTATATTGGTTAACTGCGAAACTTTTTTCATGATCCTTTTCTACTTTTGCAAAAAGCTGATTTAATTCATAATTTCGCAACAATTCCATCATCCCATTAAAATTTATGCTATATCCGAATTCTCTACCGTATTTCCAGATGAATCCAATAAGTGCCGACAGCAATGCTGTCTTTGCTGCAATAAAACATTCATCTTTATAACATTCTCCTGTAGAGACTAGGCAACTTGCAAGATAAAACACATCAGCGTCACCATGTAAGTACGATAACGGATTATAGGTATCTTCACTTTCAGAAGGCATTTTTCTTAAGTCCAAAATTTTAATGGTATATCCTTTTTGTAAGAGTGATTTCTTTGTGTCAGATAATAGTTCTCCTTGCATTGGATCCACGACTACAAAAGATGCGTCTTTAGAAATCTGTTCAATATTTAATTTAGTGTAATGGAATGTTTTCCCTGATCCGCTACCACCAAGGACAAGCGCGTTCGCATTTTTGATTGTAGAATAATCGAAAGAAATATTATTTGTTTCAGAAAAAATAAGATTCATAAAAAGTCCTTTCTTATTGACGCTCCCCGAATCTAAAGATTCAGAAATTGCGGTAACTTAATTTTCAAAAATATTTATTATCTTATTTAATATGTCAGAATTTTCCAACAAAATCTGGGCAAATATTTACTCTTGATATTTCAGCTTAAATACTTTTTTATAAAGAAAAGAAGAGGAATTTTCCCCTTCTTATCTTTTCCCTGCGAACTTTGCCCGCCGCTCAGCGTAGCGGGCACGCTTGTCTTCTGCAATTTTTGCAATGGTCGCCTTGTTCGGAACCGGATATGCTGTTACAATGCTATAGCTTCGAAAATGAATATCCGCCTGAAGCACCACTCTTACACCATACATAGGGTAAGAATTTTTATATACCCCAGTTCCTTCGGCAAAGCCAATTCCTACTTGTGACGTAAAAAATGCCACTACCTCAATTTCTTTCGCATATCCCAGCTGCATCCATTCCTTAATCTGAGATTCACGAATTTTTAAAATTCTCTTGATTGTTTTTTCTGCTAATTCCTCTGAGAGAAATCTGGAACAAATCTTCTTATGATCATCCATGTATCGCCCAAGGTCATATGTCCCTGCCATTACACGATTTCGTAAATCATTATCTGTTACATCTACATGCTCTTCGTAAGTATGTCCGCAGTTCTTTAAAAAATCTGTCATAAGTACCACCCTTCTGTCCCTTCGTGGGGCGAAAAAAGCAGCCCTTATATAAAGGCTGCTTCGTAATCAATTTCGTATTTGATATATTTATTCGTGGTGCACGAAAAGGCTTTACGCTAGCCACTCAAAACTTATTACCAAACGTATTGATGGCATACACACTTGCCGAGCTATTACGCATCTTAGGTATCATGGCATTTTTAGGTAACCTATTTGCTCCTGCAATGGCTCTATTTGGTCTTCCAGGTGAAAGCGTAACAATCTTGTTAACAGCGTGGTTATCCTACTCTGCTGGTATCGGCGTTGCAGTTAACTTGCTTTCTAACAATACGATTGATATGATACAAGTGACTATTTTGGCTCCAGCTCTACTCTTAATGGGCTCCCAAATCCAATACATGGGCCGATTACTAGGTGTAGTTGAAGTACCTAAAAAATATTGGCCAATGCTTATGACTATCAGCGTTGTAAATGCATTGATTTCCATGGTTATTATGAAAGCATTTGTATAATATCAAGACAATAGAATACTTTAACACTAATACAATAACTGAAACAAACCAAAAGGCAGTACTAATATGAAATATAATAGTACTGCCTTTATTCTTTTAACAAGATACCGAATATCTATATCACTATTAAAATATAAAATATGTCTCATTCTCAACATTGCTTAATATGCATAGTATACATATTGAATATTCATTCCCCGTATGTTTTAATGAAGACAACTACCATTCGTT
>ERZ857521.4340-NODE-4340-length-10460-cov-8.100721_pt1 | contig 10460 bp, 8 predicted proteins | sample MGYA00519701_ERZ857521 | MGnify/ENA primary metagenome ERZ857521 (study PRJEB31778, sample SAMEA3449346) | human gut metagenome | biome: human gut; feature: human-associated habitat; material: faeces | place: United Kingdom | collected 2010/2012 ...
ATGTAGAATCTATACGCCGCGTTGTAGAACATACAGCATTAGCTTATGGTGCTACTGCTGAATTAATTTACGAACGAAAAGTGCCGGCTACGATTAATGACGCAGCAGCCAGTGAACTGGCTGAACGCGTTGTTATTGATACATTAGGCAAAGAAAAACTTTCTAAGATGCGCAAGGTAATGCCAGGCGAAGACTTTGCATGGTACTTACAAGATAAACCAGGCTGCTTTGCCTTTATTGGTATCCAAAACCCAGAGGTAGGCGCCACCTTTGATCACCATAACAATCGATTCACAATGGACGATAGCGTACTATCTTCTGCATCAGCGGTGTATGCAGAATATGCCATTGCGTGGTTGAAAGAGCATAAGTAATAGTATTACTGTATAAAAACTATAGAGCACCATCATCGTAGCTGATGATGGTGCTTTTATCATGTATTTTTATTTGCACTTTGTGTATACTATAAATATAAAATACAAGAATTATTATATGAGAGGTATTTATGAATATACTTATATGTCTCATCATTATTGCCGTTACCGGTATATTACTGATGAAGCGCTATCAACCGCAGCCTATTTTGATAGGCATGGGCATCCTCATGATGTATATTGCCTATGAAGGTAGCTGGATTAATGCCATATTAGATGAATCTCAGTCTACAGGCGTTCTGGTGTTTGATGCGATGGATATTGTGCGGATTACAACATCAGAGAATGTAGTGAGCTTAGGACTCATGATTATGACCTGTGCTGGTTATGCCAAATACATGGAACATATTGGGGCCGGGACGAGGCTGGCTCATACATTTATAAAACCCTTGTATCGTCTTAATAGGCCATACATAGTGTTAGCACTTATGTTTCTACTCAATATGGGGCTATCCATATGTGTACCAAATCCGTTGAGCCTTGCCTTACTTATGATGGTCACCATCTATCCAGTGCTGCTGCGACTAGGTGTAAGTCCTGTCGGCGCTGCTGCGGTTATTGCTACAGGACATTTGATGGATGTTGGGCCGGGTGCGGTATCGACATTGCTCATAGCTAAGACACTTAATATACCGGTACCAAACTATTTCGTAGGTTATCAGTTACGCCTCTATTTCTTGGTGGCTGTTGTGACGGCGGTAGCACACTTTTTATGGCAACGATATCGCGATCGATTAGATGGTCCTATGGATGTAGGTGACTGTGAAAGTATACCTGAGGCGCCAATTGGACCTAAGCTATATATGATATTCCCTTTGTTACCACTATGTTTTATATTGGGCTTTAGCCAATATGGCTTGCCTGGCGTAAAGATGAATGTAACCCTTGCCATGATGCTTGCCTTTGGTATTGCCTTGTTGGCAGAACTCATTCGTCATCGTAATTTAAGGACCGTCCTTAAAAGTACCACTGTATTTTTCGAAGGAATGGGGAATCAGTTTTCCTATGCGGTAACCCTTATTATAGGTGGACAAGTTTTTGCACAAGGCTTAGTGAGTTTAGGCCTTATTGATTCGTTAGTTAGTGCACTACAAACATTATCTCTAAATTCTGTGGGACTTACCTCTGTTATGGGTGGAGGCATGCTAGGCCTTAGCATGGTAACAGGTAGTAATGTAGCACCTTTATTTACATTAGTGCCACTCGTGCCTAATATTGTATCTAATCTCGGACTAGATCCGATTACGACCATGCTTGGCATGCAAAATGGGGCTAGTCTAGGCTTGTTCTTGAGCCCTATCAGTCCTGTTATGGTCGGTGTAGCTGGGGTAGCGCATATTAAGTCGGTAGATTTGCTTAAGCGCACCTCGGTGCCTGTGCTTGTAGCGCTTATTACGAGCTGTGTGGGGATATGGATATTATACTAATATTGATGAATAATATAAGGTTGTAAACAATAAGACGCCTCGTTATCGTAATAGATAATTGGGCGTCTTGTTGTTTATAATAAAATATGAGAAAAACATGAATTTTTATATCTGTATATGATAAAATGTAATTAATTATACAAGTGTTTCGTGATTTACAGATTTCATAATGGAGTCCTTAAAATAAAAAAATCCCAATTCAGAAGAATTGAGATGATACCCTACGTCGGGTGGCCCGAAGGCATTGTAAATAAATTTGTATTTGAACTCGTAGTGTAATTCTGTAAACCTCCAAAACTAATTGGATTACTTATAGTATAGTTAACCTTTTGATGAATGTCAATTATTAATTTCCAAAGGAGCAGACTTATGGAAACGCAAACATCGAATCAACTTATTACTAGTCATTTAAAGGATTATCCTAAACAGGATTATTTTGTAGGACTGGATATTGGTACTAATTCAGTAGGGTGGGCAGTGACAAATACATCATATGAGTTACTGAAATTTCATTCTCATAAAATGTGGGGCAGTCGTTTGTTTGAAGAAGGTGAATCTGCTGTAACCCGTCGTGGATTCCGTTCGATGCGGCGGCGATTGGAACGTCGCAAGTTGCGTTTAAAACTACTAGAAGAATTATTTGCTGATGCTATGGCACAGGTAGATTCTACATTCTTTATTCGTCTTCATGAAAGTAAATACCACTATGAGGATAAAACTACAGGACATAGTTCTAAACATATATTATTTATTGATGAAGACTATACGGATCAAGATTACTTTACAGAATATCCTACTATTTATCACTTGCGTAAAGATTTGATGGAAAATGGTACTGACGATATACGTAAGCTATTTTTAGCTGTACATCATATATTAAAATATCGTGGTAATTTCCTATATGAAGGTGCTACATTTAATTTAAACGCATTTACATTTGAAGATGTTCTCAAACAAGCGTTAGTAAATATTACATTTAATTGCTTTGATACTAATTCTGCTATTAGCTCTATTAGCAATATATTAATGGAGTCAGGAAAAACAAAATCAGATAAAGCTAAAGCAATAGAACGGCTTATAGACACATATACCGTTTTTGATGAAGTGAATACTCCTGATAAACCTCAAAAAGAACAAGTTAAAGAAGATAAAAAGACTCTTAAAGCTTTTGCCAATTTAGTGTTAGGTTTATCTGCTAATTTAATAGACTTATTTGGCTCCGTAGAAGATATAGATGATGACCTAAAAAAACTACAGATTGTTGGAGATACATATGATGAAAAGCGAGATGAATTAGCTAAAGTATGGGGCGATGAAATTCATATCATTGATGATTGTAAATCTGTATATGATGCGATTATTCTTATGTCTATTAAAGAGCCAGGACTTACTATTTCTCAGTCTAAGGTAAAAGCTTTCGATAAACACAAAGAAGATTTAGTGATATTGAAGTCTTTATTAAAATTAGATCGAAATGTTTACAATGAGATGTTTAAGTCTGATAAAAAAGGGTTACATAATTATGTACACTATATTAAACAAGGTCGTACAGAAGAAACTAGTTGTAGTCGTGAAGATTTTTACAAATATACTAAGAAAATAGTAGAGGGGTTAGCTGATTCTAAAGATAAAGAATATATACTTAATGAAATTGAATTACAAACGTTATTACCTTTATAACGTATTAAAGATAACGGAGTTATACCTTATCAACTACATTTAGAAGAACTCAAAGTCATATTAGATAAATGTGGACCTAAATTTCCATTCTTGCATACAGTATCTGATGGTTTTTCTATAATAGAAAAATTGATTAAAATGTTAGAATTCCGTATTCCATACTATGTAGGACCATTAAATACACATCATAATATCGATAATGGCGGATTTTCTTGGGCTGTGCGTAAGCAAGCGGGTCGAGTTACACCTTGGAATTTTGAAGATAAGATTGATAGAGAAAAATCTGCAGCGGCATTTATTAAAAACCTTACAAATAAATGCACATATCTTTTCGGAGAAGATGTATTACCTAAGTCATCTCTTTTATATAGCGAGTTTATGCTACTCAATGAGTTAAATAATGTACGTATTGATGGTAAAGCATTAGCACAAGGTGTAAAACAACATCTTATTGATTCTATATTTAAACAAGATCATAAGAAAATGACCAAGAATCGCATAGAGTTGTTTTTAAAGGATAATAACTACATAACTAAAAAGCATAAACCTGAGATTACAGGTCTTGATGGAGAGATAAAAAATGACCTAACTTCTTATCGTGATATGGTTAGAATCTTAGGTAATAATTTTGATGCATCCATGGCTGAAGATATTATTACGGATATTACTATCTTTGGTGAAAGTAAAAAAATGTTACGCCAAACATTACGTAATAAATTTGGATCTCAGCTTAATGACGAGACTATCAAAAAATTGTCAAAATTACGATATCGGGATTGGGGACGACTTTCTAAAAAGTTGCTAAAGGGAATCGATGGTTGTGATAAAGCTGGTAATGGTGCACCCAAAACTATAATTGAATTGATGCGTAATGATAGCTATAATTTGATGGAACTATTAGGTGATAAGTTCTCCTTTATGGAATGTATTGAGGAAGAAAATGCTAAATTGACACAAGGGCAAGTGGTTAATCCTCACGATATCATCGATGAGTTGGCACTTTCACCAGCCGTTAAACGTGCGGTATGGCAAGCATTGCGTATTGTTGATGAAGTAGCTCATATTAAAAAAGCATTGCCATCCCGTATTTTTGTGGAAGTGGCACGGACAAATAAATCGGAAAAGAAGAAAAAAGATTCACGTCAAAAACGATTATCTGATTTATATTCTGCTATAAAAAAAGATGATGTTCTACAAAGTGGTTTACAGGATAAAGAATTTGGTGCATTAAAATCAGGTTTGGCTAATTATGATGATGCGGCATTAAGAAGTAAAAAATTGTATTTATACTATACACAAATGGGGCGTTGTGCTTATACAGGAAATATTATAGATTTAAATCAATTAAATACAGATAATTATGATATTGATCATATTTATCCTCGCAGTCTTACTAAGGATGATAGTTTTGATAATTTAGTGTTATGTGAGCGTACTGCCAATGCTAAAAAATCAGATACATATCCAATAGATAATACAATTCAAATGAAACAAAGGTCATTCTGGGCATTTTTAAAACATCAAGGCCTTATTAGCGAACGAAAATATGAACGACTTACTCGTATTGCACCACTTACAGCAGATGATTTGAGTGGATTTATTGCTCGACAATTAGTAGAAACGAACCAATCTGTGAAAGCTACTACAACAGTATTGCGTCGTCTATATTCTGATATTGATGTTGTATTTGTAAAAGCTGAGAACGTATCAGATTTCCGTCATGATAATAACTTTATTAAAGTTCGTTCATTAAATCATCACCATCATGCTAAGGATGCTTATTTAAATATCGTAGTAGGCAATGTATACCATGAGAAATTCACACGTAATTTTCGTTTATTCTTTAAAAAGAATGGGGCAAATCGTACATATAATCTAGCAAAGATGTTTAATTATGACGTTATATGTACTAATGCACAAGATGGAAAAGCTTGGAATAAGGATACTAGTATGGATACAGTCAAGAAAATGATGGCTAGTAATGATGTTCGTGTTACTAGACGTTTGTTAGAGCAATCGGGTGCATTAGCTGATGCGACTATATACAAAGCTAGTGTGGCAGCAAAGGCTAAAGATGGTGCATATATTGGTATGAAAACAAAATCCAGTGTATTTTCTGATGTAACTAAGTATGGTGGTATGACTAAAATAAAAAATGCATATTCTATCATCGTTCAATATACTGGAAAAAAAGGTGAGGAGATTAAAGAAATTGTACCTTTACCAATCTATTTAATAAATCGAAATTCCACGGATATTGAGTTGATTGACTATGTTAAGTCTGTTATTCCACAAGCAAAAGATATTTCTATTAAATATAGAAAATTATGCATTAATCAGTTGGTTAAAATTAATGGATTCTACTATTATTTAGGAGGAAAAACTAGCAATTCGATATGTATTGATAATGGAATTCAGGTATTATTTTCTCCAGAATTTGAAGTATATATAAAACTGATAGATAAGTTTTATATAATGCAGAAATCAAACCTCAATATTGATATTAAGAATGTTAGCACTTTCAATCCACAAAATAATCAGCAAGTTTTTATAACTGTTGAAGATAATATAAAACTTTATGATTATTTTATTGATAAATTAAATAGTAATATATATCAAAAAATGAAAGGTAATAAAGTAAATGATTTAATATCTATAGGTCGAGATAGATTTATTGAATTACCTATTAATATCCAATGTGTCCTACTACTTGAGATTTTGAATATGTTAACAAATATGAAAACAACATATGATATTAAACTTCTTGGATTTGGTACATCACGGACGAAAATTGCTTTAAAAATAAGTAATTTAAATGAGTTTAAAATTATCAATGAATCCATTACTGGTTTATATTCTAATGAGGTAACTATTGTTTAAATACGAGTAAGACTGTAATAGGTGATACTATGAGTTGGCGTACAGTAGTGATAAGTAGTCGTTCTAAGTTAGATTTTAAAATGAATTACATGATTATTCGGAAAGATTTTGAAACGACTAAAATCTATATTGATGAAATCTATATGTTAGTTATTGAGTCTACAGCAGTGAGCCTCACTGCTGTACTTCTCAATGAGTTAATTAAAAAGAAAGTGGCCATTGTATTTTGTGATGAGAAGCGTAATCCCGCTAGTGAGGTTCTTCCATTGCATGGTAGTCATAATAGTAGTAAACGTTGTCGAGAACAAGCTGATTGGTCTAAAGATGTACAGGCTTATATATGGACTGAAATTGTGCGTCGGAAGATTATGAATCAAGCGGAGTTATTAAAATACAAGGAGTTAAAGGAGGCGGACTTACTATATCAATATCTGGATGAGTTGACTTTAAATGATGAGACTCAACGTGAAGGGCATGCGGCCAAGGTATATTTTAATGCATTATTTGGAAAATCATTTTCTAGGGAACAAGATAATCCTGTTAATGCAGCCCTTAACTATGGATATGCGATATTGCTTTCTACAGTTAATAGAGAGATTTTATCATTAGGTTATATTACACAATTAGGGCTTAATCACTGCAATCAATTTAATCCGTATAATTTAGGATCGGATTTAATGGAACCATTACGAGGCTTTATTGATGAGATTGTTATTAATTTAATGCCCACAGAATTTAATCGCGACATAAAACTTTCACTTATAGAATTATTATCTAAAGATGTAAAAATTAATGATACTATTCAAACATTTAGTGCCGCAGTACGTATTTATTGTAAAAGTGTATTTGATGCCTTACGTGTTCAAGCAGCTAACGAGATTAGGTTTATAGAATATGAGCTATAGATTTATGAGAATACTAGTGATGTTTGACCTACCGACTTTAACATCGGAGGATAGAAAAGAATATAGAAATTTTAGAAAGTATCTAATTGTATCGGGATTTCTCATGTTACAAGAGTCTGTATATTCAAAGTTAGTACTTAATACGACTAGTGCTAATCTCATTATGGAACATGTACGTAAAAATAAGCCTCCTAGTGGAAGCTTATTTATGTTAACCATTACGGAAAAACAGTTTTCTAGAATGGAGATTGTAGTTGGGGATAAGCAAAGTGAAGTTATAGACTCAACAGAGAGGATACTAATAATATGAAATTAATGTATCAAGATTCTATATTGGAGTTTGAAGTGCTTCGTGATAAGGTAACCGTTGTATCATTTGAAAATCGTAAAGTATTTCGTAGAATGGTGACTGAACTTGATATACAATGTGATAGTGGTGTGGGACCTTGGATTTTAAATGATAATGATAAAGCATTTAATTTAGATAAATATAGTCATATCATACTTAATCCTTTATATGTAGATGTAAATAGTAAATCCTTATTAACTAAATTACAAAATCAACTGACAAAAGAGGCCTTATTAATGACTGAAGAGGTAGCTGATATTGTTAATCGACTTCATGCATTTTATTATTCCTTAGAATTTGGATATCCTTTATCAATTCAACATAAAATGGAAATGGGTGCTGCTGAGATTATTAAATTAGGTAGCTTTAATTTCGAGTTTAATCGTAAAGGAGATGTCATGGATCTTATGTCTTATATAGAGGTGGTAGACACATTATTATCTCCTATGATATTTATTATGATAAATTTAGATTTAGTATTAAATGATGATGAAATTAATGCATTTTACCAAAATATGTTAAGCCGACAATTACGATTAGTTTGTTTCACAACAGGATCTTTTAATAGAGAAGCCCTTGATAAAAGTCTTATTAATAGGTATATTTTAGATAATGATTTTTGTATTATTTAAAGAGAATATAGAATTACACCTGGTGGTAGCCCGAGTTACTCTTAAGCTTCAAATTTAATTTGGGGTTTGAGAGTAGTGTAATTCTGCAAATCTCTAAAACAATGTATTCAACTACTGGTGCGTCTTCGAAGTTTGAGAGTAGTGTAATTCTGCAAATCTCTAAAACGGCCGTGGCTTATTGGATGATAACGCAATGGTTTGAGAGTAGTGTAATTCTGCAAATCTCTAAAACATTGTTTAGATTTTGAAAGTTCCATAAGCCGTTTGAGAGTAGTGTAATTCTGCAAATCTCTAAAACTGACGCTTTGACTCGTCAATCGTCCAATCGGTTTGAGAGTAGTGTAATTCTGCAAATCTCTAAAACTCGCATGTGCAATTTTGTTCTTGATAATTTGTTTGAGAGTAGTGTAATTCTGCAAATCTCTAAAACTTGATTTTGTCATTCATACTTCCCCCTAGTGTTTGAGAGTAGTGTAATTCTGCAAATCTCTAAAACCGCCCAACTGCTTGCACTCATCAGGAATGCGTTTGAGAGTAGTGTAATTCTGCAAATCTCTAAAACTTCAATTAAATGGATTTAAAGGTAAAGTAGTTTGAGAGTAGTGTAATTCTGCAAATCTCTAAAACAAAAGAGTCCTGTTGATTATATCATCGACCGTTTGAGAGTAGTGTAATTCTGCAAATCTCTAAAACCATGCTGTAAGAAATATTGCTACGAATGTAGTTTGAGAGTAGTGTAATTCTGCAAATCTCTAAAACATTGGCACTTCCTCTTATGTAATTAATAACGTTTGAGAGTAGTGTAATTCTGCAAATCTCTAAAACTCATTGCTTTTTCACAATAAACATAACCGCGTTTGAGAGTAGTGTAATTCTGCAAATCTCTAAAACTATCATCAGCAATGCGTCTTGATACAGCCTGTTTGAGAGTAGTGTAATTCTGCAAATCTCTAAAACTTGTCTAAATCCTGGAAGAAACGCGTAACCGTTTGAGAGTAGTGTAATTCTGCAAATCTCTAAAACTTAAGGCTATATCTTCAATCATGTAAAAGTGTTTGAGAGTAGTGTAATTCTGCAAATCTCTAAAACAAACACAAGAGATTGAGCAAGCACTCATGAGTTTGAGAGTAGTGTAATTCTGCAAATCTCTAAAACAAACACAAGAGATTGAGCAAGCACTCATGAGTTTGAGAGTAGTGTAATTCTGCAAATCTCTAAAACATTCCATAAGCGGTTGATTTGATTTGTGGTAGTTTGAGAGTAGTGTAATTCTGCAAATCTCTAAAACCATCATATCCCATTGCTCTACGATTAATTGGTTTGAGAGTAGTGTAATTCTGCAAATCTCTAAAACTTTAACGAATGCAACTCTAACCATGAATGAGTTTGAGAGTAGTGTAATTCTGCAAATCTCTAAAACAAAATCATTCATTCATACTAAAGATGATGTGTTTGAGAGTAGTGTAATTCTGCAAATCTCTAAAACACACGATTGAGTTTTTCCTGCTCGTAATGAGTTTGAGAGTAGTGTAATTCTGCAAATCTCTAAAACCATCAGTGTTATCGTGTTCCTGAAGTTTCTGTTTGAGAGTAGTGTAATTCTGCAAATCTCTAAAACAATTAAAATCGATGAAAACGCTGACTTCCCGTTTGAGAGTAGTGTAATTCTGTAAATCTCTAAAACTTGCGAACATCAAAGAGTTGTTTCTTGGAAGTTTGAGAGTAGTGTAATTTTGTAAATCTCTAAAACGTGAGCTTTTTCTAGCATTTCTGCTCTAGCGTTTGAGAGTAGTGTAATTCTGTAAATCTCTAAAACCGTGTTATCGTTGATGATGGTTGCCCTGTTGTTTGAGAGTAGTGTAATTCTATAAATCTCTAAAACAATATAGGCTAGCTGTTCTTCAAAGGTATCGTTTGAGAGTAGTGTAATTCTGTAAATCTTTAAAACGTACTTTTGAGCGCTAGTAAATCCACCTTTGTTTGAGAGTAGTGTAATTCTGTAAATCTCTAAAACGGTGCTTGAACGCTTGCTTTAGGCAATGTGGTTTGAGAGTAGTGTAATTCTGCAAATCTCTAAAACAAGGAACTGAGTTCTTATGTGTAAATGTCAATATAAGAATGTACAATTTTGACGATGTACAATGTACAGTTAT
>ERZ857521.4344-NODE-4344-length-10454-cov-48.272142_pt1 | contig 10454 bp, 7 predicted proteins | sample MGYA00519701_ERZ857521 | MGnify/ENA primary metagenome ERZ857521 (study PRJEB31778, sample SAMEA3449346) | human gut metagenome | biome: human gut; feature: human-associated habitat; material: faeces | place: United Kingdom | collected 2010/2012 ...
TTGCTCAGGAACTTATAAATAAAGTTAAATCAAAGTGTTGCGGAATTAAGGTATAACATTATTCCTGAATTATTATCAACCAGTTTTACATCTAATACATCAGTGTCGTCATCTATCGCTGCATCAGGAATAGCATACGACCGGGCATCCTTTGACAATGCCACAAGTTCTTTCGTATTATTTGAAATACGTGTAAACGGGAATGAAATGTCATATTCCTCCAAATATTTTCCTGTTGTAGTACCTCCTTGATAAGCCGTATTTTTCAGACGTCCCATACCATTTTGCCATGTCACGGTGGCACCCTCTCCCGTATCGCGGCCATCCACCGCCATGATATAGTAGATTATGCGGTGAGTAAGCGTGGGCTCATATGTCAGTCCGTCAGACTGGTTTGACGGATAAAATGAAGATGAGCCGGAAGCGTCGCTATAACTCTTAGTAAAGTCTGTATATCCTGACACATCACACCCCACAAGATAATAATTATTGTCAAAGGTCTGAGCTGCCGTTTCGCCAAACCATGCTTTAAACTCTTCATCTGTCGGGACATAAAATTTCATATCCATAACATCAGATGTAGTAAGCGGCTTGCCTACATAACCATTAGCTAAACGATATGGAGTGGCGCCTACAGGTGTCAAAAGGTCCCAAACCTCGTCACTGCCTGTATTTTGTGTGCGGAAAGTTCCGTCAGTACGATAGCTGTACCAACGCTGATAAGATATAACACTAGAGTTTGATAATTTATCTGGTACGGTTAATGTTACAGATGTTCCTTTATGAACATATATTGTATCCATATACACATGACTGGCCTGTATATTACCCTTCGGGCCGGAATACCATACAGTCTCATCATTAAACGTATCCATATTCTTTGCAGCTTCAGATATGTTTGAACGCAAGTCAAACCATTTGGCAGCTTTATGATGAATGGTCACGTTTGAATAATCTACAACATCTGAATACAACGTTATTTCATTCATAGCAAGTTCATAAGTCTGACGATTAGGAACTATCTGCAAACGCAAATAGCGCGTGTTAATCGCATTTTTCAAGCAATAATCATGCTGCTGTACTGTTCTATCACCAGCAAAACTTTCAACGAGATTCCATGTATAACCATTTGTTGACGAATAAACGTGTAACTCATCTTCTCTTTCCTGAGTATTTCCTCCACTAAGAAAATGAAACGCACGTATTGTTCTATATGCATTAAAATCTATATCAACATTTATCGTCCCGGCTCTACTTGAAGCCCACCAAGTACCAGTATTGCCATCAAATGCATAAGATATTCCATTATAATACCCACTTGCATTAGACTCTTTTAATGTCTTGGCTGTAATATCAGCACCATATGTACTGACTTTAGAATTTTCGTCTATCATCAGATACTTATTTCCTTCCACCTGCGCCACTGCATTCTGTGCAAGGAATGTTGCGCAGAAAAGAATGAGAAGTTTATATAAATTATGTATATGTTTCATATCTTATGTCCTCCTTTTTATTTTTTGAACATATTAAGCATTTCATGACGCAGATAGTCGAGACCGAACTCCGGTGTACGCGTTTTGCTCTTAAACGGGAAGTTAGTAATGTCGTCGGTAACTACCTTTACTGTATATGTGCGGTTGTATGTTGCGCCATTATCCTGCCACGTAACCAAAAGGCTCAAATCAAAAGTCTTGCCGGCAGATGCAGTAACATGGCCCTTAATAGTTTTCACATTAGTAGTTTGGCTTTCAAAGATTATGCCGTCAACACCTTCTGGAATATTCCAATTACATTCAGGATTAGTAACAGTGGTTGTTCCTCCACTATTTTTCACTCCATTTACGGTAAACTCAAACTGGCATCCTTCGGGCACTACTATTTGATATGTATTATCAAAGCCTGTAATCTGAACTTCCACGGGCAGGCTTCCTATCGGGCTTACCCAGCATTGCGCGGCAAGGTCGAGGCCATAGTCGTTGAGCTGCAGCGTAAGCGGGAAGATGCTGTTGCGCGGAAGCTCGTCTCTTGAGGTGGTTGCCTCGTATGTAATTCCGTTCATCTCGTCAGTAGTAACGCTGACATTAAACGGATGACCATCCGGTGAAGAGTTTACATAAAAGTCAGGAATCGTAAGTTTACCATCATTATCCAAAGACCAACCGCCTTCAGGAACAGTTATTGTCTTTGTCGTTGAGTATGCCTCACCTTCCAAAGGTTTCTCTGAGAAGAGAGTTATCTTGTCGGCATATCCGCCAAACGACAGGGCCGTAACCTTTGTGTTGGCCTTGCCTGATATGCTCATTCTTATCTTGCTGACCAGGCGGTCGAGACCGATAGAGACTTTTCGTGTGTCTGACGTAACGGTTACGTCCTCCTTTGCGCTCATCGGGATAAAATAAGTTATTAAGTCAAGCTTTGAGGCTGGATTGTCTTCAAGCACGATATTGTCAATATCTACCCCTTCTTGAATCTGAGCATTCTCTTCTAATCCAGTAAGACTTCCCCAATGTTCATCATAATAAGTATCAATGTTTGCAAAGGCATACACGGTGTATGTGCCCGGTGCTAGCGTGAATTTCTCTGATTCCCATGTCTTCAAGTTTCCCACCTTTGCTGCTTCGTCATATCTCAAATCAGGCAAGAATTTCTTCACTACCTTGCCGTTCTGTATAAATAGCACGAGCAGGTTGTGCATATACTCGCTGTTCTGCCCCACTTCGGTACCCTCTCTTGTGTTCAGGTCGTCTTCCTCACGTGCCGTGATGCTCAGCTGAAGCATGGCGGGAGCATTGTCGTCGCCCTGATCGATGTCGTCGTCGAACGAGCATGAGGCGAGGGGCACGGCGCACAGCCATGGCAGCAGCCAGAACATAGCCTTATATATATGTTGCTTTATCTTGTTCATAACGTCAGTGTTTTTTCATTATATTCATTACATCACATAGGCAGAGTCTCCGGGTCGAGCAGGAGCCAGTCGTTAACATACACGTCAACAATCAGACTCTCCTCTTCCGGTACTTCGCCTCCGAGCGAATAAACGCTGTTGACCGTAAGTTTATATATATTGTTTCGCACAATGGCATACTCCATTATACCCTTCTTTGTATCATCATTGTCATTGCTGTGGCGCACCCACCATGTGTAATAGCATGTGGCGTCTTCGTATGTACGCACTCCGTAAGACTGCAAGGCGTTACGGGTAACAATGCCGTTCTGGTCGAGCTCAACTTTATAAGTTCCGTTCAGACTTGCCGAATAGCCGCAATTGCTGAGCATATATGCGCTCCATTTAAGACTTTCCTTAACCTGTGCAAGATCTTGTGCTTCGTCCTGCCCCAGCAGGAAAGCCTTATAGCCTGACGGGTCGTTGTCGAGCAGCGATGCCGCAAAAGTCTTTACGGCTGCCCAATTGTCGCAGGCATCGATTTTATCGTCAAACTGACTGAAGTCGGCACCATACACATATGTCATCATGTCTTCCATTGATGCAAAGAGGTGTGTGCCGAGGGCGAAGAATGTTGCGCAGTTCTGATAATTTGCCACGCCCTTCGGATGGAATGTTGCCTTGAACACCACACCAGTGCTATAACGTTTTCCTGCCTCTTCGGCTGCCGTTGTGTTCTCGAGGGTATAGCCTATACGCTGCCATTTTTCGGTTCCGACAGTCACTTCTGTTCCCGGCTGAACATAATCAGCCCAATCATTAGGGTTTTGCGAGATGTTGCCAAACCATTCGCCGTAAAGGTCTTTAGCTGTTTTATTAGCTTCACCGCCAATGGTAAAGCTGTTGTTGGCTGATGTCTTGCCTGCCGTCCACGGGTCGAGCACGTAGTTAGTCTGTACTCCTGCATCTGGTGTTTCATTACCGAGATATGTCGGCACACCGTCAACAGTTGATGCAACGCGCTTCAACATATAGCTGCCTGCAGTAAGATTGTTCACCAGGGCTGCGCCGGTTATCTTAACGGTTGCATTAGGATATGCCGGGTCGGTACAAGTATAAGACGCTTCGGCCTTATAGTCGAGCCTTGCTGCCATGCGCTCTACGTTTACCGTAGCTTTTGCGGGGTCGCTCTCCGGGTTAGAATTAAGCGTGAGCGTGGCGTCGGCAGCTGATGTCATTACGAAGTCAGAATAGTCTGAGCCTGAGGCTGTCCATGCCGTGGTCTGTATATGATTGCGCACGTCGGCGAGCGTGAGCGACTGGCCTGTCCACCAGTCTGCGCCCGGATTTGCCACCACGAGCACGTTGTATGTTCCGTCGTCGAGGTCTACCTGCTGCGGCGTTGTTGTATAGGTGCGGTCGATGCCGTTGCCCGGCTCGGTATAGCTTCCAACGTTAAATGTTGCTACAGCCATGATTGGAGTTGTACCGCTGCTGTTCACTCCGTCAGTGCCGCTGCCCTGATAGAAGAAGGCCACGGCCGACTTTATCTCATTTTCTTTAGTTTGCCCTTTTTCCTGTCCGTCGCCCGTTTCGCCTCCCGTAGGATTAGAGCGCGTAGGCGTGCTTTGCTGCGATGCGAAGCTGAGCGAGACATAAGAAGATGCCGACATGCCGCCTCCGCCTGACGGAGCGGTGTCGATGTCTTCCTGCGCACAGCCGGCCGCGAGAGATGCCATAAGCAGGCATCCCGCAACGCCCTTAACTGTATGTAATATATTCTTGTTCATAGACATTCGTGATTTTTAGGTTGGTTGGCTGTTTAAATCACAGTTCCTCAAACTGCACCCGCTTGCTCCATCCCAGCACGCTGATGCTGATGTTTACGTAAGCCAGGCGGTCGCCCTTGAGGTAGAAGTCGAGCTGATAGTCGTAGCCGCGGTCGAGGAATTCCTGTTCCGAGTAGCGGTATATCTCCTCGCTCGTGCGCAGACGGCTGAGCAGGTCGGGCAGATTGACGCGCACCACTTCCATGTTGGTGTTTTTGTTCACTATAGACAGTATGCCGGCGTCCTTTGCATCGGCATGATACAATATGCGCGATGTCATAAAGTCGGCATGAGCTATCTTGCCCACTCCGTCTATCGGGTCGCCGTTATGGTCGAAGGCCGGCGTGCGGTCGTCGGTGTTCCATGTTGCGTGCGGCGTGTAGACCACGGTGCTGGTCTCGTCGAGCGAGTTATCCCAGAGGATGTGCGAGTTGCGGTCGGTGATGGTCATGTCATAGTTTGCCACGTCCATCTGTGTGGGGTCGTCGAGCTCGCGCATTGTCACGTTGATTTTCTTGGTGTCGCGCATGAGCGAGATTGTGTGGTAAGTAGGCTTTCCGGCGAACACCTCAACAGGTTCAACCTCCATGCCGTGCCACAGAGTGTCGAGGGGCAGTCCGTGGTTGTCAACAAGGAGCATGTCGCTGCCCTGCTGTGTTGTCTCGAGTCTGACGTCGAGTGCCGTCATGTCGTCTCCGGCAGTAAGGTCAGAGCGGACGAAGCGTGCGCGTCCCGACTCCATCTGCTCAGAGTAAGAGTTTTGTCCGGCAAGCACTATGAACTTATACTTGCCCGGGTCGAGGTCCATCTTCATTGAGTATGTAGGCACGGCCAGCGGCAGCGAGCTGCCCACGTTAGCCTCCGACTGGCGTGTGACATACTTGCCGTTTTCGTCGAACACGTAGACATCTACAGCTCCCACATGGTCGTTGAACATGTCAGCGCGCTCAAGATTGTAGTCGTACTTGAAGTTGAGATACAGCCCCATGGGACAGTCGTCTCTGTCTTCGGTCATCATGTCGCACGATGTGAACACCGGTGTCGACAAAGCCGCAATGCACAGCCAAGTCAGACGCTTTATTGAAAGATACTTCATAAGCATATATATTTTTTGTTTTTATTTCCTTTATCCATATTTAATTGTTGCATTGTCTTTGCGCGGCGACATTGCTGTCTATCCTCGCCGGGCCAGCCCGGATGCCTATCTGTCTGTGTTGCTTAAGCAGATGTTTAGCCTTGGGCTGTCGCTGTTTATGTTGTGGGCACTTGCCCTTGAGCGTCGTGCCTCGTTGTTGTCAGTTTTGGTTTGCGGCAACATTGTTCCGCAACGGCTCCTCTCTCTGTGCCGGAGCTGCACCCCGCCGTATCCCATGGTGTCTCTGCGGGCAGACTTACATGCAGGCCACACCTCTGCGGCTTCTGCCTTTTTAAGAAAATGTGCGGCCGGCCCATACCGGCCGCACACGGATGTTGTCAATTAATTTTAACTTTTATGAAGTTCTATCTTATTACAGTTTTACATCCTGAGAACGCTTAGCCCAAGAGAGAACGTTGATTTCAACAGAGATGTAAGATTCCATTGGATCGTCAGGAGTACCATAAACTTCAGGAACATCAGCATAACCGATATCTCTAATTCCAGTTACGTTTATCTCATACCAGTTGTTACGCAAAACGCCATAACGGCCAAGGAAGTTATTTTCATTTCCGCCGTATTCAACATTGCTCCATGGAGTCTGGTTATCATCGAAATGTCTGATCATTACCGGATAGTAAGCAACACCGTTTGCATAGCAAGAAACTTTCTTACCAGCATTTACTGCTGCCAAAATAGCATTATTAGCTTCTGTACCAGGTTTCAGAGCATCAGGAATTTCATCACCTTTAAAGTCACCAGCTTTATCAGCAGATATTTCAATCATTGTAACAGTCAAATCACCTGCAGCTTTATCAAATGTCACAGTAAGGTCGTCTCCTGTTATTTTTTTATCTGCACCGTCCAAATTTGCTGTCAACGCTGCTATTACAGCCTGATTGCCAAGATATTCTGCCTTAATTTCGTTTTTAGCTTGTTCTTCATTATAAATAGCACCCTTATTGTTATTCACGATATAGAAAGTGCTACCAGCATTCAACGTCGCAGCTACAATAACACGTGTTGTCTGGTTCTGATTCTGGTTATCTACATCAAATGTATTCTCAAGACAATAACCATTTCCACCAATTTCATTCAAGGCTGAAGGAGTTTGTCCAGCAAATATGTTGAAGTCTTCTGCTACGTAACTGCTATAATTCGGGTCAACACCCCAATATGTACGATAAAGATTAGGACCAACAGCTGCAGAACCAACAAAACGATAATCGCCAGCTACATTATAATTCCACCAAGTATTAGCATCTGTCATGTTGCGAACAAGGTATGTCTTTTTATTAGTAACATCAAATGTCCAGCCACTTATCGTGTAAGTCATACCTGCGTTATTTCCAAGGTTTCCGTTAGTTCCGTTCACCGTAACCTTAGCAACAGCTCTTTCTACATAAACGCTTGCGGCAGGGTTAGCCTCAGCTTCAGCTGCTGTAGTATATACATTTTCAGCATTAATCAACGTAAGAGTTGACAAGTCACCATTAGATGGCTGAACAGTACCTCCAGGAACGCTGTAAAGCGGGGCATTGGTCATGAAGAAGCCATTGCCATCATCCGTCGTATCATATAACTTCTCAGCAGCAATTTCCTGTGCAGTCGCATTGAAGGCAGACAAGGTGGTTAACGCACTAAGTTCTGTTCCGTTCAGTTTCCATGTAGCACCTTGATCTTCCGTAGTTAAAACATCGCCGCGGTTAACCACTACCAAAGCATAAAGATCACCATTTACCGGTTTTTTAATTTCTTTGGTCACTTTAAATGTTGATGTGATATTACCACCGACAGTATTCGGAGTTATAGTGCCGAGGTCATATCCTCCTGCAAATTTTGCCGATGCCTCATCAGTACCTTCGAATATTAACAATGTAGCATTATTCACAGCATACTCTACAGGAAGGCCATCATCAAAGTTGTCATTTGCACGTGTACTTGGTGTTGTCGGCAGATTGATTGCAAGGCTGATATAGCCCTTTTCACCAGGTAATACAGTTCCCTGTCCGCCATTGTCAATGCCATCTTCGCTTGAACAAGCTCCCAGCATCAGCGCTGCCAATGCGAAGGAAAATAATTTTACTTTTTTCATAATTTAAAAAATTGAGTTGGTTTAAAAAATATTTTTATCAATTCTCGTGTTTTTACATGTCGAGTATCTGCAGGTTTTTGTCCACTCCCTGTGCTCCGGCCTGCTTAGCCTGATTGAGCAGCTGGCGTGCCTGTCCGGTGTTGCCCTCGAGCATGGCCATCACGCCCTTGGCGTGCAGAGCCTGCGGCGAGTTGCCTGCCTTGCTGAGATAGCGTTTAGCACCTTCAAGGTCGCCGCTCTCCATGCGTGTGCATGCGGCATTGATGTTGGCCGTAGGGTCGTCGGGATACATGCGCACGGCGGTCTCCATAACATCGTTGAACTCGCGCGAGCCCGGCTCGTAGGTCTGTGCCACCATATACATCTCTTCGAGCGAAAGCTGCTGCGGCTTGGTCTTCAGCACCTGTTTTGCCTCGTCTACCGAGAACGGGCGCACGCTGTAGCTCACCACATAGTCAGAGTGGCGCAGAGCGGGATACCATGAGTCGAGCATAAAGCGGTAGTCTGTAGGATAAGTAGACTTAATCTTCCACTCTTTGGCATCGGGGTCGAGCGTCTTGTCGTCGATGAGCTTAAGTATGGCGTCGCTGTTGTCGAGATTGCCCTCAACGACATACTCTCGCAGGCCTTCCCAGTCTTCAGGCGTAGACGATACGGTGAAGAGGCGGTCTTCTATATGCACGAGCTTGCGCACATAGTCCTTGAGCGTCTTGGCACGGTTCTGTGCCAGATATGCGTTGTGCTCATAAGGCGACTCGGGCGAAGCATATCCGTGGATTTCGATGTTTGTTATGGTTGTGTTCTTGTCGTTCTTCACGAGGTTGATTGTGTTCACAATCTTCTCCAGCTCGCGCGGGTTGTTGCGGTATTCGGGATAGAGAGTGATTTTGTCAACGGGGAAGTCGATAAACGCGCGTCCTTCCTCATGGCGCACCTTCTGTGCCTCGGCTGCCGGGCGCATATACGGCATGAACGGCGTGCGCAGGCGCTTCAGCTCAACGGTGTTCTGGTCTTTCACATCGCCGCATCCGCAGAGGTCTTCAGCCACGATGACGTTAGAGTTCTTCATCCAGGACTCATAGGGCAGCACGGCGCTGTAGTGGAGCGTCTGGTCGGTGTTGTTCTTACGTCTTACGGCCACCACGTTTGCCGGAAAGTCCTTATGTCCGCCGCGGCGGTAAGAGATGTCCTGCTTGCGTCCGTTCACTACTATCTGCGGCATCTGCCTCTCCTCGGTGTTGTTAGTGATGATGGGCGTGAAGACGAGCCTCATGTTAGAAGGCAGCTTCAGCGAGTCCATATTGAGGTCGAGGTCAACCACCATAGTCTGGTTAGTGTTCTCTACCTTGATATTCTCTACCGTCACCGTCCGTCCGGCCAGCTTAGGCTCCACGCTCTGTGCCTGCAGCGCGAGCGGCGCGGCCAGCAGGCATGCACAATATATAGATAATCTTTTCATGTCCTTGGTGGTTTATAGTATCAGAAGATGTAAATAAGACTCAGCGCGGCCTTTGTCGGGCCGAAATAGTTGGTGTGCGACGACTTGAGCTTCTCGCCGCAGGTTCCGCACTTGTATTTGTCATACTTTATGTAGTCGTATCCCAGGCCTATGGATGCCTCAAAGTTCCAGTGCTTTGACATCACCCACTGATATCCTGCCGTTACGCCTCCGCCTGCATACCATCCTTCATAGCGGTGGTCCTCAAGCTCGGGGAAGAACCCGAAAGGCAACTCAACGCTGCTTGCGTTGAACTGTCCGCCCATGAGGTGGGCACCGATGAACCAGCCATTGAAGCTCTCGCAGAACCAATAGCGGTATTCAGGCATAACAAGCCAGTGGCGCAGACTCGACTGGTCGCCGCCCGACTGTTTCCACGGATTAAGACCATAGAACAGCTGCAGCGTGCTTTTCTTACCTACTGAGGCTTCAATTCCTAAGTTAGGAGTTGTGGTAGCCCAGTATAATGCATTGGTCTTCAACGCCACGTTCTGTGACAGCATTGTGGCTGAAGTTGCCAACACAAATAGTGCTGTACTTAATATGCGTTTAATCATAAATCCTGTAAATATTTTAGTTTTTTCTATTTCTCGGAATCTTGTTTTTATTCATAGTTATATTATCTCAGCAGATGGTTTTTATATCATCGTTGACCAATCATTTCACATCGTAAAACTGCATTCTCAGACTGTGTTGTTGCCTTATGACAATTTCAGTTAGCAGTTTAGTTTACAGCCATGCTTGCGCGGCCGTTCATGCTGACAGGTTCGTATATGTTATTTTTACCGATTACAGGTTTTTCACATTAGTAGTTCGAATGCTGGCACCATTTAAGGTTAAGCTCGTTCGACATTTTTGTGCTAAAGTTCTTATTCCAAGCAGCATGTTTGTAAAAAACACACCTTATTTAAGGAATATTTATCTTAAAACTTTTCAATTGCAAAAATAACAATAAGTAATCCTAAAATCCGCAAGCAATCTCAATGGCAATCTCAATTGCAGTAAAGAGCTTG
>ERZ857521.4346-NODE-4346-length-10451-cov-3.172470_pt1 | contig 10451 bp, 8 predicted proteins | sample MGYA00519701_ERZ857521 | MGnify/ENA primary metagenome ERZ857521 (study PRJEB31778, sample SAMEA3449346) | human gut metagenome | biome: human gut; feature: human-associated habitat; material: faeces | place: United Kingdom | collected 2010/2012 ...
CCTTGGCGATGTAGGGCACCAGGTTGTTGGGGATGCCGTTGGGATCCTCGCCGATCAGGCCGGACGGATGGGCACCGATGGGGTTGAAGTAACGCAGCAGCGCAACGTTCAGCTCGGGGTCGGCGTGGCAGCAGTCGGTCAGGATGCGCTCGGTGAACACCTTCGTGGTGCCATAGGGGTTCGTGGTGCCGCCGACGGGGAAATCCTCGCGGATGGGCACGCTGGCGGGGTCGCCGTAGACGGTGGCGGAGGAGGAGAAGATGATGTTGTGGCAGTTGTGGCGGCGCATGACATCCAGAATGTTCAGCGTGCAGGCCAGATTGTTGGAGTAGTACTCGATGGGCTTGGAAACGCTCTCGCCGACGGCCTTGTAGGCGGCGAACTGAATGACACAGTCAATGTCCTCGTTCTCGGCAAAGATCTTCTCCACGGCGTCCTTGTCGGTCATGTCGGCCTCGACAAAACGGAAGTCCTTGCCGGCGATCTTCTTGACGCGGGCCAGGGCCTCGGGGCAGGAGTTGTAGTAGTTATCGGCTACAACGATGTCGTACCCTGCGGCCAGAAGTTCCACACAGGTGTGGCTGCCGATGTAGCCGGCGCCACCGCTAACCAGAATTGCCATAACAGTCGTCTCCTTATGTTATATGATATTGTTGCGTGCGAACCAGGCGGCTCGCCTCTCTTTGCTTGTATTCTACTCTTTCTGCGGAGTTTCTGCAATAGGAGTTTTTGATTCTGATTTGCCTTTTTGTTGCCTGTTTTGCCGCCGTGCGGGCAGGCCCTGCTGAATGCGGCGGTAGGCGGACGGCGTGTGCCCCGTGGCAGCGCGGAATTTCTGGCTGAAATACGCGCCGGAGCAGTAGCCCATCTGCGCGGCGACCTCGCCGGGGGATGCCCCGCGGGCCAGCAGCTGGGCCGCGTACTCGATGCGCATGGCGGAAAATTCCTCCATGGCCGTGCGGTGGAGCCGCGCGCGGAACGCCTGCTGCAGCTGGGGCCGCGTGCAGCCCAGCGCCGTGCAGATGTCGTCGATCTTCAGTTCATGCGCAAGATTTTCGGCAAAATAGGCGCGGGCGTCCTCGACCAGCGCGTTCTGGCGGCGCTCCCGCCGGACGCGGGCCACGGGGCGCTTGGTGCGGCGGCAGCGGCGGGCCAGCAAAATCAGCAGATTTTCCAGATGGATGATGAACTGCTGCATCGCGCCGAAGGGCAGTTCCTCCTTTAAGACAGGCCGTCCGCCCGGCACGGGGGCGGCGTCGAACAGCTCGTTGGCGGCATTTGCCAGCCAGTTCAGGTCATGCTGCTCGGCAGGCTCCGTGTGCAGCATCGCGCCGCGGAAACGGTCCATGGCCGCGCCGGTGCAGTAAAAGTCGATGCGCAGCGTCTCGGGCGGGACCTCGCCGACGGTGGTCATAGCAAAGACCTCCCCCGGCTGGTGGAACAGCAGTCCGCCTGCCCGCAGCAGCACGTGGCGGGCATCGCAGCGTTCCTCAATGGTGCCGCTGCGCACAAAGACCAGCTGCCAGGCCTGCGTCTCGCTGGGCGGGAATGAGTCGTCCGCGCGCCACTCCGACGCATGTGCCGCCGGGATCGATTCGACCCGCAGCGGAAAGGTATCGTTCAGCATGGGTGTGACCTCCCTTCTGGGGCGAGTGCCCGAAGGCGTGTAGGGAGGGGTCTTGACCCCTCCGCGGGGCGTCGAGGACGCCGCCCCCTACAAAACCTGGCGCAAACTTGCTGTAGCTTGTAGGGGGAGGCATTTATGCCTCCCGTGCACTGGGCGGCTGGCGCAAAGCTCCCGGGAGGGATAAATCCCTCCCCTACAACAATTTACACCGCTACCGCGCCCGGCCAGCTCTCGCCGGCCTCCGCACCCCCCGCTTCCCCGTCGGCTCCGTAAGAGAAAACGCCGGGGGTCATGTCGGCCAGCAGGGGAAACTGCGCAAGCTCGGGGCAGGTGTCGGTCAGCCCCAGACAGTAGGCCGTCAGCGGACTGATCTCCTTTGTGATGGCGTCAAACCGGCTTGAGCCGTCGTCCTCGTAGGTGCTCAGCATAATATCGCCGGGGTAGGTGTCGGCCACATAGCTGACAAGTGCCTCGTCGACGTAGGGGTCGCTGCTGCCCTCATACAGGTCGGGCGCGCCGAACAGATGCAGGATCTCGTGGGCGTAGGTCGCCGGGGATTCCGCCTCGCCGTCGGTGTAGGCGTCGGTTTTGTACAGGCAGCTGTATTCATAATAAAAGCTGTCGCCGTCGTCGGCGTAGTGAGCCATCGTGAAGGATGTCCCGCTGATGGGCAGGAAGAACAAAAACGCGATGTGCCGGGCCCCGTAGGCAGCCAGACGGCTGTCGGCGGCCAGCGACGCGCACAGCGTATCCATCTCGTCGAGAAAAGCGGAGCTTTCCTCGGAATTTTCGCCGCCCTGCATGGCAGACTGCACAAGATAACTGCGTGTTAGCGTTGAATCGCTGCCGTCCGCGCTGCGATCACAGATCAGATTCACCGCGGCCTCGTAGCCCGCGGCCTGCTCGGTGATCCAGTCCACGGCCAGCTGGGTGCGCTGCACGGCGGCAGCGCGGCTCTCGGCATCCCAGGTCTGTCCGTGGGCGGCGTCGTTCAAAAACACGTTGACGAGCACGGTGGCATCGGTCAGCAGTGCGGCGCTGCCGTAGGACTTCTGCTCCTCGGTAAAGGTGGGCACAGGCTCCGGCGTCGGGGTGGCGGCGGGGCTTTCGGCCCGGGGCAGCTCTGCGGGATAACGCTGCACCGTGACGCGGGCCGAGCAGCTGCACAGCAGCGCCGCGGCCAGCACCAGGGCAGCCAGTTTTCTGTACATGGTGCGCCCCTTAAATATCCAGCACGGCCCTGCCGTCGTGGTCGGCCAGCTCCAGCGTGACCTCGCGGCCATCCAGGCGGCCATCGACAAGCGCGTCGGAGACGGGATCCTCAATGGTCTTGCGGATCGTGCGGCGCAGCTCACGCGCACCGTATTTGGTGGAGCTTTCGGCTACGATGTCCGCCAGCGCGGGCTGCGTGTAGTGCAGCGTGATGCCGTGCGCGGCCAGACCGGGCTTGTACTCGTCGAGCATGAGAGCGGCAATCTTCTCAAGGTCTTCCTCGCTCAGCGGCTTGAACGTAATGATCTCGTCCACACGGCCGATGAACTCGGGGCGCAGGAACTCCTGCAGCGCCTTCATGCTGCGGTCCGCGCTGGCGACCTCGGCCTTTTTGCCGAAGCCCGTCGCGCCGCTCTGGTCAGTGGAGCCCGCGTTGGAGGTCATGCAGATGACCGTGTTCGAGAAGTCCACCGTGCGGCCCTGCGCGTCGTTGATCTTGCCTTCGTCCAGAATCTGCAGCAGGATATTCATAACGTCAGGATGTGCTTTTTCGATCTCGTCAAACAGCACGACGCTGTAGGGATGGCGGCGGACCTTCTCGGTCAGCTGCCCGGCCTCGTCGTAGCCGACATAGCCCGGGGGCGAGCCGATGAGGCGGGACACCGCGTACTTTTCCATGTACTCGCTCATGTCGATGGAGATGAGCGGGTCAACGGTGTCAAACAACTGGCTGGCCAGCTGTTTGACCAGCTCGGTCTTGCCGACGCCGGTGGGGCCGACGAAGATAAAGCTGGCCGGGCGGTGACGGCCGGATAGGTCGGCACGGGCGCGCTTGATGGCCCCGGCCACGGCGTGGACAGCCTCGTCCTGGCCGATGATGTGCGCCTTGAGGGCATCCTCCAGCCCCTGCAGGCGGCCATACTCGGTCTCTTTGATCTTCACAGCAGGCACACCGGTCCAAAGCTCAATGACCTGTGCGACGTCGTCCATGGTCACTTCAATTTCCGCGACCTTCAGCTGCAGGGCGGGCAGCTTTTCGCGCTGCTTCGCCAGATCGGTCTTGACCGCGGCCAGTGCCTCGTAGTCGATGGCAGCGTCCTGGCCATTCTGCGGCTCGGGGTTCTCCAGTTCGTGCTCGCGGGTCTCCAAATCGGCCACGGTGCGCTGGGTCTCCATGAGCTCTGTAATTTCAGGATGGCGCAGGTTGCAGCAGGCGCAGGACTCATCCAGCAGGTCAATGGCCTTGTCCGGCAGGAAACGGTCCGTGATGTAGCGTTCCGACAGCTTGACGATGCTCGTCACGATGGGGTCGGACACACGGACGCAGTGGTGCTTTTCATAGTAGACGCGGATGCCCTTGATGACCTCGATGGTGTCCAGCAGCGACGGTTCCTCGACCTTGACGGGCTGAAAACGGCGCTCCAACGCGGAATCCTTCTCGATATACTTGCGATACTCGGCAAACGTCGTTGCGCCGATGACCTGCATCTGCCCGCGGGACAGCGCGGGCTTCATGATGTTGGCGGCGTTCATAGAGCCGTCGGAGTCGCCCGCGCCGACGATGGAGTGGATCTCATCAATAAACAGGATGATGTTGCCCGCAGCCTTGACCTCGCTGATGAGGCCCTTGACACGCTGCTCAAACTGGCCGCGGAACTGGGTGCCTGCGACGAGGGACGTCATGTCGAGCAGGTAAATTTCCTTGTCCTGCAGACGCGCGGGGACCTTGCCCTCGGCAATGCGCTGGGCGATACCCTCGGCAATCGCAGTCTTGCCGACACCGGCCTCGCCGATCAGGCAGGGGTTGTTCTTCTGGCGGCGGCACAAAATCTGGATCGTGCGGTAAATTTCGCGGTCACGGCCAATGATGCGGTCCGTCTTGCCGTCGCGGGCCTTCTGGGTCAGGTTCTCGCAGTAGGTCTCAAGGAACTTGCGGCGGGGAGCCTTTTCCTTCTTGCCGTTTTTGGGCTTGGCGTCGTCCTTATTCTGGCGCGCACCAAAGCCAAACGGGAAGACGGGGCTGCCGCCCGGGACAAAATCGTCCTGCGGGGCGGGCTCGTCACCGGCGTCGGTGTCGTCGCCGTTCATCATGGGGGCCAGCATGCCGGAGTCGGAGGCCTCCTGCAAAAAGCTGGACATCCGCTCCTCCATGTTTTCCAGATCCTGGTCGGACATGCCGAACTGTTTCATCAGATCATCCACAGGCTGGATGTGCATGGCACGGGCGCAGGTCAGGCAGTAGCCCTCCTGCACGGTCTTGCCGTTTTCAAGCCGCTGCACGAACACGACAGCGGGGCGTTTTTGGCATTTAACACAAAGCATTTACTTCACCTCTATGAAAAGTGCCCGATAAGAGGCACATGGGATTGCGATAAATTGTTTTAGGGGGCGGCGTCCTCGACGCCTGCCGCACCGCAGCTACACTACTATTATTAAACAAACCCTGCCAAATTGCAAGTTTTGGCGGGGCTTGTTCAGAATTTGTTTAATAATGGAGCAAAAACGGGTTGAACGCACCAAAAAGGCTGTATCCGACGCTGCGCTGCAAAACGCCGGTGGTCAGCCAGTCGATCTGGCCGGTGGTGATGCTGGCGGCGAACCAGAGCAGCAGCGCCAGCAGCCAGCAGTCGAACGCGCCGGTCACAAGGCCCAGCACCAGACCCAGCAGCCGGTTGGCGCCGCCCACCAGCGGGATAAGATTGACGCCGCGCAGCAGCCGCACCAGCAGGGCGAACACCCAGCGCACGATCATGCAGAGAAGCACAAACAGCACCGCCTGCACCAGCGGCAGGAAAAGCGGCTCCAGCAGGGCGTTGATCTTTTCGGGCAGCTGGTCCCCGGCAGTCTGCAGACCCGCGGCCAGCGCGGCACGGATGGATTCCGGCAGAAAGTCCAGCCCCTGCACCGCAGCGGCAATATCGCCGCCCGACTGTGCGACGGCCTGCTCGACCTGGGTGGAGACGGAGTCGCTGAAAAAGCTAAGGTAGACTTCCGGGGCCAGCGTGCGGCTACCCCAGGAGGCAATGCCGACGCCCAGCACCGCGCCGATCAGCTCGGTCAGCCCGGCGAGAAAGCCCTTCTGCCAGCTTTTGACAGCAGCAAAGGAAAATACGGCCAGAAAAATAAAATCATAGACAAGTGCGGGAGAAAAAGACATAGATGGGTACTTCTTTCTGTTAGATTACTTGCGGGTCGAAAGGCTTCCCCCGAGGGGGAAGCTGTCAGCGGCCCCGCCCGCTGACTGATGAGGGCGAACCTTGCCATTATTGCCCGCAAATTGGTTATTGCGGCAAGGCAGCCCCTCATCCGGCCGTGCGGGGCCACATTCCCCCAAGAGGGAAGGCTTCGGAGCTACTCGGCTGGCTTCGCCAAAACGTCCGCCTGACTACCGGTAAAGACCAGCGTCTGCTTGCCGTGCAGGACCGCCAGCGGGCGGGACGGCAGGCCGGTCTGCACCCAGTTCTGCACGCCGTCGTAGCCGTAGCACTCGACGGCATCGGGGCAGAGCAGATAAATGTCGGTGTCGGTGGCCGAGACCGCAAACGCCTGCCGTGCGGGAATCTCCGACATAACGGTGAGGCTTTCGGACAGGGTGACCAGGCTGTTGCCGCCGTGTACGTTCAGAAGCAGCGCGGTCTGGCGGCGTCCGGGGGCAACACTTTGCAGCGCGGCCCCGCCGTAGTCGTAGCGTGCGACCTCGGCGGCGGTGCGGGGGTCGATGACCGCAATGTAGGTGTCAAACACGGCTATGACGCGGTTCTCGCTCTGCCAGTCCAGCCGCAGCAGCATGCTGCCCGCGTCGGCGGTGTAGAGCAGCCCCTCGGTGTCGGAGTCGATGTTCATAAAATAGACCGAGCAGTTCAGCTGCCCGTCCCGCGCGGCAATCATGCCCGAGGCAAACCTGCGGTTGTCGGGGGCAAAGTCCAGCGCGATCGGTGTGCCCATCGACTGGGGCATCCGCCAGCTGTACAGCTCCCGCATCGAAGGGTCATAGATGTGTACCCAGCCGGCAAAACGGTCCGCGTCGGTCACGACGGCCAGCGAGTTGTTGTTTGACATGGCGCAGAGCAGAATGTCCTCGTCAAAGCGCTGTGTGTAGAGCGTGCGGGTGCGGCTGCATACGGTCAGCTCACTGCCCGCGCGGTTGTAGACCACAAAGTGGGTGCCGCCCACAGCTAGCACGGGCCGCGCGTAGGACGGCTGCAGGCTCAGAATTTTGGAGCCGTAGGCCGAGTAGACGAGCACATCCTCATTGCCCAGCTCGACGAAGCCGTCCGCCAGCGGTTCGATTTGCAGCGGCTCGGTGATGCCGGTGGTGGTCGGCCAGCCGCCGTCGGCGCGGTTCAGGTAGAGCGACGCGCTGTCCACGGCATCACCCAGCAGCGCCAGCGAGGCCGACAGTGTGCCGGTCACAACGGTGAGCGCCAGCGCCAGCGCAATGATAATGACGATCAGGACGGTGAGACGCCGCTGCTGGCGCTGCTTGTAGAGCGGCGTCAGGGATTTGAGCCGTGCGGCGCTCTGCGCGGACGGCTGCTCGGACGTCCGGGACGGCGGGCTGTCATCGCGCCGCGGTGTGGGAGCGGTGCGCGGCGTGCGGGCGCGGTCTGCGTCGCGGGCGGCGGCGTTCAGGGCCCGCCTCTGCTCACGCGCCAGCCGCTGCAGCAATGCCTGCCGATCTCTGTCCGCCTTACTCATAGGTGGGCCCCCTCCTTTCGTATTTTGTGTAGAAATGTAGGGGCCGGGCATGCCCGGCCTGCCACTGTACGGAAATGACATCCTGTGGGAAGGCCGCGGGCGGGACATGTCCCGCCCCTACAGAACACGTTTAAACATCATCCAATTCCGGGTAATCGACCTTTTCCAAAAACAGCCCCTTTGCGGGCAGCGTCGGCCCGGCCCGGCGTCGGTCTCCGCTTTCCAGCAGGGCGGGGATGCTCTCCGGCGTCCGCTTGCCAAGACCTGCGTCCACGAGCGTGCCCGCCAGAATGCGCACCATATTATAGAGGTAACCGTCGGCGGTCACGGAAATTGTAAACAAATCGCCGTTTTGTACAACAGTACAATCCGTAATCGTCCGCACGGTATCCCCGTGGGCGGCAGCGCTGGACCCGGACGCGCAGAGGGCGGAAAAATCGTGCGTGCCTATGAACTGCGCCGCAGCGGCCTGCATGGCGGCCAGATTGAGCGCGGCCCCTACCCTGTGGCAGGTGTCGTAGGTGAACGGATCATCCACCCGCGCGTTCAAAATGTAGTAGCGGTAGGTCTTGGCGTGGGCGGCGTAACGCGCGTGGAAGCCGTCCGGCACGGACCGGATGTCCACCGCGCGGATGTCCGGCGGCAGGTGGGCGTTGAGTGCGGGCACGATTTTCTGCATCGGCACTTTGCCAGTATAGCAGAAGCTGAGCGCGAAACGCCGCGCATGGACGCCGGCATCGGTGCGGGAGCAGCCCTTGACGTCGGGGCGGCAGCCGAACACCGCCTGCATCGCGTCCTGCAAAACCGCGCAGACCGTGGGCGCATTTGGCTGGACCTGGAACCCGGCATAGCGGGTGCCCTTGTAGGAAATCCAAAGTAAATAATTCATGTCAGAACCAGGTAGGGGCCGGGCATGCCCGGCCCGGTTGTGTAAGGCAAGCAGATGCTTGCGGGAAGGCTGCGGGCCGGGCATGCCCGGCCCCTACAGGGCGGCTGATTCTTACGCCAGTCCCGGCACAAAGAATCGTGTGCAGGCAATGACCACCAGCGCCACGGCAATGACCGCCAGGCATTTGAAGTCCTCGCCGGTGAATTTCAGCTGCTTGAGCCGGGTGCGGCCCTCGCCGCCGTGATAGCAGCGGCATTCCATCGCCATGGCCAGCTCGTCGGCGCGGCGGAACGCCGAGATGAACAGCGGAATCAGGATCGGCACCAGCGCCTTGATGCGCTGGGTAAATGTGCCGCTGTCCAGCATCGCGCCGCGGGCCTTCTGGGCGTTCATAATCTTTTCCGTCTCCTCGATCAGGGTCGGGATGAACCGCAGCGCAATGGTCATCATCATGGCCAGCTCATGCACGGGAAAGTGCAGCTTCGCCAGCGGGCGCAGCAGGCTCTCGATGGCGTCGGTCAGCACGATGGGACTGGTCGTGTAGGTCAGCAGGCTCGTGCCTGCAATCAGTGCGCAGACGCGCACCGCCAGCAGGATGGCATACTTGACACCTTCGACGTAAATGTTCAAAACCCAGAAGTGTACAAGCGGCTCCCCCTGCCCTGTGACGAAGAACAGGTTCAGCACCGCCGTAAAAATCACGATGGGCACGATGGGCTTTAGGCTTTTCAAAATCATCTTGCCGGGAATCTGTGCTACCTTGTACAGCGCGGCCAGCAGCAGGATGGACAGTGCCAGCCCCAGCGGGTTCGGGGCCACAAACAGCACGACGATATAGGCAATCGTCGCGACCAACTTGAGCCGCGGGTCGCAGCGGTGCAGGATGGAATGCCCGGGAAAATGCTGACCTATCGTAATATCTTTAAGCATTTGCCCCACCTCCCTGTTTGGCGGCCAGCGCCTTTTGAATCGTTTTGACCGCATAGGGGATCGTGTAGACGTCCGCGGGGATGTCCAGCCCCATCTGGCGCAGCTTTAAAAAGATCTGCGTGACCTGCGGCACCGAAAGCCCCAGCTCCAGCAGCTCCTGCGCGCGGGCAAAGACGTTTTCCACCGTGTCATACATGGCAATTTTGGCGCGGTGCATGACCAGCACGCGGTTGGCGTATTTGGCAATATCCTCCATCGAGTGGCTGACCAGCAGCACCGTGATGCCGGTTTTCTCATGGTAGTCCCTGATCTGGCTCAGGATCGTGTCGCGGCCCTCGGGGTCCAGACCGGCGGCGGGCTCGTCCAGCACCAGCACGCGGGGGTGCATGGCCATGACGCCCGCAATCGCAACGCGGCGCTTCTGTCCGCCCGAAAGCTCAAACGGGCTTTTTTCCAACAGCTCATCGGACAGGCCGACGAACGCGGCGGCCTCCCTGACGCGGCGCTGGACCTCGGCCTCGTCCAGGCCCATGTTGCGCGGGCCGTAGGCGATGTCGCGGGCGCAGGTCTCCTCAAACAGCTGGTACTCGGGGTACTGCATGACCAGACCCACCTGGAAGCGGAACGCCCGCAGGTCGGCCCCCTGTTCCCACATGTCCTTGCCGTCGATGAGGACGCGGCCCGACGTCGGGCGGTTCAGGCCGTTGAAATGGCTGATAAGCGTGGATTTTCCGCTGCCCGTCGAGCCGATGATACCGACAAAGTCGCCCTCCTCGACGGTGAAGGACACGTCATCCAGCGCCTTCGTCGCGTCGGGCATACCCTGGTTATAGATGTAGCTCAGGTTTTCAACACGAATGATTTCGGACATAGTTGTTCCTTTCCCGCCGGATACAGCCCGGTTGCGGTGCCGTTCCGGCATACGTGGGAGTTTTTCGTCAGAGTAGCTTACCCCTTGGGGAAAGCTGTCGGCGGCTCCGCCCGCTGACTGATGAGGGGCGGCTTCGCGGCGATTTCCCATAAACGGGATACCTCGGCAAGCTCGCCCCTCATCCGGCCTCGGGCGGGGCCTCGGCCACCTTCCCCCAAGGGGGA